>Ga0315275_10002424_pt1 | contig 16838 bp, 12 predicted proteins | sample YL17G03_0_MG_FD_205557 | JGI IMG/M metagenome (GOLD analysis project Ga0315275, IMG submission 205557) | Sediment microbial communities from Yellowstone Lake, YNP, Wyoming, USA - YL17G03_0 | ecosystem: Environmental > Aquatic > Freshwater > Lake > Sediment | place: USA: Wyoming | collected... | reverse complement strand
CGAAGGTCGCCTCGACGTCCGCCCGGCTGCCGGAGCGGAGGCGCTCGGCGCGCAGCGCCCAGGTCGCCGTGCCGGAGAGCGGCCACGGATTCGAGTCACGGTCCTTGAGCAGCCGCACGTCCGCGTAGGCCAGGTGCGCGAGCCAGTAGAAGTACCGGGTGCGCAGCCCGTCCAGGGAGGTGAAGCGCGTCTGCACGGTGTCGTCGCCCGCGCCGTCGAACTCCAGCGTGTCGGCGAGCGGCGCGATGCCGGTCACGTCGGTGAGCCCGGCGTGCCCGAGGGTGGCCTCGAACTGCGGGGTGACGATGCCGCCGCCGGCGCGCGACGTCACCCGCAGGCGCACCGCCGCCGGTCCGTACTCGGGCAGCTCGACGCCGTCGGCGTCGTAGAAGGCGCGCGTGAAGGTGTAGGTGACGTTGCCGACCGTGAAGGTGGTCTCGCTCAGCGCGCTGGCCGTGCCGAAGGCGCCGCGCAGGCCGATGCCGCCCGTGGGCGCGGCCGACGGCACGGCCCCGGCCATGGCGTACATCTCGGTCATGGTGCCGCCGTTGCCGGCGGCCATGGTCTGCGCCACCTGGACGGCGACATCATCGGCGGTCGCCTGGGTCAGGCCCGAAGCGGGGGCGGTGGGGCTATCGCTGCCGCAGCCGGCGGCGGCCAGGGCCAGAGCCGCGAGCGCCGCGGCCGGTATCCAGGGAGTCCGGATTCTGCTCATGCGGGGTGTTCCTCCGGGGGGTGGCGTCGGCCGGCGGGTGGCGCAGCGATCGCGCCCCGGAAAGCAGCAAGCCACATGCCACTTCGAGGCCTCCGGCTAGACCCGTAAACCCTTGCCCCGGGGAGGGCAGGACCGCCCGGGGGCGGCCGCGTCCGCCCGCCCCGGCGCGAAACGCACCGCGCGCGTTGCCGGCGGCGACTGGGCGAAGCCGCCCACCCCGCAGCACCCGGCCGTGCTATCTTCCGGACGCCGCCGCGGGCGCCTCATCCGGGGCCGTGCGGCGCGCCGTACGAGCCGCCTGGGAGGAGGAACCATGATGCCGCGCCGTGCCGTCCGCCGCCGATCCCGCCGTGGGGGGATCCTGGTCGTCGCCGCCTGCCTGACCGCGGGGCTCTGGGGTTGCAGCTCGACCCTGCCCGAGGAGGACCAGATCCTGCGCGACGCGCTGCACACCAACTTCCCCACCTGGAGGGTGGTCGGCGAGCGCGATCTGACCAAGGACCAGCTGGCCCGGTGGAAGGCCGAGCACGCCGGCCAGGCTCCCGGCATCACCACCGGCGAGTTCTTCGGCGATTCGACGCGGTGCTACGCCGTGCTGCTCACCAAGCCGGCGGAGGAAGGGCGCCGCATGCGGCTCGTGGTGATGAAGCCGATGCCCTCCGGACGCTTCGAGACCTACTTCGTGTTCACCGAGAGTCCTGCCGACACGACGCCGCAGATCGTCACCAGCCAGGCCGGCGAGTACCAGGTCCTCCTGGAAGGGCGGTCCGTCCCGGTGCCCACCCAGGGCGTGGTCTACCTCCACGGCTCCGGCCAGCAGAAGCTCTTCTTCTGGAACGTGACTCGCTTCCAGGACATCGAGCTGACGCCGTAGCGGCGGGCCCGCGCCCCCGGAGACGGCAACGACGCGCCGGCGGTGACCGCCGGCGCGCCGTTCGCTGGGTGCGCGGCGCCGCGGCCGCGCCCGCCGGCGGCTACTTCGCCGGCACCACGATGCGGCCGGCGACGATCTCCCGGCGCAGCGAGTCCACCGCCGCCTTGGCGGCGGGCGGGATGAGGGCCGCGTTGCGCGCGTCGTAGACGTAGCCGACGCCGTCGTCGGCCAGCCCGAACTCGTGCACCTGGCCGCCCGGGAAGCGCTGCCGCAGGGCGTCCCGGATCGTGTTGTACACGCACACGTCCACGCGCTTCACCATCGAGGTGAGGATGTGCCCGGGCATGGACTCGTACTGGTCCGAGTCCACGCCGATGGCCAGCGCGCCCTTCTCCTTGGCGGCCTCGAAGAGCCCCAGGCCCGTCGAGCCCGAGGCGTGGAAGACGATGTCGGCGCCCGCGCCGTACATCGCCAGCCCCAGCTCCTTGCCCTTGGTGGGGTCCTTGAAGGCGTTGCCGGTGGTGCCCGCGTACTTCACCTGCACGCGCGCCCGCGGGTTCACCGCCAGGACGCCGGCGCGGTAGCCGGCCTCGAACTTCTTGATGAGCGGGATCTCCATGCCGCCGAGGAAGCCCACGTTGCCCGTCTGGGTGAGCCGGCCGGCGAGCGCGCCCACCAGGTAGGAGCCCTCCTGCTCGCGGAACTTGAGCGCCACCACGTTGGGGGGCAGCGCCTCGCCCTCGGCCACGTTCATGTCCACGCACGCGAACTGCTTGGCGGAGAACTCGCGGGCCACCGCCTTGATGTCGTCGGAGAACAGGAAGCCGATGCCGAAGATCACCTGCGACGGGCCGGCGGCCAGCTGGCGCAGGGCCGATTCGCGGTCGCCGCCCTCGCCCGGCTCGATGAACTCGTAGGCGATGCCGAGCTCCCGCTTGGCCGAGTCGAGGCCGGCGAAGGCGGCGTCGTTGAAGCTCTTGTCGCCGCGGCCGCCGACGTCGAAGACCAGACCGACGGCAAGCGTGGCGGGCCGCGCGCCGCCACCCTCGGGCGCCGGCTTCTGCGCCTGGCAGCCGGGGAGGAAGAACGCCGCGGCGAGCAGGGCGGCGGCTGCGCCCCCGGGGCCGAGGGAGGAGAGCGCGCGCAACGGACGGGTCCACGAGGGCGAGGACATGGGGTCTTCTCCGGGGGAGCTAGCTGTGGGGCGCCGGGCCGCCGGCCGCGCTCGGCGGGGCGGGGGAGGGGGCCTTGGACTCGTAACAGCGCCGGCAGCGCGCCTCGTAGAGTTCGGTGCCGCCCACCACCACGCGAGCCGCCACGTCCGCCACCGTGCGGTAGGTGCGGTTGGCGGGCGCGCCGCAGACCACGCAGATGGCGAGCGTCTTGGTGATGTACTCGGCGATGGCCAGCAGCTCGGGCATCGGATCGAACGGCTTGCCGAGGTAGTCCTGGTCGAGGCCGGCGACGATCACCCGCTTGCCGGAGTTGGCCAGCCGCTCGCAGACGGCGGGCAGCTCGGGCCCCAGGAACTGCGCCTCGTCGATGCCGATGACCTGCGCCTCGTCGGCGTACTGTAGGATGTCCCGCGCGTCCTTGATGTTGCGCGACGGGATGCTCTGCAGGCTGTGCGACACGATCTGGTCGGCGGCGTAGCGGGCGTCGATCGCCGGCTTGAAGATCTCGACGCGCTGGCGGGCGATCTGGGCGCGGCGCAGCCGGCGGATCAGCTCCTCGGTCTTGCCGCTGTACATGGAGCCGCAGATGACCTCGATCCAGCCGCTGGCGGGGCTCAGGGCTTCGTCCACGGGGGCTCTCCTCGACGGCGGGCGGGGGCGCGCTACAGCGCCCCGCGCTCGCGCAGCAGGTCCTTGATCTTCACCTTCAACAGGTCGATGGCCACCTTGTTGTGGCCGCCCTCGGGGATGATGATGTCGGCGTAGCGCTTCAAGGGCTCGACGAACTGCAGGTGCATCGGGCGCACGCTCTCCTGGTACTGGCGGATGACCGAGTCCACCGAGCGGCCGCGCTCGTGGATGTCGCGCCCCAGCCGGCGGATGAAGCGCACGTCGGCGTCGGCGTCGATGTACACCTTGATGTCCATGAGGTCGCGCAGCTCGGGGTCGTAGAAGATGAGGATGCCCTCGAGCACGATCACCAGCTGCTCGCCGATGCGGCGCGTCTCGCGGGTGCGCGCGTGGCGCACGTAGTCGTACACCGGCTGCTCGACCGAGTCGCCGGCCAGAAGCCCGCGCATGTGACGCTTGAGCAGCTCGTTGTCGAAGGCGTCGGGGTGGTCGAAGTTGCGCAGGTCGCGGTCGCGCAGCGGGACGTCCTCGATGTCCTTGTAGTAGCTGTCCTGGTCGATGATGACGACCTTGTCGGAGCCGAGGTCCCGGTAGATGGTCTTGGCGACCAGGGTCTTGCCGGAGCCCGACCCGCCGGCGATGCCGATCAGGATGCGCTTGCTGGTGCTCATGGCGGCCGAAACCTAGTCGTCCCGGCGGCGCAGGTCAACGGGGCATTGGCGTGGCCGAGGCGGGACTGCTAGACTGCCCGCCAACCCAATCCGCCGCCGACCGGCCGCGCCCGCAAGGCCCCGCCCCGCGGCGCCGGCGCACTCCGAGGTGATTACGGTGCCCACGCCGTCAGAGCCCACAGCCGTCCCGCACCCCGCGCCGCCGCCCGACCGCGAGAGTCTGCGGCGCCTGGTGTCGGAGGTGGTGTGCGGCAGGCTGGACGCATCCGGCGGCGGGGGGCAGGCCTGCCCGGTGCATGCGCCGGCGGCCGCGGGCCGCGCCGCCGCCGTGAGCCCGCCTCCCGCCACGCCCGCCTCGCGCCCCGACGCGCCGCCGCCGCCGCCGCTGCCCGAGGGCGGCCGCGCCGGCCGGCCGGTCGTCGCCATCGGCTCCGACCACGGCGCGCTGGCGCTCAAGAACCAGCTCGCCCGCTACCTGCGCGAGGAGCTCGGCCATCCGGTGATCGACCTCGGCGCCTACTCCGAGGAAGCGGTGGACTACCCCGACAGCGCGCGCGCCGTGGCCCGCGCCGTCGTCGGCGGTCACGCCTGGCGCGGCATCGTGCTGGACGCCATGGGCATCGGCTCCACCATGGCGGCCAACAAGGTGCCCGGCGCGCTCTGCGCGCTCTGCCACGACCCCGCCACGACGCGCAACGCCCGCGAGCACAACGACGCCAACCTGCTCGCCCTCGGCAGCCGGGTGGTGAGCCCGGGGGCGGCGCGCGGGCTGGTGCGCCTGTTCCTCCAGACCGACCACGCCGGCGGGCGCCACGCCCGCCGCGTCGCCAAGATCAGAGCCATCGAGCACCAGTACGCCGCGGGCCAGCCGCCCGAACGAGGTCCTTCATGATCATCCCCCTCGAGGTCATGCGCCGCCTGCCCAAGACCGACCTGCACCTCCACCTCGACGGCTCGCTGCGGCCGCGCACCATGTGGGAGCTGGCCGCCGCCCAGGGCATCAAGCTGCCGGTCCGCTCGCCGCGCGAGCTGGCCCGCCGCCTGCGCGCCGGCCACCGCACCAAGAGCCTGCGCGACTACCTCAAGATCTTCGACCTGACGCTGACCGTGCTGCAGGAGCGCGACGCCCTCAAGCGCGTCGCCTACGAGTTGGCCGAGGACTGCGCCCAGGAGAACGTGCGCCACCTCGAGGTGCGCTACTCGCCGATCCTGCACCGCAAGCGCGGGCTGACCCTGCCCGACATCCTCGAGTCGGTGATCCAGGGGCTGCAGGGGGCCGAGCTGGATTTCAACATGTCCACCGGGGTGATCATCTGCGGCATGCGCAACATCTCGCCGCGGCGCTCCTACGAGCTGGCCGAGCTGGCCGTGGCCTACCGCAAGAAGGGCGTGGTCGGCTTCGACCTGGCGGGGGAGGAGAAGGACTTCCCGGCCAAGGACCACCGCGAGGCGTTCAAGCTCATCCTCGACCACAACATCAACTCGACCGTGCACGCCGGCGAGGGCTTCGGGCCGCCCTCGATCAGCCAGGCGCTGCACTACTGCGGCGCCCACCGCATCGGCCACGGCACGCGGCTGGCGGAGGACGTGGAGCTGATGAACTACGTCCTCGACCACCGCATCCCGCTCGAGGTCTGCCTGACGTCGAACGTGCAGACGCGCACCGTGCCGTCGCTGCGCAAGCACCCGTTCAGGATCTACCTCGACCTCGGCCTGCGCGTCACCCTCAACACCGACAACACGACGGTGTCGAACACCAACATCTCGCGCGAGTACGCGCTCGCCGCCAAGGCGTTCAACCTGACGCCCTACCAGGTCAAGCGCATCATCATCAACGGCTTCAAGAGCGCCTTCCTGCCGTACGCGCGCAAGGCGCGCATGCTGCGCCAGGTGATCACCGAGTTCGACAACGTCTTCATGGAGGCCTTCCCGGACTCCTACGACCGCGCCGGCAGCGTGCTGTAGGGGGGGGCCGGGGTACGGTCGGCGGCGGGCGGCGGCCACGGCGCCGGAAACCGCTTGACCGCCCGGGCGCCGGCTCCTAGTCTGGCGGGGATTCCTCCCGCGGTTTTCCGATCCGGGACGCATTGTGAGCAGGATACGGATGACTCGAGCCCTCGCCGTCTTCATCCTCCTGTCGGGCCTCGCCCTGGGCGCCGTCTCGGCGCTCGCCCAGGACGTCGGCCGCGTTTCCGGCACCGTGCGCGACGCGGCTTCCGGGCGCGCCCTGCCCTTCGCCAGCATCTCCCTGGCCGAGATCCGCAAGGGCGCGCTCTCCGACTCCAAGGGCGAATTCCTGATCACCGGCGTGCCGGTCGGCACCTACACGCTGCGCTGCCAGTTCCTCGGCTACGCCGACGCCACGCGCGAGCGGGTCGTCGTCACGGCCGGCCAGTCGGCGCGCGTGGAACTCACGCTCCAGGAGGTCGTGGTCCGCCAGGAGAAGGAGGTCCTCGTCACCGGCCAGCGGCCGCTGGTCGAGGTGAACCGCGGCGCCACGGTGCGCACGGTCTCCTCCAAGGACATCGCCGCCCTGCCCGTGCAGACGCTGAGCGACGTCATCGAGAAACAGGTGGGGGTGAGCAGCGAGAGCGGCGAGCTGCACGTGCGCGGCGGCCGCGCCGACGAGACCATGTTCGTGGTGGACGGCGTGGTCAACCGCAACCTGATCAGCGGGCGCTCCACGGCCGGCACCATCAACGCGCGCTCGGTGGCCGAGGTCAACGTCATCACCGGCGGCTTCGACGCCAAGTACGGGCAGGCGCTGTCGGGCATCGTGGACGTCAAGCTCAAGGAGGGCGGCGACCGCTACCACGGCGGCCTCTCCGCGCAGGGCGGCCGCTTCGGCACGCGCTACTACTCGGGCCAGGTCTCCGGTCCCGACTGGCTCACCGGCGGGCTGGCCCAGCTGGGACTCGAGCTCCCCGGCACCGCCAGCTTCCTGGTCGACGTCTCCGCCGACTTCACCGAGAGCTACCTGCCCAGCGTGCGCGACCTGCCCGGGGGTCCGAAGCTGCGCTCCGGCTACGAGGACTCCTTCCTCGGCAAGCAGTTCCGCTGGGGCGAGTTCTGGATGCCCACCGAGGACAACACCTGGCGCGGCCTCTACAAGTGGACCTGGAAGCCGAGCGTGTCGAACAAGATCGACGTGTCGTTCAGCAAGCGCATCGGCTTCGACCAGGGGTTCACGCGGCCGCCGTTCGACGACGTCTCGGGCTTCGAGATCGGCTTCCCCTGGGCCTGGTCGCAGCGCCTCGACCACTTCGGCACGGTGACCGAGGACAACAACACGATGCAGGCCGCGTGGACCAGGATCCTCGACAAGACCTCGTTCGTGAATCTGCAGGTGTCGCGCTACTTCAACGCCCTCAACCAGGCGGTGAACGGCAAGAACTGGACCGAGTACCTGCAGCCGCAGGACTCGAGCCTGCCCGACAGCCTCGACACCTTCTACTTCGTCGACACCGGCGACGACTACCGCTGGCAGGACAACTACTCCGAGATCCTGTCGCTGGGGGGCGCCTACGCGACGCGGCGCTGGAAGGGCCACTCGATGGAGGCCGGGCTGCGCAACGACTGGCAGAACGTCCAGTACGTGACCATCCAGTACCCGTGGGACTACGACCCCGACGGGCTCGGCTCGTCGCACGACCTGTGGCACGTCTATCCGGCCCAGGGCAACGTCTACGCGCAGGATCTCATCGAGTACGAGGGTTTCGCGGCCAACGTCGGCCTGCGGCTCGACTACTGGTTCCCGGGGGAACAGCTCGAGAAGGCGGTGGCCGACACCTCGAACCACAACATCACGCAGACCACGCGCGACAACTTCTACGACGACACCCAGAGCGTCTTCGGGCGCCGCGTCAAGACCCACCTGAGCCCGCGCATCCAGGTGTCGCACCCGATCACCGAGAAGGACAACTTCTTCTTCAACTACGGGCAGTTCACCCAGTACCCGCCCTATTACTACGTCTACTCGAAGCTGACCTCGGTCTCGAGCGAGTCGTTCCCCATCCTCGGCAACGCCAACCTCAACCCCGAGATCTCGGTGCAGTACGAGGTAGGGGCGCGCCACACCTTCCGCGAGGACATGGCCGGCAACGCCACCTTCTTCTGGAAGGACATCTACGACTACCCGACCTCGGTGTCGTTCAAGCGCACGCAGGGCACCGAGCTCGTGGACGTGCTCATCTACCAGAACCAGGACTACGCGCGGGCGCGCGGCTTCGAGCTGGAGTTCGAGAAGCGGCGGCGCCAGTACTGGCAGTACCGGGTGTCGTACGGCTTCTCGGTGGCCAGCGGCAAGTCGTCCGACCCCAACGCGGCCAAGCTGGTCGAGGAGTCGGGCGGCGACGCGGCCGAGACGCGGCTGGGCGAGGTGTTCATGTTCTGGAACCGGCCGCATCGCGCCACCCTGAGCGTGGACTTCCGCGTCGACCGCGACGCCGAAGCGCCCAAGCTCTTCGGCTGGACGATGCCGCGCGCCTGGGGGGTCAACCTGTACGCGCAGGGCCAGTCGGGCCGCGCCTACACGCCGCAGACGCAGCTCGGGCAGGAGGCGGCCAAGCCCTACTCCAAGAACGCGCCCTTCCTGGTGACCTTCGATCTGCGTTTCAACAAGGAGATCCGCCTCGGCGGCGACCAGCGCGTGAACTTCACGGTGGTGGGCCGCAACATCCTCAACGCCCGCGTGCCGCGCCGCATCGATCCGCTCACCGGACGGGGCTACGAGGACGGCCAGGGTCTGTTCTCGCCGGTGGAGATGGCCAAGCTGCCGAGCGACGCGGCGCGCGAGTACCGGCTCGTCGCGCAGCTCGGCAACCCCTCCAACTACCTGGAGCCGTCGACCTGGCGCGTGGGGTTCGACTATGACTTCTAGCCGGCGGCGCACGCTCGGCGCCGGGCTCCTGGCGCTGGCCCTGGCGGCGGGCGTGGCGGCGCCGCCCGCCCGGGCGGCGACGTCGCTGGGTGGGCAGCGCGTGGGGACCTCCTCCGGGACCTTCCTCAAGATCGGCGTGGGGGCGAGGCCGGTGGCCATGGGAGAGGCTTTCGTGGCCGTGGCCAACGACCCCTCCACGATCTACTGGAACCCGGCCGGGCTCGCCGGCCTGCAGCGCAAGGAAGCCACCTTCAGCCACACCGAGTGGCCGGCGGAGGTCAACTACGAGTTCGCCGCCGCGGTGCTGCCGGTGGAGAAGCTGGGCGGCTCGGTGGGCATCCAATTCGGCGCCCTCTACACCGACATCCCCGAGACCGACGAGCTGCACCCCTTCGGCACGGGCCGCACCTTCACCTACATGGATTTCGTCGGCGGTCTGTCGTACGCGCGGCGCTTCACGGACAAGCTGCTCATCGGCTTCACCGCCAAGTTCGTGCACGAGAACCTGGGCCTCGACGTCGGCGGCACGACGGTCAACAACTTCCTCGTCGACGTGGGTTCCATCTACTACGTGGGCTACGGCAGCTTGCGGGTGGGCGTGGCGCTCGCCAATTTCGGGCCCGACTTCAAGCCCAGCGGCGCCTACTACTCGCCCTACTCGAGCGAGGTCCGCGAGTACGACTCGTTCAACCCGCCGACCCAGTTCCGCTTCGGCCTGGCGTGGGAGCCGGTGGACAACCCGCAGTTCCGCCTCACGACCGCCGCCGAGGTGACGCAGCCGGCCGACAACCAGCAGGCGATCAAGGGCGGGCTCGAGGGGACGTTCCGCGGCACGCTGTCGCTGCGCGCCGGCTACAACTTCAACGCCGACGAGATCCGGTGGTCGGCGGGGGCGGGGGTGATCGCCGACCTCGGCACCAAGCGCGGCACGGTGGACTACGCCTACTCGGAAGGCGGCCTGCTGGGCGCCATCCACCGCGTCAGCCTGGGGGTGCGCTTCTAGCCATGCGACTCTCGACCCGGCCCCTCACGCTGACGCTCGCTCTCGCCGCGGTCCTCGCCGTCGCACTCGGCTGCGGCTCGAAGTTCTCGCTGCCCACCGAGACCCCAGGCGGTCTCGTGCCGCCCGACTCGGCGTACACGTTCCGCGGCATCCTGGAGGGCTTCACCGAGCCGACCGACGTGCTCGTCACGCGCAGCTCGGGCAAGCAGCTCCTGGTGTTGTACGGCGCCGCGGCCGACACGCGCCCCGACTGCGGGGCCGGCTCGCTGCCGCCGGGCACCGCGCGGCTCTACCCCATCTTCGCGCGCACCGGCACGCCGCCGCTGTCGGTGAGCTTCGACGGCATGTGGCGGCCGCAGCTCGCCGCCGAGGGCGGCGGCCGGCTCTTCATCTTCGACGCCGGCGACACCTGCCTGCGCTTCACCCAGCCCAACCTGGCGCCGCGCGTCTTCGTGTACCAGGTCGGCACGACCGCCCCGCTGGCCTCGTTCGCCGACACCAACTGGGCGGACGTGCGCGGGTTGGCCGTCTCGACCGACCACACGGTGTACGTCTCCGGCACCTTCCGCGTGCTCGAGCCGGACGAGTTCGGGCGGCGCACGGCGCGCTTCCGCGACGGCATCTGGCGCTACCAGGAGGCCGACGGCTACGCCCACCGCGACTTCGGCTGGACGGTGCTGGAAGGGTCGGGGACCGGCTTCGTCAGCCGCCAGCGCGGCATCTCCTGGGGGCCGTCCTCGAGGCCCTTCCTGTGGGTCGCGGACGGCGAGAAGCAGGCAGTGCAGAAGCTGATCATCGAGGCCGACTCGCTGTCGCACGGCCTCTACCAGTTCGACGGCACGGCGAGCGGGCTGCGCTTCCAGGACCCGGTGGACGTCGCGGTGGACGACTCGAGCTACATCTTCGTCGTGGACCGGGGCTCGGCGCGCGTGCTGCGCTACCACGACGACGGCTTCAGCCCGACCTATCTGCAGCAGGTCAACCTCGGCATCCTGCAGGGCGAGCCCGCGCTGGTCGCGCCGGCCGCCGTCGCCGTCGTCGACACCATCGCCTTCGTCGCCGACCCACCCCTCGGAGCCGCGCTCCGCTACGAGCGCCGCCGGCCATGTCCCACGTGCTACTGAGAGATCCGGGCGCCGACGCGCCCCTCGCCCCCCGCGCCTTCGGTGCCCTGGTGCTCGCCGCGCTGGCGCTGGCCTTGATCCTCGGCCCGGCCCGTCCGGCGGCCGCCCAGGGCGTGGGGTTCTCGACGCGCGTCACCGACAACAACCGGGTCGGCATCACCACCACCAACTACGCCTTCTACGGGAACAACTTCCAGTCGCGCGCCCCGTCCCTCGAGTTCCCGCTGGGCTCCGGCTACGAGCACATGGTGCGGGCCGGACTGTGGTTCGGCGCCCTGGGGATCACCGACACGGGCGAGGTGCGCCGGGTCTCCACCGGCGCCTTCGACGCTTCGACCAGCAACTCGGGGCCGGCGAGCACCGAGTTCATCCCCACGTCGGTGATCGTCGAGCGCTCCAAGCTGACCAACAGCCGCTACTACAGCCCGGACGCGGTCTCGGAGCAGGACTTCGTGTGCGCTTTCACGGACGATCCGGGGCGCAAGGCGCCGCTCTCCGTCGAGAACCACCTGCCCCTGGGGATCGAGGTCCGCCAGGAGTTCTACAACTGGTCGTTCGCGGCGTTCTCCGACCTGGTGGTCTGCCACCTGACCTTCCGCGGGACGCGCAACCTGCTGCGCGAGGTGTTCGTGGGGATGTTCGCCGAGCTGGCGAGCGGCGCCAAGAACCTGTACAGCACGTGGCCGCCGTCGTCGAGCAGCGGCGGTTCGCTCGGCGGCTGGTTCAGCAAGAAGCTCCTGAAGTGGGACGTGAACCGGCGTCTGATCGCGGAGCACTACTGCCAGGACATCAGCAACTGCCGGGAAGAGCTGGTGCCGCCGTGGGTCGGGATCAAGCTCCTGGGCGTGCGGCCCGACACCATCGCCACCAAGCAGGTGGGGCTCCAGCTGTGGAACTACGCGCCCGGCGACACGGCGCGCGACGAGGACCGGGAGCGCTACGTGCTCCTGTCGAGCCCCTGGCAGACCTCGCCGGACAGCCTGCCGCCGCTGCAGGCCACGAACGACCCCGTGGAGCTGCTCACCGTCGGGCCCTTCACGGTGACGCCGGAGAGCGAGTTCGACGACACCACGAGCCTGCAGGTGGACTTCGCCTTCTGTGGCGGGGACACCTACGACGAGCTGCTCGAGGCGGCGGACTTCGCCCAGCTGGCCTTCGATTTCCGCTATGTCGTGCCCACGCCGCCGCCGTCGCCGCGCCTGCACGTCGAGGCGTCGGAGAACACCCTCGAGCTCTTGTGGGACGCGAGCCCCGAGGCGGTCAGCGACCCGACGAGCCCGCAACCCGGCGGTCTGGATTTCGAAGGGTACCGCGTCTACTCCGGCAGCGACCGCGAGGACCTGCGCCGCGTGGCCCAGTTCGACACTCCCGACTCGGCCGGCTTCAACACCGGTTTCGAAGCCATCCGGCTGCCCGAGCCGCGGGTGATCGACGGGGACACGGTCCGCTACCATTACCGGCTGACCGGGCTGCGCGACGGGTTCAAGCACTTCGTCGCCGTCACCTCGTACGACACCGGCGACAAGCAGATCCTGAGCCTGGAGAGCGGCATCAGCCAGAACAAGACGGAGGGTGTCGCGGGAGCCGCCCCCGGGGAGCGGCCGGGCAACGGCGTGACCGTGTTCCCGAATCCGTACAAGGTGCAGACGGCCTGGGACCAGGGCACGCTGGTGCGCGACCACTACCTGTGGTTCGCCAACCTGCCGGGCCGCTGCCACCTGTCGATCTTCACGCTCTCCGGCGACCTCGTCTTCGACACCGACTTCGACGGCTCGACCTACAGCGGCGAGGGCGCGCGCGGACTCTACGATCCCAAGCGCGAGCTGGACGTGCCGCCGCCCACGCTCTCGGGAGCCTCCTACGCTTGGAACCTGATCTCGCGCGAGGGGCAGGCGGTGGCCAGCGGGCTCTATCTGTACACCGTGAAGGATCTCGCGACGGGCGACGTGCAGCGCGGCCGCTTCCTCGTCTTGAAAGCGGATCGGGAGGGCTTCTAGTGCGGCCCGGCATACGGCTTTCGGCTCCGGTATCCGCGGCGGCAGCCGCGCTCGTCCTCGTGGCCGCTCTCTCCGGCTGCGCCAAGGTGCGCGGCACCCTGGCCCCCAACCGCGCGCCCGAGACCACGCTCTGGGTGACCGGGGACCTGGACACCGTGGCTCACACGCAGCGCTTCTTCTGGGACGGGCAGGACGTCGACGGCAAGGTCGTGGGCTTCGCCTTCCGGTGGCTCTACCAGCCCGGAGCGGCGCCCGCGGGGTACGACTCCAACCTCTGGGCCTTCACCGACCGGCACGACTTGCTGCTCGCCGTCTGGTCGCCGAACGGCGTCGATTTCCCCGTCCTCCAGGTGCGCGCCATCGACGACGTGCCGGACGGCGTCGTCGACGCCGACACGACCGACTACGGCACCGCCGACCCGACGCCGGCGCGGCAGCAGTTCTCGTTCAGCAACCAGCCGCCGACCGTGCAACTGACCGGCACGCCGCCCGACACGACGCTGCCGGTGGCCTCGTTCAAGTGGGCCGCGTCCGACCCGGACGGCATCCTCTCCCTGGCCACCTACCGCGTGTGGCTCGACGGCCGGCCGGACCGCGACACCGTGGTCTCCGGCTCGGGCATCACCCTGCCGGGGCACTTCTTCCAGGAGACCTCGGGGCTGATCGAGGCGCGGCGGCGCACGGTCTACGTCTCGGCCATCGACGACGGCGGCCGCGCCGGCCTGCCCGACTCGTTCTCGTGGTACGTGCGGCCGCCGGCGGGTACGACGCTGCTCGTCGACGAGATGCCGGGGAACACGTTCTACGACAATTTCTACCGCACGGAGCTGAGCACCCGGCTGGGCGCCGGCAACTACTCGGTCCTCGATCTGGGCACCGGCACGTACTTCCCCACCGAAGACGCGGTCCGCGAGACCTTCCTCCTGTTCCGCCACGTCTTCTGGTGCTCCGAGAACAACCCCAACCTCTCGGCGCCGCTGGGGCTGGCCGACCAGCCCATCCGGGCTTTCCTGTCCGCGGGGGGCAACCTCTACCTGGGCAGCCCGCGCCTGGTGGGCACCGGCGGGGCGCTGGGAGACGGTTTCGCCCGCGAGGTGCTCGGTGCCGTCGATCTGCGCGTCAACCAGCTCAACAGCACCACCGGGTTCGTGATCAGTCCCGGCCAATTCGCCATCGGCGGGCAGAGCCCGTTCGACAGCCTGCAGTCCACGGGGATCTACTCGGGGGTCGAGGCGTTCGTCTTGGCGGATCCGGCCGAGGCCATGTACCTGGCCCCGCCGGGCACGCTCGACACGCTGCACGTGGACGACTGGCCGGTGGCCGTCAACCGACGCTACGGCAGCGGACAGGGGAGATTCGTTTACCTGGCTTTCCCGCTGCGCGGCATGAACAGCTCCTTCAGCGGCTTGCCCGGCCGCTCTGCCACGGAGCTGCGCAAGATCTTCGACCTCTTCGGGATGTGATCCAGATCATCTTCGGCGTGCGAATCCGTGGCGGTCGGAGCGCCAAGGGGCGCCCCGCGCCGCGGCCGCTGCCCGGTTGACAAATCCCTCGCCGGCTGGTAGGATAACTCAGGTCGCCCGAAATAGTTACGCGATCGTCGCACACTCCCCTGAGGCACGGATTCGGCGCACATGCCTGCCCCGATGCACGGATGATGGGCGCCATGCCCTGCACCACCTCGCTCCTGGAGGTTTCCATGCGTTCGAAACACCTGTGGATGCTGGCCGCCCTTCTCGCCGTCTCGGTCGTGCCCGGAGTGGCGCGGGCCGACCTCATCGACTGCACCATCCGCGACTACCAGGACACGACCAGCGTCATGTGGGACTCGCTGGCCGCCTCGGACACGCTGCGGATGGTCGGCACGGTCATCGGGGCCGACACCAAGTCGACCGGGTTCGGCGTCTACTTCGAGGACTTCACGCTGGCGGCCCAGTACCGCGGCGTGCAGGCGTTCAGCGGCGAGAACATCTACGCCACCAACAGCCTGTCGCGCGGTGACCTCATCCGGGTGACCGGGCGGTACGCGGAGTTCGGTGGGGGCAGCGAGCTGATCTCGCTGCAGGGCACCTCGTTCGGCACCCCGCCGATCGTCGAGAAGCTCTCGTCCGGGAGCATCCCGGGCCCGACCATCGTGACCACGGGGGACATCGCCGAGCGCTCGATCACCGGCGAGATCTACGAGGGCATGTTCTGCCGGCTCAACAAGGCCCTCCGGATCACCAACAACATCAACCTGCCGACCAACACCGCGCAGGCGGTGTACGCCGACGGCACGGCGCCGCTCGACACCATCCTCATCGACACGGCCACCCTGTGCGATCCCTCGATCACCAAGCCGAACATCGGCGTGGTGATCACGTTCCTACAGGGGATCGTGGAGCAGAAGGGCGAGCCCTCGGCCCTGCAGTTCCGCGGCTATCGCATCATGTGCCGCGACGGCGCCGACATCACCTTCCCGGCCCCGCCGAGCGTGGTGAACATCTACGCCGTCTCGAACGACTCGATCCGCGTGGTCTTCGACCGGGCGCTCGACCCGGTGACCGCGCAGGACCGCTTCAAGTACTCGCGCGCCGGCACCGGCAAGGCGATCGACGCCGCGACCCTGCAGCCCGATCCCGGCACCGGCGTGAAGCAGATCGTGGTCCTCACGACGGCCCTCGATCCCCAGACCCCGGCCGAGGCCGAGTCGGTGGTGGTGGCCGGTGTGAAGGACGCTCTGGGCGCGGTCATGCCGGCGCCGCAGGGCGACGGCTTCCTGGCCGGCGTCGTCCCCATCGCGTGGATGCAGACCCCGGTGGCTGGCGACGAGTTCAACGGGCCCGGCGGCTCCGATTCGTCGCAGTACGTGGGCAAGACCCTGACCGTGCGTGGCACCGTCACCGGCCGGCTGGCCGGCTCGCTGGTGTGGATCCAGGATTCGGCGGGCGGCCTGCGCTCGGGCTTCAAGTTCTACGCTCCGACCGGACCCATGAAGCTCGGGGATGACGTGACCGTGGTCGGCATCCCGGTCGAGTTCTTCGACGAGACCGAGATCTCCGGCTCCTTCTTCGAGCGCATCCACGGGCCGGGCGTGGCGCCGCCCCCGGTGATCATCGCCGGCACCAACATCGAGGCGCTGAACGACACCATCGTTGCCGGCGGCACCCGCGAGGTCTACGAGGGCGTGCTGGTCCGCGTCCAGAACGTCGGCATCGAGGACGACAACGTCGGCTTCGGCGAGTGGATGCTGAAGGCCGGCGGGCCGTGCTTCGTGGACGTGACCTGCCCGGACACCGTGCACGTGGACGACCGCGGCGAGGCCTTCTACACCTACGTCCCGGTCCGCGGGAACACCTTCGCGTCGGTGCAGGGCGTGGTCGAGATCTCCTTCAACGTGCTCAAGCTGGAGCCGCGCCTGGACAGCGACTTCGTGTTCGGGCCGGTGGTCTCGGCCGAGCCGGCGGGCTTCGCCTTCGCGCTGCGCAACGTCGGCGCCAACCCGGTCTCCTTCGCGCGCGGCGCGGCGCAGTTCTCGTTCACGCTGCCGCAGAAGGGCGCGCCGACGCTGGCGCTCTACGATCTGCGCGGCCGCCTGGTGACCACGCTCACCGACGGCGCCGAGCTGGCGGCCGGGCCGCATTCCGTGAGGTGGGCGGGGGCCGACGCCGACGGGCGCCAAGTCCAGTCCGGTATCTACTTCGCGCAGTTGAAGTTAGGGGACAAGGTTGCAGCGACCAAGCTGGTCGTGGCAAACTAACGGTGCCTTCGGCTGCCGGGGTGGCAGCCGC
>Ga0315275_10002421_pt1 | contig 16844 bp, 47 predicted proteins | sample YL17G03_0_MG_FD_205557 | JGI IMG/M metagenome (GOLD analysis project Ga0315275, IMG submission 205557) | Sediment microbial communities from Yellowstone Lake, YNP, Wyoming, USA - YL17G03_0 | ecosystem: Environmental > Aquatic > Freshwater > Lake > Sediment | place: USA: Wyoming | collected... | reverse complement strand
GTGTCGCGCATGTCTTGCGAGAGCTCAAACTCAAACAGTTCGTAGATCTCGACGCACGTCAGTTGCTTGCAAGCTTCTGCGAACTGCTGTACTGTGCTGATTTGCTGCGACATTGCGTACTCCTTGCTGCAATGTATGTATTATGCAGGAGCTCCTGTTTCAAGTCAACCGTTGTTACAAACCTCAGGGCGACGCGATCGTTAGTCTCGATCCTGTAGCCGAGACTTGCTCAACAACTACGACCTTGGTATTTCCCTGTAATGTCCATCCCAATGATTTAACAGACAGGGAAACAGTCTCGGGTATAATGACTCTGAAGTCGACATGTGCTGAGGCTGTACGACCGCCTGTGGCGTTTACTTTCCCCCATCCCTGGTCTGCTTTGCTGCTTAAAGCAACAAACAAGAGCAGTAGGGTAAGGAGCAGTCGCATTATTTGCACACGCTGGCGATTGTCAGGAGGATTGCACCTACAATGCGACTGAACAGGAAAAACACTGCCCAACCTGCAATCAGAAACACTACCTTCATGCGTGACTCCTTAGCCTCTGAGCTCAGGCTTGCTGTACACGACGCCCATGCCCACACCCGCGTACTTTGGGTCCCAGTAGCCAACAGGCTCGCCGTCGATGTGCGCAGCATCCAGCCCGCTACCATCCGGCTCTACGACAGCACCGCGAAGTGCGACTGCTGCTTCCCAATCCGCCCGGCTCTGTGTGTGCATCATGTTTGTATTATGCAGCAAATGGATGTCGACGTCAAGCGGAGTTACACGTTGTTACTCTACCCACTCCACTGTGGTAGGGTCGCGGCGTGCATTTGCACGATCACGGGCTCGTTGTATGCGGTTCGCCTTTGTCGCCGATGCCTCGCGCTGCTTTGCGGCCTGTCGGTCAAGCCATTGAGGCCAACGCCACACAAACAACAGGAACACAAACAGCAGGATTGCTTGCCACCACATGATTAGTACGCCTCTGGTAAGACAGACGCGGGGAACACGCGCAGGGTGCGGATCTGCATGCGCTTGAGCAACTGGGTATACACCATCAACGCTGCGACGTTTTGTTGTCCCAGCTGTTCAACCATTTGCTTGAGACGCTCTGCTGCTTTCGGATCCATGTGCTGCTCCTTGCTGCGATGTATGTATAATAACGCAACAGGAACTCGTTGTCAAGCCGCTGTTACTTCTGTTACAGTTCGCGGCCCATGCACCAAACCGACCAAGCCAGTGCATAATCGTCGCACTTGGCAAGGAATGCTTCTCGCATGCAAGCACCGGCGAATGATTCGTTAGCGAGGTAGTAGCTCACAGCCGCTCACTGCCGATGATGAAGCCTCGCTGATCAACCTTGCTCACCGCGGTGGGAGTTATGAGGCTCCGGAACAGGTTGCTGATGCGATGTTCCTGCAGGAGGCGTTCCACCTCCTTGGGACTGACCACGGTCGACTCTTTGTGGGCTTGCACGACTTACTCCGGGAGGTACTGGCCGATGGGGAGGTTGCTGAACGTCACTGCAGGGGTAGCTTGCGCTGGGGTCTCGCCAAACAGCTTGGCAAGCTTCTTCTGGATTGCGGGTGCAGTGCAGTCACGCACCTCAGCTGCGTTGTGGTTCGCCTTCATGCGGGCGATTGCGGTGTTGAGGTCGGCGCGTGTGACAGCGTTGAGCGTTGTGTACGACAGGCATGTGCGTTGCACTACGCCGCTGTCGTAGCCCGCAAGCAGCATATAGCCGCGATCCTTGTCTTGATTCACCACACGAACGAACAGTGTATTTGCGAGCATTTGGTACTTCCTTTGTTGTGCAGTTGTATTTATAATAGCACCAAACGCCGGCGCTGTCTACCAAACTTCGCACATGTTTGGGAACTTGTCCGTCGCTTGCAGCACATCCAATGCACGCCCACCTGCCTCGTAGGCTGCATCGCTGGTGTCAAACAACGCGCCCGAGGTGACTTCGCTGACCATGTACTCGTCGCCTGGGATGCCACGCCAAATCTGGAACGTAGCTGCCCACTTGCCGTGCGTGTTCTGGTAGCTCACGGGGACACCAAGGCAGGTGCGGCTGGGGATCTTGCCTTGGTGGTGAACGTTGCGTTGGATCATTTGTGAACTCCTTGCTGCGATGTAGTTACTATAGCAGGGTTGGAGTCCGCAGTCAACCGCTGTTACACCAGCGGGTAAGGGAGGGACTTGACTGCCTCGCGCAGGGCAATGGCATAGCCGACTTCTTTGCTGCGGGCACGGAACTCGTCCTGCGCTGCTTTGCCGTTCTCGCCACCGTAGATCACAATGCTGTCAGCATCGATGCAGCCTTCCACGACTTCCTCGTTGTCGGGCTCCTCTCCGGTAGCCTCGTAACTCTGCAGGAGGTCGCTGCCAATCGCTTGCCAGGTGTCGTGGATGGCTTGAACAAACAGTGCGCTGAACTTGTGCATGTGTGTTTCCTTGTTGCGATGTATGTATTATGCGCGTGAATGCTATCCAAGTCAACCTTTGTTACACCTGCTTACACTCTGACTAGCCTCGCAATGCAGGATCAAGAGCCACGAATCTTATGGCCGAGAACCGTAGAGACCTGAAAGATGTAACAGGATGTAAAGCAGAATGACAGCCATCCAGCACGGTGTTATAGTTAGAACATGGAAACAACGAAGCAAGTGCAGCAAGCAGAAATGCAAAACTGTTACACTTTAGTTGTTGTCCAAAACGCCCCAAAAGCGTATACTTCATTTACTGCAACAACGCGCTAAACGCGCAGAAGGAAACGAACATGGACAAAGGCATCCGTCCCTACGCTGTCGCAGCGTTCATCGCCCAATCCCCGGGCCGCGTCAACACCCGCGAAGGCAACACGGCGTTCCGCAAGACGCTGATGGCTGAACTGATGGAACAGTTCGACATCACGCTCGCCAGTGCCGCAACGCACTACAACCACGCGTTCATCAGCGCCAAGACCACGCACCCCGCGCTCGTCGAAGGCCTGGGCCGTGCGGAAGACAAGAAGGGCGGACGCAAGCCCAAGGCGAAGCCCGAAGTGGCTGCTGTGGTTGCCCCGGTTGCCGACGAAGCGGTGACGATCGGCGAGCTGGTGTTCCCCGAAGTCACTGGCGGCGACGAGACCCCCGCTGCTGTGATCACGCCTGCTGCGGCGGCCGTGGGCCTGGAGGAGATCCTGGCCACACAAGACGAAGTGGTGGCTGCTGCGGAAGTGCAGAAGTACAGCGTCTGCAAGGCCAGCGACAAGACGGTTGTGTGCAACGACCTGACGCTCGACGAAGCCAACGCGCTGATCGAGAAGGCCACCAAGGCCAAGAAGGCGAAGCTGGAACTGGTTGCCTAAGCAGGCAGCAAGGTCAGAAGGGGGCTTAGGCCCCCTATTCGCGCGACCAAATCCAAGATGGAAAAGGACACACGATGTACACCAAGGAACAAATCGTTGAGAATGCTGACGTCGGCGAAGAGGGACAGTGGATGATCCTCGACAGCGATGGCGATCAGATCTGCACAGCCTGATCCCCGAGACACCGCAGAGAAGTTGCGTATGTCCGAGCTTCTGAGTGCGACCGGCCTGTAGCTAAAGGGGGCTATAATGCCCTACACGCTTGCGAATCACGGTCAGTGGCCTACACAGGTCCCTAAGACTTGCGACGTGTTGTAGGGGCCTTAGTCTCGGATCAGAATCGTGGTCGACAGAGCCTGGTCGGTCCGAGGCTAGAGCATGCAGGGGCCTCGGAAGTTGACCGTGATCAGCAAAAGGGCTGGTCCGAGAATGTAACAAGATGTAACTGTTACATCTGCTTACAACTTGTTACAGTTGTAAGATTTCACCAACCAAAGGTGAAGACCGAACCGGTCTAATAGGCAGTCAGCTACCCAGAGCACACCTGAGTACAAACAAGCTGCTGTAGGGGCTGCAATTAGCCTAAATTCATACAAAACTAAACACTACTTAGCGTGTCTGCCGTCTACGTATTACGGTCAAAACTAAAGGGGCCTAAGCCCCTATATTTGTGGTGTGTAGTAGCCTACAATACGAACGAGTTGATGCCGTCTGTGCTCAACGGGTTCTCGTCGTAGTTGCTCAGCATGTCACGCAACATGCGAGACTCATCCTCTTCCTTGTCTGTGAGCCATTGCGTCTTGTGCAATGACGCAATCATGTAACTCATTGACTTCAGCAACAAGGATCGCTGCGTCTCGCCGATCAGGATCGTGTATGTCGTGTTGTCGTCAGTTGCAAGGGTGATGGGCATGATGTTTGCTGCTGTTGTTGCGTATGTCTCTATTATAATACGCTTAGGCGGAAAGGCCTATAGGCACTTAGGCCTTTAGGCACAGAACCTGTGCGGAATTTGGATTTGAATTTCCAAATCTGGTCTGGAAGTTTGCCTACAGAACCTGTCTAGGAAACCTAGGGTCAGAATCTTGAGCCACTGGACTCTACTTCCTGCTTGTCCATTGCTTCCAGTGTGTCGGGTATCGTCTTTGCGCTCGCCGGACTTGCATAAAACTCTGCGTCACGCTTGACCAGTTGCCTCGCACCCCAAAACACAAACGCCACCATGCCCAGCGAGATGATTGCGGCACCGTAGTGGCCGACGATGACACCGTACATGAACAGTGCAAGGAAGATGCCTGCCAGGTACTTCATGATACCATCTCCTTCAGCATCTCAATCACTGCATAGATGATGTACTCGGGCTCGCCGCCTTCCTGCAGCAATTGCACCAATAGTCCGAGAGACGTCACCACCGGTGTATACAGCATGTAGACCTTACCGTTGATGATTAGATTGGCGTTGTCGCCAATCGGCTCGATGCGGATGTTGAGTTCTGCTGACTGTGACATGTTAGGCCTCCAGGAGTTTGGCCGTGAGTTCATCACGGTCCGTAATGTTGAGTTGCTCGAACAGTTCCTCGAGCACGAAGTCTGCTAGATCGGGTTCCTTGGCAAGCTTCATATCGATGTAGTCGTCGAAGCCCACGATGTCTTCCGACATGAGCTGTGTCCGCATCACCTCGAGCATGGTGAGCACCTTGCGTTGCCCCTCCGGACCGAAGCTTTCCGGAGAGTTGGTGAACCGGATGCGCTGGCGGGTGATCGCGTAAATGACTGTGTCGACTGACATTTTGTTTAGCCCGTTTGCTGCAATGTATGTATTATGCAGGAAAGGAACCATCTAGTCAACCGCTGTTACAGCTTCTCTTCGAGTCGTCGACCGTGCGACCTGCCGCTCTCATATACGTTTATACCGTACATCGAGCCGACCACCCGAGGCTGGCCGACGTTCTCCTTCACGATCTCCCACGTCATGTACTCGGCCATGCTGGGTGCATTCTCCCAGGCCTCCGCTTCCATGTGACCTTCGGAGGATGACGCAACGTGGATCGAGCGGATCACAGTGCCGCCGTGTTCGGGGTCGCTGTTCCAGAAGGTGACCTTATACAGGTCGTAAACCCACTGGGACACTGGAACAAGTTGGGCCGTTTGCATGATGTCTTGAGCTCTTTGCTGCGATGTATGTACTATAACAGGAAGGAACCACTCTGTCAACTACATTGTTCACTGAACTGGAAGGCCCAGCTTGGGCGCATTTGCCTTGTAGGTAGCACGTGCCAACTGCCTGTCGTAACCGTTCGCGAGCATCATTGCGTTGATGATCTGTTCGTAACTGTGGCCAGCTGTGGTGCCCGACAGCATGATCCTGCGGCTGACTGCTGCTTTGGACTCACCCGCAACAGGACGCGCTACAACCGCCATGGGAGGGGGTTGTATTAGCATCGTAAACGCCCGCACAGACACTTCCTTCGTAGCAGGCGTCACGATGATGCGCTGAGCACGCACAGCCTCTTCGACCAGCGCGGGGTGGTTGACAGCCTGCTTCACGATCGGTGCTGCAAGTGTACGGCCCGCATGCCCGACGATGCTGTACGCACAGCCCGCCCGCACGGTGCCCAAACCCTTGCGATAGGAAAGGGTCTGCCCACGCAGCACAGCCTGATGCCCGCGTTCGTTGAGCCGCACTTTGCAGCCGCGATCGGTTGTGTATTCGTATGTGATGCCGTGTCCGTACACGACTTCCGTGCTGTGTGTGCGCTTGCCAGTACCACCCAGCGCACGGCACACCCGCTGCCATCCACCGTCGTGGCTTTTGCCCAGTTCCGGCTTCATGTAGCACACGATGTGCGCCAGTTCGTGCGGAACGGTGTCGTCTCGCATGTCGTTGAGTGCGTCAGCATCGCCGCGTGCGATCATATCGTAGTTGAAGCGGCAGGCGTACGACGCAACACCCAAACGACGCTTCCATTGTGCCCAACCAGCGGTGCGACCCTTCAGATCGAAGCTGATGCGCACTACAGACAGATCAACACCGTACAAACGGAGTGCAATCTCCTGAACTTCTTTGCACTTGTTCAGGATTTGCTGCTGCGGGGTGGTCATTTGCTAGTTCCTGTCTTTGCTGCGATGTATGTATTATGCAGCCAACCGGTTCCTACGTCAACCGCTGTTACACCTAGACTTGGTGTCTGGATGCCAGGTTATCGATCGGGGCCAGGAAACCCCACACCAAGTTCAGGGCATTGTGAGCCTCGGAGGCATTGTCATAGGGCTTGGTCAAGGTTCGCGAGGCTAACAAACCCTCCCCCGTGAAGGCAGGATTGCCACGATGATTCACGACATCGCCGTGTTCGTTGATGACACGAACGATCACTTCCACTTTCAGCATGTTGAATCTCCTCGGTTAAAGCTTTGATCCCGTCGGCTTGGGCACCCCGAGAACAGAGCGCATCAGCGACGCGATTGTGGCCATGTCGTGCCCGTTGTTCTGCAACTTCCGCAGGTAAGGCATACCCAGCTCTGCCATCTCGGCTTGTATTGCCTTTGTCGGCGGGCGAACCACAAGGTGCTTGACCTTTGCGTGGAACTCCTTCAGGATGTAGGCGTCGGTGTCTTGCAATCGGGCCATGTTAGTCTTTCTTGAAACGGAAGGTGTTGAAGCGGCAGTGATAGCAGGTGTAGTGGGTGCCGTTCGTCCCCGTATCCTCCTCCATCTTGCCGTGTTGATAAGGGCAGTGCATGTTGATTCCTAGTCGTTGATGATGTTGAAGGAGTAGCCAGCGAGCTCCGGGTTCTTGCGGATCGACTCGTCGCAAGGCACGCACATCCAACCCAGCAGCTCATTTTCCCTGGGATCGCGAACCTCTGTGGCCACAGCCCAGCGAGTAACGTTGCCAGTACGCGGATTGCGCAGGGCAAAGCCCACATCGCAAGCGTCGTCGTACAAGCGATCGAACCCGTGCAGACCCAGGTCGCTGATCTCAGCAACCAGCAGCTTCATCGCTGCGTGATGGCTGATGTACTCCTTGCCGCGCTCGATAGTGATTGTGTTCAGTTGCATGTTGCTGTCCTTGCTGCGATGTATGTACTATAACAGCAAGGAACCGTCCTGTCAACTAAAAAAGAAACGGGATGGGTGGAATTCCCCTAGGCAACATCAACGCAGTCCTCAGCCGCAGACTCCAAAGTCGCAAACACGCGCCCTCTGCCAACTTTACTCGCTTAGTTGCTCACCCATCCCATTTCAAAAAGCAATCGTAGGGGTAGTTATTTCTATAGACGCGCCACCCCTGACCTCGCGCCATTGTTCTTCAGACTGCGTCAGAGATGTCCTGCTCCATGGCGGCGATGCGAGCAGCGTCTTCGTCGCGCTCCTTCGCCTTGGCATCAGCCGCAGCCTTGTCACGGGCCACCAGGAACGCAGCCATTTCCTTGGCAGCGACCTTGATCGACTCCGGAGCCGGGTCACGACGCGGCCAACCCAGCTTGTCTTTCAGAGCGTTGCGGATGAAGGTCTCGTGGTTCACTTCCGCCACTTCCTGTGGCTTGCGGCTGCGAGCCAACACAACGACAGTACGACGCGTGTCGATGTCAACGGTGTTGCGCTTGAACGGGGCTTGGATCAGCATGGTTGCTCTCTGTTGAGTTGTTTGCGATGTGTGTATAATAGCGGAGACAGGGTTCTGTGTCTACCGCTATTACACCTTGTTGAAGTTACTTCTTGGAAGCCTTGGCGGCACGCCTGATCAGGTTCGGCGGGGTGTTGCGATTGCCATTCGCATCACGCGGGCCACGATGGTAGGTGTCGGAAACACGGCGACCATGGTTGCCCATGTGATCCGGACCCTTGGAGACGGTGCTGCCCTTCGGGCCGGCATCGCGTGCCTTCTTGGCTTCGGTCTTGTTGGCGAAGTGTTCGCCATTGACAGTGAAAAGACGCTTCATAGCTGTTAGCTCCACGTTGGTTGCTGCAAATTTGCAGTGTTAGTAATATAACAGGGAGTTGCCTCCCTGTCTACCACTTGTTGAAGTTCAGGCCGTCAGCAAGTAGATGCAGAGCGACTTGCCCGGGAGCCAGAAGCTGAGCACTTCCGTGAACTGGCCGAACAGGTAGCGATCCCCGAACTTCAGCTTGAACTGACGCTCGAGCTCTTCCTGAGCGAACTGCGGCGCGTTGAACACATGGTCGCCGTCGTACAGCTTCAGCCGACGGGTGTCGCCAGACTTGTGCGCATCGTTGAACACTTTGGGCGGGTTGTTGAAGCGTTGGCGGAAGCCCGCGTCTTTGAACGCTTGGCGAAGCAGGGTGACATCTGACGTTTGGCGCATTGTGTGCTCCTTGTTGCGATGTATGTATAATAACTGATCAGGAACCTGCAGTCAATCGCTATCTGAAATATCTCTCACCCATTCGAAACGGGTGTCAGCAGGAATCCACTTCATGTTTGCTCTGATGGAGTTGCCCATGTCGGGCTTACCCAGATCAGGATCGATCAGGATCCAACCGCGCTCATCAGAGAAGTGTACGTGCTCTACAGTCTTGAGGATCTGCACGATCTTCCCTGTTGATTCAATCTTACCGATCTTCACGGATTTCCTTGTTGAGCTCACGGTTCAAGTCACGGTAGAGACGCTTCTTGAACAAGCGGGCAAACAGACGACGGTGCTTAGGAGCAGGCCCGCAGCACGGGCAATCCCAACCACCTGGCCCGGCAGTACCACGACTACGGGGATTAAACATGTTCGTCTTCATGCCACGAGTATAACATCATATCCAGCACTGGTCAATATGTTACATCTGCCTCGCAATGCAGGATCAAGAGCCACGAATCTTAGGTCCGAGAACCTAGCTCTAGAACCATCAAAGGTCCAAGATGTAACAGAGTGTAAGGGTGGTAGACCAAATCTTTGAATGGTGACTATAATGAGTCATCGTTCGAATATTAGCAGGGGTGGACGTCGAGGCTGAGTGTGTATATCACCAACCAACCTAAATAAAAAGGTTGACAAGAGCCAACCTTCCAACTACAATTTTGGCCTACCTCTCCAGCTTCTCCATCCAGTGAATCACATTCAACCTGGCTTGGACATACTCAAGCATCTCCTCCAGGAAGTCTTCGTGCAATTCAATCCATTCTTCTGGGAGATTATCCACAGCGACCTCAAACCGTTCATTCGCCCGACGCAGCATCCAGAGGTAGAGCCAACGCATGATAACTCCTACTTGCTCCAAGCAACCTGCTCACCCGGCCACTTACCCTTCTTCTGCCAGCGAATGAGGTCCTCCGGCGAAGTAAAGACTTCCTGTGTCTGATAGTGATCCCAGCGTTCTGCTTCCTTTGTGTGTTCAATATAGATGGGGATGTTCCGCATCTTGCTGAACTGTGTAGCAGTGATGTCAACCACATGGTCATCCACAACCAAAAAGACGTGGGCAGATTCCTTATCCTGCGGGCAAATCCAGGCGTGCAATTCCGGCACGAAACCTATCGTTGTTAATTGTCTCCAAAGTTCTGCAGAGGCAATTGCACACCATCCAGAGAGATCCTCTTCTCCCTCGGTGCCTACAGCACGACCTTCAGCCCAATACCGCACCGCTTCCGCAGTACAGCGAACGAGATCCATGTTGACTTGGTTCATAGCCTATATATTAAATGTTCGCCCGCACGCTGTCAATTACTATTTGAAGCTCTTTGGCAGAGTAGGCTACAATAGCCTTAGGCGGTTCCGTTTTGACACATCCGAGTTTCACTATAGCTAACGCCTCGGAAACGCAAGCAAAGCACTTGCTTTCATATGCGAGGCCGTGTGAACACCTTAGCATCGAAACTCACCCCTGACATTCATTTCGAATAGCTGCGGTTTTCGTTGTGAAACAGCAACACTCAATTTCTTGAGACTTTCGATTGAAGAGCAAGAAGTCCTTTCCGTACCCCGAAGCTTTGAACTTCATGTACATAGCAGTTTCGGCCATGTCCTTGTGAAATCCTTGGAACACAATACGAACTTCTTCAAGATCAGCATTGGTCTCAAAGACCTCATATAGTACAGAGAAGGGTTGCTGCATAGTGTAGAGTCTGTTTAGTGCTCGATGTCTGTAGTATAGCACAAAGGTTCAGCACGTCAAGGATTATATGAAGAACGGTTGGAGCCTTACTATCACTGAATTTAAGTGATAGCAGCAGCCTCGCATTAAAGTTATGAGCAAGCAGTTAGATCCGAGGCATTATGCAAGCATAGTGAGAGAGTGAGACTACACATAAGCCTCGGATCATAGCGGAGGTTAAGACCTAAGGTCCGAGGCTGTGCAAGAAAGGTGGTTGAATGGTGGAGATAGGCTATCTAGATAGGTAAAGACATGCGTGTAAGCGTGCCTATGCGGTCAAACCCGCGCCTATACGCTCAAAAACGCGGGCGGATTCCTATGCAAGATTCCAATCTAGGATTCTGACACAGTATTCCAATCTAGGATTCCAAATCTGACCTCCAATTCTACCGAGAGAGGCTCACGTGAAAACCAAAGAATTCCATACGTCCATCTTAATGCACAATTATGCACTTTTCTGCACCCTGTCACACTCTTCGGTATAGAACACCACTTCTATACTATGTGAAGAGTTATACTTCCGCTGTATTAGGGGTTCTCGTATTCAACTAGGGCGGCGCGTATACACTTGAGCACCTTAGGAGCGAAGCCTTCATGCCCAGCGAATAGGGATATGAGTGCTCTTGATTGTGGTATATGCTTGAACGCACCTATTATAATGCTATGTTTCATTAGCTTACGGTGTGTTCTTCGTATTACTTCATCAGGAAGGTTATCTAACCATTCCTTTATCTTATGCGGGTTTGGGGTGCCGTACTTTAACTCTATGAAAAGTTGATTATCTTTACGCTTACGGAAGAAGTTGAAGATATTCACGTTTCATACTCCGCGAGTAGATTGCGCATAGTTTCGATCTTCATGCTGTAGGGACGGAAATCTACAAAGCTATAGACTTTCTTGTACCATATATTATACAGCTCAGGAAGTTCTTTTTCTATTGTGTTTATTTCGCTCGTGAGAATAGGTTTGCTTAATGGATACTTGATTACGTGGAAGATAGTCATTTCTTTTTGGATTCGGCAAGAAACTTTTTATAGTCTTCTTGTAGGCGTTCTTTTACTTGTTTGCGAAAGGCTAAGAAGCGAATATGTTCGGAAAAATCGAGTTCCGGCGCATCATTCTCAGAGACAAAAGCCGGGTACCAAGCATCGGTCCACATCGTACACCAGTTTTCAGTGTAGGTAAGGACATCATCAAACTCAGCTTGATCTTTGACAGGATGGGTGACTTGAAGCGTGCCGGAGACGCAGCTCGTATACAGTCTGTAGGCTAGGACTGCGTGTGAATCTTGTGCAGTGCAGGCCTGTGTAGCAAGGGCTAGGAGCAAGACGGGTATGATCTTCATTGTGTTTGTCCGAACACATCCAAAACGGTGTCATCATTCATTTGGAGTTTGGTATTGCAGTCGGAATCGTACAAGTAGACGCCCTTGCAGATTGGTTCTTTTCTTTTATCTTCTTTGGCGCGGGTTTGGAGTTGGTTGTAGATATATTTCACAGTTTCGCCGGATGCAGTAAAGTCATCCACGATCAGATAACTGTGAATAGGTGCTTGGGTGTTGCATTCGATGCGATTACCGTGACCCTGTTCATTTTTCTTGCGCACATAGATGATTGGAATCTGTGCTGCGATTCCGACTACGAAAGCGATAGCTGCACCGGAGCTACCAGTGAAAGCAAGGGCTTGAAACTTGAGTTGCTCCCTCAAGTCAATGATGTTGCTGGTTGCCTTTTGCATCCGCTTGGCCATTTCCTTTGGACTCAATTTCGTCCAACCGTAGCTGGAATAGAACTTGAGGGGTTCGGTGAATGACTTTTTCTTACCCATGATTATCGGATAACTTGAACGCCGGTGTCGGCAATGTTGCGGAACAGGCCTTCCCATACAGCCTCGGAGGCACGGGTGTATTCTATGCGATTTTCCACGAATTTGCTCAGGGGTACTGGCACGATGCGGGCCTGGACGCAGAGAGCTGCGAAATCACTCAATGCTTTGGATTGCGCGGCATTGGCTTCGTCAAGTGTGAGGATTGGTTTGTTCATTGTGAATTACAGGGAACTGGTTTGGACAGGAACATCTGCCAGCACGATTGCCACATCGTAGGCTTTCTTAGCCTTGAAATACTTTGCGGCGGCTTGTTGGGCAGCGTAGGAAGATTCGGCCTGAAGCTCGTGCTTCTTACCTTTGTAGAAAGCGTGATAGGTGCGCATGATCAGGAATTGATTGTGTCGAAAGGGTTGCCGGTTGGGCTATCCCAAATGGCCGAATCCATGATGATTGTTTCCACTGCATCTTCCAGCGTGTCGCATTGCATCGCATCCTTTAGCAGGTTGATGCAGATGGGCTTACCATATGCGGCTTTGGCAGCGGTAATCAATTCGGCTTCAGTGAATTTGGGCATCTTGTGTGGCTCGTTGTTTGCTGCTGATGTATGTATTATGCAGCAGATGATTGGATTGGTCAACCTCTTTATGAAATAAGCCAATATACGACGTAAGAAAAGTTAGCAGCGGCCAGCCCCAAATCTAACCAAAACAGGCCCCAGGAGCCACGATTCCTCTCGAATGCAAAATAGAAACAGAGGATGCCTACCACCAGACTGAGCCAAGGAAACGCAGTCATTCTTCATCTCCCATGTTCCTGAATTCTATGATGATCTTCACCAGGCACGCGATTCCCATGAAGATGAGGGCAAGGCCGGGCAACCACGCGCCAACCATGCAAACCGGGATTCCACCCAAGAAGCCCACCAGCATCAAAATAATCAGGAAGCCGGGGGTCATGTTAGAAGAACCTCATTCCGGCTGCGGCGCTGACACGCACAAGGTAACCGATCACCAAGGCCGCAGTCCACACGGTGTAGCAACCGAAGAACACCTTGATCATCGTGTTGGCGAAACCTTTGCTTGACCAGATGAAAGTCATGAACATGCCCATGACGAGCGAAACAAGAATGTAGGCGAAAAACATGATTAGCCCTTCTGTTGAAGTTTGATTTCGTAGAGACGGCCGGCATTGTAGGCAGCTTCGAGCGCTGCCTTTGCACCCCAGACCGAAATGTCGTGGAAGTCAAGTCGATCGCTGTTTCGGGTCTCCAGGCACAGGATGCCAAGATGCTCTTTGGCAATGCGTTCGATCGTCGTTTGCTGTTGCTTGTCCATGTCTGTATTATGCGCGAGTTGGGTGGTTTGGTCAACTACTGTCCGAAAACAGTTCGTTCTGCCCTGTTCATGCTCTCGATCTTTTTCATCACACGCAGCAGCGTCTCGGCGTCGCCATACAGCATGGACTCACCATCTGCAAGGAACTCCGATGTGCATTCCACACCGGGCACCGAGCCAGGATTGGTGTAGACACGAATGTCAGAACGGGCCAAATCGCCCGGGCCATGGCTCGAGTCCATGCTGATGCTGATCTCAAAGCCAAGGAATTCAATCTTGGTGCAGACGCACGGATTGGTCATTTCTCGTCCAGTTGCGAGAGCAGAGTGTACCTGGCATTCCAGAGAATCGATGACTGTTCGAGGTGTGTAGATCATGTTCATTCCTTCCAAGAAAGGTCGATTGTGATGCCGCCATTGCCCGGTTCCAGGGCGTGTTCGATATTGACATTCCAGCGCGTGCCCTGGCTGTATGAGCGGGGCAATTCGGTAGCTTGGAAGGTCTTGCGATTGACTTTCGTGACCTTGGCAAAGACGCGCACATGACCTCCACGACCACGTCCGTTGCACAGAAACTCAACCACATCACCTTCGCGGAGTGGACGATTGACGTCGGAGAACTTCCATATGAATTGACGATTGCGTTCCGCACCCACGCCCATGTAATTCACAGGGCGTGAAGGATCGAACTCCGGATCGGGGATCATTTCCTTCTGCTTGATCATTTTGTGCCTGCCCTTGCTGCGATGTATGTATTATGCAGGAGTTGGGTCCTACAGTCAACCACTGTTACATCACGGCTTCCACTTGTAGTCGGGACCGAAATAGTCGCGGTTGATCTTCTGGATGCCGCTGAATGCGAACTCGCCGCGCAGGGGAGGCTTGTCGACGATAACCTTGCCCTTGGATTTTCTCGCTTCGGCCACATCCTTGTGCCAGGTGGCGCCGTGGTTGAAGCTGAACTCGAAATAACGGTTCTTGCCCTTTGGCGAAGTGTAGGTTCGTTTCAGGATGCCGTAGGTGATGCTGCCGAACTTGAAGCCACGCTCCCAGGAGCCGGACTTCGTGCTTTTCTCCTCACAGAAGAGATAGACCACGGCGTCGCCCAACAGGACATCTTTCCCGTTGTTGGCCTTGTATTCGTCCTTGGACGGCTTGTCGGAAAGTTTGAACATTTTCAGCTCACTGCAAAGATGAGGGCGCGGATGTTGAGGTCGGGCGTGGACAGGGCCTTCACGGACTTCGTGGCCAGGTCTTCCGGGGTCAACCCTTCCTCAATCAACAACGGAGCCAGGTCACGCTTCTGGCGCTTGGTTCCATTCGCCACCAGCCGATGAAGCTGGTCGATGTGTTCCGGGGTTGCGAACATTGTTGACTCCTTGCTGCGATGTATGTATTATGCAGGAGTTGGGTCCTACAGTCAACCATTGTTACATCTAGCGCAGGAATTGCGAAAATTCTGGAAACATTTTGGAGAGTTCCGTACCGACTTTCTTATTGTCAATATCGCATTGACAACCTTCCTTAGAGCAATGCATGCCTTCAGGTCCTGTTCGATCGTAGGCATTTCCGTGCGGACAAATGATGCCCACATTGATTCCGCCAGGTACGGGCGTGATGGTGATTGTTGGCTTTTTCATTTGGAAGCCAGGCGAAATTCCACCTTCTCACGAGCGGCACGCATATGACGCAATGCAACATCTTCGTCGATGGTAGGATCAACGTGTTCAGTCCAGCGAATATAGGACGCAGCTTCCGCAATTGTCCAGCCCTTCCTTTCGCAGTCCTCGATTGCCTTCACAACAAATTGCATTTCATCCGAAATGATCGGAATGAGTTGCGATAGGACTTCTTTTGTGTAGATGTTCAATTTGTTCTCCCTTGTTGCGCGATGTATGTATTATGCGCTAAAGGATGGAATTGGTCAAGCCCTATTTGGAACGAACCTTTGCCCAGAACGCATCGATCTCGGAAATCTCGTTCGCAATGGGGTCGATGATGGAAGGATCGTCGCTGTCCAGGACATCACCGAGCTGCTCAGCGAGTATCATGCGATGCTCCATATCGTTGCCGTAGTCGCGATCATCTTCGTTCGGAGCATCCGATGGAACATCAGCAGCGGGCGGCAGTCTGAACGCCGAACCCGTCAAACCCGGCAGACGAGCGGGCGTAGCAGCACCCTTCCTGGCAGCTTTGATCTGAGCTTCTTCCAGGAGTTGGTTGGAATAGATCCCGATGCGCATGGCACCCGTCTTGTCCAATCCGCGCCAGTAGGCAATCTGTTTCGGAGTCAGGTAGCCATTGCGTTCGAAGAACTTCGACATGGACGCACCCATTCGCGCATGGCATGGACGGTAGCCGCGGCCGTTCAGGTGGCGTGTCTGTTCGCTTGCCTGCTCGTCTGTTGTTTGGCGTGCAGTCAGCACCACCAAAGCACGAGCAACCGCACGGTCATCATCCTTCAGGAGTTGGACGATCTTTTCTTTGGTGAGCATGTTGACTCCACTTTGAATATGTCCCACCGTTTCCAGCCGCTAGTGGTGGGGTACTCCTGGAATGCAAGGGGCTTCGTACGGTGTCCCTTGCAGGGCTGTTCTTTGTTGCGATGTATGTATTATGCGCTTAGGCAGGAATTTGGTCAACCACTTTTTCTGGAAGAGCGGTAGCCAGGAAATTCTTAATGTGTTTCTTTAGATGTGGAATTGATCTCCTACTGAAGGAACAATTCCAACCCTTGGACTCATCTGCCAGCGCCTTTGCGTCTGCCACCGAGATGAATCCCGGATGTACCTGATAGGATCCAAGTTTCTTACCGCGTGGATTGACGCCATCGCTGTCGTAGAGAAACCATTTCCCGCCAAGTTTGAATTCTACCCCAACATGGTTGAAATAGATTCCGGCAGAGTTCCAATCACGCTTTTGATTGGTGTTGTTAACCTTGTGTCGAACCCTATTCAAGTTCTTTTTCGCCTCAAAGGAATTGGCTATCACAACGCGAACCTTCAGTCCACGCTTGAGTAATTCTTCACCAATGGTAGCCGCATAGACGCAACATCCACCCTCATTGAGTGCAGGATAGCTGCGGTTGATTCGCCGACCCAGGGTGTTTAAGGTTTCAAAGAGATTCATTTCGCGAACTCGTTTGTGTAACAATGAGTCTATTATGACACGTTGGAACCACTCAGTCAACCTCATTTTGAAATTAGCTCAATGCAACAAGGAGGAAGAGAATGCCAAAGA
>Ga0315275_10002420_pt1 | contig 16846 bp, 19 predicted proteins | sample YL17G03_0_MG_FD_205557 | JGI IMG/M metagenome (GOLD analysis project Ga0315275, IMG submission 205557) | Sediment microbial communities from Yellowstone Lake, YNP, Wyoming, USA - YL17G03_0 | ecosystem: Environmental > Aquatic > Freshwater > Lake > Sediment | place: USA: Wyoming | collected... | reverse complement strand
TGCAGATAAACGCCAAAAATAATGTCTACCTGAAGGCCGATGAGGATGTTCGCTACGGCCGGGTGGCGGAGGTGATGGCTCGAGTAAAAGCCGCCGGGATATCCGGCTTGGGAATTGTGACTCAGCCGCCCAGGAAGAATCCGGGAGAAGAGAATCGGTGAACCGTTATCGCAGCAGAATTGATCCGCCGCTTGCGCCGCTGGTGGTGGTGTCTTTAATCGCTCATGTGGCCTTTATAGGGTTATTTATGTTTCTTCCCTCCCGAAGCACCGCCAGTGAGCAGCAGACATTTACTGTGCAGGAGGTAAATCTGGTTTACGCGGATGAAATCGGGGGCGGAGTTTGGGGGGCGCCGAAACAGGGGCCGGCTCATGACGGGAAAATAAATTTGCCCCCGCAGTCGCAGCCTGTTCAGATACCCACACCCAATACATCTGGCGTGAGGATACCCGACCGGCGAAATGAAAATTTAAGGAAGAAACCGGAAAATAGGTCGGGAGGAACGGACATCCCGGATCCGTTGCGACAAGCCATTGAAAGCCTGAATCAGGGACGAGAGGGCGAATACACCAGACCCAATGGAGATCCGAACAGCGCCAATCCCGGCCCGGTGGGGCCTCCCGGTGGAGATATATGTTCGATTTATCGTTCTCGAGCCAGCCGGCTTATACGCCGCAGCGGGTCTGTGCCCGAGGCTTCCGGCAAGTCCACGACGGTGGTGGTTGTGATCGGCCCAAGCGGTGGCGTGAAGAGCAAGCGCGTGACTAAAAGCTCCGGGGTGCCTCACGCGGACAGCGTGGCGCTAAGCCTGGTGCCGGGCACATTCGGCGCTCCACCGCCGGAATGCGGAGATGTGTCGTTGGTCATAAAGGTGAATTTCCACGGCGATTCAACTCCATCCGGGATAAATAACTCCGGTTCAGGAAAACCCCGGTCTCAGCCCTCATCCGGAGATGATTCCATACAACGAGGCCTTGAGGGATTATAAATTTACCGGAATCCCGGCTGATTTATCAATAAGAAAGTTTTTCCTTATAATGAACTGCGTTAAAGAGTATCGAACTGTATTTATCAGCCTCATTATAATTATATCCGTCCAAATGGGTTGCGCATCCGGCGCGATGGAGGCTGTCAACCGGGCGCATGCCGCTATAAACAGCGCCCGGGAAGTCGAGGCGGAAAAGTACGCTCCGGTTGAAATGGCCCTTGCAGTCGCGGCTTTCGATTTGGCGGAAAGCTCCATCATGGAGGGGACGATTTCGGGATATAAATACGCAAAAACGTATGCCGAGGAAGCTGAATTCAGAGCTTTGTCCGCCAAACAAAAAGCCGAAATAGCAATCGAGGATGAAAGACTTCATCCACCGCCTCCTCCCCCGCCGCCCCCAAGCGTTTCAGAACCGCCGAATATCGAGGATCCCGCGGTTTTAAAAAAGCGCTATATCGCTCAGGCGCGCCGCCGAATATTGAACTCGGCTCTTGCGGATCAGAGCGGCAAGCTGCCCAAAGGTCGGATTGAATTGGAAGCCTGGATAACGTCTGACGGGCGGATCGTGCAGATACTGGTGTTGGAAGGCGATGCCGCCGGCCCGCTGGCCGCTCAAGCGCTTAATGGCCTGAGGGCAATCAGGATGGATCCGTTTCCGCCGGGGATGAAAGAGAATTATCTTAAAATTCGTGTGAAGATTGACACTCTTGGAGAACAGGGGAAAAATTGATGGCTATAGCTTCCCAGACAAACCGTGTGCCTTTATGGAGAAAGCCCGTTTTATCGTCGCTTATCGTAATTTTTTTGCTGTGCCTGTTCATCGGAACGGCTCGTACCGGCGATATTTTCGCGCCGCCGGGTACGAGTGAAGATAATGCCGTGCCGGACGTCGTCATTGACGTATATGGGGAAGGGTTGCTGAAGACAAATCTTGCCGTGCCTTCTTTTGCTCCTCTGGCCGGGGTCAATGACGGCGGCAGTCTCGGGCGGGACGGCGCAATGATAGTGGGGCGCGACCTTCAGTTTTCGAGTTTCTTTAATGTGTTGTCCGCGCCTGAATTGCCGGCTGTGCCTCCGGGCGGGTATGATGAGTCCAAACTTGACTTCGAGCCTTACTCGAAAATAGGCGCCGAGCTGTTGGTGGCGGGGACTTATTCTCTGGCGCCGGACGGCACTTATACTTTTGATCTCAAGCTTTTTGACGTTGTGCAGAAAGCCATGCTAACCCGCGCGACATATCGCGGCAAGAGGGATATGTTTCGCAGGCTGATGCACAGGTTTTCCGATGAAGTGCTTCGCAGCGAGACCGGCACGCCGGGCCCATTTGAAAGCCGCATTGCTTTCGCCGCCGACTGGAAGGGGCGCCAGGAGATATTTTATTGCGACACTGACGGGCAGAACATGATGCGATTGACTCAAACTGAATCCATCAACATGTCGCCCGCATGGTCTCCCGATGCCTCTCAGATTGTGTACACGTCGTATTTTACGGGCAATCCCGACCTTTACATTCTGCCGATAGTAGGCGGAAAGCCGAGGAGATTGTTCGGCGGTAAAGGTCTCAATTACGGCGCCGATTGGTGTAAGGCCAATAATCGCATCGTGTTTGCCAGCTCGAATAATCAGGAAGGAGACCAGGAGATTTATACCATCCGCCCGGATGGAACCGATCTGTTACAGGTTACTCATGAACCGTGGTCAATTGAGGTATCTCCCTCGTGGAGCCCGGATGGGAAATATATCGCGTTTGTGTCCAGTCGGTACGGCGACAAACCGCAAGTTTTAATCACCCCCGGGGAAGGCGGTACATCGTTCCGTGTCAGCCGCACCGGCGGGTATAACACCGACCCGTCGTGGAGCCCCGTCGGAGATTTCATCGCATACTGCGGCAGAACGGGCGGGGGGCTGGATATATTGGCCGTAAAACTCGGAAAAAGCCTTGAGGTTATACAAACCGTCGCCGTCACCAGCCAATCCGGCTCCGATGAAACCCCCAGCGTCAGCCCGGACGGGAGGTTTGTCGTGTATTCGCACGGCTCCCAGAATAATTACGATATTTACATGACAAGCATAAGAGAACAAAAGCCTCGGAAGATCACCGGCTTGCCGGGCAAGGAATCGGCCCCGGCTTGGTCGTCGAGACTGTCACAAAAATGAACCGTTGACTTTTTAAATTTAAACCGATAAATTCATCGGAAATAACCTAAGGGGGTGAGATATGGCAGAAGCGCGAGGATGGGCGGAGAAATTCGAGAAGTGGATTCGCAAAGTTCCCGGAATGAAAGGGTATCAGGACAAGGAGGCTTTTCGGGACAGTGATAAGGCGGTGCGGCTGAAAATCGCGGCGCAACTTACAAGTGTTAAGGATTTTTTGAACTTATGGAAACGCGACATGGTGGATGAAGGCAAAATAACGGACCTCGATAAAGTGGATCGGGTGCTCAGAAGGATCGAGGGGTTGGCAGATAAGATAAAGTTCGACAGTTATGGATATTCAGGCTACTTCGATCCGGTGAAAATCAGAGAGCCGGAGTTGGAGCGGCTTTACCAGTTCGATCTAGAGCTTTTTGACGGAGTGGATCGAATAAACGATGCGACGCAAGCCGCGCGACTCACCGGCTCGAGCGATATAAAGGCCGGAGTCAGAACGATCGAGGACGCAATCGGCGCTTTTGAGAAACATCTCGAAGAGAGACGTTCTTTCGAGGCGCCAATACCCCCTGTTTGAATTGGAACTCAAATCTTGAAATTATAAAGCCGGAGGCGCGATCGCTCCGGCTTTTTTATGGGTATTTGCTGGCGGGAAAATGTTATCGTGTGGATGAAGCTCCGGTGAACCTTGCGGACCGCACATGTTCTCCATTTGCGAATTCTTCTGCGGAACTGAGTATCAACGCAGTGGCGTAATCGTCAGACACAGTCATTACCACCATTCTGCCGATGATCATTTCCGGAGCCAATTCCTTTTTCCCGGTTTCTGCGTTTTTGACCTCGCGACGCGGTTTGTAAACATTGAACAAGTTGCCCGGCTTAACACCGTCTTTTTCGCCCACGTCAATATACACTATCTCTTCCCTGCTGAAAAGAGGCTCTTCGGAATGGCATAAAATGATATAGCCTTCCAGAGGGATGGTTTGGTAACGCGGATCAACGTCGCGGAACATTACTTCCTTTTGAGTTTCAATAAGAGGAACGATGTGATCTCCCTCCTCAACTTCCTCGTTGGTGTAAATTATCTCGGCTTCGCTGACACCTGCTTCGACTTTGGTTATCTGGAGAGTGCCAATAGTTCGTACTAGAAATCCCAGCTTTTTCTTAGTTACGGGGTGAGTGACATCCTTGACTATTCTGATGATGCTGAATTTATCGCCGACATGCAGGCCCGCAACTTCGCCGGAATTTATATATACCTTGTCGTAAGTGCTGTAACTGGCCCTGATTTCCGGGGCAGAATGAATTGTTGCAATGGTTTTCATAACCTTGCTGGACATAAATCCCATCAGAGAAGCGGGGGTAAAAACCACCTTATCCGCCGATGCGGTTGGAGCCGTCCAAACAGAGGCGACTTCCGCTCCTTCGACCCCAGCCCCTTCGGCGGCTTCACCACCACCACCACCCTGGCGCACCACCGGCAGTCCCTCCAGCTTTTTAGCCATGAGGTCTTCTTCAGGGATAATCGTCAGGACATCGCCGGGATAAATCCAATGGGGGTCTTCGATGAAAGGATTCGCCTGCCAGATTTTAGGCCATTTATAAGGGTTGTTAAGGAACCGGGATGCGATGTCCCATAAAGTATCTCCGTGTTTGACGACATACTTGTGCTTGTTCGCATCCGTGTTCGACGGTTCGGCTGCCGGTGGCTGTGTCTGCGCATAAACCATAGCGGCCAGGAGAACTGCCACCAGTACCGGCAACGTTATCCGTATTTTCATATTTTTACCCTCCTCTTTCTTTCGCCGAACTGACCTTTTTTCAAAGCGGCGCGGTTTGCTTAAAAATGACTATGGAATATTTTCCAGCTCTTGTCTCGCCGCGGTTGCGGCGGGGCTGTCTGGAAAACGTTCTATAACCTGCTTGAAAGCTCTTCGAGCGCTTTCCCTGTCCTCCATCCGGCTGTAACTCATTCCCATCCGCAACAAGGCCATCGGCGCTTCGTTACCGGCCGGGAATTTCATCATATACCGTCGGAATTGCTCGATTGCCCCTGAGTACTGCCCTAACTTGAATTTGCACTCCCCCAAATAGAACAGTGCCGACGGTTCATATATGGTACCCGGATATTTGCTAGTGTACAACTGGAAGGCTTCGACAGCCAGTTCGTATTCACCTTTATGAAATTGCCCGACGGCGCTTTCATACAATGTCGCCGCTTCCACCGTCACCCCTGCCCCGGATCCGGGCGGAGCTGCCGATGGGCCGGGATTTTGATCAGATGGCTGATCCGGTTCGTCGGGAGGAGCGCTTGGGGCTGAGGTCGGTTCGTCAAATCCGGGTTCATCTCCAAATAACGGTGGCGGCTGATCCTGGTTGCCGGAGGGAGATTCCGCAGCCGGTTGGTTGACGCCGGAGGTGCTGGGAGGGCGTATTTTAACCACCGTCAATCTCGGGGGAGGAGGCACAATCTTGGACTGCGCCGGCGGAATCAACGGGACAAGCGCGCCGGGTTGAGCAGGCAGATTCTGAGAAGGAGTATTCCCGGAGCTTGGAGAGGGGCGTCCACTATTCATTGCGTTTTGGAGGAGCGCAAACTTTCGCTCAAGTTCGCTGACGCGCCTTTCGAGGTCCTGATTATGCATTGCCAGATCATTGAGCCTTTTGGTTACATCCCCTCCGCCGGACATCGCTCCACCGGCGCAGGCTGAGAGTATAACAGACAGGATGATACTCCCGAACAAGGCGGTTGTTTTTGCCGCAACTTTTTTCGGCAGGTCTCGATAAATATACTTCATACTACCCCCTTTCCCCCTGTTTAAGGCTTGCTGGTGATCAAATCCTCTATATTATCCTATAAAGTATATTTAGTTATCGTTAAATTGTCAAGAATAAAAAAATATTTTTTTATATTTGACAATTTTTTACTAAAGTGTTATCATATTACACTACAATTATGTATGCAAAAAAGGGGAACCCCTTTATTTTGGCCAGCGCATCGCCGCGCAGGCGCGAGTTGCTTGGCCAGATAGGGTTTGTGTTTGAGGTTATTCCGGCTTTGGTGGAAGAGGTTCCTGGGCAAGGACGGGAACCCGCTGAAGAGACAGTTAGAATAGCTTTGGATAAGGCTGCATGGGTCGCGACGCGTCAGCCGCCGGGCAGATGGGTGCTGGGAGTAGACACCATTGTTGTCGTGGACTGCGAAATATTGGGCAAGCCGGCGGATGAGGAGGATGCGGTCAGGATGCTGAAGATGATTTCAGGCCGGAAACATCGCGTTATCACCGGCTGGGTAATCGTCAAATCGCCGGATGAGGTGGCGCGAAAGGGGTTCATGGAAAGTATTGTCGAGATTAAGAAAATGGACGAGCAAACGATAAGAGCTTATGTGAAAACCGGCGAGCCGATGGATAAAGCGGGCGCTTACGCGGTTCAGGGTATTGGCTCTTTTATGGTGAAAGCGGTTCAGGGAAGCTACACGAATGTGGTGGGGTTGCCTCTTTGTGAGGTGGTCGAGGCGCTCGAAGAGATTGGAGCTGCGAGGATTTTTCCGGATGACTAACGTTGCTGAAAATCTGGGAGCGATAAAGGAAAGAATCGTCAATGCCGCGAAACGGGCCGGCAGGGATCCAACGAAGGTGCATCTGGTTGCCGTTACAAAAACTCATTCCACGGAAGTCGTACGGGCCGCTTACGAGGCCGGGCATCGTATTTTCGGGGAAAATTACGCGCAGGAATTGGAGTCCAAGGCTTCGGCGCTGCCAAAAGATATTGAATGGCATTTCATCGGCAAATTGCAACGCAACAAGGTAAAAAAGGTGCTGGAGAAAGCTCGAATGATTCATTCGGTGGATAATATCGAATTGGCGCGCGAGATAAGCAAACGCGCTGCGGAACCGGTAAAAGTGCTGGTCGAGGTGAATCTGGCGCAGGAGGAAACGAAGTCGGGCGCTTCCGAGGAGGAAGCTCCTCGACTCGCCGAAGAGGTGTCCGGATTGCCGAACATAAATTTACAGGGGTTGATGACCATGCCGCCTTTTTTTGACGATCCGGATCGCGCAAGACCTTTTTTCGCAAGGCTTCGGTATCTGCGAGATAAGATCGAAAAGTCCACCGGGCTGCCTTTGCCCGAGCTGAGCATGGGCATGACCGGGGATTTCGAGGCGGCCATCGAGGAAGGCGCAACCATAGTGCGCATTGGAACGGCGATATTCGGAGAGAGGCGACACGACGATTGATATAGGAGAACAGGTTTCTTACCTGTCAACAGAACCTCGTAAGGAGGGGTGGATTGAAAAAAAGGCTGAAGTTGACTTTTATCGGCGCGGGAAACATGGGTGGCGCGCTCATGTCCGGCTTGGTGAAATCCAAGCTTGTCCGGGCATCACAAGTTACCGCGGTGGATGTGGATCAGACGCGATTGAAAAACCTCAAAGCTTCTTTTGGCGTCAATATTTCCACCGACATCGCCAAATCCGTCACAGGAGCCGATCTGATTGTGCTTGCGGTCAAGCCGCAAGTGATGAACGAAGTCTTTGCCGCCATCGGCAATATCGGCGCAAAAGCTGTTTTGTCCATCGCAGCGGGTGTAACCATAAGCCGGATCGTCAAAGGACTTGGCGGGCACGCGCATGTGATCCGCTGTATGCCAAACACTCCGGCGCTGGTCGGAGCGGGAATAACGGCGCTTTGCGCCGGGCCGGGAGTGAAAGCCTCCGAGATGGGTCTTGCGCAAAAAGTGCTGGATTCGGTCGGCGCGACGGTAATCGTTAAAAACGAAAAGCTGCTCGACGCCGTCACCGGGTTGTCCGGTTCCGGGCCGGCGTATGTTTTCGTGGTGATCGAAGCGCTGGCGGACGGCGGGGTGCTTATGGGGCTTGACCGCGCCACCGCGTTGAAACTGTCGGCTCAGACCGTGCTCGGGTCTGCAAAGATGGTGCTTGAGACCGGCAAGCATCCCGGAGAATTGAAAGACATGGTCACCAGTCCCGGCGGCACGACGGCTCATGCGCTCGAGCTGCTCGAGGAATTCGGAGTGCGCGGCGCATTTGTGGCGGCGGTTCGCGCGGCAAAGGAAAGAGCGGAGGAATTGGGCAAAGGTTGAAATCATGCTCCTTATGACGGTCATAGATGTCGTTATCGGGCTGTTCGTTTTTCTTCTGGCGCTGCGCATGTTTATCCCGGCTCGCGACGCGTATTTCAACCCAATGTTCAGCGGCATATATCGGGGGACAGACCCCGTAATGAAGCCGATATATAAAATATTTCGGCGCAAACCGGTGGACATCTCCGGCGTGGATTTTCTGGTGCTCATACCGATATTTCTTCTGATTCTGGCCGATGGTTTGTTAAGGGGCGTTTTAGTTCCCAACATTTCGGTAGGTTTTGGGGTGATCACCTCTTTTTGGCGTTTTGCCGACGTTTTGTTCCAGGCGTTTGTGATACTCATCCTGGTTTTCAGCATATTTTACAAATACGCGCGATATCCGTCCAACCCGTTTATTCGCACGGGTTTTAAGATCATGGAGCCGGTGTACGCTTTCATCGGCCGCGCCGCGCCGCCGTTAAAAGAATGGCCCGGCATTACTGCGTTTTTTATCGGCCTGTTCATCCATTTTGCGATAAGCTTTGTGATTTTTTACATAATTTATTCCACCGGACAAAGTTTTCTTCAGGGCCATCCCGGCGGTCTGGCTTTGTGGGCGATCCGATACAGCATGAGTGTTCTTTTGCTACTGGCTTCGTTTTTCACATGGATGATAATCATCGGCGCGCTGATGAGCTGGATCAGCCCCGACCCCAATAACCCGATAGTCGAGATTATCCGCCTGCTAAGCGAGCCGATCAACCGGCCGTTCCGCAGGATTATCCCGTCAATAGGCGGTATAGATATAAGTCCCATTTTCAGCATATTGGCTTTACAGTTGGTGGCGCGAGCCGGCAATCAATTGTTGAATTTTATGTTGGTTGCCATGCCGCACCCGGCTTAAAAGGGTGGAAGGAGGTTTGTCATGAAATTGACCCCATTGGACATTTTGCAGAGGCGATTCTCAAAACGGTGGCGCGGACTGGACGCGGGCGAGGTGAAGGATTTCCTCGATGTCGTTAGCGCGGAATTCGAGGAGGTCATCCGCGAGAACAGGTTCCTCGAGGAGGAGCTGAAGCGCGCGCATCAGGCCCTGGCGGCGTATCGGGAACGGGAAGACACCATCAAGGAAACAATGATCACCGCTCAGAAAGTCGTCCGGGACATGAAGGAAAACATCAAGCGCGAGGCGGATATCATCCTCGGGGAAGCTCGGATCGAGGCGGAGCGGATCGTCGGCGAAGCTCGAAGCCGCGCAAGCGAGCTCGCGGAAGAAGTCGCCGCTTACAAACGGCAGCGGATCAGGTTTGAAAGCGAGTTACGCGGTATTATCGAAACTCACCTGAAAATGCTCGATGCATACCGCGAGAGAGAAGAGATCGAGGAACAGGAATCGAAAATAAAGTATCTCACTCCACCGGAGTGAGGAGTTTTTGGGGGAACTTTTTGAAAGTAGTTCCCCCAAACCCCTTCAAAAACTTTCCTTATGCGGAATGAGAGAGGGTGTATACCCTCTCTCATTACGCACATAACGACAGCCCCTGAAAGTATTTGAGAAACATTTTCTCGAAAATATTTCCCTAAAATTTCATCCCGATGCCCAAACCGGGTGGCACGGGCTAAGTGAGTCTTCGAGCTTGCCCGTGTCTTTATCTTCCAAGGCACAGGCAAGTCCCATGAGGACATTAGCGAATGCCACCAGCCATAGTCCTCCTGTGGCTTGCGCCACCTACCTGGTCACGCCTGTGGCTTGATTTGTCTATGACTTAACCCGGATGAGGGTAGCCCCGATTGCGGCAATCGGAGTTTACCCCTAAGCGAAGCGGGGGGCGCCGAGAGGCGCTGGAGGTCTTTCGGCAAATTTACAGAACCTCTTGTCTAACGACCCTGATTGCAGCAATCAGGGCCACCCACCTGTCTAATTATATAATTGATGACAATAAGTGTGGGCTACCCACCAAACAAGTTGTAGGGGCGCTGCTTGTTGCGCCCACAACCAGCCGGGTGCCATGGACAAGGGAGCGCGAGCGACCTTGTCCGTGCTCTTGGTTGCACCAAAAAAAGGCACGGACAAGCTTCGAAGACTTGCTTGTCCATGGCACCCGATCTTGGATTTTGAAATTTTGCAAAACCATAAATGTGGGCTGGTAGGCCCGACTCTCCGGTCGGGCAAGCGCGGGGCAAGAGTGCCCCGCCTACCATAGAATTGAATGGTGTTTCATCCCGGCGCCCATGTGATTCTGAGATCGCATGCCGATTCGCCGGTGTCTTTGTTGACACATTTCACCGTCAGCACCACAATACCATCGGAGGTCGGCCATGCTATTTCGCTGGTGGTTATCGCTCCCGTCCCCGTTATCACATTATTCACTCGAGGCTGTTGGGATACGGGGCCGTTGTAGCGGGATTTCAGCTCCTTGATAAGCGGATCTATCTTTTTCAAATTGTCCATAGCGCCGATTTGCGCCTCGAACCTCACTTCCGCCAATCGGCCGCCTTTGAACACGAAACATCTTTTGCCCTTGTACCCGTTGAATTGGCCGGGTTGGATTTCGCAGCAGATATTTTCCCCGGAAGCGGATTCGCATTTCACATTTTTTGCGGTTTTGGAAAAGGCGTCCGTTTCCGTTCCCCACGGAATGCCCTCGAAACCGGGGGATTGGCCCGCTACGACGCGACGCGCCATGTCGGCCCGAGGGCCATCCGGTTTCACGTTCAGATAAATAGCGAATTGTTTTGCGGCTTGTTCGCTGTTTCCGGAGATCAAAGTCGTCACTGCCATCCGCCATAGATATGCGGAATTTCCGGGATCGAGTTTAATCGCCTGTTCGTATTGCGCGATCGCTTCGCGCCATCGGCCCATCCGCTCGAGCGCTTCCCCGTCGCGGTAATATCCACGCGGGTCATCGGGTCGGCGCGAGACGTATTCCATGAAATTTTCGTGCGCGCGGTCATCATCACCGGCGGTGAGGTAACATTCCCCTTTTATCAGGATGGCATCGTCGTGGAGCTTATGATCTCGCGGGATATGCGTCAACAACTGCAACGCCCCGGCCGGATTCCCGGCATTCAACTGGGCACGCGCTGCCGACAGGACTATTTCCGGGTCGTATTTCGATAATCTCGCCGCGTCTTCAAGAACCAAAGCCGCGGAGTCGTATAATCCCGATGAATTGAAAATGTCGCCCAGTATTTTCCGCGCTGCGACGTCGTCCGGGCGGCTTTCCAGCAATGCCCGGGCTTCCTCGATTCCTTCCGGTATCTTTCCCGATTTGAGCAATGCGGCGACTAGAAGCGTTCTTGCGCGATAATCTTTCGGGTCCAGACGGACTGCTGAACCGAGCCATGCGGAAGCGGCGTCAGGCATCCCTTGCTCCAGAGCCATAGTTCCGGCGGTTGTGAGCACGGCGGCATTATCCGGATCGGCGCTGACCGCAGCTTCCAAAGACTTTCTCGATTCATCTACCTTGTTTTGGCTTATCGCCTGACGAGCCTGATTGAGCGATTCGAGGGCTTTGATGGATTTTCCGGCTCGAGGCGCCGTTTCGCCTTCCGGATATAACTCGATGAACTTCCGGTATGTCTCGACGGTGTTTTCCTTTCTCGCAAGTTCAAATGCGCGCCATCTTTCGAGATCGGCTCTGGCTTTGTCTGCGTACGGGCCGTTCGGATGAGATCGAAGGAAACGTTGGTATTCCGGCGGATCGTCCAAAAGCGCCGCATGCCGGTATGCGTTACCGGCGCAAGCCACGGAGAGGATGAGCGATAAAATTGAAAGGAATAAAAGAAGTCGGCATGTCAAGAAAAGGACCTCTGATTCATCGCGCAAGCCAATACGCAAACGCTATTACAGCTATAGCGGGCACGCCCAAAAAGAAAAGCCGGTATATATCGTTTTGCAAGGTAGGCAGGAATAAACTCGTTATCGCCAGCACAGCGGGGAGCAGGACCATGATTGTCGGAATCCACCATCTCTTGAGCGCTATACTCGCGCCCACCAGCCCTCCATAAACAGCCCCCAGAATAAAAGCCGGAATAAGTCGAGGGTTAAGCGCATCCAATAAATAGCGGATATCGGTGTATTGCATCAAATCCATTTTCTTCGCTCCCAATTCATGTGGGGGCGACCCGCAGGTCACCCTTACAATCGCGCTGTTTTGTTGCCTCTCGTTTATTACCAACGGCGACCTTCTTGAAGACTATTATCAGGAGTGCTAAAATGCAAGTAGCGCGATAGAATTCAAGAAGGGCTGCAAAATGGATAAGAAATATTATTTTTGGATTGCCGGAGCGTTATTCCTTGCGATAATAACCGCATGCTGGGCGGCAAAAACGCCGAATTCGCCCAATGACGACAACCTGAGGTACATGTACATAACCTGCTGGCCGGACGAATGTCGCCTTACCGTGATCGTTGAATTCAAAGACAACACGCCGATTTTCCATGAAGAACGCACAACTCGCGAGTACGAGGCAATCGCCTATTCGGTCAATCAGCGAAAAGTAAAGACCATCACAATAAAGGCCGAAAAGTACGGATGGTTTCCTCAGGTCAAAAAATGGGAAGGGGAGGTTCCTTACGACGTGTTCATAAAGCTGGAAGAGAGATTATAACAATTCATTTTTTCATGAGTTAACAAATATAAAAGCGATATTTTTATAATAACTTTTGAGGGAAAGAAAACTCGCGATGGGAAAGCTTAAGATTTATCTGGCGGAACTGAGGGCTCCATTTTTCACCGGCAGTGTGACTCCCGCATTGCTGGGGGCGGCGATAGCATGGGAACGCACCGGGCATGTGAATTTATTTTTATTGTTTCTGACAATTCTGGGGCTTGTGTTTCTTCACGGCGGCGCCAACGTGGCGAACGATTATTACGATCACCTGTCCGGGACGGATGACGTCAATAAGGAATATATCAGGCCGTTCACCGGCGGGAGCCGCATGATACAAAACGGCGCCATGACCCCGCGGGAAGTGTTAATTGAGGCGCTGGCGTTGTATGCGATGGCGGGGGCGATAGGGGCATATCTCGCGTGGGTATGCGGCCCGATGATATTGGTGCTGGGCGCGATCGGGGTTTTCAGCGGGTTTTTCTACTGTGCTCCGCCATTCAAGCTGGTGCATCGCGGCATCGGCGAATTTTTTATCGGGCTGAATTTCGGCGTGCTGATAACTTTGGGCGCTTTTTATGTTCAGGCGCGGTCTTTCTCGTGGGAGGCTTTTGTTGCGAGCGTACCGATGGCGTTGTTAATCACGGCGATACTTTATATAAACGAATTTCCCGATGAGGCGGCGGATAGAGCCGCCGGAAAACGTCATCTGGTGGTCAGGCTGGGGAAGAAGAGGGCGGTAGTGGGTTATATTGGCATTATGGCGGCCACTTACATTGTGATAATAATTGCAGTCGTCGCCCGATGGCTTACCCCATGGGCGTTGTTGGGGCTGGTGGCTGTGCCGATAGCCGCCAAGGCGGTGGCCGTTGCGCGGAAAAATTACGACGACAGCAAGGCGCTCGAGCCGGCAAATGCGTTGACTATAATTTCCCATCTCGTGACCGGCCTGGGGCTCTCCGCGGGGTATATTATAGCAGGGAAAATTTAGCGCATGCGGGCGCAATGAATTGCGCCCCTGCGGGCTACACGTAGTGGTTCGATTTATCGAACCCATCATCAGTGGCGAGATTCAAAATGCCATGATAGCTTCAACAGACCAGAGGAAACGGTTATGATTTTTCGATGTGGCTTTGTTGTAATTATTTTGGCTTTATTGGTTGGATGCACTGCACCGATGACGATGCAGAAGTCCGCCGATAATGAGGACATAGTCGGAAGAGTGGATAAGTTCTATACGTTCCTTTTGGGGCGCGAGGTGGGCAACCGGCATAACGATCAGGATGAGCAGTTCAGGAAATTTTTCCTTGACCGGAATAATTACTACGATTTCCTCGATAGTTATCTGCCGCTTTCACGAGACAGAAACCTTTTGAACAACACCATAAACGAATATTACATTCTTGTCGTGAACATGTCTGAAGAAGGCGAGACCGCCGAAGTGCAGCTGAAGCTTTTAAGCCGCGATGCGCCGCTGCTGTATCGGAAGCTCGAACTCACTCAACACTGGTTCAAAACCTATGGGAACTGGTATCCGGGAAAAGTGGCGGCGCAGAAACTCACCAAGTTGCAGCGGATAACCAGTATTTATACACTGCCTCCCATGAAACGATAAATTCGGGAATAGTTGGAAAATTCTCAAATCAACTCTAGAGGAAACACTCGAAGCGGATTCGCAGCCATTATCGGAGCGCCGAACGTCGGGAAAAGCACCCTGCTTAATGCGTTGGTCGGCGAGAAAGTCGCCATAGTCAGCCCCAAACCCAACACCACTCGAAACCGTATCGCAGGCATCATCACCAAAGGCGACGCGCAGGCAATTTTCATAGACACCCCCGGGATACATCACGCGAAAGAGGGCCTCAATTTGCGCATGGTAAATACCGCAATCGCCGCCATTTCGGAAGTGGATATCATCCTCCTGATGGTTGAGGCCGGTAATAAGACTTCAGGGATCGAAAAATTCATCGCCAATAAAGCCGCGGAGACGAACTCCAAACGGTTTCTGGTGATAAACAAGATAGATCGAGTGGCGAAGGAGTCTCTGTTGCCGGAAATAGAGGAGCGGCTCGGCAGTATGGGGTCTTTTGATGAAGTGGCGCCGATAAGCGCGCTCAACGGCGATGGTGTGGATGTGATCGAAAAGCTCGTCATGCAATCGCTTTCACCCGGCCCGCATTATTACTCGGAAGATGTGTTTACGGATCAACCGGAGCGATTTATCGCGGCGGAAATGATCCGCGAGCAGGTATTCATCATGACGCATGAAGAAGTGCCTTACGCCACGGCGGTGGTGGTCGAGGAATGGGACGAACGGCCTGAAAGGGTGCTTATCCGTGCGCGAATATACATCGAAACCGCCGGCCAGAAGGCCATCGTCATCGGTCATCGAGGCGATATGATTAAGAAGATCGGGACTGAAGCGAGAAAATCCATCGAAAAGATGATCGGGGCAAAAGTTTATCTCGACCTTTTCGTCAGCATATCCCCCAAATGGCGCCGTAACGATGCGATGCTCAACCTGCTTTTACCATCGGGGGAAAAGAAAAGCTTGTCCTGAGCTTGCCGAAGGATAAAACAAAAGAAAGCATACGCCGCTTTCCGGCTCGAAAAACAGAAGTAAACGAAAATACTGATAAGGAATTATTTACAGCCCACCCGGAATTCGGAATTCCCCTCCCTCGGTCGCGTGGGAGCGATATATTTCGCGCAAACGGCTCGACAAACTGCGGCGATGGGCCGAGTGTTCCGATGGCACGGAGTTACCGGAACGATGACGGCAAGGCAGAAGGAAAAAGTAAAAAGGCAAAAGTAAAAAGGGCAGAAGGAAGAATTATTCAGTCGTAGTGTGGTCTCGTAGGGGCAGCCCCCTGCGGCTGCCCCGCGCGCGGATGGGCAGGCACAGGGGCCTGCCCCTACGGCGTTTCCCAACCGTCGGAGGATCGCCTAAGCTCTACCCGGGATTAAGTTGTGTGTTGGCGACTGACAAACCAGTCGCGGACACCGCCGGCCGGGGTTTTCGAGGAAGGCGATGCGGCCCGGTTCACGAAGGCGTCCGCAATTCGCAAGACGCCTCACCCCGTTATCTGTTGGATGTTCACACAAAATGGTAGGCCCGACACTCTTGTCGGGCTCTGATATGCGGGACAAGAATGTCCCGCCTACCATGTTGTCGGACAAGAATGTCCGACCCCCTATGAAGGAGGATGGAGGCCGGACATTCCTGTCCGGCGGGGCATGCGGGACAAGAGTGTCCCGTCTACCAACAGATGACCCTTACTAACCCGATACCGGCCCGCCCGATGGCCGGCAGAGACGTGCAGATGGAGAAATAGCGGGGGCATAAGGAAGGGATGATTTGGCAACTATGGGTAGCCTCGATTGCGGCAATCGGGGCCACCCTGTTTTGAAACCCCGGAATTTATTCCGGGGAGAATCACATTTTCTTCAAAGCCCCTGATTTAAATCAGGGGCTAAAATTTAGATGTGAACCTCCCCGCACTGAAGTGCGGGGTTTCATCAGCCCCCAACGATCCCTTTCCCACGGGCGATGGATGATTTTTCACCCTCGTCTCATAACGCTTCATAAAGCGTTTTCATGACGGGCCGTTCGCGTCAGAATATAACGCTCCCAAGATATTCAATTTTCAAAGAGCTCGCAGGTGCAAGCACCTGCACCTTCACGGCGTTCGGCTTAACAGCCTCACGCGGCGCGCCGTAGGCGCAAGTACGCTTTCTTTTTGCTTACTTTTTCTTTCTCGTGAAAGAAAAAGTAAGTGTCGGACAAGAATGTCCGACCCCCGACCAAGTAGGTGGAGGCCGTACATTTGCTTTTGCATCCCTATGGGACCTGTCCGGCGGGGGGATATGTGTAAAAAATGCCCCGCCTGCCAATAAAAAAGCCCCTCAAAGGTGAAGGGCAAAAAAACGCGCAAAACAACTTTTGTTTTGCGCCGTGAAGGGTGCAGGGACGAAGTTCCTGCAATAAAAAAGGGATCGGCATTTTT
>Ga0315275_10002419_pt1 | contig 16854 bp, 17 predicted proteins | sample YL17G03_0_MG_FD_205557 | JGI IMG/M metagenome (GOLD analysis project Ga0315275, IMG submission 205557) | Sediment microbial communities from Yellowstone Lake, YNP, Wyoming, USA - YL17G03_0 | ecosystem: Environmental > Aquatic > Freshwater > Lake > Sediment | place: USA: Wyoming | collected... | reverse complement strand
GAGGACAACCATGACGACCCGGCCAGGGCGCTGGAGGCGGCGCGCAAGCTGGTGGAGCAAGAGAAGGTCTTCGCCATGGTCGGCTCCCTGGGCGACGGACCCCATCCCGGCTCCTGGGAATGGCTGAACGAGAACGGCGTGCCCGACATCCTGGTGTCCGCCGGCGGCGCCCGCTTCGGCGCCGACCCGTGTGGGAACCCCTGGACCGTCCAGATGATCCCCAGCTACACCATCGATGGGACGTTCCTCGCCGAGTACATCTCAGAGTTCCACCCGGGCAAGACGGTCGCCGTCCTCTGGGAGAACGATACAGTGGGCCAGGACGGATTCGCCGGCGTGAAGCAGACGCTCGACCCCAGCAGCAACCCGATCGTGGCCGAGGAGTCATACGAGTACACCGCTGTCTCCATTGGCTCCGAGGTGGCCACCCTGGCGAAGTCCAACGCCGACATCCTCGTCCTCAATGCCGCCCTTGGATTCACGGCGCAGGCTATCAGTACCGCCGACCGCCTGGGCTGGCACCCCCAGTTGGTCATGCCGTACATCAACGGGGATGAGCTCGTGTTTAACTTCGTGCGTCCCGAACTCATGGAGGGTGCGGTGGCGACCGACGCCAACAAGCTGGCCTCCCAGAAGGATACCGACCCGGCGGTCGCCCGCCACTTCGAGATCATGAAGGAGTATGGTGGGCCCAACCCCAGCAACTTCACCGTGTACGCCCAGATCCTGGGCGAGCTGGCGGTCGACATACTGAACAGGAGCTGCGACAACCTGACCCGCGAAGGTCTGATGGAAGCGGTGGAGTCCACGACGGACTTCCACAGCGACCTGATGCTAGACGGCGTGAACATCTCATTCTCGCCCACCGACCACGTCGCTTACCAGAGCACCCGCTACCTGAGGGTCAATGTCGACGAGAATGGAAAGGGCCACTGGGAGTACTTCGGAGAGGTGCGCCAGTTCGAGGGCCAGAATCAGTGACGAGCGACGGCCAACCAAAAGAGGCCGGCCCGTAGGGGCTGGCCTCTTGCCTCTAGCGCCCGATCTCTACGCCTCGGCTTTTTGATCCGCCCGTTGGTTGAAGCGCCTGGCGAATAGAATGCTGGCCATCGTGATCCGCAGCATCTGGACCGTCCCGCCGGCGACCCTCCAGGCCAGGGCGTCCCTGTGCATCCTCTCCACCGGGAACTCCTTGCTGTAGCCATAGCCACCGAAGACCTGCATCGCCGCGTTGGTGACCTCCACGACCGTCTCATTGGCGAAGCACTTCGCCATGGCCGACTCATACATCGAAGGAAAGCCTCGGCCGGCGTTGGTGGCCGCTCGATACACAAGCAGGCGGGCGGCATCCAGCTTCATGGCCATGTCGACGATGAGGAACTGTACGTCCTGGAACTCGCATATCGGCCGGCCGAAGGTCTTCCGTTCGGCCGCGTAGGCCTTTGCCTCCTCCAGCGCCCCGCCAGCCACGCCAAGACACATGGCGGAATTGCCGCAGCGCTCCAGATCGAAGGTCGTCATCAGGTCCCTGAAACGCCCCGCCTGAACCACCACATTTCCCTTGGGAACCTTCACGTCCTCGAAGATGAGGTCGCAGGAGGGCATCCCCCGCACCCCCATCAGCTCCTCCTGCTTCCCGAACGTGAAGCCCGGCGTTCCCCTCTCGACCACGACGGCTCCAATTCCCTTGTACCCGGGGACATCCCCGAAACGACAGTACACGAAATAATGGCTGGCCTCTCCCCCGCCGGAGATAAACACCTTGCGCCCGTTTAGGGAATAGGCGTCCCCATTCTCCACCAGCTTTGTGGAGAGGGAGGTCAGGTCCGATCCAGCCTCCGGCTCCGTCATGCAGACCGAGACGCTCACCTCGCCTTTGCAGACGCCGGGGATAATGGCGCGCTTCTGCTCTTCCGTCCCGAAGGTGTCGATAACCCTCACCGGGCCGATGTTCGACTCGAACACCGGGGTGGCGATCACCGGGCTGAACTTGGCCAGCTCCTCGATGGCCAGGATGGCGTTGACGCCGGGCTGGCCGCCGCCGCCGTGCTCCGGCGAGAGGGTCATTCCCATCAGCCCCAGGTCGGCGTACATCTTCACCAGGTGTCTTGGGAACTCCCCCGTCCTGTCGATCTCCACCGCCAGCTTCTTGAAGTTCTCCCGCTTCCCCATGCTGGCCAGCATGTCTACCAGCATGCGCTGCTCTTCGTTCAGGTCGAAGTCCATGTCCTTCTCCTTGATGCTGCGGGCGGCGAATCCCGCTCCTTCAGACGATTGACGTCAGTCCTCTGACATCCCCAAGACGCTCGAGCCCAAGCGATAGGTCGACTATCCTGTTCAGGGTCTCTTCGTCCCTCCTCACCGCGAAGCGCCTCAGCTTATCGGCCACGCCCTCGGCGGTCATCGGGTTGCGTGGGTCCCCCCGGGGGATGTCCACCTGCTTCGCCAACGTCCGCCCGCCCTTGAGCCTGATCTCCACGCGGCTCGCGGTCAGGCCTGGGTAGACCCGGTTCAGCTCTGGATCCACGTTGACTGTGATCTTCTGAGACAGCTCGAGGACGGCGGCATCGGAGATCTGGTCTGCCTTTAGTTGCGCTGGACCCATCTCTCCGTCGATCAAGCAGGCCGAGACGACGTAGGGCAACGAGAACTGGGCCGAAACGAAGGTGCTCTCCGCCGTCACGCCCTTGCCGACGGCCATGGAAGCGATGCCATAGGTGTAGACGTCCACCGCCTCGATATCCCGCGGGTCGAGGCTCTCCCCGGCCACCAGCTCCAGCGCCGCCTGGGCCGCGCCGTGGGTATGCCGGCAGGCGGTGTACGGCTTGAGGTAGACGTCCATGATCGAGAAGTGCTCGCCGAGCTGGTCGACGATCCTCGTCAGGTTAGGCTCGCTGCGAGTGGTGATCTGGGTGAAGCCCCCCTTCAGGTGCGACCCTTCGAGGACGTAGGGAGGGCCCGTGATGCCGGCGCCGGCTAGCCCGGCAGCGGTCAAACCCGCGCTGGCGGCCTGCCCCCCTTGCACGATCTTGGAGGTGTACCCGCCCATCAGGTGCTCGGCCATGGAGAGAGGCGCGAGATACCCGGCGTTGCCCAACGCGTTGAGGATGCCCTCGCCGCCATGGCCCATCAGCTTGGAAGCCGCGGCCGCCGCTCCGAAGGCGCCGCATGTGCCGGTGGGCAAAAATCCGGCCAGAGTATGGTGGGGATGAACCGCGGCGGCGATGCGACCGGCAACCTCGTAGCCCGCCACGACCGCTTCGATGACCTCTTTGCCGCCGCGACCCAAGTCCTCGGCCACGGCCAGGGCAGCAGGGATCACGGCGGTGCCGGGATGGTTCCCCCCGAAGCGGAGGCCGTCCTGCGCCTCTATCGCCTCGGCGGCGGTGCCGTTAAGGAAGGCCGCGTTGTGGATACCGGTCTTGAAGCCGCAACCCAGGGCGGTGGCGACTTCGGGCCCACCCAGGGAACGTACGTAGGACACTACCCTCGAGACCGCCTCCAGCTCCAGCGAGCCGTAGACGTTGGCGAAAAAGTCCAGCAGGCAAAGCTTCGCCTTGCCGACCACCTCCGCGGGAAGGCGCTCCAGAGAAACGCCGGCGCAGAACTCGGCTAGCCTCCGGGTGTATGCGGCGTCTTGTTCCATCACACGTACCCACGCCTCTCATAGGCTGAGATCATCCGCTTGGGGTCGAGGATCTCCCTCAGAACGCGGAGCTCCTCAGCGGTGGGCGGTTCTGTCTCGTGCACGTCGTCGGCCACCTTAAGGTCCCAGGGGGTGTTCCTACGAACCTCGTCGACGGATGTGTCCGGGTGGTAGGTGGCCAGATAGGCTTCGCCCGTGGCCCTATCGAAGCGCAGCACGGCCTTGTTGGTGATGATGACCTCGGGGCCGGTGCCCGCCGGAAGCCCCCATCTCTCCCTGGCCCCCGCGCCGTCGATGTAGCCCGGGGTGGTGATGAAGTCCACCTTATCGGCCAGCCGGCGGGTGTCGTGCAGAGCGATGATGATCACCCTCTTCGCCAGCGAGCCGATGGGGTTCGCTCCGCCGCTGCCGGGAAGGCGGCTCTTGGGGTTGTGGTAGTCGCCGATGGCGGTGGTGTTGATGTTGCCGTACTTGTCCACCTGGCTGCCCGACAGAAAGCCCACGTCTACCCAGCCCCCCTGCAGGAATGCGCCGATTATGTCCAGCAGCGTGCCGATCATGGCCGCTCCCGGGTTCAGGCAGGGGTCGCCCACGGACAGCGCCGGCCTCTTGGGTTGCGCGTCGAAGACGCCCGACTCCTGCATCAGCCGGGCGTTCGGCGCGTGGATGTACCTGGCGATGTTGGCGGACATGGTCGGGAAGCCGGTGCCCACCAGCACCACATCGCCGTCCTTGATCTCCCTGGCGCCGCAGCAGGCGATGAGCTCGGGCTTCGTGTAGTCGCTAGGGTGATCCGCCATCTCTACCCTCAGTACGCGTAGCTCACCGGATAGCCGTAGTCGAACTCCGCCTGGAGAGCCCGAAAAGCGGAGTACCCGAGCTTCTGGATGTAGTGCTGGATGTACTCGGTTCTGTCCCGGACACTGAATACCCACTCGTCCAGGAACGCCTTGAAGCCCTCGACGGTGTTGGACGCCTGTTGATACTGGTAGCCGAAGGTGAAATCCACGTCGTAGAAGCCCGGCGTGTAGCCTGGGTGGGCCCCCCAGGGCTCCTCCACCACGGCGACGACCTTGAAGTCGGGGACGATGGTCCGGTTGGGGTCCTTTCCGATGGTCTCCCTGCTGACGATCCGTTCGCAACTCACGATGACCTTCTTGGCGGCGTTGGCTCCCGCCTGGCAGTCACCGCCGATGCCCCAGATCTGGGCGTTCCCGAACTCGTCCGCCTGCTGGACGTGGATTATCGCCACGTCGGGGTGAAGGGCCGGAACGAGCACGGTTCGGCTCCCATCGAAGGGCGAGTCGATGATCTTATACTTGTTGTCTCCCATGAACGACCTGACGTTCAGCAGGTCTGAGCCCGCCATGTCCCTTACGGGCACGAAGGGCATCCCCATGGCGCCGGCCATGAGCATCATGGGCAGGGAGAGGTTGGTGTACTCTTCCACCTCGATCTTGTGGGGAATGCCCTGCTCTATGGAGCGCCGGTAGCAGCGCCCGAGCCCGAAATAACCCAGCGACAGGAAGGTGGCAATGAACCGCTTGACCACGCCGGCACCGATCATCATGTCGAAGTCATCGGCGGCGTTGCTCCGGGTGATGGTGAGGTCCTTCCTACCCTGCCGGATGATCTCGTGGATGGCGGAGAAGGGCGTCCGGCAGATGTAGCCGCCGATGAAGAGGAAGGCGCCATCGTTGACATGCTGGGCGATGGCCTCTTTCATCGTCACAACTTTTGTCACTTCATGCCTCCGAGTGGCCCGGCACGAATCTCAGCGCGGAGGGTGCAGGGACCCGTCCGATCACAGGTCGTATTCTACGCGGCTTATGATCTCGTCTTGGGCCGTCTCGCTGAGTCCCGTGAACAGGGCCGAGTATCCGCTAACCCTCACCACCAGGTCGCGATACTGCTCAGGGTGGGCCTGGGCTTCCCTCAGGGTGGCGGAGTCCATCATGTTGAACTGAACCTGGCATCCTCCCCGCTGGAAGTAGGTCTGCATGAGAGCCATGAGGATCTCGGGCTTCAGCCTGCGGGCGTTGAACCTCATGTTGAGGTTGGCGCCGTTGTAGACGCGGGTCAGCGGCAGCCTGGTGACGGAGTTGAGCACCGCCGTCGGGCCGCTGAGGGCGTTGCCGTTGGTGGGCGTCAGGCCGTTGCCCAGAACCTCGCCGGCGTGGCGCCCATCGGCGCTGGCGGCGGCGAAGGCTCCCATCGTGATGTGGAATCCCACGGCGAAGACGCCCGGCCAGAACGCGCCGCCGCGATAGTTCTTCTGCTTCAGCACCTCCTCGCAGAAGTGCTCCAGCACCTTCACGGCCACCGCATCCACTTCGCCGTTGTCGTTCCCGTACTTGGGGAGCTTGTGCAGGAAGTATGCCCGCTTGTCCTCGGCGCCTTCCCAGTCCTCCGCCAGGCAGTCCGCCAGCTCCCCCAGCGACATCACGCCGTCCTCGAAGACCGCCTTCTTCGCCGCGTAGAGGCTGTCGACCACGTTGGAGAAGCCGATGAGCTGAACGCCGGTGGAGTTGTATATCGCCCCGCCGCGGGTGAGGTCGAGGCCCTTCTCCAGCGGCCCATCGATCATGGCCGAGGCGAACGGGGACGGCACCATCTCCGCGAGGAGCCCATCAAGCACCGCCATGCCCTTGACCATCTGCCCCAGGAAGTGGGACACCTGGCCGTGGTAGGCGTTCCAGACGTCGTCGAAGGAGGTGAACGAGGCCGGGTCTCCGGTCTCCAGGCCGGCGGGATAGCCGAAAATGTTATCGATGCCGTTGCTCAGAGCCAGCTCCAGGCACTTAATCCCGCTGAACTGCACGGCGAAGGTCGAAGCGAACGTCTTGCCCTGCGCGTTCGGCTCCAGGCATCCCACCACGCCGTAGTCGCGCGCGTCTTCGAGGGTGTGGCCCGCCTGTTGGAGGGACTTGATGATCGCTTGGTCGTTGAAGAGGTGCAGGGGCACCCCATCGATGGCATACTCGACGGCCTTCAGGAAGAAGTCCCGGGGCGCATTCATACCCAACCGCACCCCGAAGTTGGGCTGGACCGTCCGCACGTCGGCGAAGGCGTCCAGCCCGATGTAGCTCAGCTCGTTAGTGGCGTCCTCGCCGTCGGGCCCAACGCCGCCCACCGTCACGTTCTGAGTCGTCTTACCCTCTACGCCCTCGCCGGCGGGGATGTACGCCTCCTCGAGGATGTTCCATATCTCGTTGGTCTTGATGAAGAGCAGCGATAGGAGCTCCCGAGCCTGCTCCGGCGTGATCCCGCCCGCCTGCCTGTCTGCCCGGTAGTACGGGTAGAGGATCTGGTCGATCCGGCCCAGAGAGATGGAGTTCCCGCCGGACTCGATCTGGGAGATGAGATGGATGAAGTAGACGCATTGGATCGCCTCGTGGAAGGTCTGGGCCGGGTGCTCCGGCACCCGCCGGCAGACGCGGGCGATGGCCCTCAGTTCCTCGGCCCGCTCGGGGTCGGCTTCGCGCGCAGCCAGCGACTCCGCCCGGTCGGCGTAGCGATGGGCGAACCGTATCGCGGCCCTCAGGGAGCGGATGACCGCATCGTAGAACAGACCCTTGTCTCCCTGCCGCTTGTCCGGGGTCAGCGCGTCGTACCGTTCCTGGGCCTCGGCGATGATCCCCGCGAGCCCCAGCTTCAAAACCCTGGGATGGTTCATCGTAAAGTGGCCGATGCCGTAGGTGATCTCCAGGACCATGGTGAAGATGTACTTGTCCATGTCCTCGGCCACGTCCGGGGGCAGCATCTCTTCCAGCCGGTCCTCCACCGTCCGGCCGCGCCAGAACGGGAGGATGTCTTCCTTGAGCTCTCGCTGGTCCGCCTCCGAGATCAGGATCCGCTGGAGCTCCCGTTTGTTGAAGGCCTCCAGGTCTCCCTCTATCCACCTCGATTTGTTCTCAGGAAAGAGGGGCGCCCCGTTGAGCTTGCTGGTCCGGCAGCCCACGATGAGCTCGTCGTCCCGGATGACCACGCTCATGTTGTCGAGGATGTGCTCTAGGGCCGTGCTCATGCGGGTGAGGGGGTGCAGGTCCCAGTTCGAGGCCATGGACTGGGTGAGGTAACGCGCCCGCTCGATGCACACCTCGCGCGGCGCATCGATGATTCGCTGCCTGACACGTTGGACGCGGGGGCTGCCCCGCCTGTCGGCGACCTTCTCCTCAACCCGCATCGGAAACCACCTCTTGCCTGGGCCTCACACTCTGATGTCCATCGTCCGCAACAGTATTGCGTCCTTCATGCCTTGCGGCAGGAGCTTGTTGATTCCGAGGAACACCTTGCTCTTGAAGTCGACCTGGTTGAAGAGCTTGGGGTTCTTGGCGTTGATGACCTTTACGATGGCGGCCGCCGCTTGGGGCGGAGTGGGGGCCGTCTTGATCAGCTCTTCATCCTTCTTGATGAACCTGCCGGCCCGCTCCCGGTAGGGCGAGCCCTCAGGCGGCAGCTTGTGGATCTTGGCTGCGAAGGAGGTGGACACCTGTGCGGGCTCGATCACCGCCACCTTTATCCCGAAAGGCTTCACCTCGTAGCGCATTGAGAGAACCAGCCCCTCCACGGCGAACTTGCTGGCCGAATAGATGGACTCGAAGGGGAACGGGATCTGCCCCACCAAAGACGACACGGCGATGAGCTTGCCGCTGCGGTTCTCCCGCATCGATGGCAGGAAGGCCTGGAAGATGGCGGCGGTGCCGATGACGTTGATCTCCAGGCACTTGAGGGCCTTCTCCAGGTCCACTTCCTCGAAGGGGCCGAAGAAGCCTATGCCGACATTGGACAGCACAACGTCCACTCGCCCGAACTTCTCCAGCACCTCATCCCGGAACTTGAGGATGCCCGGGCGGTCGGCGATGTCCACCGTCGTCAGCAGGTGGTCGCACCCCGCCTTTGCGAACTCCTCCTTGAGGGACTCGATGCCCTCCTTATCGACGTCGAAGCCGGCCACGGGCACCTTGGACCGAGCCAACAGCGTGGCCACCTCGCGCCCGATCCCCTGCGCCAGCCCGGTGATTACCACTGCTTGCATGATCTGCGCTCCTTCAGGTGGGGCAAGCTCCGCCGATTATCCGCCGACCGCAGAAGCCACCTGACTCTGGCGGTACCATTCCCCCATCTGCTTCATCGATCCTTCGAAGTCAGGATAGATGAACTTGTAGCCGGTGCTCTTCAGTCTGGTGATGTCCACCACGTAGCTGTCGGCCAGGAAGCGCACCGCGTCGTATTCCAGGTCCGGGATTCGACCCTTCCTCTTGGACATGAACCCGTCCAGACGGGCGAAAACCTTGACGACGGCGAGGGGCAAATGCAGTTTAGGGGGCTTCGCCCCGAAAGTCCTGGCGGCGATGGTCAGCGCTTCCTCCAGTGTGGGACGGCTATCGTCCGCGATGTTGAAGGCTTTGCCAACCGCCTCATCGAGATGCGAAAGGTGATCCACCGCGCCGGCCACGTCCTCGGCTCGGACGTTGGCCAGAAGCTGCTTGCCGCTCCCCGGAATCGCCGTGATGGAAGTGGGCCGCGAGAAGGCTTTGCCGGCGCCATCGTTGCAGCCGGGGCCGTAGACGGTGCAGGGTCGAGTGATTATAGCGGGGAGCCCCTCCTCGATCCTGCGCCAGACCACGTTCTCGCCGTCCCTCTTACTCCTGCCGTAGTTGTCTTGGGGATTGCGGGGAGAGTCTTCGGTGAAGGGCGTTCCCCGGTAGGAACCGTAGACAGAGGTGGAACCGCAGTGGACGTATCTCTTGACCCCCGCATCGAGAGCGAGCTGCGTGATGCGCTCTACCCCCACCACATTGGTCGGATAGAGGTCCTTGTACGGGGTAGAGAAGTTGCAGATGGCGCCGAGGTGAAAGATCCTGTCCACGCCCCCTTCGAACAGGGGAGGCAGGGTCTCCGGCTTGGTGAGGTCAGCCCCCACGTACTCGACACCCAGGCGCTCCCAGTATGACGTGTCCTTGCGGGGCCGCGCCGTTGCCCGCACCCGGACGCCGAGGCCCGCCAGGTACTCCACCAGGTGCCGGCCCATGAAACCGGCGGCACCGGTCACCAGCGTTATCCCCGTGAACTCCATTCCTGTCCCGTGCTTCTGCCCCGCCGCCGCGCCGTGCTATGCTTCGATTCCACGCCCGGTCGGCTGGACAGCTCCGTCCAGCGTAACGACGAGCTCTTCACCACGCTTTTCCACGCCGTACTTCTTCAGGGGGCCCTTGGCCGGACCGCTCAGCTTGTTCCCCAGGTAGTCGAACCGGGAGTGGTTGACGCTGCAGCAGCGCAGTTCTTCCCTTCCTGCGATGGGGTCGAGTTTGCGCCCGCTATGCGTGCAGCGGTTATCGAACGCCAGGTAGTGGTTGCTGTCGGTGTGGACGATGAGGACGGAGGACGCAAGCCCCTTGCCCTCCAGCCGCGCCGCGCCGCCGACGGCGGCGAGGGCAGCCGCCTCGCCGAGCCGGATTGTCACCTGATTCCCCTCCGCCGTCCACAGGCCGGCGTCGAGGGGAGGCGTCTCACAGATGCCCAGGATCGCCTTGAAGAAGCCGATAAGCGCCACCGCCTCCTCCTCTCTTACTTGAACTCTACCAGCGGTCCGAAGTACTCGAACTTGCCTTGCCCCTTCTCGTCGACGGTCGCCTTCAGCATACGGCCGGACTGGAGGCCGGTGTGGTCGCTGTCTGAGAACGATACGGTCACGTCGTCCAGCATCAGGTCGCTGTGGAAGTCTTGGAGAGACTCCACCGACTCCATCAGGCCCTCCCGGGTCAGGTTGTCGCAGCTCCTCTTGAGCACCTCCACCGCCGTCTCGGCCAGCGCCTGAGCGTAGATGGTGAAGTTGGTGGGAGGAGGCCCGCCATACTTCTGCATCAGCTTGTAGTGCTCAGCGACCGCCGGATCATCCCGCCAGGCCGCCAGCTTCAGCGCCTGGAAGGTAATAGCTCCGTCCAAGAGCTGAGGAGACGCGAAAGAGAACATCATGTCGTCCGAGTTGATGTAGCTCATCAGCAGCTGCGGGTGCCAGCCCATCCGGTCGGCGTGCTTGATCATCTGGGCAGTGAAGCCGGGGCTGCCGTGGACGACGGCCACCTCGGCGCCGGAATCCTTGAGGTTGGTCACCTGAGAGGCGATGGAGATATCCCCGATGTTGTAGGACTCGTCGGCAACGAGCTCGTTCTTGCTGGGGTCCAACCCCTTCTTGACGCCGGCGAGACCGTCGATGCCCGCGGCGCTGTTCTCCCAGAGCACCGCCACCTTCTTGCCCGGCAGGTTCTCCGAGATGTACCGGCCGAAGAACGTCCCTTCTACAGTGTAATCGGGGATCATTTGGACGGTCCAGGGGTGCCCTTCAGGGTCGGACCCGAAGCGATGACCGCCGGCGGACACCAGAATGTCGGGCACCTCCCTCTCGTTCAGGAACTCCATGGTGGCCGGATGGGGCGCGTCTCCCAGCGAGCCGACCATGGCGAAGACCTTATCCTGCTCCACCAGCTTGCGCGCCACCTCCACAGCCCGGGCCGGGTCGTCGGTATTGTCCTCTACCTGATAGACGATCTTGCGCCCGCAGACGCCTCCTTCGGTCTCGTTGATGTAGTTAAAGTAGGCGCTCACGGTCTTGGGGATGGTGGAATATACGGCTCCCATCGAGCCGCTGAGGATGCATTCTGCCCCCAGCAGGATCTCAGTATCGCTGATCCCCGGCACCTCCCCCGATGCGGTCGTGCCTTGAGGCGTGGCGGTCCCCACCACGGTCGTGCTCGGCGAGGCGGTTGCGGCTGCCGTGCCCGTACCGGAGGGCGTCTCTTCGTCTTCACCAGCGCAGGCGGCGGCCATGGCCACGAGAACCACAAACGCCAGGGACAGAGCCGCCAGGCGCCAGGCCAGACGGGGCGAGCCAGCGAAACGCTCAACCTTCATACCTGTCTCCCCTCCGTCCCGTTTCATTCCCCTAGCCGTGAGACGGGACATCTGTGCCTCATTTCTTGCTCACGATGAGTTCCGCATGCCCCATTTCGCCGAGTGCTATCGGGAACAGCTTGAAGGCCGGCCGGACCACCGGCAGGAGCTTGAGCATGGCCATAACATTCCCACCCTGCTTTATCTTCCCCTTGGCCACGGACGCTATTGGGTTTTCGTAGCCATGCCAGAACCTGTGAGAGTGATCTGCCGATTGCTGGGACCAGACGTCCTCTTTGACGTCGCATGGGCCGAGGTAGAAGGTTCCGTAGTAGCCCGGTTTGGCCGGCTGGTTCTTCAGGTCGATGGTGATCTCACAGTCGGGATCGGTGTAGATGAACTTGATCACCACCCGTGCCTTCGCCATTTTGCCACCTATCTTCTTGTCCTTCAGAACACGGTCCAGGAAGTACCCATATATCTCGAAGAGCTGATCTGCGTCCTTGTAGTACTCACCCATTACGTTCCCCTGTCTGGCTCAAGGTAGCATCGCTCGGGCGTGGAAGTTCAGTTCCGAGGTAATCCTACAGCCGGACGATATGTTGAGCAACAGCGACGGCGGGGGGCGCTCGGCCCAGCCATCGACAACCGTCAAAGTGGGACGACCCAGGCTATTGAGGTGTGTCCCAGCGCTGGTAGGGACGATGTCTGCGGCGCTTCCTAGAGCGCAGCCAAGGTGTTCGAAGTCCTGTGACCGTTAAGGCTCAGCGCGGGGGGAGGCCTTACGGCCTCCCCCCGCCGTGTGTGAGCGCGTGTGCCCTTCCTGCGGGGGCGCTCCCGTTGTCCACCCGGCACATGCGGCAGACCCGCCTTCGAGCCTGGCTCTCAGGGCCTCAGCGTGCTCGCAGAGCCCTCGGTGGGTGAAGCTCGGGCAGGTGTGCAGCCGACATGGTGCTAGGAGTTCACCCAAAGCTCAAAGTGCCCAGGCTCGTACGTCCGGCTCCTGGCCAAGTAACGATCCTGGCCGGCCAGCTTGACCACCCTGACCCCGCGGGCCCTCATCCGAGCCCGCTCCAGCTGCTCGAGCCTATCCATTGTTGACCCCTGCCGCCGCCGGTGCCCCGCATCCGTTGCCACTGGGCTCGGCCAGGTGGGACTGGAGGGTGAGGTAGGCATTCTGGGTAGCCAGTCGGACACAGCGGGCCAGGGCAGCGCGGTCGTACTCGCTCTTCTCCGATGATCAGGAACCCATCGTCCAGCTGAACCCTCAGCACCTCGCGGCACTTGGGCTGCTCGGCAGCAGCGGAAGTATATATTGCCGGTTTGAGGGGGGGGCAGCCCAGCCCGAAAGAAGCGGCTCCGAAAACCTTTTTTAGCGTCGCCGCGAGGGGGTGATACGTTAGAAACCTTGACAGAACAACCCCAGATGTGATATAGTACGCTCAAGGAAAGGGGGCTTCCTTCAGGCGAGAGCCTGGGGGAGGCTCCTTTTTTGTTCTCTCCAGGGAGAGAAGGAATGGAAGAGGCGCCGGCGTGACGCAGACGCCAGAAAGGAAGGTGACGTGATGCCAAAACACACGAAGCAGGACGTAGAGGCGCGAATTGAACGGGTCGGCCAACAGTCGGCGCGCCGTGTCCCCGTCCCGGAGATCGCGCGCAGCTTGAACGTGACCGAGCGGCAGGTGCGCTACGACCGGAAGGAGTGGCTCAAACGCCGCAAGGCGGAGCGAGCGACCGAAGGGCTCGAAGTTGAGGAGAGCCTCGCCCAGTGCGACGAGGCGCTGCAGGCAGCGTGGCGCGACTATGACTTGCTGGGAAACGGAGCCCCCGACCCCAAGGTAGTGCGCGCGAGGTCCGAGTTGCTGCGACTTGCCCTGAGCATCATCGACCGCCAAGCGAGCTTTCTGGGCCTTTCCACAGCGGGACAGGGAGCCACCGTTGAGGTGGATTCAAACGTCGACGATATGAGCAATGACCCCAGCAGGTGCGACGAGGTGCGCGAGATAATGGCCCGCTACCAGCGCTGGAATAGGGAAATATACGATGAGATGGTCGCTGAGGCCTGGCCTTCGGACGCTCAGGGAGAGGGAGGAGGAGGGAACGATGGAGGAACATAGCGAAGAAGAGAGGGGCGGCAGGATCGAGGAGGTGGGCCACCTACGCGCTCGCGGCGTGCCATTTGGAGAGATCGCCCGCAGGCTCGACCTCGACGAGCCCCAGGTGCGCCTCGAGTGGCAAACGTGGTTGAAAGGCCGCAGGGCAGAGCGAGAGGCCGACGGCCTGCAGTTGGAGGACATCCTGGCCCAGTACGATGAAGTGCTGCGGGCGGCGTGGGACGACCACGAGCGTCTGGGAGAAGAGATCGCAGGCCTTGATGTCCACACCGCTCGGGCGAGAAGCGAGTCGCTGCGCATTGCCTTGAGCGCGATCGACTGCAAAGCGAGCCTGTTGGCGCTCTTCGAGGGGGCACAAGAAGCAGGCCGGACATCAAGCAGTCCCAGCAGCGATGGTGATCAGGGAGACCCCCGGTGGTTCCTCTATCACGTCTTCGCTAGGGATCCCGACAAGTTGCGCCGCATGGTCGAGGAATTGAAAAGTGAGGCCATCAGGGGGTTCCGGTTGCTCATCGACGAGGCGAAGGAGGTCGATAGACGCCTGCCGGAACGGGCGCCGCCGAACTGCCAGGAGCAAGAGGACGAGGACTGGCTGCAAGAGCGAGAAGCGAGGGAATCAAAGACCCATCGAGGAGAGGGCGGGGAGGCCGATGCTCCCGGGGACGCTGAGCAAACCGAGGGCGCCGAAGGGCGTGCGCAAACCCGGCCTCCCAACAGGCCCGAGCACGGCCAAGGAGTGAACCGGCCGGACGGCGGCGAGCCATCGGCCAGTCCCTGAGAGAGGACAAGTCCCGACCTGCGGCCAGAGAGAGGTGCGTCCATGCCCCCGTTGTCAGCGGACGGGCCCCTGCCGACGGAGTGGGGTTGTTCGGCCACTACTGAACCCGATCAAGTCGGCGGCGTGGGCCACATCACACGTTGCTCATCCCCTGACCGCCAGGTAATGTCTTGCCCTACTGAAGGGAGGCAAGCTGGCGCGCTACGCCGGTGTCGCCGAGGGCAGATCGCTATTATCATCGACTCGTCCAACCGAGCCATGATCAATGTCTCTGGAGTCAAGGAAGGCAAGAACCTCCTCAGTGCTCGGGCACAGGCGGCGGAGCACCCCTCCTCGTGTTGCCGGCACATCAGGCTTCAAGCGCGCCGCATGAAGTACCACGTGTCAGCCGCCGGAGAGCAGCGCCACGAACTCCTCGGCCGTTATCGGTTTGGTGCCGCGGTGTTCGCCCACGGCGAGAATGTCCTTATCCTCAGTGACGATGTAGTCCGCGCGACCCTCGAGAGCACACTCGAAGAACTTGTCGTCGGCCACATCGCGGCAGACGGAGACCTTCTCCCGCGGCTCAACAACGTCTGCTGCTTCCAGTATGGCCAGGACGAGTTCCAGCCGGGCCGGCTCGGCCATGGCGGGGAATCGTTCACGGAGGCTGGCCCGATAGAGTACCGAGAGCATCTCCTTGATGATTTCAGGGGAAAGAACGATGACATAGTGGTCCGAGAGGTCAAATAGGAGGCGCCCCCATCTTCCGCGGGGATTGATGAGGGCGCGTAGGAAGACCACCGTGTCCAGGACGGCTCTCATCCCTTCTTTCCTCTGACCTCCCTAACCGTCTCGTCGATGGCCTGGTTCACCTCTTGTTCCGCGTAGCTCTCAAGGCTGGCCCGTACGGGGGCGAACATCTTGTAGAGCTCTCTGGCCCAGGGCGAGCCTTTCTCTTTGGGAGTGACCTTGACCGGTTCTATTTCCAGCTTGCCATCGCTAAGGGCTATGGAGAGAAGGTCGTCTTTGTCCAGCCCGAGCGCCTCCCGGAATTCCTTCGGTATCGTGATCTGGCCGTGTCTGAGCTGCTTCACCAGTTTCCTCATCTGTAGCGTCCCTTCGCATCTCTCCTTCCGCGACAGGACAATAGCACATAATCACACCATCTGTCAAATACACAATACTCCCAACGTTGGCGATTGCGGTCTTGGTGTTTCTCTCGCCGCGCTTGGTGGGCTTCTTGCGCCCCCGGTCCCACTCAGGCCGGCTCGCCGCGCTTGATGCCAGGTACCCGGTCGAACCGCTTGTCGAAGGTGACCATCTCGCTGAGCTTGAGCTGCTTCATCAATACGGCGTGGTGGGCGTCCGGAATAGCCATCTACTCTCGCATCCGTTGAAGAGCCTCATCAGCCATGGCCTGCTCCGCGGATTCGCGTAGCTGCTCGGCCGTGAGCGGCGGTTTGCGACTCCTGAAGGCTCCGGCTGTCAGCTGGACAACACTGCCGGTGCGTGCAAGCCGGACCTCGCCTTCGTCCAAGATGAAGGCCACCTTATCTCCCTGCTTGAGGCCGAGCTCACGCCTGATCTCAACTGGGACAGTCACCTGGCCCTTTCGCGTAATCACGGTCCGCAGCTCTTTCACAGTAACGACCTTTCCAAAAGTAGAACTCATCCCCTGCCAATCGTCAACTGGCAAATAGCTAGGCTTCGCACAGAGCGCCTCCAGCGCGGGCACCATCACCGCTGAGGACGGTGGCGACGTCTGCCTGGTCATCTCGTAGCCGTAGCGACGGAGAAGGGAGGCCAGTTGCTCGCCGGGGAGATCGCGAAGCAGCTTCAAGCAGGGATGACCTCATCCTTAACCAGATGAAGACGGATGACCCGCGGTCTGGACTCCTCCTCAAAGTGGCAGCGGACCGCGTCCTGGACCATCCCCTTCCACTCTTCCAAGGTGTCCGCCTGGGTGCAGATGGCGTGGCCCAACGCCTTGGCTTCGTAGCCCCCCTCCGGCGACTCCTGGACGGCAAATATGATTTCGCTGTCCGCCATCTCCCGCCTCCTCACCGCCATTATGACCCCTTGGGTCGGGTGCGGCTCTGCTGGCAGCGCTCGACCCAGCTTAGCCCCTATGTGTTCGCAACAGGCAGCATCCTGGAATCGAGCGAGCGGCGGGGCTACCCGAACGCCTCTTTGCGCCTCGCGCGGCGCCTCTTAATCAGGGTGGCCGCAGGTGGCTGTGAATGATAGCGAGACCGTGGCCGTAACGGTCCATTCCCCAAAAGCTGAACCCACAGCCGAAGGGCTTGACATCTTACCAGGATAACCTATGCTAGGGCGTATCTTTAGGTGCATAACGTTGAGGGGTGCGGCCTAGTGTGTACTGCGATTTGAACCCCTTGCCCTGTTGGCTCCAGCTTTGGTCGTATTGGCCGCAGGGCCCG
>Ga0315275_10002418_pt1 | contig 16856 bp, 16 predicted proteins | sample YL17G03_0_MG_FD_205557 | JGI IMG/M metagenome (GOLD analysis project Ga0315275, IMG submission 205557) | Sediment microbial communities from Yellowstone Lake, YNP, Wyoming, USA - YL17G03_0 | ecosystem: Environmental > Aquatic > Freshwater > Lake > Sediment | place: USA: Wyoming | collected... | reverse complement strand
GGCTTTTCCCCTGCCCACCAAACGCACTAACCGCTGAGTACCGCCATCCCGGGGAATAAGTCCTTTCTTGATTTCAGGGAATCCGAAATGGGCAGTCTCGGCAGCGATTCTTACGTCACAAGCCAGAACCAATTCCAGACCCTGCCCAATAGCATCTCCCTGAATGGCTGCAACAGTTGGCATGTCCAATTCTGCTATGGGTGCAGAAAGGGACCCGCTTCTTGTTATCAATTCTTCATCACCCTTTAAGCTCGGTCCGACCGTATCTGCTTCCATAGAAAACGATCTCTCTCCTGCATCGGTGACAATGACTACCCGTATTTTTTCATCTTCTCTGATGACGTCGCCACATTCCATCAATTCCTCAGATAGCCGTACTCTTTTTGACGGGCTATCCAAAGGTCCTTTGAGAGTCATGATCGCCACATGACCGGTTGTTTGAACACTTAGGGTTTGATAGATCATCCGAAAACCTGTTCCTTCACTTCCATCTTGCGAATACGGACTCGACCGCCAAAACGACACTCCAATCCTCTCGATCTGAGCACTGGTTTCTCAGCTTCACCTTCCCCTCAGGGCCTGAGAATCTCTTGGGCAATTCTGTTTAAACAAATCTGTGTGGTGCCACCCCCCATCGACCACCCTCGAACATCTCTATAGAAGCGTTCAACTTCGTACTCTGCCATGTACCCATATCCGCCGTGCAACTGGATAGCCTTGTCCACCACCCAGATGGACATCTCGTTTGCAAATTTCTTTGCCATCGCCGCATCCTTCGCAATCACTTTGCCCTGATCCGCCTTGAACGCTGCATTGTACACCAAAAGCCTGGCGGCCTGGAGTTGAATCGCCATTTCAGCTAAGGTCCAGCGGATGCCCTGAAAATCGGCGATCGGTCTCCCGAATTGAACTCTTTCCTGGCAGTATTTCAAGGCCCGCTCATAGGCCCCTTGAGCCATTCCGATACACAGTGACGAATTTCCGCATCGCTCTGCATTGAATTCAATCATCATTTCCTTGAATCCCTTACCGGCCGGGACTAGAAGATTCTCAGCAGGAACTTTCACATCTTCAAAAATCACGTCATTCAGGCTGGAGCAATGGCGCCCCATCTTTTCTTCGTCCTTGCCCACCGAAACTCCGGGGAAGTCTCGGTCAACAATAAAGACGCTGATCCCCTTCGACCCTTTTTCCTTCTCAGTCTTTGCCAGGACGATGAAAAGACTTGCTATGGCAGCATTGGAGATGAAGTTCTTCCTCCCGTTGAGGAGGTAGTATCCATTTTTCATCTCAGCAAAGGAAGTCATGTTGGCAGAGTCGGATCCTGCATCGGGCTCGGTTTGACAGTAGGCACCCACCTTTTTCCCCGATGCCATATCAGGAAGGTAGTGGGTCTTCTGCTTCTCTGTCCCATGACTCGTAATGGCCCGGCAACAGGCGGAGATATGAGTTAAAGGGATGGAGACGCCAGCTCTTCCCATCTCCTCACCCAATATAACCACGTCTATCAAAGAACCTCCCATTCCACCGTACTGCTCTGGAACCATCAAGCCCATAAACCCAATTTCAGAGATCTTCTTATAGTACTCTTCAGGATACTTTCTCTGCTTTTCCCAAAGCTTGACAAAGGGCATGATTTGGGATTCAGCGAATTTTCTCACAGTTTCTCTGAACATTTTTCTGTCTTCGCTTAGAAGCATGTCAATCATCGTGGTTCTCCCCATTCAGGTCTATTCTTATTCGAGCGTCTACCGCTACAGCACCTTGTCTGTACGCAAAGATCGGATTAAGGTCGAGTTCCGCCACCTTCGGGTTCTTCTCGACAAATTCGGAAACCTTGACGATCAGTTCTTCAAGAAAAGGAATGTCCACGGGTTCCTGACCACGATAGCCCTTTAGGAGTGGATAACCCTTTATTCCAGCGATCATTTCTCCGGCATCCCTTGCAGTGACTGGAACGATACGGAAGGAGACATCCTTCAACACCTCAACCAGCACTCCTCCTAAACCAAACATCAGGAGTGGCCCAAACTGCGGATCCTTCGACATACCGATAATGACTTCAAGCCCTGGGGAAGCCATTCTCTGCACCGAAACTCCCTCGATCTTGGCTTGAGGAAACATCTTCTTGACTGACGCCAACATGTCCCTATAAGCTTCGGTCACCTGAGTGGCATTCTTAAGACCAAGCTTAACTCCCCCGGCATCGCTCTTATGCGTGATCTCAGAGGAAATTATCTTGAGCGCCGTGGGGAAGCCAATTTCTTCACTGATGGAAACAGCCTCTTTTTCGTTACGGGCAAGCTTTGTTTCAGTCACAGGTATCCCGGCAGCCTTAAGAAGATTCTTAGCTTCTATTTCGGTCAGATGAGATCTCCTCTCCTTTTTCATCTGATCGATTATTTCACTGACCATCATAGTGGGTCTCCTTCCTGACATCTCTGATTCCCATTCTTCCATGTCCTTTTCTTTTCTCCTGGTATTCCCCGCAATCGGGGCAGGTCTCTCTTTTCTTAAAGGTAATCACTTCAAATTTCAGATTCAGACTATCAAAAAGCAACACCCGATTCATGAACAGTTCTCCGATCCCAACGATGTATTTTAAGACTTCTGTCGTCTGGATGCATCCAATCATGGCCGGCGTTACACCCATGATGGGCACAAGAGACGGTGCAGGAGGGGTGGGCACAAGGCATCTCAAGCATCCTGTTTTCCCAGGGATAATGCTCGTTAACATTCCCTGAAATCCACGAACAGCCCCGTAGAAAAATGGGACCTTCTTTCTCAGCGCAACCCTGTTTAAGATATACCGTGTAGAATAATTATCCAGGGCATCGACGATCACATCAGAATTGCTAATCAGGTCGATCGCATTTCGCTCAGTGATCGTTTGAGCCATTGCCTCTATCTTGATGTTGGGGTTCAGGCGCTCCAGCTTTTCCTTCGCTGCCTCTGCCTTCTTTTTGCCTATGTCGTCACTGTCGTACAAGATTTGCCTGTTGAGGTTGCTGAGCTCTACTTTACCCTTATCGACGATGCGTAAGGTTCCAATCCCTGCTGCCGCCAAGTAGAGGGTGATGACCGAACCTAAGCCACCCAGGCCAGAAACAAACACCTTTGAGCTCTTCAACTTTTCTTGGCCGGCCTTCCCGAAGTCTGTGATGAGTAGTTGCCGGCTGTACCTCGTCCGTTCCTCTTTACTAAGCATTCCTCAGTCCCTCTATGAGCCTAATTGAGACCTCCTATTTTTTCGTGAGCGCTTTCAAAATTCTTTCAGGAGTCAGCGGTAGATCATATATCCGCACCCCTGTGGCGTCATAAAACGCATTACCCAATGCTGCCAGAACAGGAACGGAAACCATTTCTCCAAATCCCTTGGCTCCATACGGACCTTCTTGGTGAGGGGCTGGCGCTACCAAAGCTCCTACGTTTTGAATTAAAGGCATATCCGTTGCAGAAGTCACTTTATAGTCGACAAAGGTCGGGTTTAATATTTTTCCATGATCCAACATGACTTCTTCGTATAAGGCGTGACTCATACCCCACCCGATCCCCCCTTCTATTTGTTGCTCAACCATCTTGGGATTGATGGGTTGAATATCGAAGCATCCGGCAATCCGAATGACTTTCAATTCTCCTGTTTCACCATTCACTGCGATCTCCACTCCATGTGCTCCATACGAGAAATAAGCGACCCATTTCTCCGATTGGCCTGTCTCTGCGTCTTCGAGGATAGAAGGGAAATCAAATTGTCCTCTGCCCACGATTTCCGTGATCATTGGCATGTACCCTATCGAGGGGACGAAAAGGTCAGTAATCGTGACCGACTTCTGGAGGTTTGCCTGGCTTCTGATCGTCCCTGCCTTCATTTCCAGAGCTTCGGCTGGAACTCCGAGGCTCTGTGACGCCAATTCAAAGAGTTGTCGTTTGGCATCCTGACATGCCCGATAGATCGCATTCCCCATATAGAACGTGCTGCGGCTTGACGCAGACCACACATCATAGGGGGTGATAGCGGTATCTCCACGTATCACTCTGATGTTTTTCATAGGAACGCCGAATTCCTCTGCAGCAATCTGCGCAGCAACCGTATTAATGCCCTGGCCAAGCTCATCTAAGCTGTGGAGGACCTCTATCATCCCGTCTTTATACACTTTGACATGAGCAAAAGATGGAGTGTCCGCCACGGTGAATTGATTGCCCACAGCAACTCCTCTACCCATCCTCCAAGGCCCTTTGTCTGGTTTCGCTGCCGTGCTCTTCCCAAGCCAGTTGGCTACCTTGTCGAGACATTCTTCTGCGCCAATGCTGTGAATGCGTTGGCCCAAACAGTTTTCCTCCCCCTCCTTCAACAAGTTCTTCTTCCTGATGTCCACCGGATCCATCCCGAGTTTTTCTGCCATGATATCCATCTGTTGCTCAATGGCCCACACAAACTCCGGACACGAGACTCCACGGAGACTGCCTATTTTGGGGAGGTTCGTATAAACCCCGTAGGAGTACATCCGGAAATGGGGTATCCTGTACTGGCCCACTGCTGCGCGCACGCCAGACCTGACCAAAATTGCACCAAAATCTGAATACGCTCCACAATCTAGGAGTGTGGTAACATCTCTCGCGACGAGGGTGCCGTCCTTTTTAACCCCATCTTTGACATAGATAACCTCTCCGGGCTTGTGAGAGATATTCAGAAAACATTCTTCCCTGCTGAAGGAGAGGCGAACAGGCCTTTGGCTTTTTAGCACCAGCAGGACAGCAACCAATTCCGGCCATGGAGTTAAGGCTTCACCAAACGCACCTCCTACGTAACTGCACATCACCCTGATCTTAGAAACGGAAATGTTATAAGCGGACGCGATCTGGGATCTCAGTGGATGGATTCCCTGTTTTTTCGTTCTCAGGGTTATGCCTCCGTCAGGCTCCAGCCAGGCATCAACGTTATACCGCTCCAGGGCGCTGTGTTGGACTCGGGGAGTGACATACCTGTTCTCGACAATGAGATCTGACTCTTGAAAACCCTTCTCCACATCTCCCCGGTAACCCTTCCAATACTGAAATACATTGGGTCTCTCTGGAAGGGTTCTGAAATGAAATTTGCCGGGGGATCTAGTGTACTTGGGAAGATCGGGATGTATGACGACAGAAGGGTTGACTTTGAATGTTTCCTCGACATCGAAGAGGGATGGTAAAGGCTCGTAGTCGACGCTAATCAATTGAATGGCTTCTTCAGCAATCTCTTCTGTATCCGCGACAACCCCAGCCACGGGTTCTCCCACGTAGCGTACAACATCTCGCGCGATCACGTATTGATCCTTGATGATCATTCCCGTCATATTATCCGGGGCATCCTTGCCCGTCACCACAGCCCTAATTCCATAGAGCTTTTCAGTTCTAGACGTATCAATGCGGACAACCCTTGCGTGGGGGTGAGGGCTTCTCAAAAGTTTACCGTAACACATACCGGGGATCTTATAGTCAGCACAGTACTTCGCCTTTCCAGTCACCTTTTCATAATTGTCCACTCGGGCTACACTTTTTCCCACCACGGAATGCTCAACCATTTCTTCGTACCTCCTTTGAAAGCATGTTTGGCACTTCCCCAACGGTTCCTTTGACCGGTTCAGACCTCATTCCGTCCACTTTTTGCTTTGAAGATGATGGATGGCTTACACATTTCCTCGTTGGGGAAATCTCCCTTTCTTTTTGCTCCACCTACTTTTTTCCAACCTACTTCGTCTCTTTATTTGGCAAAAACATTTGAAATCCATCTCCTCGCCGTCGTGGAGCTGAAATCATCTCGCCCATTCACCTTTTCATCATGTTTGGAAGCCACAAAACTAACTGAGGGAAAATCGTGAGAATCCCTATTCCTGTCAATAACAGGAAGAACCAAGGTAAGATAGATCTGATGATGTCTTCCATGGTAATCTCAGGAGGTACCACAGATTTTAGATAGAATAGGTTGAAACCAAAGGGCGGCGTCAGATAGCCACACTCAAGAAGAATGACGAAGACAACTCCCAGCCAAATAGGGTTAAACCCCAGAGGGATCAGCACAGCAAAACTGATGGGACCCGCGATCATGATGATGGAGGTGGGGTCGAGAAAACAGCCTAGGCTCAGGAGTATGATCACAATGACCAAAAAAACTAACCATCGGCCAACTCCAAGTCCAAGTATGATTTCTGTGATGAAGTCTATACCCCCCAAACTCGTGAACGTAGTGCTGAAACAGGTTGCTCCAAATCCAATCCACATGACAACACCGGTAAGCCTAAACGTGTCGTAGCAGGCCTGCTTGACAATCTGCCAACTCAATGTGCGCTTAACACTGCTGCACCCAAGGGTGCCTAAGGCACCGACCGCGGCGGCCTCCGTAGGAGTGGCAACCCCAAAGAAAATCGAACCTAAAACTACCCCGATGAGGACCAAAGGTAGTATCAACCCCCTGCTGAACACCATTTTTTCTCTTAGCGTGAACTTTTGCGGATGAGGTGGGCACGTGTTGGGACGGACCAACCCATTGATGATGATATAAAGAACATAGAGAGAGGCGATGAGGAGACCAGGAACAACTCCTCCCATAAGCATCTTGCCTAACGATTGTCTGGTGACCAGGGCAAGCAGCACCATGGGTACGCTCGGCGGGATGAGGATAGCGAGCGTACCTCCTCCTGCGACGCAACCAATGGCCAGATGTTTATCGTAACCACGTTCGAGCATGGAAGGGATGGCTAAGATTCCTAGGGTCACCGTCGAAGCCCCAGTGAGTCCGGTCATAGCTGCAAAAAAAACACACACAACGATTGTCCCGATGGCCATCCCCCCTCTCAGGTTACCTGCCCACCGGTAAGCCGACTCATAAAGATCTCCGGCTATTCCTGACTTCTCCAGGACTGCCCCCATGAAAATAAACAGAGGAACGGCCATAAAAAGAATCTGCCACATGAGTGCAAACGTACTATAGACCATGGTAATAAGCGCATTTGAACTCTGAAAAAAATATACAGCCCCGGCAGCGACGGATCCGAGAGCAAACGCAATGGGAACCCCCAGCCCAAGCAATATCAGGGCGGACCCGAACATGAGTAGGGTCATTAGGGTAAGACTCATGGTTGTTCTCCTCTCCCCGACAGGCCGGTCCTCAGATCACGAATAGCATTGGCCAACCCTTGTATTAAAATCAATGCAGCGCCTATGGGAACCATCATCTTTACTGGATATAAGGGTGCGCGCCATGGGGTTTCGTCGGGCTCCCATTGACTCAGGGATGTCCAGGCGAAGTCAAAGCCTTTCCACAGCAAGACGCCGCAAAAAAGGAAAAGGAATAAGCTATTGATTGCACGCAAGATGGCCTGCGTTCTTTTAGGGAGGCGATTGGCAATGACATCTACTGTGACATGGCCGTTATAGCGGAGGACATAGGCTCCGGCCAGAACATAGTAAACTGCAAATAACCGTTGAGAGCTCCCATGGGCCCACATGGTGGGCCGGTGAAACACATATCTCAGCAGGACCTCCAAGGATAAGATTGCGATCCCAACCAAAACGAGAAAAGAGACACCTTTCCCGGACCATTCACTGATAGAATCAACGGCCTTGAAGAGAGAGTCTAATTTCTTCATTCTCTTCCTTTCTCCAAAAATGGTTCAACTGAATGAGTGGGTATTGGTCTTCTCAGACCAATACCCACTCTGAATCCTTCTGAGATTTCCTAACACGATTTCATTCCTTGGTAATGCAGAGATTAAAGACTTTGTCTGGAGATCTTCAGCTCATTTCAGAACTCCTGTGAGCTTGAGGTAGTCTTTTAGGATCCCTGCTCCTTTGGCAAAATCCGGGTCCTTTGCTGAGTATTTATCTACAACTTTCCATCCGAGCACAGTGAGTTTCTCTCTCTCGGCTTCTGGCATGTACGATACCTTACAGCCCTTCTTCAGAAAAGCTTCAAGGGCCTTCTCGCTATCATATCGATACATGGCAGCGATCCTCTCCGTATGCTCCGCCATACTCAAGTAGAGCAGCATCTTCAAGTCTTCTGGCAATGACTTCCATGCATCCATGTTGAGAATTGCTTCATCACCTTCGACCGCAAAAGGAGGCATGACCACATATTTTGTAACCTCATGGAATCCTGCCTCGTATTGGGGTGACAAAGAGCCATAAACAGCAGCATCAATCACACCTTTTTCCAATGACTCATAAATTTCTGGTCCAGGAACGAACATTACTGCAGCCCCTGCTTCTGCCAACATCTCCCCTATCAGGCCTGTGGCTCTGATCTTCATCCCCTTTAAGTCAGCCACAGAGGTAACCGGCTTTTTCGAGGTCATAACAGTTGCAAGGCAAGGATTCTGGCGTAACAAATAAATGTTTTGCTTACCATAACTCGTTCGAACCAAGTCCTCTAATCCTAGTTTCTGGAAGAGTACATAGTGATCCTGAATATCTCGTAACGTGAAAGGTATTCCCACAGAAAACCCTGCCATTGGAGTTTTGCCTAGCCAAAAAGCTCCATAGGAAAAACCCATCTCAAGGACACCTTTCCTTACCGCTTCCCACTGCTCGGCGGCAGGCACGACTGCTCCAACTGGAAAAAGCTTGATATCAAGCCTTCCTCCGCTTGCCGTCTTGACCTTATCACACCATCTTATAAGTTCTTGGTACGTTTCCATCTGGCTCGGCAGGAGATGCTGAGCCCGCCACTTGAAAACTTGTTGAGACATTCCCGTTGATGGCATGGACACAAAAAGAAGACACATTAACATTACGAAGAAGATAAACACTGCATTCTTTTTCATGATCCACCCTCCTTTCAATTCTCGTTTTACATTCTCCTAGCGATGAGGGCCCCTTCATGGATGGCTTATTCCACCCGTCGGAGCTTATTGCTGTTGCTCACCGTATGGTTCCACACTTCCCCTTCAATCACCTCCTTCTCCCCATTTTTCTTTCATCACTACCCCTTTCTCCGCGATCTTCTGAATCTCTTTTCTCGTCAGCAGGACTATGTTCTTACCTTCCAAGGCCTCCGATACCCCTTGACGATTCAATGGTTCCATGCCTGCCGCAATGGTAGCTGACGTCTCCACAAATATCACTTGCTCCCCCCATCTACACCTTTAGCGTGTCCAACCCTGATGGGTCGCAGTATACGTATCTCCCATTCTTCTACTTTCTCCCCTTCCTAAAACCTTCAACCCCCCTCCACAATATCAACAAATAGAACCTCCTCCACACCCGGCTTCAAATCCTCTATCACTTCACCAATCTTCTTATCAATGATACATCGCCCCTGTACCCTCGCCTCCTCGATCAGCTTTCTCGCCTGATCCACATCCACCTCCTCCACCTCTATCCCCCGAACCCCTGACTTGTACACCTTCACCCTTCTAGTCATAACGCCCCGATTCTCCTATGGGTTCATAAATTGCTTTCTTATCTCTCCTTCTTTGCCTTCAGGGACTCCAAGATCTTTTCGGAAGTTATCGGGAGCTGTTTAATCCGGACACCAATAGCATCATAAACCGCATTGGCTATTGCTGGGGCTGGGGGCATGGAAACCGTCTCAGTAATTCCCTTTGCTCCGTAAGGGCAATGAGGGTCAATCGTCTCTACCCAAATATGCTTCATGCTTTTGGGGCTCTCATAGACGGTGGGTATGCGATAGTCCAGAAAAGAGTCCGTAAGTAAGTTTCCCTTTTCATCGTAGCGAATACCTTCGAACAGCCCCATTCCTATCCCCATTACAATTCCTCCCTGGGACTGACCGTCCAGGACAAGGGGATTGATTACTTTACCGCAATCGTTGGCAGAAACCACGCTAACCACTTTTACTTGCCCGGTTTCGGTATCGACCTCAACTTCGACAATCTGAGCGCCAAAGCCATAAGCAATAGATAAGTTTCCTTCCCCTGTTAAGACATCCATCTCCTCGGTCGGAGGTTCGTAGTGGCCTCTTCCTATTAAGGGCAGCACTCTTCCTGCCTCTCTATAAGCTCGTACTGCCTCCATAAACGACATCCCTTTATTCGAGTCCCTTTTGACATAAATCCTGCTATTCTTTGCTTCCAATTCGTCAACATTTACTCCCCATTTCTCGGCTAATACCTCGAATAACTGACGTCTCAGATCCCGTGCGGCAGCAATGGCTGCATTACCCTGTTGCACCATTCCTCGGCTCCCATAGTTCCCACATTCATAGGGAACGATATTTGTATCGACAACCTCATTAATTGAAATTTCTTCTACTGGGAGACCCAACTCCTCAGCCACACACATGACGACCATCGTCGATGACCCCTGGCCCGCTTCTGCACGGCCCGAAAGAACCCTAACCTTACCCAAAAGATCCACCAGCACCAAAGTGCTTGAAATATCAGGCCTTCCACCTCCAAGCCGATACCCACAAGTATGTCCAGCGACAGCAAATCCAATGCCCCGATTTTTGGGTAGCCTCCCCCGTTTTTCTTTCCAACCGCTTGCCTTCACTACCTCTTGGATGCACTCAGACAGGCCACAACTGTCCACCTTGTACTTCGACGGGGTGATATCTCCCTTTTGGCGTGCATTCTTCAAGTAAAGATCAATGACATCCATGCCTAAGTCTCTGGCGATCATATCCATGTGGCTATGCTGACCGAAAGCGAGAGGACAATTCGTTAATCCCCTGACGGTCCCGCTAGGCATCGTATTCGTATAGACAACATACCCCTCAAATCTCTCGTTGGGACAACGCAGCACTAGGTCAAAAATTCCCACATTCTGTCTCGTGGTCGCCGGGCCAATGTCCACATAGGCACCTGTGTTAGCTATATGTTTGCACTGCATCGCCACCAGAGTACCATCCTTCTTCACACCCGTCTTGAGATAAGTCACGAGATGATCTCGACCACGGCTCGTAGCGAACTCTTCTTCCCTGGAAAGCACTATCTTTACGGGTCTTCCGACACGCATTGAAAGAAGGCCCGCACATAAGGAGACTTTTGCGTAGAGTTGGCTTTTGCCTCCGAAACCGCCCCCAGAATGGAGCCTAAGGACCCTCAGTTTGTTGACAGGTATCCCCAAAATATTAGCTGTAATTTCAAGACCCACAAATGCCTGAGTACAATCCGTATAGAGTGTCAAATCTCCCGTGATCGGGCTAAAATCGGCTACCGTCGCTCTCGTCCCGAGGAATGCAGGGCTGATCATAGGTGCCTCGAACCTGTCTTCTCTTATGTAGTCTGACTCTCTAAAACCCTTTTCAATATCTCCGACAACATGCGTGATGGTGTAGACCACATTATTTTCTATGAAATCGTGCACCCTAGGGCTCCCAGGTTTCATGGCGTCTTCAGGGTGTAGAACCGCCGGCAACAAGTCGTAGGTTACCTCGATAAGATCCAGCGCCTCTTCGGCCGTATCCTCATCCACAGCGGCTACTGCTGCAACTTCATCTCCCACATAGCGCACTTTATCGACTGCCAGCGCCACTTCGTCGTGATACTCTTTGGGGCCATACTTGACCATTGGAATATCTTTCGATGTGATAATCCCCTTTACACCGGGCAATCCCTTCGCTTTGGAAATATCGATGTTTAAGATTCTGGCATGGGGATGAGGACTTCTTAAAATCTTGCCCCATAACATCTTGGGCAGCATGACATCCTGTACAAAATTAAGTCTGCCTGTCACTGCGGGCTTTGAGTGTACTTGAGGAATAGGCTTACCAATCACGGAATAGTCACTCATCTTCTATTCTCCCTTATCCTCCATGCTTTTGCGATGCTGCGTGAATGGCTTCAATAATTTTTGTATATCCTGTACAGCGGCATAAATTACCTGCAATGGCCACTTTTATCTCTTCCTCCGTTGGCTCTGAACGCTCATCCAGCAATTCTTTTGCTGACATGATCATCCCAGGAGTGCAAAACCCGCATTGCACGGCTCCTCTTTCGACAAAGGCCAATTGCAAAGGGTGGAGATTTTCTCCATTCGCCAAGCCCTCAATAGTGCTAATATCTTTGTTCCGTGCTTGCATAGCAAGCAAAAGACACGAACGAATGGCTTTTCCTTCAACAAGAACTGTACACGTCCCGCAATGGCCAGCTTTGCAACCCATCTTCGTTCCCGTCAGTCCAATTTTGTTTCTGAGCACGTCCAACAGGCTCTCCTGAGGTTCGACGACCACATCATAAACCTCGCCGTTAACCTTTAGTTGGATCAGTTCTTTCATAACCTTAGTTTCTCCTCTCTTGATGTGGCCCCTCTGTTCTTCTCAGGTTTCCTCGCGACTAAATACTGCCCCAGCCACACCAGGATATGCTACAGGTCTGATTTTTATCCGAGGGAGCACATTGTGGTTCGGAACGTCCGGAGGATAAAACATGTTTCCAAACCTATCTAAGCCTTCTGCCTGAATTTCAGAAACTGAAATCCATAAGGGTCTTCGGTGGGAGATATCGGTTTGAATCGAAGTAAGCGGGATCGGCACAAGTTTATGTCCGACCGCATCGGAGCCTGCTTTGATCATACTTCTGGGAGAATGATGATAAAACGCGTTCAGCCGCAATGCACTCAACCTCCCGCGCAGCCTTCAAAAAGTGATACACGAATCTCTTACTTATGGCCAATCCAATTCAAGGGGTGTCTTGTTGTGCAAAAGGTGATCTGAAAACATATCTAAGAACAACCTTTTCCGCTCTCACCCCGTGCCTTCAAAGCGCTCAGTATCTTCTCAGGTGTAATTGGCAATTCCTTAATGCGCATGGTTTTCTCAACGGCAATCTTTTGCAGTCTCAGTACCCACTATGATCTATTTTTCCCTTCCTTCTCTTTCAGGGCTTTGAGCACTTTTTCCGCAGTAATGGGCAGGTCCTTGATTCTGACGCCCACGGCATTGTAGACAGCGTTCGCAATGGCGGGCTCCATCCCCGCCAATGCTCCCTCTGAAAAACCCTTTGCCCCGTAAGGACCATCCTTATGGGGAACCGGAGCGAACATCACTTTCAGATTCTCATTGGTTGGCATCTGACAGAATGTCGGCATCCGATAATCCGTAAAGTTCGGGTTCGTGATCACCCCATCTTTTAATTGAACCTCCTCATAAAGTCCTATCCCTATCCCCATACCCAGCCCGCCTTCTGCCTGCTGCTCACAGGACTTGGGATTTAGGGGAAACCCCATATCATCCGCCGTCGCACACCTCAAGACCTTCACTTCGCCTGTCTCCGTATTGACCGCTACTTCTACTCCCTTCGCCGTATGGGCGTAAGAGGTATTCAGTCGTTTCCCCTCGGCTGCAAGCTTCGGATCAATCTGTCCTGTCTCTGGATCCTCCGCCGCAAATTCCTGCACCATCGTACCACTCCCAACGATCTTTCCCTCCGGAAATCTTCCACATAGATCAGATAGCTCTATCTTACTACCGGGCATCCCTTTTACGTAAACCAACCCTCCTCTTATCTCCAACTGATCCGGAGAAACACCCAGCATCGGCCCTGCCTTCTCAAAGATCTGCCGCTTTGCATCTTCCGAAGCCAATTTCACCGCATTGCCCGACCAATAAGTCTGTCGGCTTGAATACGCGCCAGAATCAAAAGGAGTATGGGACGTATCGTTAGGAGGGGACTTTATTTCCTCCACGGAAACCCCAAGTTCCTCCGCGGCAATCTGTGCCATGACCGTATCGCACCCCTGCCCCACTTCCTCTGCTCCGTGATAGAGCGCAATTCCTTCTTCTCGGCTTATTTCCACTCTTGCCGAAGCGGTTGACGGAGCTAACGTGTATTTGTTTGCCACTGCGAACCCCTTGCCTTTCCGCCAGGCCCCTTCCGACTTTGGCTTCTGGGCCGGTTTCAGCCAGTCAATGATCTTGCCAAGACATTTCTCTGCTCCAATGCTATGGGTGATTTCTCCGGTGATGTTCGGTTCGCCCTCCCGAAGGATGTTCTTTCGCCGGATCTCAACCGGGTCGATCCCCAGCTTCTCAGCAAGCATATCCATATGGGATTCAATAGCAAAGGTTACTTCCGGTGTCCCTAACCCTCGGAAGCCCGTAGCAATCGGGTTATTGGTATAGACCCCATACGAATCCAGCTTGACGTTCGGTATCCGGTAGGTCCCTACGGCTCCAAACGCACAGTTCCTCGCCACCAGTCCGACTGTAAATTCCGCTGATCCTCCTCCGCCTAAGATGATATTCATCTTTCTGGCCACCAGAGTCCCGTCTTTTTTAACCCCGTCTTTGATATCAATGGTGAAGGGAATCCGATTCCCCGCGCGATAGTACATTTCCTCCCTGGTAAATACGTGTTTGATCGACCTCCCGGTCTTCATGGCTAAGGCTATCGCAATGGGAAGCTCGCTGCGCGTTGACGACCTCCCAAAGCTCCCTCCTACATAGGGCTGAACCGCTCTCACTTTGTTGACGGGCAAATTGAAGAGCCTGCTGAACTCTGTCCTCGCCGGATGCATCATGGTCAGACTCACCCAAAGGGTCAATGATCCGTCAGGCTTCGGCTCAACCACAGAGACCTGAAGCTCAAGGGGACAATGTTGGATCCTCGCTGTATGAAACCGGTTCTCCATGACCAAGTCCGACTCTTCAAACCCCTTCTCTATGTCGCCCCTCCGAATCTTAAAATGCATCATTACATTGGGTCTGTCTGCATCTAATCGCTTACCCAGTTTAAAAAACGAAGAGGCTGGCTCGTATTTAAAAAGATCAGGATGGATAACCACTGGAGGTTGGGTGCTTACAGCCTCTTCGGCATCAAACATCGCCGGCAAGGGCTCGTATTTCACCTCTATCAACTCTAAAGCCTCTTCCGCCGCTTCGAGGGTCTCTGCGGCCACAGCCACCACCGGCTCGCCAACTGCTCGCACCACCCCCTGGGCCAGGATCGTAGAGTCTCGCACCACTGACCCGTATCGGTTCGAGGGTACATCCTCACCCGTAAGGACACACTTCACTCCCGAAAGTTTCGCTGCTTTCGCAGTATCAATACTGATAATTTTCGCATGGGGATAAGGACTCCTTAAAACCTTCACATGCAGCATCCCCGGCAGTTTAATATCCGTACAGTAGACCGCCTTACCGGTCACTTTCTCCAATGCATCCACGCGCGTTACACTCTTGCCCACTACCGAATATTCACCCATGCTTAACTCCTCCTCATCTCCCTGTCATCTCTTTAGCCGCTAACACGGCTTCCACAATCTTCACATACCCCGTGCATCGGCATAGGTTGCCGCTCAGCCCCCGCCGCACTTCCTCCTCCGTCGGATTAGCATTCTCATCAAGCAGTGCCTTGGCAGCCAGAATCATCCCAGGCGTACAGTAACCACATTGCACCGCAAAGTGCTCCATAAATGCCTCTTGTAAAGGGTGTAATCCTCCATCCTTCCCCTTCAACCCTTCAATCGTCACAATCTCCTTCCCCTTGGCTTTCACGGCCAGTAACAGACAACTCTTGATCGCCTTCCCATCCACCAATACCGTGCACGTCCCACAGTTGCCTGTCTCGCACCCCACCTTCGTCCCCATCAGGTTAAGCACTTCCCGCAGTACGTAGGCCAAACTCCACCCCGGCTCCACGTTGACCTCCTCCATCACCCCGTTTACTTTAAATCTGATTCTCTGGCTCATATCCACCATCCTTCTCCTTTCTTTATTTGCATGGACCCTTAACCCCCCTCCACAATATCAAAAATCAGGATTTCCTCCACCCCCGGCGTCAAATCCTCAATCACCTCTCCGATCTTCTTATCAATAATGCACCGTCCCTGGATTCTTGCCTCCTCAATCAGCTTCCTTGCCCCGTCCGCATCCACCTCCTCCATCTCTATCCCTCGATCCCCTGACACGTACACCTTCACTTTCCTAACCATAACGCCCCGTAGCCTCCCTCAGGTCCCCACAGTAAAATACATCTCTAGGTTGCCTAGCCCACAACCTTCCTCAGCCCCTGCCTCGTCAACACTTTAACCATCTCCCTCCTGTACCACTCCGATGCCCGAACGTCTGTAATAGGACGGGATTCTGCCGAAGCCTTCTCTGCGCTCTCTTCGACCAATGGATCCTTTATCTTCTTGCCTCTCAAAATCTCCTCCGCCCCCCGTGCCCTCATCGGGGTTGGAGCGACCGCACCTAATACGATTCTGACGTCCTTGCAAGCTTTGGTCTTCGGTTCAAAATCTCCGATCACGGCAACTCCCACAATCGCTAGGTCAATCGACCCTCTAATCGAATGCTTTAAGTAGACACCTCGTACGCCTAGTGACGGAACAGGAACCTGAATCTCGACCAGAAGCTCCCCTTTCTTGAGTACCGTCAACCCCGGTCCCGTGAAAAAATCCTCCAGGGGAACAATTCTCTCCCCCTCCGGTCCAACAATCTTCGCCCTCGCCGAAAGCCCTATCAATGACGGTGCCATCTCTGCCGAAGGAGCCGCGTTGCACAGATTCCCTCCAAGCGTACCCTGGTTGCGTACCGCTACTGAACCCAGAGAACCCGCGGCCAAAGAGATTACGGGACACCTTTGACGTAGCTCCTCTGATTTCTCCAAAGACCTGATCGTGCTCAGCGCCCCTATCCTTAACCCTTGTTTCTCGTCAAAGCGGACGTAATCGAGACCCGGGATATGGGTGATATCCACAACATATTCAGGTCTGACCGCCTTCTGTCTCATCTGCACCACTAAGTCCGTCCCTCCGGCAATGACCTTTGCCTTCTCGTCATACTTCATCAGCGAAGAAACTGCTTCTTGAATCGTCACCGGCTCAATGTACTCAAATCGCATACCCTACCTCCTTTCGATCCTACGCTATACTGTTTCAATATCGATTGCTGCAACTTTTGGATCGCCGAAGCG
>Ga0315275_10002416_pt1 | contig 16862 bp, 13 predicted proteins | sample YL17G03_0_MG_FD_205557 | JGI IMG/M metagenome (GOLD analysis project Ga0315275, IMG submission 205557) | Sediment microbial communities from Yellowstone Lake, YNP, Wyoming, USA - YL17G03_0 | ecosystem: Environmental > Aquatic > Freshwater > Lake > Sediment | place: USA: Wyoming | collected... | reverse complement strand
ACGGTCGCTTCGCTCCCTGCCTTCTTTCCAAGGAGCATTTTGCCATGAATTCTCGTAGGGACATAGAGATCTGCGCTAGAAACGAAGCTCGGGCGGGGTGTCCCACGCCGCCCTGCGACCAAGGGGGCGACTCCCCCTTGGATCTCTCTACGAGCGGTTCCCCGTGGCAAGCCACGGGGCATATCAACCGCTCGTCATTTAAGAGGCCCTTGAAAACACGCTGGTGTTTAGAATTTTCAGAGACGCTTTTAGGAATTTCATTTATGGATATTAAACCCCTCACCCCCTTTTGCCCATAAAAGGGGGCCAAAAAAATGTCCGCGTCTCCACCCCAGCATGCCGGCTGTTTTTACAGCAGAAAGGGGAAAAATGATGATAATATTAGGTAGGTTCAGTTTTCTCCAGCCGGCCAAAGAAAACTTTTCTTCATTATAAAACAATAAATCCAGAAATCAAATGATTTTTAGATGTCTTCAAAGGCGGATTCGCGGATCTTGTCGATATGATGCTTGATCGTCTTGCCTCTGACGAGATAGATCACGTCCTCAGCGATATTCGTGGCGTGGTCGGCGATCCGCTCCAGGTAGCGGCCGACCAGGAGCAACCCTACGGCTCTCCGAATCGTCGCGGGATTCTCGATCATGTACGTCAGGAGCTCCCGGAAGATCTGATCGTCGAGCGAGTCGACCTCATCATCCCGTCGGCAGACGTCGGAGGCCAGCTTTTCGTCCCGGTCAATAAAGGCCCGGATGGAGTCCCGGAGCATGGCCTGGGACATTTTGGCCATCCGGGGGATGTCGATCAGCGGCTTGAGCAGGGGCGCCTTGAGGAGCTCGATCGTCCGCTCGGCGATGTTGACGGCCAGGTCGCCCATGCGCTCGAGCTCCACCCCGATCTTCATGGCCGAAGTGATGAACCGCAGGTCGCCGGCCATGGGCTGCCGGAGGGCGAGCAGACGGAGGCAGGTCTCATCGATCTCAACGTCCAGGAGATTGACGCCTTCTTCCCGTTTCAGGACCTCTAAGGCCGGTTCTTCTTTCTGACCCTTCAGCCCTTCGATCGAAAGCTCGACAGACTCTTCCACGAGCGCGGCCATCCGGAGCAACTTTTCCTTCAGGTTTTTGAGTTCTTCATCGAACAGCCTTTCCATCCCGGCCTCCGTTGAGCTCAATTTAACATATATGCCTGTCTTGACACAACTCCCCTGACGCCATTATAATTTAATATACGATTTCTTGTTTCCCCCGAATTATTAAGCATAGAGATTACTGTAAGAACACATATATGAAAAAGCGGATTGTCCTGGCCGGCGTGCTCCTGATTGCGCTTTTTTCGGGCGCCTGTTCCCGTCGCGAAATCCGGGCCGGCCAAAAGGCCGTTTCCATTCAGATCAAGGGCTCGGACACGATGGTCAACCTGGGCCAGGTCTGGGCCGAAGAGTTCAACAAGATCCATCCCAACATGAACATCGCCGTCACGGGAGGCGGCTCAGGGACCGGCATCGCCGCACTCATCAGCGGCACGTGCGACATCGCCGAATCCTCGCGGGCGGTCGAAGAAAAAGAAATCATGCAGGCCGAAGCCAAAGGCTTTAAATTCAACGAAGAAATCGTCGCCCTGGACGGCATCGTGGCCGTCGTCCATCCTTCAAACCCCGTCAAAAACCTGACCATGGACCAGCTCCGCGAGATCTTCATGGGCAATATCAGGAATTGGAAGGTCCTGGGGGGACCCGACATTCCCATCGTCCTCCTCTCCCGGGAGGTCAACTCGGGCACTCATATCTTCTTTAAAGAACATGTGTTGCGGCGGGGCAAGAAGAAAGGTCGCGAGGAATTCTCCCCCGGAGCCCTCATGATGCCGTCGTCTTACGCCATCGCCGAGGAGGCCGCCAACAACGAAAACGCCGTCGGCTATTACGGCCTGGGCTACATCAGCCCGCGGCAGAAAGTCATCGCCGTGGCCAAAGATCCCAAGTCGCCGTTCGTGGAGCCGAGGCTTGCGAGCATCCGCGATAACAGCTACCCGATCTCGCGGCCGCTCTACCTCTACACCAACGGCAAGCCCCAGGGCACCATCAAGGAATTCGTCGATTTCGTCTATTCGAAGGAAGGGCAGGACATCGTCACAAGAACCGACTTCGTCCCGATCAAATAAATGGCCAACCTCAGGAAAGTCAAAGAATTCATCATCGAAAAGCTCATTTTCACAAGCGGCATCGCCTCGATCGTTTTCGTGGCGCTGATCTTCATTTTTCTTTTGGCCGAGGGCATCTCGGTTCTCAGGTATGTGTCGCTCGGCTCCTTCATCGGCGGTCAATTCTGGTATCCTATTTCCGACCCGCCGAAGTTCGGCATCCTGCCCCTCATCCTGGGATCGCTATTGGTCACAGCCGGGGCGATCGCGATGGCCGTTCCCCTGGGGATCGCCGCCGCGTTTTACATCGCCGACGTGGCGCCGGTCAAGCTCCGCAATCTCTTAAAATCCTGCGTGGAGATCCTCTCGGCCATCCCGTCCGTCGTCCTCGGTTTCCTCGGCATCGTCATCCTCGTCCCGTTCCTCAAACATTTTCTGCATCTGCCCACGGGCCTCACCGCGCTCGCCGGTTCAATCATGCTGGCCTTCATGGCCCTCCCGACGATCATCAGCATCTCCGAGGATGCCATCAACGCCGTCCCCCGCGAATACAAGGAAGGGGCGATCGCCCTGGGTGCGACGCACTGGCAGACGCTCACGCGCGTCATCATCCACGGCGCCCTGCCGGGCATCATCGCCGCGTCCATGCTGGGCATCGGGCGGGTGTTCGGCGAGACCATGGCCGTCATGATGGTCACGGGAAACGCCGCGGTCATCCCGACGGGCCTCCTCCAGCCCGTGCGCACGCTCACGGCGACGATCGCCGCCGAGATGGGCGAAGCGGCCAAAGGCAGCCCGCATTATTTCGCCCTCTTCGCCATCGGCATCGTTCTCTTCGTCATCTCTTTTCTGATTAATTTGACGGCCGATTTCCTCCTCCACAGGGGCAAGAACCGATGAAAAACGAGATCGTCAAGGAAAAAATCGGCTTCGGCGTCCTGCTCGCCGCGACGCTCTTCATCGTCATCCCGGTGCTGCTCATCATCTGGCTGATCATAAGCAAAGGATGGAGCGCCCTTTCGCTCGAATTCTTATTCACCATGCCTCGCAACGGCATGCGGGCCGGAGGCATTTTTCCGGCCATCGTTGGGACGTTCTATCTCGTCATCACATCCATCGCCTTCTCGCTTCCGATCGGCGTGGCTGCGGCCATCTATCTCAGCGAATACGCCAAGGACAATTTGCTGACGCGGATCATCAACCTGGCCATCATCAACCTGGCCGGAGTTTCATCGGTCGTCTTCGGCCTGTTCGGGCTGAGCCTTTTCGTCGTCTTTTTGAAATTCGGCGTCTCGATCATCTCGGGCGCACTGACTTTGGGGATTATGGCTTTGCCCGTGATCATCACGACCGCCCGAGAAGCGCTTCGGGCCGTGCCCAAGTCGTATAGAGAAGTGAGCTTCTCGCTGGGCGCGTCGCGCTGGCAGACCATCCGGCATTCGGTTCTGCCCCACGCCCTGCCTGGAATCTTAACCGGGGCCATCCTGAGCATCGGCCGCGTGGCCGGAGAAACGGCCCCGATCTTGTTCACGGTCGCGGCGTTCTATCTGCCGCAGCTCCCTCATTCGCTCCGCGACCAGGTCATGGCGCTGCCGTACCATCTTTACATCATGACGACGCAGATCCCCGGCATTCCGGAGAATTACCGGTATGGGACCGCCCTGGTTCTCGTCGGGCTCGTCCTGATCATGAACGTCACGGCCGTGGTCATCCGCTCGAAGTTCAGGAAGAAGAAATGATTTCTAAGATCAAGGTCCGGGAGCTGACGATCCACTTCGGAAAATTCCGCGCCCTGAACAATCTTTCCTTGGACATCCACGAGAACGAGATCCTGAGCGTCATCGGGCCGGCCAATTCCGGAAAGACGTCCTTTCTGCGTGCGCTCAACCGCTTGAACGACTTCGAGCCGCAGATGAAGATGAGCGGCTCGATTCGGCTCGACGACAAGGACATTCAGACGGATATCGAGGCGGAGGAACTAAGGAAGAGAGTCGGGATGATCTTTGCCCTGCCGATCCCTCTTCCTCTCTCCATTCACGACAATATCACCTACGGCCCCCGGCTCGCCGGAATTCATGACAAAAGGAGGCTCGACCGGATCGTCGAAGAAAGCCTGAAGGCCGCCTATCTCTGGGACGAGGTCAAAGAACGGCTCCGCAGCTCGGCCCTTAAGCTCTCGGGCGGCCAGCAGCAGCGCCTCTGCATCGCCCGGACGCTGGCCCTCAAGCCCGAAGTCATCTTATTCGATGAGCCCTGCTCCGGCCTCGACCCGATCTCAACGGCCAAGGTCGAGGACTCGATGATGGAGCTCCGAAAGAGCCACACGATCGTTCTCGTGACCAACAACACAAAGCAGGCGGCGCGCGTCGGAATGCGGACGGCGTTCTTCCTGACGGGCGAGCTGGTCGAGATCGACAGCACGGACAGGATCTTCACCGCGCCCTCCGACTCGCGGACGAATGACTACATCATCGGCAGGTTCGGATGATGAATCAACCGGCGATCCATCACTTTCTTCACAAACTAAACTTAGAAATCTGTCAAATCCTCAAAAAAATGATGTGCCCTCGGTTCTCTAATACGCCATGAAAAAGATCGAAGTTGAACACCTAAATCTCTGGTACGCTGACTTCCATGCCCTTCATGATAATACGATGTCGATCCGGGAGAAAATAATCACCTCCCTGATCGGACCTTCCGGCTGCGGCAAATCGACGCTCCTGCGCTGTCTCAACCGGATGAACGACCTCATCGAGGGCGTCCGCATCGAGGGTTCGGTCAAGATCGACGGCGAGGACATCTATCAAATGAAGAGCGGGCTGACCGCACTCAGGAAAAAAATCGGGATGGTCTTCCAGCGGCCAAATCCTTTCCCGTTAAGCATCTATGAGAATATCGCCTTTGGCCCCAAGGTCCACCACATGGCCAAGGCCGGCGACTTGGATGGCATCGTCGAGGAAAGCCTTAAAGCCGTCCACCTCTGGGGCGAACTCAAGGATAAGCTCGGCAAGAGCGCCCTGGGCCTCTCGCTCGAGCAAAAGCAGCGTCTGTGCATCGCCCGCCTTGTCGCCGTTAAATCCGAAGTTCTGCTGATGGACGAGCCGTGCTCGGCACTGGATCCCCTGGCGACGCTCAAGATTGAAGAGTTGATGCGGTACCTCAAGACGGACTTCACCATCGTCATTGTCACCCATAACATGCAGCAGGCAGCCCGCGTCTCGGACGAGACGGGATTCATGCTCCTCGGGGAGCTCGTCGAGTTCGGCAAGACGACGGACATCTTCACCCGCCCCAAGGAGAAGCGCACCGAAGACTACATCACCGGAAGATATGGATGAATGAAAACGAAAAGAGTTTCTTTGAGGCTTATGAAAATCACATTAATAGCGCAGATAGCTTTTGAAGAACCTCTGACACCATCGGTGTAGGCAAGGGGCAGATTAATTCGGCTTTCCGGACACGCCAATCCAGGCTTTTGACCTGGTCGCATAAAATTGCGCCGGAAATAGGCAGGCCGGAAGCAATGACAACTTCAAAAGGATAGCCCTTGATCTGGCCTGTGATTGGGCAAAAAATGCCCAATCCGACTTTGGCGTTGTAAGCCGCTGGAGAAAGGACAACGGCCGGTCGCCGGCCGGCCTGTTCATGCCCGGCCTGGGGATTTAATGTAATCCAGACCATATCGCCACGCTGCGGAATATATGGGCCTGAACTCACCAGAGTTCCTCGCCTTCCGCCGGGCCCGTATCCCACTCATGGTGGATGTTTTCTTCCGTCACTCCCGCCAGTAGTCCTTCAAGCGCTGATTGATTTTCGAAAACCGGAGTTATGACCAACGCGCCATCTTTCATCGTTATATCTATAGACGCGTTAGCCTCGATTCGTATCTCATCCGCATAAACTTTTGGAATACGAAGGGCTAAACTGTTTCCCCATTTTTGAACCTTTGTTCTCATCATGTCTCCTTGTTTAAACATTGTATATACATCAAAATTTAAAATTAGTCAAGCTCTTCTGACTCTGGCGATCTATCTATTTCAAATGCAAAAGGACCGACCTGTCAAGGGGAATCGAGCTCAAATCTGCACTTTCACACAACTTTTCTTCAAATTAAGGTCGATTTACAAAAAGTGCAGGTTTGACTCCAGATTCTTTCCGTTTTTGCCCCCAGGATTATTGACTTTTCGGACAAAATAAGAAATGATATTTTTCTATTATGATCGGATTTTTTCCTTCGCAACAAAAAAAGGGGACATGTTCCGAATTTCCGAATTCGGTGCGGCCTCCCCTTTTATTTTTAAAGGAGGTTAAAACCGCATGAAGCGCATCCTGATTCTTTTCTTCACCCTGCTCGCGTTCGCCTCGTTGGCGATAGCGGCCTCGGAGATCAAGCTCGACGTCAAGGAGCACGTGCTTTCGAACGGGATGAAAATCCTAATGCTTCAGAAGCCCGGCGTTCCGCGCGTCGTCTGCCACATCTACTTCAAGGTCGGCTCGATCAACGAGAAACCGGGCATCACCGGCCTCGCCCACATCCATGAGCACATGATGTTCAAAGGCACGGAGATGATGGGCGTCACGGAATTCGCCAAGGACCAGACGATCGACAAGCAGATCGACGAGGTCATGGACAAGATCTACCGGGAAAAGTACTGGAAGGCCGACGGCGGCGACAAGGCCAAGCTGGCCGAGCTTCAGAAACAGGCCGACGCCCTGATCGCATCCGAAAAGCCGTACATCATCAAGGACGACCTGTGGAACCTGTACATGAAGAACGGCGGCACGGGCCTCAACGCCTCGACCGGCAACGAAAACACGGGCTATTACGTCACCCTCCCCTCGAACAAGGTTGAGCTCCAGATGCTCCTCGAGTCCGACCGGATGCTCCGCGCCTATTTCCGCGAGTTCTATTCCGAAAAGGACGTCATCATGGAGGAACGCCGCCTGAGCGAGAACCAGCCGAACTATTTCTTCAGCGAACAGGTCAACGCCGCCTTCTACGCCGCGTCGCCCTACCACTGGGACGTCATCGGCTGGATGGACGACCTGCGCAAGGTCACCAAGGCCGACCTCACCGAGTTCCACACCAAATATTACGTCCCGAACAACTGCGTGGTTATTTATGTCGGCGACTTCAACCCTCAGAACATCATTCAAATGGCCGAAAAATATTTCGGCCGCGTTCCGAAGGGGCCGGACGTCGAACCCGTCCGGACCTATGAGCCTCCGCAGTACAGCGAAAAGAGGATCTACGGCGAAGGCCCGGCGGCGACCAGCCTGCAGATGATGTTCCACGCGCCGCAAGCAGGCCATCCCGACGCGGCGCCGCTCTCGGTCCTGGCCAGCATTCTCGGCGGAGGAGGCGGCGGCATGCGCGGATTCGGACCCGATGGCGAAGCTTCGATCGCCGGATCCCCGGTCATCATCGGCCAAAGAGGCGGCGGCTTTGGCGGGGGCGGCGGGACCGGCCGGCTCAACAAAATCCTCGTTCAGGAAAAGCAGTTGGCCGTCAGCGCCTCCGCGTCCAGCCGGGCGCAATGGTATGTCGGCGCCTTCCAGTTCAGCGCCACGCCGCGCGTGGATAAGAACGTCCAGCCCGAGGACCTCGAGAAGGAAATCTGGGCCGAGATGGAGAAGATCAAGAAAGAGGGGGGGACAGCCGATGAGATCCAGAAGGCCAAGAACCGCTCCGAAGCCCAGTTCATCCGCAGCCTCGCCAGCGCCTCGGGTCTCGCCGGCAGCATCGGCCGGGCCGAGCTCAACCGGGGCTGGCGCTCGATCCTCACTGACCTCGATAACCTGACGAAGGTGACGAATGATGACATCAAGCGCGTGACCGCGAAGTACTTCGTCAAAGACAACAGCCTCACGGCCATCTACAAGCGGAAAATGGGACGGTAAGGCAGGAGGACGACGATGAAAAAGACAATCACCCTCATTCTCGCCATCGGTTTTGTTTTTATGGCGATGGGCCTCGGCCAGGTCCAGAAGCCTTCCGACCTGAAATATCCGCCGCTGACGTATAATCCGCCCGACCCCGCCGCTTTCCGGACGACCTTCGCCAACGGCCTCCGCGGCTACATCCAGGAGGACAAGAACCTGCCGCTTTTCAACATTTCGGCGCTGATCAATTTCGGCGGCCTGTACATCCCAACAGGCAAGACGGGCCTCGACTCGGTTATGAGCGGGACGTTGATCCGAGGCGGGACGAAGACCAAGGAAGGGACTGCCATCGAGGAGAGGATCGATTTCCTCGGCGGCTCGTTGAATTTCAACGTCGGCGAGCGAACTTCGACGCTGTCCCTTTCCGTCTTGAGCAAGGACCTCGACGAAGGGCTGGGCATCTTTTTTGATGTCCTGCTGAACCCGGAATTCCGGGAAGCGCCGCTGAATCTGGCCAAGGCCCGGCTGGTCGAACAGCTCCGCCAGGCCAATGATTCACCGAGCGGCGTCTTAGGTCGCGAGTATGAAAGGCTTCTCTACGGCGAACATCCGTTGACCTGGCAGCCGACCAAGAAAACATACGACGGCATCGCCGCCGCCGACCTGAAGGCCGTCCACGCCCGGTACTTTTTCCCCAAGAACATCATCCTGGTCGCGTCCGGCGACTTCAACAAGGCGGAACTGAAAGCCAAGATCGATAAGTACGTCGCTAACTGGAAAAACAAGGATCTCAAGTTCCCCTCGATCTCAAGGCAGCTCCCCCAGCCCGAACCCGGCGTCTATTTCATCCAGAAAGCGATCAACCAGGGCTACATCAACATCGGCCACCTCGGCCTCGAAGACACCAATCCCGACTACTTCGCCGTCCAAGTCATGAACTTCATCCTCGGCGGAGGCAGCTTCTCGTCGCGGATCACGATGAAGGTCCGGTCGAACGAAGGGCTGTCCTACAATCAGGGCAGCCGGTTCGGCTACAGGTGGGGATTCCCGGGACAGTTCTCCGGCTATGTCCAGACCAAGTCCTCCACCGTCGGCTATGCCATTTCGCTCATCGAGAACGAATTCAACCGCATCCGCAAAGAGCCCGTCACGGACCCCGAGATGGAGACCGCGATCAACTATTATCTCGAAAGCTTCTCCAGTTCCTTCGAGTCCGCCCAAGGCACCATGTCCACGTTCGCCAACCTCGAGATGACCGGCAAGCCGATGGATTATTACAAGACCTACCGGGACAAGATCAAGGCCGTGACCAAGGCCAAGGTCCAGGAGGTCGCCAACAAGTATATCCAGCCCGATAAGCTCGTCATCATGATCGTCGGCGATTGGGATCCGTGCAACAAAGGCGGAGGCCAATGGCCCGGCCCGCTGGACAAGCTCGGCAAGGTCCACAGAATTAATCTAAAGGACCCGCTGACCGGCGAGGAGATTAAGTAATAAGATCCAGAGGGGACACATGCCGAATTCCAGAGAATTCGGTATGTGTCCCTATTTTTTCGAAGAAAGGAAAAATAATTCACGATCGACCGGACGAAACTCGGCGTCATTTTTTTCGTATAGGATAAGGAGACCAAAAAAGTCTATAACGCCGCCGTTACCGATTTAAAATAGAAGAAATCTCCCCTTTTCCCTCTTTTAAAAGGAGGGCAGGGGGAATTTTTAATACAGACATAACAAATGGCCGCCTCTTACTCCGTCGAAACCGTCCGTGCCCTAGAACAGAAGTTCCGCGAGCAAAGCATTTTTCGGCCGATGCGACTCGCCCGATATGAAGCGGGGACGGTCCTGGATTACGAAGTGCGCGGCGTCGTCCCCGCCGGCCGGGCCAAGATCAGGCTCGAAATCGTCAAGTTCGCGGGCGGCGGCTACGCCGGCCAGGTCTATAAGGCCAAGCTCACCGATTTCGAAATTCTGGAAGGCGATGTCCGGGATCTCGAGAAAGGCCGCATCTACGCCGTTAAGATCCTCATCCCGCCCTCGGGATTCAGCCTCCGCATCCGCAACCTTTTCTACGGAATGGGCTTTCAAGGCCCGTTCTCGCTCCAGGTCATTCCGGCCGCCGGCCGCTCCCAGGCCTTGTGGCAGAAGTTCATCCGGCGCGCCTCCAGGATCGAATTCGGGTCTGAATCCGCGATCGCCGACATCATCGCCACCTTCATCGATTCCAGGCTCGGGAGCTGCGGCGAGCTCAGCGAATGGGTGGACGGCCGGATGTGGCGCTTCGAGGTGGACGACGACCTCGACGCCCGCCGCCGCTGGAAGCCCGACCGCCCGGATGACGGCGTGGGCTCGCCCGAATACCGGGCAAAGCGCGTTTTCATGGCCCGCCTCGTGCGGCTCATGCACAGGATGGGCGCGACCGAACTCGCCCGCCAGTATGAATGGTGGTCGCTCAAGAGCCAGCCCAACGCCCTGAAGCGGACATCGAGCGACCCTGATCCCAAGGCCGGCCTTGTCGCCGTTGATTTCCGGGCGGGCATGGCCCTCACGCCCGTGACACCGCAATGCCCGGCGGACATCAAGCTCATCTTTCAAGGCCTTGGCCACGGCCGGTTTGTCCAATTCGACAAGGGCGATTTCAAAAAACTCGATAAATTTGTCGCCGAGCATCCCCTGGAGTTCGCCGACATGCAGGCTGCCCTCGACGAGCTCAAGGGCGAAGACAACGCCTACCGCAATTCGCTCGTCGACTTCACATATCACCACGTCCGCCTCTTCGGGCCCAAGCTCCGGCGCTCCATCATGAACGGTTTCCGGGAAAGCTGGCGCATCCGGAACATGACCGACGAGCGGACAGCGGCCCGCCTCGACAAGAGCGCTATTCTTTCGCTCGCCTTCCTGCTCCTCAGCTTTCTTCCCCTCGCCACACCGTTCCTTCTCGTCTTCGCCTTCCCCGGCCGAGTGTGGTGGAAATATCCATTATGGCTTCTCCCCCTTCTCCTTGGACCCCTTCTTCGCAAGATCTGGGGCCGGGCGGACCTTCGCCGCCATTACGGCCGGATGCTGACGAGCGGCAAATATTTCCTGCGCTCGAGCCGCGCCCGCATCGCCGAGTCGCTTATCCGGTGGCACCGGGCGGGGCGTGTGTCAGAAGTGAAGGCGCTCAAGCTGGCCGCTTCGCCGCTCTATTTTTACGCCCACCTGCCGTTTTCTTTTTTGCCGGCGGGCTTTCACAGGTTTTTAACGGACAGGCAATTCTTCAAACAAAAGCTCTATTTCATCTTCGTCCGGCCGGTGCGCCTGTACTTTAAGGCCGAAGAGCGGGAGAAGTGGCTTCTGGACATGATCGCTCAGGGCGAGCAGAACCGCATGCTGAGCCAGGCCGAGGCCTCGAGGATCGCTTCGCAACTCAGGGAGCCTTTCATCCAAAAGTATCTCAAAAGCCTAGCGGTCCACGTCTGCACCTTGCCCATCACTCAGATCGTCTCGGTCTCTCTGGCCTTCATCTACGTAAAAACACATCCCGAGTTGACCTGGCAGCAGGCGTCGGTCGCAGCGGGCATGATTCTCGCCCTTTTCCAGGTCATCCCCATCTCTCCCGGATCGTTCACCCGAGGCTTTTATACGACGTTCCTCGTCCTGCGAGAACGGAATTTCAAGGACTATAAAGTGGCCTTTGCCCTGAGCTACTTCAAGTACATCGGGTATCTGGCATTCCCTATCCAGATGGCCTACCGCTACCCCGACCTGGCCCGGTTCATGGCAGGGCACTGGGCGACGGGCGCCGTCCACATAGTGCCCATCTTCGGCGAGAAAGGCGCGTGGCTCGAACACTTTGCCTTCGATGCGTTCTATAATTTTCCTCTGACCGTCCAGCGCCGCATGCGGCGCCGGGCGGAACGACGCGCCAGCCTGAAATCGCGTTTTTGGCACGTCCCCCTCATTATTCTTGGGGGAACGGTCTTCCTCGGCATTTTGGATTACGGGTATTTCCTGATCACAGGGCAAGTTCCCGCGCTTGGGGACATCCGGTGGCTGGCGATCTGGGCGCCTCTTGGTGCCGCGGTAATGGTCGCCAAAGGAGCCGGCGGCGCATCCGTGGCCAAGCGGGCCGGATGGGGAATCGTTTCGGGCATCATCATGGGTGTCCTTTACGCCGCTCTAAATGTCGGTCTGGCCTCTATCCTTGCCGGCAACTCCGCTTTTGCGGCATTCTCTGCGGGCCTGGGAAAATTCGCGCTCCGCGCGGTCTGGCAGGCTTTCCTCTTCGCCCTGCTTTCCGCCTTCGGCGTCTTTATCGCCGAAACCCGCAAAGTTATTTAAGCTTCAAACCCAGTTCGGCAAGCTGGCGGTCCGACACTTCGGACGGGGAATTCGTCAGCAGGCAGAGCGCGCTCGTCGTCTTTGGGAACGGAATGACTTCGCGGATGGACTCCTCGCCGGCCAGAATCATGACCAGGCGGTCGAAGCCAAGGGCGATCCCGCCGTGGGGCGGGGCTCCGTACGTGAGAGCCTCCAAAAAGAACCCGAATTTCTCCTCGGTCTCTTTGGAAGTAAGACCCAAAACGCTGAAGATCTTTCTCTGCAATTCCGTGTCATGGATACGGATCGAACCGCCACCGACCTCGATGCCGTTGAGGACCAGGTCATAAGCCTTGGCCCGAACGCGGGCTGGTTCCTTTTCCAGCAATCCCATGTCTTCGTCGAGGGGCGAGGTGAACGGATGATGCATGGACACAAGCCGGCCTTCCTCATCGCTCCATTCCATCAGCGGAAAATCCGTGACCCAGGCGAATTTGAAGTCCCTTTTATTTCCGGTTTTCTCCTGCGGCCAGGTGCGGCGGATCTCACCGAGGGCTTTGAGGCCGGTCTCTTTCTTGTCGGCGATGAGCAATCCCAGGTCACTTTCGCCGCCGCCGAGCGCGGTCCAGATCGACTCCAACTCGCTTTCGGCTATCTTTAGGGATGATTTAAACCCGTCCTGCTTTTTGATCCATATCAAGCCTTTCGCGCCGAACGATTTTGCTTTCTCGCCCAATTTGTCAAGCTGCCCGCGCGAGAGGCTGCCAGCCCCGGGGATGAGCAAGCCCTTGAGCTCGCCGCCGGCGGCAAAGATATTCTTCAGGAGCTCCGCCGACAAATTTTTCCCGATCGTCGTTAAGTCATTCATTTCGAAAGGGATACGCAGGTCAGGCTTATCGCTCCCATACTTTTCCATCGTTTCCTTGTAGCTGAGTTTCGGAAAGGGAAGGGTCAATTTCTCGCCGATGAGCTCGAACACGGAGGCCATTAGCCCCTCGATCATGACGAATAGATCCTCGCGGTCGATGAAGCTCATCTCGATGTCGATCTGGGTGAATTCGGGCTGGCGGTCCGCTCGCAGGTCCTCGTCGCGGAAGCAGCGGACGATCTGGAAGTAGCGGTCGAAGCCCGAGATCATCAACGTCTGTTTGAGGATCTGCGGGGATTGAGGAAGGGCGTAAAAACGTCCTTTATAAACACGGCTGGGAATGAGATAATCCCGCGCTCCCTCCGGCGTGGATTTCGTCATGAAAGGCGTCTCGATCTCGTAGAATCCGTTTCCGCTCAAGAAATTCCGGACCCGAAGCGCCGCTTCATGCCGCAGCTTGATGTTGCGCTGCATGGCCGGCCGCCGGAGGTCGAGATATCTGTGCTTGAACCGGAGCTCCTCTGACGCTTGGGGAGGGTCTGCGACGGCGAACGGCGGGATTTTTGACGCGGCGAACAATTTCAATTCTTTCGCCTCGACCTCGACCTCGCCCGTGGCTAGATCCTTGTTTTTCGCTTCGCGCGGCCGGACCGTTCCCCTCACGCCAACGACGAATTCCGTTCGCAGCCTCTTCGCTTCCTCGATCAGCGCGGCCTTGTCCGACCGGAAGACGATCTGGACCAGGCCTTCGCGGTCGCGCAAATCGACGAAAACAAGGTTCCCCATGTCGCGGTTCTTGTGGACCCAGCCCATCAGGACGACATCCTGACCGGAGTGCGCCGAGCGCAGCTCGCCGCAGTAATGAGTGCGTTTCCAATTTGACCTATCTGGTGCCATCGTTTTTTCCATCAGCGTGCGTCCTTATTAAGAATAGGGGGACTCGTCCGACCGACCCTATAATCCCCCTCTATTTCATACCCCTCTTTAATAAAGGGGGGAAGAGGGGGGATTATTTTCCCCGGATGATCTTCAGCAGGTCCTCGGGCCTGCCTTCGGTCTGCGTCCCGGCCGTCATATCCTTGAGCTTATAGAGGCGCTTCCGAATCTCGTCTTCGCCCACAACACACACCCAAGCCGCCCCAAGCTTGTTCGCCCGTCCGAACTGGTTCTTCAGGCTTTTATAGCCGAACTCAACAAGGCACTCGACGCCGTTCTGCCGGAAAAATCTGGCGAGCTCGATAGCCTTTTTCTTGCCCTCGTCCCCCATATAGGCAAAATAGAGGACCCTTTTTTTCTCCGGCTGAATGTCGAGGATGGAGATCAGCCGCTCCATACCCATGGCGAACCCAATCCCGCAGATGTCCGGCCCGCCGAAATCCCTCATCATGTCGTCGTAGCGGCCGCCGCCGAGGAGAGAGTTCTGGGCGCCGAGCCCTCGGCTCACGACTTCGAACGTGGTCTTCGTGTAATAATCGAGGCCGCGCACGAGATTCGGCTCGACTCTGTAATTGACCTTGTATAAATCCAGGTACGAGCAGACCTTATCGAAATGTTCGCCGCACTCCGGGCAAAGATAATCCATGATCCGGGGAAAGCGCCTCGCCTGTTCGCGGCAGCCTTCCACCTTGCAGTCGAAGATCCGCAGGGGATTGGCCGCGATCTTGCGCTGGCAGTCGGGACACAATTGCTCGCGCACTCTTTCCGCGTGAGCCCGCAAATCCCTGGAATACGCCGGACGGCAGACCCTGCACCCGACGGAATTCACAAGCGTTTCCGTCCCTTCGACGCCCAGCTTCTTGAGCAACGCGCCGGCCATCTCAATGATCTCGGCATCGATGGCCGGGTCCTTTTCGTTGAACACCTCGATGTCGATCTGGTGGAACTGGCGGTAGCGGCCCTTTTGGGGCTTGTCATAGCGGAACATCGGCCCGATGTAGTAGTACCGCATCGGCTCGGGCTGAAGGTCCAGCCGGTGTTCGATGATGGCCCGCGCCACAGACGGCGTGTATTCCGGCCGGAGAGTATTCGACCGGCCGCCCTTATCCGTGAAGGTGTACATTTCCTTCGTGACGATGTCCGTCGTTTGGCCGGTCCCCCTCTCGAAAAGCTCGGTCGGTTCGATGATCGGCGCTCTCAACTCTCGGTAGCCGTAGAGCTCGAACAGGCGCTTGGCCTCGGCCTCGACCTTCTGCCAGATCTCGACCTCGCCGGGAAGGATGTCCTTGGTTCCCTTGATCGCGGCCAGCCCTTTTTTGGCGGGAGTTTCGGTGCTCACTTTTCGACGTAGATCCCCATCTTCCTGAACTTCTGGTACCGTTCCTCGAGGAGCTCCTCCTTTGGTTTCTGCCCGAGCTTCTTCAACGTCTGACTCAGGACCTTGTCCACGTTCTTGAATGTCTGCTCGGGATCGATGTGAGCGCCCCCTGCGGGTTCAGGGATGATCTTATCGATGATGCCTAAGGCAAAGAGGTCCTGGGCCCGGATCTTCATGTTCTCGGCGGCCTGAGCGACGGAATTCTGGTCCTTCCAGAGGATGGCCGCGCAGCCTTCGGGGCTGATGACGGAATAGAACGAGTTCTCGAGCATCGTGACTGAATCGCCGACGCCGATGCCCAGCGCGCCGCCGCTCCCGCCTTCGCCGATGATGACGACGACGATCGGCACGCAGAGGATCGAAAAGACCTTCAGGTTGTAGGCGATGGCTTCGGCCTGGCCGCGCTCTTCCGCGCCGATGCCGGGATAGGCGCCGGGCGTATCGATGAGAGAAATGACCGGGAACCCGAATTTTTCCGCCATCTTCACAAGGCGAAGGGCCTTCCGATAGCCTTCGGGATTCATCTGGCCGAAATTGCGCTCAATGCGCTCGCGCGTCGTCCGGCCTTTCTGCTGGCCGATCACGGCCACGCTCTCGCCCTTATAGAAGGCAAATCCCGTAACGACGGCCGGGTCGTCGGCGAACCGCCGGTCGCCGTGGATCTCCATGAAATCCCGCATCAGGTTATTGATATAATCCAGAGAGTAGGGTCTTTTGGGATGCCGGGCGATCTGGACGATATGGGTGGGCGTCAGGTTGGGGTAGATCTTGGCCCATTCCCGTTCGATGTCGAGCCTCAGGGCGGCGATCTTCTCTTTCTTGCCCGGCTCTTCGCTTAAGCCAAGCGCATTTATCTGTTCTTTAAGCAGAACAATGGGCTTTTCCAATTGATAAAAATCTTCGCTTACGTTCATTGGCCTGCTGTTGATTAAGGATTCGGTCGTCGCGCCTATTCTATAGATTTGAGCGTCCCCCTGTCAATACGAGCTATTTCCGGGAGGACCGCTGCCGGACGACCTCGAATAAAAACACCGAGGCGGCGGAGGCCACGTTAAGGGAGTTGACCTTGCCGCGGAGGGGGATGGACAGGATCTTGTCGCATTTCTTCCGGACGAGGGGCCGGAGGCCTTTGCCTTCGGAGCCGAAGACCAGGCCCACGGGTTGGGTATAATCGAATTCATGAAACTCGCCCTCTCCGCCGCCTTCCGCTCCGACGAGCCAGATCCCGCGCTTTCTCAGCTCGTCCATGGTTTGGGCCAGGTTGGGGACGCGGGCCACTTTGAGATGCTCAAGCGCCCCGGCAGAGACTTCGTAAACGGCTTCGGTCAAGCCTGCGCTCCGCCGTTCGGGCAGTATGACTCC
>Ga0315275_10002415_pt1 | contig 16862 bp, 10 predicted proteins | sample YL17G03_0_MG_FD_205557 | JGI IMG/M metagenome (GOLD analysis project Ga0315275, IMG submission 205557) | Sediment microbial communities from Yellowstone Lake, YNP, Wyoming, USA - YL17G03_0 | ecosystem: Environmental > Aquatic > Freshwater > Lake > Sediment | place: USA: Wyoming | collected... | reverse complement strand
GAACTTCTGGAATATCTTGGCGTGGCAGAAAGAGCTGAATACCTGCCGAGCATGCTCTCTGGCGGCGAGCAGCAAAGAGTGGCAGTGGCGCGAGCTTTGGCCAATCGTCCAAGCTTGATTCTCGCAGATGAGCCGACAGCCGCCCTTGATAGTGTTCACGGTCGACAAGTAATGGAACTGTTCCGCAAAGTTGCTCACGAACAAAACGCCGGCGTAATTGTGGTTACACACGATCATCGGGCATTGGATTTATTTGATAGAACATTGGAAATGGAAGATGGAAAATTACGAGAAAACCGCAATTAAAACTTATTAATAGAATCGTGCACAAAATGGACAAGCTAATGTTGAAGGTGATGTTATGTTTTTGCGTACTGGCAATGGCAGGATGCGCCGTCGGACCAGACTATCATCCTCAGGAAGCAAATGTACCTTCCGCCTGGACCGGCACAACAACCCCGATAAAAGCTACATCAGCTTATGCAGACCTTGTTCACTGGTGGACAGGTTTTAACGATCCTAATCTTTCCTCTCTGGTGGAAAGGGCAATAAATTCGAATTTGGATTTGCTCCAAGCCCATGCACGAATTCGACAAGCCAGAGCAGCCAGAGGCATTACAGCCGGGGGATTATGGCCTACGGCTGACGCGACCGGCTCATACTTGCGCAGCCGATCTCCGGACTCAGGTGATTCCGACGCCACAACAAGAAACTTGTTTCAAACAGGTTTAGATGCCGCATGGGAGATGGACGTATTTGGCGGCGTTCGGCGCAGCGTCGAAGCAGCCGAGGCGGATGTCCAGTTTGCCGTGGAAGACCATCGAGATGTTCTGGTAACGCTCGTGTCCGAGGTAGCTATCAACTATGTTGAACTTCGCGGATTTCAGCAGGAAATCGTCATTGCCCGCAACAACCTTGCGGCACAGCAGAAGACCGCCGACCTGACGCACAAAAAGTTTCAAGGCGGGATTGTAGGCACATTGGATGTCGCTAATGCCGATGCGCAAGTGGCAACGACTGCTTCTCAAATACCACTGCTGGAGGCGGCCGCTCAACAGGCGATTTATAATTTAAGTGTGCTGCTCGGGCTTGAGCCGGCGGCTTTGTTGCAGGAACTGTCACCAACATATTCGATTCCCGAAACTCCGCCGGAAGTGCCAATGGGTATTCCGTCCGAGGTGCTTCGGCGTCGCCCTGATATCAGGCGTGCCGAAGCCAGGATACACGGCGCCACTGCCCGTATAGGCATAGCGACGGCCGACTTATATCCGAAATTCAGTCTGACAGGTTCAATAAACTTTCAAAATAACCATCTCCACGAGTTGATTAATTGGAAAGACCGCTTTGGGACCGCCGGGCCTGCCGTGGACTGGCAGATATTCAGCGCCGGCCGTGTTCGTTCCAACATCGAACTTCAAAAGGCTCTCAGCCAGGAGTCGGTGCTTGCATACCAAAAAACGGTGCTAACTGCGATTCAGGATGTTGAAAACGCTTTAGTGGCTTATGCCAAGGAACACGAGCGCCACAAGACATTAGTGGATGCTGTGACCGCCAACCGCAAAGCGGTTGACATGGCTACACAGCTTTATACGCAGGGTCTGACCGACTTTTTGAATGTGCTTGTTGCGCAGCGGTCCTTGTACGCTTCAGAAGATGCCTTGGTGCAGAGCACCCGTAACTTATCGACCGATTTGGTGGCCCTTTACAAAGCCCTCGGCGGAGGCTGGGACAGTGACACGTCGGATATTGACAGGCAGAAACAGTAGAGGTGCCTTGCTGTATCTAAGCAACCCATTAGTGTCTGCTCTTTGGTATGTGTCTTTGCCTTCGATAAGTTTTTTATGAAGCGCTTACGACATTTGGCATAATTTAAGTTAAGTCTCGTTTTCGCAAAACTGATGAAATATGCGGGATTAGTAGTCCTGGGCCATTAAGATATCAAAAGGAGTAAGATTATGAGAGAATTCTGCGGGTGGAATGCAAAAGTGGTCTTCTTACTGACAGTTCTGGCTGCAAGTGTATGGTGCCCCGGATGGTCTTTGAGTGAGCTGGCCAAGCCGATGCAAGGACGCAGTATGCGCGAAAGCTCGACGCATCGGGTCGGGGCTGACGGCAAGTTCGACCCCAAGGGAAAGCCCGACCCGAACAGCAACTGGGACAACAAGAATGTCCCGCCGGGCCAGACAGCGGTCTTGATGGACCGCGAAGGGCCCGGTGTAATTACGCATATCTGGCTGACGTTTCTCGAACCCGAGCCGCATCCATGGGCCAAGGACGGCTCGGCTAATCATCAGGAGATGCTGCTTCGGATGTATTGGGACGATGCGAAGAAACCGGCTGTGGAAGCGCCTGTAGGGGACTTCTTTGCGTGCGGGTTCGGCAAACGCAGCGAGGTAATCTCGCTTCCCGTGGTGGTTGAGGACGCGGACTCATACAACTGTTTCTGGCAGATGCCGTTTCGCAAACACGCGAGGATTGAGATTGTCAATCAGAGTGACAAGCCGATAAGCCTGCTGTATTACAACATCGACTGGCTCAAGACGGATTCACTGCCCGGCAATACACCATACTTCTATGCCCAGTATCGGCAGGAATATCCTGTCGAACAGGGCAGGGACTATCTGATGCTGGATACGAAGGGCAAGGGGCATTTCGTGGGTCTGGTGATGAGCGTGCGGACGCGAAGCCCGGCCTGGTTTGGCGAGGGTGATGAGAAGATATACATTGACGGGGAGAAGGACGCCTCGATATGGGGGACGGGCACAGAGGATTATTTCCTTTCAGCCTGGGGGCTCAAGAAGACCTGCACGCCATATTCAGGGGTGACCTATTTCGACCAGTGGGGGATTGTCGGGGGGCATACGTGTGCGTACAGGTGGCATCTTCAGGACCCGATAGTCTTCAATAAGAGCATTCGCGTGACAATCGAGCACTTTGGCTGGATGTCGCCGGATGAGAATCCGGAGTACAAGAGCAATAGCTGGAACGAGCGGCAGGATGATTACTCGTCGGTCGCGTTCTGGTATCAGACAGGGACATGCACATTTGCCGCACGTGCCCCGCACGCTGCGGACCGAAAGCTGCCCAACCTGGACAGAATCATTTACGCCAATGCGTTCACGGGCGAGAAGCATCATGGCAAGGGCGATGCGACTACCCAGAAACTGGGACAGTATGAAGAGCCACAGCTGCTGTACACGCCGAAAGAACAGGATGACGCCTGGGTGGAGATTCCCTTTGAGATGGAAGAACAAGAACCGAGGCGGCTGTTATTGGTGCTGACGACGAGTTATGACTTCGGCATATACCAGGCCTATCTGAACGGTATCAAGCTGGGTGAGCGGGTGGACCTCTACTCAGAAGGGGTCGGCTCTCGTGAGGTGCATCTGCTTGATTTCTGGGCTGAGCCGGGTAAGTACACACTGCGGCTGGAGTGCGCGGGTAAGAACCCGTTATCAAAGGGACACTATCTGGGAGTGGAGTCTGTGCGATTGCGCGAACGTCGGCCTCGGGTGACGAAATACGGCCATGACAAGGACAAGAACTGGCGCGAAAGACCTGTCTTATACGAGTGATTGGGCGATTACTCTGTCACGGAGCGATTGGCTACTCACCGTGCCATCCTGCCTGCCAGAGCCAGTTTTCAGATAGTTCTTCAAGGTCAGCAAAATCTACTTTCTTACTCTGGTGCAGGTCGCAGGCACCACACCACTGCGGCTCTGAACAGGATTCAAGCCAGTAGCTTGCAAACTTTGCAAAGTCGGCGAGGTCGATTCGGCCAAGAGATGTTTCTTCTATATCGACGACGTTTCGCTGGAAGTGATCGAGGAGCCGTCGTTGTCTGTCGCGACGCCCCTCGACGAACACTACGCGGGCGAACCAATTCCGTGGAGCGTCCGCGCCACTTCAGCCGACAACCAAATCCGAGTCGTGCTGTTGGCGGATAACCGGATCATAGCCGAACACACGGGCCGAACCGAGGGAGGCTGGTTGCACGGTGCCTTTGAAAGCCAAGGGCTTAAACCAGGCATTTACCTTCTGAAAGCAATGCTCGACTCGCCACCATCGGCGTCCCAAAACGCCCAACGGGAAATCATCCTGGCCCCTGATCCGTTTGATTGGCCGGCGCATTAACCATGAATCCATTTCCGACCCGCCAATGAAAGGATATCACTATGAACCAAATAGGTGGAGACAAAGTGGAAATATCCTCGGTGCCGCGGACCACATGTCTGCTGGCATTGGTCTGCACACTGATCAGTGGCGAGTCGGCATGGGCTGCTGCTGGACCGAACGCGCACACTTGGCAGCGGTGGGAGCATGCCCTGACCAGCACCCGCAGCTACGACAATCCCTACGCCGACGTGATCCTGCGGGTTAACTACAGCGGGCCGGGTGGCCGCACCATCCGCACTTACGGGTTCTGGGACGGCGGCGAGACATTCCGCATCCGTTGCGCATTCCCCACACCGGGCACATGGCGTTGGGAGACGGAGTGCTCCGACACCGCCAACACCGGTTTACACCGCCAGCGAGGCACGGTAGATATCGCGCCGTATCAGGGTACCAATGCCCTATACAGGCACGGCTTCCTGAAGGTCAGCGATAACCGGCGCTACCTGGTTTACGACGACGGTACCCCGTTCCTGTGGATCGGAGACACTGCCTGGTCTGTGCCGCAGCTGGCGAGCGACGAGGAGTGGGAGGCTTACATTGCGGACCGCGATACCAAACACTTTACCCTCATCCAGGTGGCGCCAGCGCCCGAGTGGGCCGGGGAGAGTGACCGCCAGAGCCAAAAGCCCTTCACCGACAAATCCTGCGCGCGGTGGAACCCGGCCTACTGGCAGTCGTTCGAGCATAAGGTTCAACGCGCCAACGAGGCGGGTATGGCCGTTTTGCTCGTCGGTTTAATGGAACCCGTCCACCGTTATCCGAAAGCCGCTCAGGCTTGCCTTTTTGCCCGCAGCATCGTGGCGCGACTGTTTGGCAATTTCGTCCTCTTCTCGCCCAGCTTCGACAGCGAGTTCATGCCTCTGGCCAACGAGGTGGGGCGGGCTGCCCGCGAGGCCACGGCTGTTCACCTGATCACCCAGCACCCCGGCACGCCCTGGAACCAGCCCATTCCGACCTTTTCCACACAATACTATGACCAGCCATATCTGGATTTTGTCGGCGTGCAGACCGGACACAACGCTGGCCACCTTGATTGGTGCGCCCACCACGCGATAGAGTGGAACCTTCACCTCTACCGTCATGAGCCGCACAAACCCGTCATCAACCTCGAGGCCATGTACGACGCACAGGGCGAAAATGGCTGGCAGGCGGTGGACGCACGATCGCTCGCGTGGCGAACTTGGCTGTCGGGCGCGATGGGCTATACCTATGGCGCTGGTGATCTGCCGCCTAAGGTTCCGCAAGGCAACGGCGCCGTGTGGAAGTGGGTCACCGATCCGGAGAAGTACGACTACTGGAAGAAGGCCCTGCAATGGGAAAGCTCCTTTCAGATGCAATACCTGCATGACTTCCTGGCCGCCATCGAGTGGTGGCGTCTGGAACCCGCGCACGAGCTCATCCGAAACCAGCCCGATGACGTGACTCGCCGCGTGGTGCTGGCCAAGAGCGCCGCAGGTGACCTATCGGTGGCCTACCTGCCCAACAACGAAGCCATCGAGATCGACGTATCCGTGTTTCCTGCATCTATCAGCGGCCGCTGGTTCGACCCAGTACATGGCTGCTACACTTCAATCGCCGGCCGTATCGAGAACACGGGAAGTCACCGCTTCATACCGCCAGCAGAGGGGGATTGGGTACTCCTCTTGTTGCAGCGACTCGAAGGAAGGAGAGTTCACCTGCCTGCGTCAAACGGACAGAGTCCTCTACCGGTGAAGCCTGAGCATAGATAGGAGCAGATTCCTATGACTTGTCTTAGCAAAAGAGTCGTGAGAAATCGCACCCATTCTTTTGTGCGGTTGGTGGGCGTGGGCATGGTTTTGGCAGTCGCCAGTGTCCAGAACGTAAAGGGAGAGCATCCTGCGTCTGCAGACAAATATGTTTCTGGCGTGAAGCACGTGGATTTCTTCGTTTCGCCCCATGGCAATGACGCCTGGTCGGGACGGTTGAGTGACCCCAGCACAACCGACGGGCCATTTGCGACGCTTGAACGGGCGCGTGATGCTATTCGGGCCTTGCGCCGGACGCAAAGGTTGCAGATTCCTGTGCGGGTGACAATCCGCAGCGGAACTTATTATCTCGACTCACCGCTGAAGTTTGGTCCAGAGGATTCGGGAACTGAGCAAGCTCCGGTGGTTTACAGTGCGGCGGCGGGTGAGAAAGTGGTTCTGAGCGGGGGACGCCGTCTCGAGAACGGTCGTTGGGGCGAGGTCAACGGTCGCAAGGTCTGGGTGGTGAACATTGCGGATGTGAAGGCAGGGACATGGCGCTTTCGGCAACTCTTCGTGAATGGCGAACGCCGGCCGCGGACAAGGCTGCCGAAGCAAGGGGAATACCGCATCAAATCTCTGCCGGGCTATACTGGCGACTTTCTCAGAAGTCCGACAAAGCAGTTCGTCTACGCCCCGGGCGACATTGTGCCTACTTGGCGCAATCTGCGGGACGTGGAAATCGTGGGGATAACGCGGTGGATAGACAACCGGTTGCTGATCGAGAGCGTCAGCGAGCAGACGCGCACAGTTACCTTTGACCGCCCGAGTCTATTTGCTCTCCTCTCGGGGAGCAAACCTGGGCTCTACTGGGTGGAGAACGTCTTCGAGGCGCTGGACACTCCCGGCCAATGGTATCTCGATTGTCCGCGCGGGGTGCTGTACTATCTGTCGCTACCGGGAGAGGAGATGCCTTCGGCCGAGATCATCGCACCGCGGCTGCCGCAGGTGGTGCGGGTGGTTGGGCTCGCAGGCGCCTCGGTCCACGACCTCCATTTTGAAGGTCTCATCTTTGCGCATACGGAATGGCAGCCGCCGGCCGATTATGCCTCGTCGCTACAGGCCGGAATCGACGTGCCCGGCGCGCTGCTGTTTGACTACGCCGAACGGTGTGCCGTCACCGACGGCGGCATTGAGCACATCGGTAACTACGGCGTCGAAGTGAACGTGGGCTGCGCGGACATCGAGATCGCGCACAACCACATTACGGATATCGGCGCGGGAGGAATCCGGATCGGGCACTTTTTCTCTTGGGAAACGGACGATTCTGGCCAGTTGACCGAGCGTGGCCTCCAACGCAAGGCTGCCATGCCGCAAGGCCCGCACAGCCATCGGATAACAGTGGCCGACAACGAAATTGCCCACTGCGGGCGGTTTACTCCCGAAGCGGTGGGCGTGTTCGTGGGGGACAATGCGAACAATAAGATCATTCACAACCACATTTATGACCTGTTCTACTCAGGTATATCCGTGGGCTCTGTCCAGGATTTTGGGCCAAGCCAGGCCATGGGCAACAGTATCGAATACAATCACGTTCATGATGTCGGCCAGGGCATGCTCAGCGATCTGGCCGGGATCTACACCTGCAGCACGCCTGGCAGCCGTATCGCTTATAACATCGTACATGATGTCGTGCGACGAGAGTACGGTGGCTGGGGGATCTACACAGATGAAGGCAGCCACGACCTTTTGATCCAGAAGAACCTCGTCTACCGCTGCCAGGATGGCGCGTTGTTCGCGCACCACAACCATAATATTACGGCAGAGAACAACATCTTCGCTTTCAATCACGCCGCTCAAGTAGATCGCGGTGGCATAGGTGGGTTCGAACTGACCTGCCGGCGCAACCTCATCTACTATCTGGAGGGGAAGGCTGTGGGGGACTATGGCAGCGGCAACTGTGGGCGAGACGTCTGTGTGTTTGATCGCAACCTTTACTGGAACGCTTCCAGCAAACCGGTCCTCTTTGCCAATAAGGGCTTCTCCGAGTGGCAGGCGGTGGGCCAAGATAAGGACAGTCTTATTGCAGATCCGCTGTTTGTGGATCCGGAGCACGGCGATTTCCGTCTACGGCCGGGTTCTCCGGCCGCTCAAATCGGTTTCGAACCGTGGGACATGTCGGACATTGGAACACATCCCTTATTGAAGGCATCGAAGGAGGATTCAGATCAGTGAGCTTAGCCAAGGAAAGGTACATGATGATACACATTGGGATTATGGCCAGCCGAAGCATCCTGTGGGCAGCAGGTGTCATAGGGGTAATGGGTTTGAGTGCGTCAACGAATGTGCAAGCCGAGGACTTGCGCGCGTCCTCCAACGGCCGCGCCGTCACACGGCTGGGATTGCACTTCACCCAGGAGGAATTGGATATATGGCGCAAACGGGCGCAATCAGGTCCCTACAAATCCGCCGGGGACGTTTCCCGCAATTCCCCGGGTGACTGGGACCGAATCGTGAAGTACAAAGATGCCTTTATGGCCAATCCCTCCGCAGATCATTGGGCGGGATGGACGGTTGATCGACCTCTTACGAGGGACGATACACCTGGCGGCAGCGTCGGCACGTCGGCCTGGGCCCATACCAATATGCTTTGCGCGTCCTTTTACTCTCTTCTGATGAATGACACTGCGGTACGCCATGCTGTTCGGGCCGAACTACTCGCCCAGGCGGCGGAACCAGGGGTGGATTTTGCTAACAGCGTGCGCTGGTCTATTGAGTATGCCGGCGCAGATCAAGCAAATTTCTGGGGCGTTGCGATGTGGATGGGCCGGCTCTTGAACACTTACGACTACGTGCGAAGCGACCTTTCTGCGTCCGACCGCGCCGCGCTTGATACCTGGTTCCACAACGCCGCCGATTTCTACCGGAGGGCTGTGAATAACAGCCTATCGAGTATCGAGCGTTTTCCCAACCGCGCGGCGGGCGATTATACCCCTGGTTCGTATGGGCAGACCTACTGCGAGAAAGGTCCTTTCATCCTGACGCACTTCGGGGGATACAAGACCAGCCCGATCATGCGGTCCTACAATAACCGCATGGTCCAGTCGATTTATCTGATGGCGGCAGTTGGGGTCATGCTCAAAGATGGCTCGCTCATCGCCGATGCCAAGCGGTATTTCAAGGAACATCTAATGTTCGGATTCTTTGCGGACGGGACGCCCAGCGAATTCGAACGTGGGATCGAAGACGGCGCTCCCACCAATGGCTGGCGGTACTCAGGGGCCATGATCGGCGATCTAGTGATGATTGCGGACGTGCTCGCTCGATCGGGGGATACAGAGCTATATACTTATTCCACATCCGATGGCTTAAGCATTGGTCCAAGTCCGACGACCGGCGGCCCCAAGAGCCTGTCGCTCGTGATTGGCCACTATCTCAAATACGTGGTGCCAAGCATAACTCGCTATGGCACCGACAAGCCTGCCCGAAGTGGCAATATCCAGTTTCGCATTGACACCAAAGAAGAGTTGGATGGGGGCAGTGAATCCGTGACGGATAGTTATTTGGTCCCTGCCAATCTCTGGTATAAGAACGCCTTATGGAAGAGCATCTTTCTGCGCCAGGCGAGCGGGACGCCCCCGTACCCGGCCGGACCCGCTTACCCGGGAGAGTATTGTTGGATGGGCCCCTGCGCGAAGTGGCCCGGCTTTCTCTTCATGTTTGGCCAAATGGAGGGAAAAGTTGACCCCTATGGCCTGAGTTCCGACGAATCCGGCGCGTCTAAACCGGATTAGAACAATGAGATTAACAAAGGAAGGATGCATTATGGTACGCTGCGGCAATCTGGGTCCGGCGCACCGTGATCCTGGAGTCTTATGAAAACAAATCTATCAAAGGTCGTGCTAATGTCCATGATCCAATCTCTTGCAGTGACTGTTCTGACCGCAGCGCCTGCGACCGGCCCGTTACGGGTCCATCCGACCAACCATCACTACTTCACCGACGGTAGCGGCAGGGGCATCCTGCTGACCGGATCTCACACTTGGGGCAACCTTCAAGATTACACTTATGCCATGCAGCCTTCGCCTCCCCCCATGGACTTCAGCGCCTATCTCGCCTTCTTGCGGCAACACAACCATAACTTCTTCCGATTGTGGGCCTGGGAGAGTTCTTTTAATCCCAATGCGAAGCAAGGCACAATCCGGTACGATCCAATGCCCTATCAGCGGTCAGGGTCTGGCCTCGCTCTGGACGGCAAGCCCAAGTTCGATCTAACGCTCTTCAACCAAGTATACTTTGACCGCCTGCGAAGCCGTGTCATGGCCGCGCGGGACAACGGCATTTACGCATCCATCATGCTCTTCAATGGGTTCAGCATCGAAGGCAAGGGAAACGTGGGTGGCGATCCTTGGCAAGGGCATCCCTTTAATTCAGAGAACAACGTCAATGGAGTCGACGCGGGTAGCGGCAAGGCCATCCATACACTCTCTAATCCGGCTGTCACGGCGCATCAGGAAGCTTATGTCCGCCACGTCATCGACACCGTCAGTGATCTGGACAATGTGCTCTACGAGATATCGAACGAGGATAACGGTAGCCCGGCCGACACTGCGTGGCAGATTCACATGATTCGGTTCATCAAGAGCTACGAGGCAGGGAAAGCCAAGCAGCATCCAGTGGGTATGACGCAGCAGTGGCCGGAAGGAAATGAGGCCGCCTTGTTGGCGAGTCCGGCGGATTGGATTTCACCCGGCACGAAGATGCCTACCGACGATGGCCACAAGGTCCTCCTCAACGACACCGATCACAGCTATTTCTGGACGGGCCTGAAGGCGGATGGATTGGCCGCTCAGCGCGTCTGGGTTTGGAAGAATTTCACGCGGGGCAATCAGTGTCTTTTCATGGATCCCTACCTTGATCCGAGCCACGACCCCGGCCGCAATAATCCTGCGGGTGGCAGGCCAGACCCTTACTGGGACACCCTGCGCGACGCCATGGGCTGGACGCGTGCCTATGCCGAGCGCATGAACCTACCCGCCGCAGTCCCGCACAACGAACTCGCCTCCACCGGCTTTTGCCTGGCCGATCCAGGCACAGAGTATCTGATTTATCAACCCAAGGGCGGGGAAGATTTCTCCGTTGAATTGCGGGCAGGCGCGTATAATTACGAATGGTTCGATCCCTCCGAAGGTGCTGTTGTAGTTGACGGCCGCATCGACTCCCGCGGTGGCGTGCTGCAGTTCAAAGCGCCATTTGAAGGAGAGGCCGTGCTTTACCTTGAAACGGCAGCCGGGGTTCAGAAACTGGCGTCGGTGATTAAGGCGTTCCCGACCGCCGAGGGTTTCGGCGCCAATGCGCGCGGCGGGCGTGGCGGGCGCGTCATCGAAGTGACCAATCTGAACGATTCGGGCGATGGAAGTCTGCGCAGTTGCATGGAAGCTTCCGGACCGCGGATCTGCGTTTTTCGAGTCAGCGGCACGATTACTTTGAAAAATGCAATTAGGGTAAGCTCGCCCTATCTGACCGTGGCCGGGCAGACTTCACCGGGCGGCGTGCAAATCAAAGGAACTCAGAAGCCGGAGGGCGACTGGGGGGTCTGGTTTGTCAACGGCGCCCACGACATCATTGTTCGCCACCTCCGCGTTCGAATGGGCGGAAATATGCAGCATGACGCCGGCAATAACATCCTGTTTTACGGAACCGCCGAACCAGGAGTACACGACGTCATTGTCGATCACTGCTCGGTCTGCTGGGGCTCCGACACGCAACTGGATTGGTACGGCTCCTACCTGGATAGAGCCACCTTCCAATGGAATATCATTGCCGAAGCCGACATGGGCAGCCACATCGGCGGCAACCGCGCGCCAAAGAGTATTACGCTCCACCACAACCTTTCCGCCAATCTCGGTTCGAGAACCCCTCTGATGCAGCACGCCACCGTGTTCGATTTTCGAAATAACGTTATCTACAACTGGAACGGGAACAACTCCGCGGTGTTTGGGCAATTCGCACTCAACACATCCGCATTCGGTAACGTAGTGGATAACCTGTGGCTGGCCGGCCCGGAAAGCGGATACCCCTATCTAAACGTCGGCAACGGCGGCCCAGTCCGCATTGACGGTTCTGCCGCCAAAGAGGGAGGAACTAAGCTGTATATATCCGGCAACTGGGGACCTCGCTGCCCTGCAGGTTGCACTAACGACTGGATCGGACATGGCGTCAACACGTGGGACTATTATGAACTCAATAAGGATGGAAGCACTCATCTGGTGGACCAGGCGCAGTACGGTGCCGAGAAGCCTTTCCCAGCACCACCGGTTGCCTTGGATCCCGTATCCATACTGTTGGACAAAGTGCTGCCTACCGTTGGAGCATACAAGCCTTCCCGCGATGCGATTGATCGGCGCATCGTCAAGAGCGTGCGAGACAAGACCGGCACCTATCACGTCAACACCGGCGGTCCATGGCCCGATCTTGCCGCCGACGCACCGACGCCCCCGCCGGATTCCGACCATGACGGCATGCCCGATGCCTGGGAAAAGGATCACGGCCTTGATCCGAACAACGACGGTGACGGTGCCGCCATTGGGCCAAACGGGTACACCAACGTCGAGGACTATCTGAATGAGCTGGCCGGCGACACCGTTCCGGAATTGGGCAAACCGTCGGTCGCACCCACGCCATGAGGAGAGAATATGAAACTCAGTCAACGAACGAGAGTCGGGATCATGACATGCTTGGCGATGCTCATGTCATGGACGGTGGTGGAGGCGACGCTGGCGGCCGGGCCGTTGCAGGTGCACCCGGCCAATCCGCGCTATTTCACGGACGGGTCGGGCAAGGCGATCTACTTGACCGGCTCTCACACCTGGCGGAATGTGCAGGATTCCGCCAATGTCCCCAACTTCACCTCATACCTGGATTTTCTCAACAAGTACGGGCACAACTACACGCGCCTTTGGGTCTATCGGGGAAGCCCCGGCGGACCTGCACTGACGCCGACGATATACGCTCGAACCGGCCCCGGCACAGCACTGGACGGGGGCCTGAAATATGATGTGAGCAAGTTCAACCAGGCATTCTTCGACCAACTGCGAGCGCGGTGCAGGGTGGCCCGCGACCGGGGTATCTATGTGCAGGTCACGTTGGATTCATCCGAAACGGCCCGGAGTGAGGCCCCGGGGAACATCAACTGGCCCGTCCATCCCTACAACGTGGCCAATAACATAAACGGAGTCAACGGAGATCCGAACGGCGACAAGTGGGGTTACGAGATCTTCAACCTGCAAGTCGCCACACTCACGGCCTTGAACGAGAACTATGCGTGTAAGGTCGTAGATACGCTAAACGACCTCGATAATGTGCTGTACGAGATCGTCAATGAAGCCAATCATGATTCGAGGCAGTTTCAATATCACATGGTCAACTACATCCGGAATTACGAGGCCACGAATAAGCCCAAGCGGCACCCTGTGGGGATGACTTCGTACCGTGATCCGGGCAACGAGCCCGGCGGTGCCAATTCCGATCTGTTCGCAAGCCCGGCGGACTATATCGCGCCCGGACTGAATCTCTACCGGGACAGTCCTCCGGCGGCGGATGGTCGCAAGGTCATCATCCTGGACACGGACCACATCGGAGGCGGGGATGCGAGTTGGGTGTGGAAGACCTTCACCCGAGGGATGAATCCCGTCTACATGGATACCTGGGATGTGTCCGACGCGACCAGTGAGGGAGCCCGCAAGGCCATGGGGCACACGCTGACGTGTGCGAAAAGGATGAACCTCGCCGGGATGACTCCCCGAGAGGATCTGGCCTCCAGTAGGTATTGTCTTGCCAATCAGGGAGACGAGTACCTGGTTTACCAACCTGTGCCGGGAGTTGCCTTCACCGTAGACCTCCCTGCGGGTACATACGATTACGAGTGGTTCGACCCTGTATCGGGACCGGTCAATGCCGAAAGCTCCTTCGTTGCGGCGGGTGGTATGCGTTCCTTCACGGCGCCTTTTAACAGGGATGCCGTCCTTTATATCCGGAGGCAACAGTGATGGGCACTGTCTATTGGTTCGGATTCAAATTCCTGTTGGTGCCGGTGCTAGTGCGCGCCTCGGAGGATGACGAGAAAGGCATGATGAAGAAAATAGATTACAAGCTCATGGCGGCAGCGATGGTCTTGGGGATATTAACTGTCTTCACTTTGAGAGGAATGTTTCTGTTGCCCAGGAGAGCCGCTTGTCCGAACTTTCGGGCCGGTCCGGGGAGCGGTGGACTTCTCGCAGCCGTCTGCCCGATCTTTCTTTCGCAGGATAACACGCCGGTGAGCCAGCCGGTCCCGTCGTGGTTTCCGAAAGCCGTACCGCTTCCACCACCTCATGGAGAGGTGATCTTCGTTGCGACCGTGAACGAGCTGTTCACCGCCGTTGAACACGTCGGGCCGGGTGGCACTATTCTCCTGGCCGACGGTCACTACAGACTGCCCCGAGTCATCATTCTCGCAGGAAAGAAGGACATCGCCATCCGCAGCGCCGTCCGCGACCCGGCCAAGGTAGTTCTCAGCGGGAAGGGGTGGGACACCGAAGCTAAGGGGGACGATATCCTCCATATCGCCCATTGCGAAGGGGTGACTATTGCCGACCTGACCTTTGCTGACTGTCGTTCCTATGGGATTAAGGTGGAGGCAGAAAACGCGCCGAAGGATATTCATATCTACAACTGCCGATTCCGAGACATCGGCATGCGCGCCATCAAAGGTTCGGCAGGACAGGACCCCAACGTCCGTGCCGTGAAAGGCTCTGTCCGTTACTGCCACTTTGAGAACACCAAGATACCGCCATCTGACTGGCTCTTCGGGGGTGACTACATCGCCGCGATTGACATGATGGCCCTCGATGATTGGACCTTCAGCGACAACGTCTTTCGAAACATCAAAGGTCGCAACGGCGGCGGACGCGCCGCCATCTTCATCTGGGTACGCTCCCGGCGCGTCGTTGTGGAACGCAATCTCATCATCAACTGCGACCGGGGCGTGGCCTTCGGCAATCCCGGCCAATCCACAGCCAATATCGCCGGTGAGCGGCTCGCCTACGTCTCCGACAGCGTCATTCGCAACAACTTCATCGTCGGTGGGCCGGACTGTGGGCTCGAGCTCTGGTACGCTGAGCGCATCAAGATCTACAACAACACCATCTGGCGCCCTGTCCGGAATTGGAGTCGAGGCATCCGCATTGGAGCCGGGACGTGTCAGACGGATGTCGCGAACAACCTGGTGAATGGCGAGATTCGGTTCGACGGCGGGGAAGCGCAGCTTCGCCACAACCTGTCCGGCAGGCTGGACGGCTATTTCGTGGATCCGAACTCAGGGGATCTGTCGCTAACTTCAGCAGCCGTGGGGACCATTGACCAAGGTGCGCCTTTGCCCGATGTGACCGACGACATCCGTGGTCGACCGCGCAGTGGACCGATTGACCTCGGCGCGTGGGAATTCGACAACGAAAGAAAAGGCGGTGGATAGGACCTGGAAAGCATCCGGTGGTAAAGTCGTTCTCTTGGCGCTGCTGGCGGTTTTAATCATGATGGCAGATGCCGGTGCAGAAAAGGATACGCCGTACACAACGTACAGGAGTCTCACGAAGTTGATAGCGGGAGAGGACGCCCAGTATCCGCAGGTCATCCCCATCTTTGAGATCGAAACAAATGAATAGCCGAACGGTGCCAAGGACTCCAATAAGGCCAGCATGCCGCCCACAAGTGATCACACTGGAAGCAATTCCATCGCCTCCGCGCACGGAACGCTTCGGCAGGACAGAAACACTTCCGGTGGGCGATTTTGCCGTGGAGCTTTGTCGTCGCGATGATGACGCGTTCGGACTCGTGAACGTCCGCAGGTCACATTACCCCTTCGTCGTGCGGACTATGCCGCTATTTCGCAGTACTCAGAAAATGCTCGAAGAAAGCATAGATCTGCTCGTTAGACTGCGCTGTTGGTTCATGACTATCCCGGTTAGTCATGGCAACGCGGTTTGTGTAACCCAAGAGCCTATTAACTGCAATGGTATGATTAAGGGCCTTCCAACGCTTGGAGGGATCTTCTGCTCCGCCCGAGACAAGGAAAGGTCTTGGCGCCATGAGAGCATGTAGTTCGTGGAGATCGCGGCCGTTTTCGACCAGTTCTTTGTAGGCGCCCGTTCTCGGATTAGTGTCACTTGGGACACCTCTGGGGCGCTGGCGATTCGGGTCGTAGCCCAAGTACCAGGGCTCCCAGTAGTTGATATTGGCTCGGGTCTCATCAAATACGATCCCAGGGTCAGACCATACCGCGCAGGCGAATTCCTCGTAGAGGCAGGATGCGAACATGGCCCATTTGCCGCCGTAAGAGTGGCCAATGATGCCTATCCGTTCGGAGTCAACATTGGGCATATTCGCCAAAGCGTTGCGGCAATTAGCTGCGACGTATGCCAAGGCCAAAAGCGGTTGAAGCGGGGGCTCTTCTTTGCTCTGCTTACAGAGAGGCTTGTAAGGAGGCTTAAGGCTGCAGAATTCTGGCGTACCTATCGATAGGATGACGAATCCACGTCTTGCCAATTGATACCCGAAATCGCGCAACTCCTTGCCCAAGCCCGCTCCAGTCTCCGCATCATAGTACACAACAAGCACTGCAGGAAACGGGCCATTACCATTAGGGACAAGCAGATAGCCGGGAACAGTTTGATCATCCGGTGCAATTTCAACAGATATGCGATGCTGGGTAAAGCTGTCCCGTCGCTCTTGTTTGAAGTACTGGACTCTCGGCTTCTCAATAAGCGCAGTGTACGAACCTGTCACCCCGCGCCAGTAGGCCAGTATCTCATTTCTCCGCCTCTGCCAGTCCGCCGGCGTCTGGACGCTTGCGCCATCATCGAATTTCAATGGAGATCTGTATGTGCCGAAGTCGCCAGCGAACTCCGGAGGGGGCGTAAAGGACGATCGGATTTCCTCCGAGGG
>Ga0315275_10002414_pt1 | contig 16867 bp, 12 predicted proteins | sample YL17G03_0_MG_FD_205557 | JGI IMG/M metagenome (GOLD analysis project Ga0315275, IMG submission 205557) | Sediment microbial communities from Yellowstone Lake, YNP, Wyoming, USA - YL17G03_0 | ecosystem: Environmental > Aquatic > Freshwater > Lake > Sediment | place: USA: Wyoming | collected... | reverse complement strand
GTACCGCATGATGCCGAACACGACGAACGGGATCGTGTAAACGAGGTTCCCGGTTCCGAACTTCTCCACGGTGCTCGGCCATATCGTGTAGATCGAATAGGACACGAGCGCCGTCGCCGCCGAGAGCCCGACGAGTTGGTCGAGGAGATGCACCGAATAGTCCTTGAGCGAATTGCGGTGCGCGCCGGCCTCGCTGAGGAAGACGATCTCGTTCCGCCGCTTGCAAAAGGCGAGAAACAGCGAGAGGAACAGCGTGCATATGAGGAGCCACGGACTGATCTCGATGCCGGGAACAACAGGCTCCAGAACGGCGACACCGGCCACCGCCCTCAGAAGAAAATTGAACGATATCGAGAATACGTCGAGGATGACGACGCTGCGCAGAAACGTCGAGTAGGCAAAGCTGAGAGCGATGAACGCGGCGGCGGCGATGAAGAATTCTCGCCCGAGAACCCACGAGAGGACGAGGAGCGCCGCGATGAGAACAACGGCGAACGGGACCGCTTCTCCCGGGCTCAGGAGGCCCGACGGGATGGGCCGTTTCTTCTTGACCGGATGAGCGCCGTCCCTCGCGCGATCGAAAACGTCGTTGAGAATGTAAACCGCGCCGGACATGAGGCAGAAAATGGCGAAGCCGCAAAAACTTCGCTCGAGGAGCGCGATGTTGAAGAGGTTTCGCGAGAAAACGATCCCGGCGAAGAGGACAAGGTTCTTCGTCCACTGCCGGGGCCGCATCGAGACGAGGATGTACCAGAGCTTCATCATGCCCATATACTACAACATTAGCATCGAACGCGCAAACGTTCAAGGCGGATGGCGAGGTTCACGCCGATGACGATATAGAGAAGCGTGACGACCTCCGCGTCGCCGAAATTCCATTCGAAGAGCCCGTTCACGACGAAGCCCGCGAGCGCACCGAGAGCGCCCACGACCCACGCGCGGTCGCTCGGGCCGAGATCGAGCCTCAGGTTGCGCGCGATAAGGAGCGCAAACGATACGAGGAGCGCGCAGAACGCGGCGAGCCCGACAACGCCCGTTTGAACCGCGATCTGGAGAAAATCGTTGTGCATGTGCCCGTGAACGTGAACGGCGCCCGGCGGCATGTGCTTCCGGTACGTCTCGCCGAGGTCCATCGTGCCGACCCCGACGACCGGGTGCTCCCGGAAGATGCTCAGGCCCCCCCGCACGAGCTCGAGCCGCTGGACGTTCGTTCTGAACCTCGGATTCCAGATGCTTTCGACGCGCTCCCGGTACGGCGCAGGAAGCAGGACGACAAAGATCACGAAAGCGGCAGCCAGCGGCGCGAGCAGCTTCCTGCGCAAAACGGCACAGATGACGATGACGGAGACGAGCGTACCGACCCACGAGCTCCGCGTGAAGCTGAAAAACAGCGCGGCGAATGCGGAGACCGCGCCGATGCTCACCGCGATCCGGAGCTTCCGGCCGAGCCCGGGGCTCAGGGCGATCGCGAGAAAGAGAGAGCAGACAATGAGGAGAATCCCCCCGAACGTCATGGCGTTCGAGAAGGACCCGGGACTCCTCCCGAGTGCGCCCTCGCCCTTGCCCAAAACATAGATCGCGATTCCGTAGACGGCGCTTCCCGCACCCGAGAAAAGGAGCGCGGCGAAGAGCCGGCTTCTCAGTCTCGCGCTCGCGGCAAGAAAGGCGACGGTAGGGACGGCGCTCATGAGGAGCAGGTTCTTGAGACCCACGAGGCTCTCGCTGCGTTTGCTCGAGAAGAGCGCCGCGACGAGGCAGGCGGCGACGAACAGTGCAAGCGAGGCATCGAGCATCGTGCGCCGGGGGGCGGGGGCTTCCTTTCGAATCAGGAAGAATATCCAGAGGAGGATGCTCAGGCCCAGCGCCGTCTGAGAAGCCGCGATCGAGAAGGTCGAGCAGAAGACGAATGCGCCCAGAACGATCCCAAGCGCGAGGGGAACCGTATCCGCCGGTGCGGTGCGGGCATCACGATGCATGTTCCCTCACCGGGGACGAGCGCGCCATTTCGCCGAGCGCGTCCGCAAGCGCCTCGGCATCCCCCTCGTCGAGGGCCCTCATGAGCTTGAGCCGGAGGCGCTCCGTCTCCGGCACGGAGCCTTCGATTGCATATTCGAGAAACGCATACTTCCCCTCTGCCTCTTCGCTCGCGATGGCACGGAAAACGCCGCCGTCGCGATCCGCGGCGCCCGCGATGAGCTCGCACCATTCGCGCGCGGCCGGTTCCCCCTCGATCCGCACGATCGCGCAGCGCGAGGGTTCGCGGCGGAAGATATCGAGCACGATGAGCTCCGTCGCGCGGACCGCCTCGTTCGGAGCGGACTTCGACAACCGCTCGAACGCGACGAACCGCACGGAAGCGCGGTGTGCCGCTTCGGAAGCGATCTTTTCGAGCGGCAGCATGATCGTTCTCAGATATGCCTCGCCGCCGTTCTCGAGATTCGCTTCGCGAATGGAGAAATCGGCCACAACGAGCTCGGGGCGTTCGGCGTCGAAGATCGTTCGCAGCGCCTGCCGCTCGTTCAGCACGCCGAGATAGCATCGCACGCGGGAACTGGCGGCCTCGCCGCAGCACGCCCCATCCCCGAGCGCCCTCGCGTCGTTCGAAATGAGGGTGACCTTCGATGAACGAGACAGCACCGCACCGGCCTTCTCGACGAGGGAGCCGTTTCCCGCGACGAGCACGCTCCGGCCGACGCACGGCGGCTCCAGCGGACGCTCCCCGTCCCCCGCCGCGATCCCGGACGGATCGGATACCGCGCGCACGCGGATTCCCGCTTCGGCGAGCCTCGCGCGCGCGTCGAACGGGATGCGGTCGAAAAACGACGGGAGGGCAAGGATCTCATCCGCGCGGTGCGCCTTCGCGATCTCTTCCGCATTCGAGATGGGCCCGAGAACCTTGAGCCCGTGAACGACGCGCCCCGTCATCTCGGTACGGTCGTCGAGGTAACCGATCGCTCGCACAGCGCCCGCCTTCACGACCTGCCGGAGAACGAGCTCCGCGATCGGTCCGGATCCCGCGATGATCGCACTCGGACGCGGGATATCCTCGCCCGAGGGAAGCTCGTGGAACCAGCGCGTCGCGATGCGCGATCCCGCCATGAAGACGGTGAGGATGAACCAGTCGATGATGAACACGGAACGCGGGAACGCCTGGAACCTGAACAGCAGCGTGAACGAGACGACCATGACCGCCGAGCCGACCGAGACCGCCTTTGCGATGCGGATCACGTCGTCGAAGGTCGTGTAGCGCCACATTCCCCGGTAGAGCCCGTAGTAGAAGAATACGGCGGTCCGGATCACGAGGACGATCGGAAGGCTTATGAGCATCGAGGCCGTCTCCGCCTGGGGGAACTTGAAATTGAGCCTCAGGTAGTAGCTCAGGAGGTAGCTCAGCGCGATGAAGGCGAGGTCGCCGAACGCGAGCCCGAGCGTGCGTCCTTCCCAGAGGAGACGCTCCCCCTTCTCCATGCTCCGGATCTTCGCGAGCGCCCACATGAAGAATCCGATCCAGATCACCGAGAGAAAGGTCACGAAGGTCCACGCCTGATGAAACGCGAGAATGGCGCTCACGCCGAGGAGCGAAGCGATCAGGTACTCGAGCAGCGTCACCTGTTTGTGCGAGAGCCCGAGGCTCGTGAGGCGCTGGTAGTAATGCGTCCGGTGCGGTGAGAAGAGCCTTTCCCTCTTGAGCGCACGGCGGACGAGGGTGAGCACCGCATCGCCGACGGCTCCTGCCAGAAGCAGAATCGTGATGAACGCCGGCACGCCCGCACCCTGGGCGATCACGGACAGGACGGCGAAGGTATACCCGATGAAGGTGCTTCCCATGTCCCCCATGAAAATGCGCGCCGGCGGGAAATTGAACCGCAGAAAGCCGAACGACGAGCCGGCGAGCACCGCGTAGAGGCTCCGCATTTGAATGGCGCCCGTCATTCCCGAAATGAAATAGAGGAAGGCCGAGGCGATCAGTCCGATGCCGGCGGCGAGGCCGTCGATGCCGTCGATGAAATTGTAGAAATTGACGATCGCGACGATCCAGACGAGCGTGGCCGGCACCGCGAGGACACCGAGATCGACTGATCCGACGAGCGGGATGCTGAACTCACGGAGGACAATGCCGGAGGCGACCGCGATACCGGCCGCTCCGAACTGCACGATGAGCTTGAGCCGCGCATCGAGCCCGCGCAGATCGTCGAGAAACCCCCCGAGCGCGATGATCGCGCCTCCCCCGAGGGCGCCGGCAAGAATCGACGCCGTCGCGAAGGGCCTGAAGCCCGCGATGAGGAGCGTTGCGCACGTGAGGTAGAACGAGATCGTGATCGCGGCGCCGCCGAGGCGCGGCTTCGGGATCGAATGCGAGCTCCGGTCGTTCGGTATGTCGAGAAGCCGGCGCTTGAGCGAAAAGCGCAGAATAGCGCCGGTCAAAAGGTACGAAATGCAAAACGCCTCGAGAAAAAAAAGAAGGTCAGCCATAGCGATACGCCCTGGATGCAACGCGATTCATGTCCCTTTGATTGTCGAATCATAATCAAAGGAGCGAGGCGCAACAAGCTATTTCTGGGGTTCCTCCGGGCGCCGGTTCCGCAGCTTTTTTTCCGCGAGGCGATTGAGGAGATCGACCTGGAGCGCGACGATTTTCCGCTCGTCGAATCTCGCGAGCACGCGGATTTGTCCCGCCTCCCCCATCGCGGCGCGTAGCCCCCGCGAGAGAAGCAGCGTGGTCATCGCGGCGGCGAGCGCCTCGTGATCGCGAGGAGGAACGAGTATGCCGGTAGTACCGTTCACGACCTCCTCCCTGCACCCGCGTATCGACGTCGCGACGACGGCAAGTCCCGTCGCCATCGCCTCGAGAAGGGCACGCGGCATCCCCTCCCGGTAGCTGGGGAGCGCGAAGAGATCCAACGCGGCGAGAATCGCGCTCACGTCCCTCCGGTAGCCCGTGAGGATGAGGTCCCCTCCGAGTCCGAGCTCCTCGCGCAAGCGGCCGATCTCGTTCCAGCAGCTGTCGCGGTCGCTCTCGAGGGGCCGGCCGACCATGACGAACTTCGCGCCGGGCACGGAGCGCTTCACGATCGCCGCCGCGCGGACGAACTCGATCGCCCCCTTCTCGCGCACCGCCCTCCCGACGAAGCCGACGACGGGGCCGCCGCCGAGACCGTGCTCGCCGATGAAGCGCGCCGCGGCGGCGGCATTGACCTTCGTGCCGAACTTCGTCGGATCGACGCCGTTGCCGATATGAACCAGCTTCTCGTCAGGCGCGATCTTCAGCCTGCGCGCCTCCTCCCAATCCTCCTCGCTCTGCACGAAGACGAGGTCGGTGAAGGAAGCGGCGAACCGCTCAAGGCCCGCGAAGAACGCGTGGACCGGTCCGCTCATCCCCTCATGAAAGTAGAATCCGTGCGCCGTATAAACGATTCCCGGCACGCCGGCGAGCCTCGCCGCCCCCCTCCCGACGAGCCCCGCCACGGGCGTATGCGCGTGGATCATCGAGAACCGCGATCGCTTCATAAAGGCGACAAGCGCCGCGAAGGAGCGCGTATGGTGCGCCACGTTGTAGTTTCTCGAGATGGGAATCGCCTCGACGCCGAAACCCTCTTCGCGGAGCAGGTCGAGCCCCTCCCCCGGAGAGCAGCAGAACGTGACGTCGTGGCCGGCGTCGCGCAGACCGGCCCCGAGGGGCCTCAGGAGATGATACGCCGTAAAATCAACCGCGCAGAGCTCGAGTATCCTCACGACGCCGCGCCCTCCACGCGTTCTCCTCGAATACATTTCATCAGAATCTCCGCCATTCGCGGCGCCCATGCCTCGAGGCTGAAATGGTCCTCGACATGCCTTCTTCCTTCGCGCCCCATGAGCCTTCGAAGCTCCGGATTATCGACGAGCGCGGCGAGGAACACGCGCCACTCCTCGTCGGAGCGCGCGATATAGCCGTTCACTCCGTGCTTCACGATGCCGCCGGCGCCGCCGGCGGGAGACGAAACGACCGCGAGACCGCACGCCATGTACTGGAGGAGCTTGAGCCCGCATTTCCCCCTCGCCCAGTCATCCCCGGGAAGAGGCATGATCCCGATATCGCACCGCGAGAGCTCGCGGGCTTCCGTTTCCTCGCTCCACGGCACACTTTTCACGTCGAGACCCGGGATTGCGAGCGCCGGAACGCCGATCACGCGAAGCTCGAAGGGAGACGCGCGCGCGACGCCCCGGAGCACGTCCGCCCTCTCCTCGAGGAACCGCACCGTCCCCGGCGAGCCGATCCAGCCGACGACGGGGATGCTCCCGTCGTGCCACGAGGCCGCGTACCTCGCCGGATCGACGACGGTCGGAAAATAAACCGCCTGCCGGTTGTAGCGCGACGCGTATTCGAGGAGGTACGGATTGCCCGCGAGCACGGCCGTGCTCCGACGAAGCGCCGTCGGAATCTTGCTCCCGAGAAGGCACCTCACCGCGGGATGTTTCGATCCGGAATACGGGAGATATATCGCGTCGTCGATGTCGTAGACGACCTTCGCGCGCATGGCGGAGAGCATAAGCTCGAACCATGGAGGGAGATACGGCGCGATCTCCTTCTGCACGAAAACCGCGGAATAGTGCGAAGCGCGCGCCACCGCCTGCGCCCGCGCAAGGAGTCTTCCCAGATAGTAGAGAGGCGACCGCGTGCGCCCCGAATAGATCGTCTCGAGGTAATCCGGCGCATGCAGACTCTGAACGGCGCAGCGGAACCCATGCGATTCGAGGTACGGAACGAACTGAAGAATCCGGTAACGGCTGCTCGGCCCGGAGCGGTCGTATTTCGTGAGTATCAGAAGATCGAAATCGTTTTTCATCCTGGGCGTGCCCCGGGCAACCCCTAGCGGGAAGGCTGAATCATCTCTTCGACGAGACCGCAGAGTACATGGCCGAGCGCCATGTGGACTTCCTGGATGCGCGCGAAATCGTCGTGAGGAACAACGACGGCGAGGTCGGCGGCCTCGGCGAGGCGCCCGCCTCCCTTTCCCGAAAAGGCGAACGCATGGAGCTTGAGCCGCTTCGCCGCTTCGACGGCGCGGACGAGGTTTTCCGAGCCGCCGCTCGTCGAGAGCGCCAGCAGAACGTCCCCCGAGCGACCCATGCTCTCGAGCTGGCGGGAAAACACCTCGTCGAACGAGAAATCGTTGGCGAGCGCGGTGACGATTGAGCTGTTCGTTGTGAGCGCCGAGGCATGGTATCCGCGCGTTTTGTGGCGGAACCTTCCGACGAGCTCCCCCGCGATGTGCTGCGCGTCCGCGGCGGAGCCGCCGTTTCCGCACGTGAAGACGGCGTTGCCCTTCACGAGGGCATCGGCGATTGTCTCCGCCATCCGCACGACCTTGCCGGTCTCGGACTCGGGAAATTCCTCGAGGAGACGCCGCAGGGCGTCGAGCTCCGCGCGAGCCTGCTTTATGAACGTCTCGGTCATGCCGCGAGCCGCCTTCATTTGTTCAGGATGAGGATCGAGACGACGAGGGTCCCGACCCGGATCACGCCGCCGAAAAAGTCGCCGACGATCCTGTACGTTGATCTCTTGACGATAATGACGTCCCCCCGGTCGGGGTGCGCATCCCGGCTCACGCTGCGCGCATGCCCTTCGGGCGAATAGATGGCGACGCGATCCACGCTTCCGTCCTTCGTGGGGCCCCCGGCGAGGCCGATGTACTGGACGATGGTGAGATCTCCGTTATAGGGGAACTCGCCCGGTTCGTTCACCTCGCCGCCGACCGTGACCGTCGTACGCATGAAAGGAATCGTGAGCATGTCGCCGTCATCGAGCGCGAGATCCTTCGACGGCTCCGGCGAGAGGTAATCCCCGAGATCGACCTTGATGGCGGCTCCATTCTTCTTCTGAAGATACGCGTCGGTGAGATCCGCCTTGCTCCTCAAGCCCCCCGCCCGCACGATGAGATCGGCGAGCCCGTCGTTTTTCGCGAGAACGAATCGCCCCGTGCGGTTCGTCGCCCCTTCGACATAGACGAAACGGCGTTCCTTGAGACGGTCGAAGACGCCGAATTCGTCAAGGTCCCGAAGCGGCATGTCGAACTGCGATTTCGCAATGCTCATCGTCGAAACGCCGCCGCCGTCGACCCTCGTCGCGAGAATGCTGTCCTCGAACGCATCCGTCATGAAACCGCCGGCGAGCGCAATGAGGTCGGCGACCGTTTCCCCTTCGACGATTTCGTAGCTTCCGGGCTTTTTCACCAGGCCCGAAATGGATGCGTGCGACCCCGCGGGAGGCACGTGAACGCGATCGCCGCTCCGCATGAACGGATTGTTCCGCAGATCCCCCTGTTCCATGAACCGGAGCAGATCGACGCGGATGAGCGTGCCGCCGCGCTCGAGCGTGATGAGCCGCAGCGAGCCGTTGTCCTTGACGCTTCCGGCCTTGCCGATCGCGTCGGTGACCCGCTCGACGCCGGAAACCGCGACGGCGCCGGGACTCACGACCTCCCCCGTGACGAATACCCTGAAAAGAGCGGGTGTCTCGAGGTAGCAGTAGAGCTCGATGTTGCGGAAGTACAAATCCACCTTCGCCGCCAGCGCGCGGCGGAACTCGGTAAGGGTGAGCCCGTCGGCGTGAACCGGTCCGACACCGGGGATGAGAACGTCTCCCTCGGGGAGCACGCTGAGCAGGTATGTGCGCGAGTCCGGCCCCATGATCGTGACGCCGAGCGCGTCGTAGGGCCCAAGGACGTAGCTGTCCGGATCGACCGCCTTTTCGAGCATCGGGAGATTCGACAGCGGGAGCCCCGGCTTCTCCGGCGCCGCGGACGCCGTTTCTTCGCTCTCGAGCGCCTGCTGTCCGGCATACTTGAGGCCCTTGCGTTTCAACGGGTCCTGCGCGGCGCCCGGCGCCGGCATCCAAAATCCGACGAGAGCGATCACGAGGGAAGCGATCAGAAGAGACGATACAAACGATTTCATTTCATCACACCGCCGGGGTTTTCGTTCCAGACAGTCTAGCGCGAAACGCTTCTTTTCACAATGCCGGGAAGTGCCTCGAACACCTTTCGCTCGCTCGCGAGGTCCTTCGTCCCGAGCTGCGCGAGGTGTTTCTTTCCTCCGCCCCCCCCACCCGCGATCGGGCCGAGCTCCCGGACGAGCGCGTCGGCGCCGATCCCGCGGGTCTCGACGAGATCGTCGCTGACCGCCACGATGAACTGCAGCTTGTCGTTGAGCTCGGCGGAGAGCACCGCGATCCCGGTCCTGACCTTGCCGCGGAAGAGGTCGGCCTGGCTCCGGAGCGCGCCGAGATCCTTCACGGCGAGCCGCCCCGAGGCGACGAGGATCCCCTCGACCTGTGCGGCGGATCGTATGATGCGGTCGAGCTCCTGCGCCGCCTCTCCGCGCTCCGCGCGCTTGAGCTCCGTGCGCAGCTCGTCCATCTCCAGGAGGAGCGAGCGCACGCGGCCGGTCGTCTCGCCGCGCGACACCTTGAGGATCTCGGCGAGCTCTTCGCCGAGGCCGGCGAGCGCGTGCACGTGCGCGAGCGCGCCCGTGCCCGTCAGCGCCTCGATTCTCCGCACCCCCGCGGCGACGCCGCTCTCCGAGGCGAGGAGAAATAGTCCGATCCGTCCCGTGTTGGACAGATGCGTTCCGCCGCACAGCTCGGCCGATACGTCGTCGATCGTCACGGCGCGCACCTCGGCGCCGTATTTTTCACCGAAGAGGGCGATGACGCCCTTGTCGACGGCTTCCTGGTATTTCATCCAGGCCGTGCGGACTTCCATGCAGTCCCGAACCCAGCCGTTCACGCGGTCCTCGATCGCGCGCAGGGCCTCCCGCGGGACACTCTGAAAATGATTGAAATCGAACCGGAGCCGGTCCGCGTCCACGAGGGAGCCCGCCTGCGCGACGTGCCGTCCGACAATCTCTCGAAGCGCCGCGTGGAGGAGGTGGGTCGCCGTGTGATTGCGCGCGATCGCGAGTCTCCGCTCGTCGTCGACCTGCACTTGGACGCGCTGATCGTTCAGGAGTCTGTGTCTCGCGTCCTCCTCCCGCCACGGGGACTCGACGAGGTGAACGACCTCGCCGCCGCGCTTGAAGACGTCCCTGATCTCGAGGCGCTTGCCGGCAATCTCGATCCAGCCTTTGTCCGCGACCTGTCCGCCCGACGTCGCGTAGAACGGCGTCTCGTCGAGAATGAGCTCGAGCGCGGAGCCTTCGGGAGCGCTCCATCCGACGTCCATCCGCGACGACCGCTCGATGAGCCGCCAACTCCGCACTGTCGCCTCACCCCCGAGGCTCTCGTAGCCGACGAAGGCGGAGCTCGTTCCCTCGGAGATTTCGTTCATCTCGACGATCTCCTGCCCCTCGCCCGTGAACGAGCTTCTCTCCTGCGCGCGCTGGCGCTGACCCTTCATCGCCGCATCGAAACCCTTCTCATCGACAGCGAGCCCCTCGGCTGCGGCGAGCGTCTTCGTGAGATCGAGCGGGAACCCGTAGGTATCGTGAAGGAGAAAGGCCTTGCCGCCGTCGAGCTCCGCGGCACCCGTTTCCTTTGCCTCCCGGACGATCGAGACAAAGCGCGCCTTGCCGTCCTCGAGCGTTCTGAAGAAGCTCTCCTCCTCGCCGTGCACGATCATCGCGGTATCGCGCCGGCGCTCCTCGAGCTCCGGGTAATCGATCTTCATTGTGTCCACGACGACGTCGACGAGCCGGTAGAGGAAGGGTTCGGTAATGCCGTACGAGTAGAACCTCGTGAGCGCCCTCCGCAGGAGGCGCCGGACGAGATAGCCGCGCCCTTCATTCGACGGGTAGATTCCCTCGGAAATCGTGAAGGTGAGGGCCCGGGCGTGATCGGCGACCATGTTGATCCCCATGCGGTCCTCGGGGGTGATCCGCAGGCCCTCCGGCATCATGTCGAGAAGCGCCTCCACGATTCCGTGGAACAGATCGGTGTGAAAATTGTCTTCGACCCCCTGGAGAATCATCGCGAGGCGCTCGAGGCCGAGCCCCGTGTCGATCCCCGGCTTCTCGAGGGGCTGGTACACGCCGTTCTCGTCGAGGAAGAACTGCGGGAAGACGAGATTCCAGAACTCGAGGTAGCGGTCGCAGTCGCAGCCGGGCGCGCAGCTCTCCTCGCCGCAGCCCCGCGCGGGACCGCTGTCGTAATAGATCTCCGAGCACGGTCCGCAGATGCCGGTCGTGCCGACGGGTCCCCAGAAATTATCTTTTCTTCCCAGGCGCACGATCTTCGCGGCCGGAATTCCGATCTCGCGGTTCCAGATTCGAAATGCCTCGTCATCCTCCTCAAAGACGCTCACCGAGAGCTTCTCCGGAGAGAGATGCAGCGTCTGGATGACAAACTCCCATGCCCACTCGATCGCCTCGCGCTTGAAGTAGTCGCCGAAGCTGAAGTTCCCGAGCATCTCGAAGAAGGTGTGATGGCGAAGCGTCTTGCCGACGCTCTCGAGATCCCCCGCGCGCAGGCACTTCTGCACGCTCGTCGCCCGCGTGTACGGCAGATTCTGGGGATGGAGATAGAGCTCCTTGAACTGCACCATACCCGCGGAGGTGAAGAGCAGCGTCGGATCGCCCTTCGGGACGAGCGGGGCGCCCGGCACCTCCGTGTGAGCCCGCGCGGCGAAGAAATCGATGAATGTGCGCCTTATCTCGTGCGCCGGCCACGTATCATGCGTCATCGTGTTCCCCTGGAAAGGTGCCTCTCAGAATCGCCGAACATATCGCGTTGACCGTGCGCTCGCCGAAACCCCGGCGCGCGAGAAATCCGTGGATGCGCCGCACCGCCTGCTCGCGACTCTTCGCGCCCCTGAGCTTCTTCCGCGCGAGCGCCTCGGCGACCTCGCGCTCGTGCTCGGGCGGAAACGCATCCCGTATCTCCGCCTCGATGATCTCCTCGCTCACGCCGGCCTCGCGGAGCTTTCTCCTGATGAAGCGCGGCCCGCTCGGCCGGTGCTTCGCCGCATATTGAACAAAATGCGACGCGAGACGGCGGTCGTCAAGATAACCTTGACGCCGGAGAGCGTCAACGATCCCGTCGACAACCTCCGGCGTCCCTATCCCCTCCTTGCCGAGAGCGCCGCGAATCTCATGCTCGGTGCGGTCGCGCCCCGCGAGCAGCCGGTACGCGAGCGCCATTCCCGCGCTCCGCGCGACCGGCCCCTCGAGCGCGTCGAGCGCCCCGCGATCGAGCACGGCGCCCTCCCTGAGAAACCGCTCCGTTGCCGGATCCCTGAGCACGAGGAACCTCCGCCCGGTGGACGTCGCGACGGAGTAGAGCTTGCCCCAGCGCCTGCGCGCCTGAGCGATGCTCTCGACCTCTCCCGGATCACGCGCCACGTTCGGGCTTCGCCCCCGCGGTCGGCATCGGAAGTCCGTAGTGCGCCCGAACGCTCTCCTCTATCTTCTTGCGTATGTCCTTGTTTTCCTTGAGGAACATCCGGGCGTTGTCTTTGCCCTGTCCGATCCGCTCCTCGCCGAAAGAGTACCAGCTGCCCGTCTTCGTGACGATGTTCGAGGAGACGCCGAGCTCGATGAGGTCTCCCTCGAAACTGATCCCCTCGCCGAAGAGGATCTCGAACTCCGCCTGGCGGAAGGGAGGTGCCACCTTGTTCTTCACGACCTTCACGCGCGTCTGATTGCCGATCACGGTGTCGCCGTCGGTGATCTGACCGATGCGCCGGATATCGAGGCGGACGGTGGCGTAGAACTTGAGCGCGTTGCCGCCGGTTGTCGTTTCGGGGTTCCCGTAGAGGACGCCGATCTTCATGCGGATCTGGTTCGTGAAGACCATGCATGTCTTCGACTTCGAAATGGCGCCGGCGAGCTTGCGAAGCGCCTGCGACATGAGGCGCGCCTGGAGCCCGACATGCGAATCCCCCATTTCCCCCTCGATCTCGGCGGCCGGCACGAGCGCGGCGACCGAGTCGATCACGACGATGTCGATCGCGCTGCTCCGGATGAGGACCTCCGCGATGTCGAGCGCCTGCTCCCCCGTGTCGGGCTGCGAGATGAGAAGATTGTCGACGTCGACGCCGATCTTGCGCGCGTAGCCCAGGTCGAGCGCGTGCTCCGCATCGATGAACGCGGCGACGCCGCCGAGCTTCTGCGCCTGCGCGATGATCGAGCAGGTCAGGGTCGTCTTCCCCGAACCTTCCGGTCCGAATATCTCGATCACTCGCCCTCGCGGTACGCCGCCGATGCCGAGCGCGACATCGAGACTCATGCTCCCCGTCGGGATCGCCTCGATGGGCACGAGCGCGCCGTCCACCCCGAGACGCATGATGGAGCCCTTGCCGAACTGCTTCTCGATCTGGGCGACCGCGAGCTCAATCGCCTTATCCTTATCCTTGGCCGCCTCAGACAATTTTGTCGTTTTCTTGGGTTCCTTCATCTCTTTCATCTCACGTCCTCCCACGTCATCCTCCCTATCGTGCGATAATACCGATTTATGCGCCGGCCGCTTCGCTTTTCCACACCACCTCCCCGAACCCCCACCGCTCACGGCGCCAGTGCCCTTTATAGCATCTCAACAAGCGCAGTTCAATGAAATTCAGCCGGCGCGGGGCGCCGCCTATTCCCCCTTGAACTATCCATTGAAAAAGGGCACACTCGCCCCGTATCGTTGCCGTGGACGCACCGATGGGCGCGGCGGCCGTCGACCCCGTCGAGGCGCCGCGGAACGAATAGGAAAATATGGGGACGCCTCGACGCAGCTCGTCGACCGGTTCATCGCTTCCCGGCGCGCACGGGACAACGAAACGACGTATGAACAGGGCCGTCGTACAGAGGAAAAACATCCGACCGGCGCTCATCTTCGCTGCGGTGCTCGTCGCGGCGCTCGTCATCCGGATCCTGTTTCTCGTTCAGATCGAGGAATCCGAGCTCGGCGACGTCCTATCACTCGATTCGCGGTTCTACTACGACCTCGCCCGCAGCCTTTCAACGGGGCATTCGCCGATCGCGGGCGCCATCGACTTCAATCCGCTCTATCCCGCGTTCCTCGTCGTCGTTTTCAGGCTCTTCGGCGAAGGGCTCCTCGCGCCGCGAATCGTGCAGCTCGTGCTCGGGCTCCTCACGGTCGCGCTCATGTATCTCGGCGGCTCGAGGCTCGTCGAGGGCCCCCGGAAAGCCAAGCCATCGGGGGAGGTCACCGCGGGTCTCGCCGCGGCGATGGCCGTGCTCTATTCGCAGTTCATCCTGTACGAGGGGATGCTCCTCTCGACGGCGTTCGAGGTGTTTCTCGTCGCCGCTTCCTTCGTGCTCGCGCTCGCGCTCGACGCGGATCTCAGGGAGGAGCGGCCGTTGAAGCTCGGCTTCCGCCGCGTTCCGCGGTGGACCGCGGGTCTCCTCCTCGGCGCCCTCTGCGGTCTCGGGGCGCTCGCGCGGCCGAATCTCTTCATCCTCCTCATCGCGGCGATTCCACTCTGGCTGTACCTAAGGAACCGCCGGAAGCGGCGCGGCCTGATCCCCGCCGTGAGCTTCATCGCCGGTGCGGCGCTCTTTCTCGCGCCCCCGATTGCGTACAACGCGAAGGCCTCCGGCCGCTTCGTACCCATGACGGCGCATGGCGGGATCAATTTCTATGTGGGGAACAGATCGGGAGGCAGCGGTATCTACCAGGCGCTCGACGGCCTCCCGGGAGATTCTCGCGGGAACCTCGAGGAGAGCAGGGTCAGGGCGGAGGCGGAGACCGGGCGGCGCATGACGCAGGCGGAGGCTTCGGAGTATTACATGCATCGCGCCATCGAGGAGATCAGCCTCGACCCGGGGGCGTGGCTCCGTCTCGTCGGGCGCAAGCTCGTCTATTTCTTCAACGGCGTCGAGCTGTACGACGTGCCGAACGTCTATTTCTGCGAGCAGTCGTGCGGCGTGCTCAAGTTTCTGTTCCTGCCTTTCGCCGTGATCGCGCCGCTCGCAATCTGCGGGCTCATCGTGCTCTTTCGAAGCGGAAGAAACCGAAGCGTCGTCTCGATCTTTCTCGGGTGCGCCCTTGTCTCGGTGCTCCTCTTCTTCGTCAACGCGCGCTACCGCCTTCCCGCCGTGCCGATCCTGATCCTGGCCGCCTCGTTCTTCATCGCGTGGACCGCACGGGAGCTGTCGCGCAGGCGCGTGAGGAACGCCGCGATAATGGCGGCCGCGGCCGTTGCGCTCTTCTTCCTCGTTTCGCACCGGAGCTTCGTGACGATGAACCACAGCGCCGCGTACGCGTTTCTCGGGAATTACTACATCGCGAACGACAACGAGGCGAAGGCCGAGGAAGCCTTCGCCGAGGCATACCGGCGCGATCCGAGAAAGATCGAGGCGATACTCAACTATGCGAGGATTCTCGGCCAGCGTGGAAGGTATCCGGAATCGGCGGAGATGCTCGACCGCGCGTACGCGCGAAGCCCGCATTTTCCGGGAGTCGCGATAGAGTACGGCCGCGCGCTCGAGCGTCTCGGGCGAACGGAGGAGGCGGGGCGGCTCTACCGCGAGGCGGCCTCGTCGAACCGGCCGCAGGACCGGGACCTCGCGCGCACGCTCCTCGAACGACTCGAAGGCGCGCGCTGATCCTGCATTACGCGCCGGCTTTCGTTCGCGCCTTCACGAGCCGCTTCCAGAAGGGCTTGTAGAGAAAGCTTCGCTCATCGAGAGCGCAGAGCTCTTCGAACATCGGTTTTGTCACGGTGAAGAGGAGAATATCGGGCGGCAGGTACTGGCGCATCGCGATGTCCGTCGCGCCGACGACGGCGTGGGGTCTGTCGAGGTCCTCAAACACCGCGGCGAGCTCCATGCATCCCGAGCCGAACGGGGCGAGGACGGGCGGCGGGGCGCCGGGCCTGCTTCGGTACTGGGCGCCCGTCATGAGGAGGGCGAGCTGGTCGGGGTTCACGAAGAACGTCACGCTCTTGAGGCACCGGTACTCGTCGGCGCGAAGGGGGCCGATGAGAATGTTCGGGTGCTCCTGCTCGTACGGCCGGGCCGCGTCGATCCACTGAGCCATCAGTTCGCGGGACGCCTTGAGCCCCTCATCATCCGCGAGAAACTTGATAAACTCCTCGCGCGGCCTCGTCGTGACGCCGCAGAGCGAGCGACCCGCTCCCCCGCACCCGAAGTTCTCGCGGGTTATGTGGAGCGTCTCGCCTTCGAGCCATCGCCGGTAAAAAGCGAAGATGCAACCCTGCGTCCGCGGCGCCGGCGCCACGAGCGGCTGGAATGCCGACGCGTCGGGGGCGTCGTAGAAACCGATGAGGGGGAGCCGGATGCCGGCGATCTCGAGCAGGGCCGATGGATTGGGGCTCATGCACGGCCTCTCTTCCGTGAGCGGGCATCAGGCTGGCTTCGCAGCCCCGCGGTCCTTCGCGTTCTTGTAGAGCAGGACAACTCCGGCGATCGGCGCGAGGAACAGCCCGAAGAAAAACCAAGCCCACGCATTGCGGTTTGTCGTTTGCGCCCAGTATGCGCAGAAGATCCCGAACAAAAAGGTCACAAAGCCTACACTCGCGTATCTTTCGTCCATCGTGTCCTCCTTGAACCGGCCGTCCTTTCGCTCATGAAGGCATTCCCTTCGTTCCGTATCTCATGCCCGCGTAGCGTAAAGGAGACGGGGCTGCGTATCCAGATAATTCTGCGAGTTGCACGGTCCGCGAGTCAGGTGTTTCCTCGAAAGCCCATTGCATCGAGCGACGTCACACGTCAGCAATGAGCGGGAAGCCGGCAATCTCATTATACGTCGCCCCTTCCCGTGCGAGGCGGCTCTCCATGAGCGAGAAGCGATCGACGTCCTGGCACGCCGTTGCGGGGAGCGGCGGCACGGAGCCGAGAGCAGCGAGAACATCTCGTGAAAGCGGCTCCTTGATGCGCGCGAGCGTGAGGTGCGCGGTAAAGGGGCGCCTCTCTCGCGGGATCCCGA
>Ga0315275_10002412_pt1 | contig 16870 bp, 13 predicted proteins | sample YL17G03_0_MG_FD_205557 | JGI IMG/M metagenome (GOLD analysis project Ga0315275, IMG submission 205557) | Sediment microbial communities from Yellowstone Lake, YNP, Wyoming, USA - YL17G03_0 | ecosystem: Environmental > Aquatic > Freshwater > Lake > Sediment | place: USA: Wyoming | collected... | reverse complement strand
CCTTCCTGAACTCGATAGGGGTCGGACCGTAGTGGTTCTTGATATAAGTGGCACCGATGAGCTGCACCTCATGCTTCTCGTAGTAATTGAAGTCGATGAAGTACAGGAGCTTGTATAGGACCGTCTCGCCGATATTGGGTTTTGAGCCGACCCTGCCCAGGACATAGAGGAGAGCCTCCCTGAATTTCTTCAGGTTCCTCTGAGGCACGCTTATCCTGACTTCCTGCCCAGGCTTCTTGATCGGTTGCCGCCTGCTAAGTATGACCTGGGGCGCCTGATCCAAGTTGAGCAGGCTGTCTACGGAAACACCGAAGATGCTGGACAGCTTCACCAAGTCGTCGGCACACAGGTGCCTATCCCCATTCTCAATCTGGCTGACGGTCGGCCTCGCAACTCCCATGAGTCCGGCCAACCTTTGCTGACTCATACCCGTGGCCTCTCTCAATTCCCTTACTCTCGCGCCGAAAGCAGGCATCGTTCCTCCCTCTTTACCCACACTTGGAGTATAGGCAATGTAAGGAATACTGTCAAGCTATTGTTGGTTTATGTTACATAGATCGGCATTTCTGCCACGGGACTGAAGATCGAGCTGGACACATGGGTCTCTTGGGTTCGCTACGGGGTCAGTGCCAATAAGAAACCCCGGGAGATCCGCCTCCCGGGGTCGCTCGTTTGGTTCGGGCCGCTCTCTACTCTATGTACCCGAGTCCTCTTAGTCTCTCCTTAACCTTCTCCTCTTCCTCGTCGGAATAGGTCTTGCCGCCCTTGACATCCGACTTGGGAATGTAGCCCAGGGTCTCCATGGTGAGCAGGAGTTTGTTGACGCAGGTCTCGACGTCTTCCTTGTCGGTATCGAGCACCACCTCGGGCTTATCCGGTTCCTCATATGGCTGGTGTAGGCCGGCGATGTCGTTGATCTCGCCGCGGTCAGCGCGCTTGTAGAGTCCCTTGGGGTCGCGCTGCCGGCAAACGTCTATCGGGCACTTGACGTAGACTTCGACGAAGTTGTCGACCATGCCCCGGGCGCGGTCACGGTACTGCCTCAGGGGAGAGACCGCCGCCACTATTGCCGAGACGCCGTTTCGGGCGAGGACCTTGCCCATATAGGCAAGCCGCTTGGTATTCATGTCCCGGTCCCGCGGCGTGTAGCCCAGGTCGGGGCTCAGGTTGGCCCGGATCTCGTCAGCATCGAGGTTCTCGATCTTGAGGCCGCGATCCTTCATGGCCTTCTCGAGGGCACGCCCAACCGTGGTCTTGCCGGATGCGGCAACACCTGTGAACCATATCAGCACTCCCTTTTCCATCCGAAATCCCCCTTCTTGGAGTTCCCTAAAGCTGCAAAGGCTTGCCTTCCATATCGTCAGGCACCTTGATGCCCATCGTTGAGAGTATCGTCGGCGCTACATCGTAAATCTTTATGTTTTTGAGCTCCTTGCCCCGCTTGGCCTTCGGGTCCCACATGATGAAGATGCCGTATTCATCGTGGACGGCGTCGTCCGGGCCGACTTCGGTCTCGAAGGAATGGATGGAGTCGTGGCCGATGTTGCCGGTCGAACGCCAGTAGAGATTGCCGAAGTAGATGATGAGATCGGGCGCCTGGTCCAGCTTGCCGCCCGGGTAGACCTCCTCGGGCTTGATGACGCGCGTCCCGATCGCCTTACCCTTCTCGTCGGTTATGGCCTCGAGCTTGGCCACCAGTTCACTGCGGACCTTCTCGTAGTCCTTGGGATCGACAACGCCCTTGGCCTCTCTGCCCTTGACGTTGATGAAGAGCCGCCCGTAGTAACCGCCGAGGCCCCAGGCCTTGGTGTTCTCCCAGTCGACCCCCGCCTTCTCCAGTTTCACGGTCTTGCCCGGGGCCGGCTCGTGCTTGAGCTTAAGATAGCCTTCCTGGATGAGCCAGTCGTTGATGTTGATGGCGCCTTCCATCTTCTTAGCGCCGTGATCGGAGACGATCATCACCACGGTATCCTCATCCACCAGCTTCAAGAGATCGCCTATCCGCCTATCGATGTACTGGTGATACTCCTTGATCGCCTTCTCGTACTTGTTGCCGGCCACGTACTTCCGGTGGGTCTTGTCCATGTACTTCCAGAAACCGTGGTAGATGCGGTCGACGCCCATCTCGACGAACATGTAGAAATCGGGCTTCTTGGCGAGGAAGGCCTCCACCAGGTCGAAGCGCTTCTTGGTCATCTCGTAGATCTCGGCCAAGAGCGCGTCCTTGTCCTCGGTCCGGAACTCGTCGCAGTCGAGGATGTAGTCGCCCACCGCTGCCTTGATCTCGTCCTTGATGTAGGACGGGTAAGTGTAGTCGGCCGAGGTGTCCGGCGCCAGGAAGTCGGTCACCATGAAGCCGTTGACCGGCCTCGGCGGATAGGTCTGCGGCACCCCTATGAGGCCCACGCTATGGCCTTCGCGCGAGATGATGTCCCACAGGGTAGGCTCCTTGATCACCGTGGAATTCGCAATCCAGACTTCCTCGTAAGAGTAGTGGCTGCGGTTCCGGAAGCCGAAGATGCCGAGCTTGCCCGGGTTCTTGCTGGTCACCATGCTCATCCAGGCGGGGCAGGTGATGGGGGGGATGGTGCTGAACATCCGGCCCCAGATGCCGTCCTGGACCAGCCTCTTGATATTGGGCAGGTCATTGAGCCAGCTGTCGAATACGAGCGCCGGCGCCGCACAATCTAGACCGATAACCAGGACTTTGCGCTTTGGTCCCATCAGGTGCTCCTTAGCGTCTATTCAACAAACGGGTTCTTTAGCTGACGAAGAGCCTCGAAAACCTCGGGTCTGAAAATCTCGGGCGGCGGCGAGCCACCCTCCATGAGCATCTTCCGGATCACCGTTCCCGAAAACTTGATCTTCTGGTCATCGCCGTGCGGACAGGTGCGCTCGCTCTCGAGCTGCGCGCATTTCTTGCAGTGGAAGAAGTCGCCCCTTATGGTCAGCGGGCTAATCTCGAGGTCGCCGAACCCCTTGAAGATCTCGATGGCCGCCTCGGGCTCGTAGTACTTGCCCACCCCCGCGTGGTCACGGCCCACGATGAGGTGGGTGCAGCCGAAGTTCTTGCGGATGATGGCGTGATGGATGGCCTCCTTGGGGCCGGCGTAGCGCATCTCCATCGGGAGGATGCTCATGAAGACGCGGTCCTTGGGGAAGTAATCCGCCAGGAGGACGTCGTAGGCCCTGAGGATGGCCTCGTCCGTGAAGTCACCTTGCTTCTTCTTGCCGATCACGGGGTTGATGAACAGCCCGTCAACCATCGACAGCACAACCTTCTGCATGTACTCGTGGCCGTTGTGGGGGGCGTTGCGGGTCTGGAAACCTGCCACGGTCTTCCAGCCCTTCTCCTCAAAGACCTGCCGGGTCTCGCTGGGTGTAAGGTTGTACTTGGGGAAGGGCTCCTTGGAAGTGTCGACCAGGTCAATCTGGCCGCCCAGGAAGATGTCCTTCATTTCCATGGTGGACTTGACCCCGGGGTGATTGAGGTCGTTGGTGCCGAAGACCGACTTGGCAATCGCCTCCTTGGAGTAGGAGTATTTCTCGTTGAGATGAAGGATGGCGATGGGCTTGCCGGCCTCGTCCTTAAGGCAGACGTCCTCGCCTTCCTTGAGATCGCGGGCCTCATCCTCGTTGACATCCAAGAGTATGGGGATCGACCAGACCACACCGCTCTTGAGGCGCGTGGTCTTGACCACGGACTCCAGGTCGGCCTTGCCGATGAAGCCCTCGAGCGGACTGTATCTTCCGACCCCGATGTTCCGGAGGTCCACGACGCTCATGCGGTCGAGCGTGAGGCTTTTCATCTTGGGGATGTCCTTGGCGGCAGCGTCGGCCTCTTTGCCCTTCAAGGCCCGGTCTACAAGTTTCCCACCATGCGGTCTTACCATCAGGACTGATACCTCCTCAAATAAAACGATACCCCACTGGCTAAGTATGCCAACCCTTGGCGATGCAGGTTGATGTGAATATACGCCATAATTATACATGGTTCGCGGCGTTTGGGCAATACAAAGGCCCATTTATGGTGTAACGATTAGTGTGCAGAATTGGATAGATGAAGATGGCATGGGGTGTTACGACTACCCTTGTCTCGACCAAGAGAAAGGAGTGCCACCCCATGCCACACCGATACGCAGATAGGATAGCACACGCTTTGAGCCAGATAAAGGACGAAGACGAGGTCTGGGGGGAGATCACGGCGGCGATGCAGTCGAAGCTCAAGGAGTTGCTTGAAGGTGTCCTGGAGAGCGAGCGCGACCTAATGGTGGCCTGCGAGTGGTATCAGCGAGGTGAGGCACGGCAGGATCACCGATCGGGCTACCGCACCCGCTCCCTGGTAACTGCCTTGGGCCGGATCTCGAGTCTGCGGGTGCCGAGGATGAGATCGAAGCAGTTCGAGACCGTGCTGTGGCGTCACTACAGGAGACGTGCCGCCCCGATAGACAGAGCCGTGATCGAGAGTTTCCTCTGCGGAGTGGCCACTCGCAAGGTCAAGCGGACCCTCAGGTCTATCCTCGGCGACGGCTCTCCATCTCATCAAGCGGTCTCACGCATCGTCGCCAGGCTCAACGAGGGCCTTGTGAAGTGGCAGACTACTCCAATAGCCGACGACATTGAGATCCTCTACGTCGACGGGGTCTATCTGAGGATAAAAGACCGGGGTGTGAGAAAAAGACCAACCCTCTTCGCCCTGGGCATCACCAAGCAGGGCAAGGCAAGAGTCCTCGGCTTCTGGCATGCCTGGGAAGAGAGCGCCGATGAAGTCCAAGCCTTCCTGCAATCTCTCTACGGGCGGGGACTCAAGGGCTCACACCTCAAATCTGTCGTCGCCGATGAGGCCCCGGCCGTCTTCGCTGCAGCCACCACCCTGTGGCCTTATGCCAAGTTCCAACTGTGCGTCTTCCATAAGATGAAGAACCTCGTCTTCGCCCTCAAACGCTGCCCCCTGAAGGGACTCATCATAAAGGACGCCAGAGCCGTCTTCCAGGCCACCTCCCGGGCAGAGGCACTAAGGAGAATCCGCCTCCTCCACGCCAGATGGGTCAAACTCCATCCCAAACCCATCAAGAACTTCCTCCACAACATAGATCTCTGCCTTACCTACTTCGATTTGCCACATCAACTATGGAAGAAGGGCAGAACCACCAATCCCCTGGACCGATTCTTCACAGAACTCAGACGCAGAATCAACCCCATGGGCGCCTTCCTCGACAGGAACAGTGCCTCAAGGATCCTCTTCGCACTATCTGATATGGAAAACCAAAATAGGCTCAGGAAGGAGAACAACTCACCCCATGCCACATCAGCCAAAATCAATTCTGCACACTTATAGTTGCGCTATCGGCCCATTGTATGGTGCCGCAGCCGCTGGAGGAATGCACGTCAATGGGCGCGGCCACTTTGGTCCGGGGCAGATTGGGTCGCGATGCCTTTCCCACGTTCTCCGGCGAACGAAAGAGACATGCTGGTCGCGCGCCCGCCCAGAATCAGATAAGCCAGTGCGTAATCTCCTCGTCGGTTGCCGGTGCGCCGCATTTCCAAGTCTCGATGTGCCCGCGGTCCTCGAGCCGCAGCTCGACCGTGGAATCAGTGACTTTTCTCGCGTAGTGACGAATCAGGCGTCCAACGTTGTCCAGGTCACTCTCACCATACTTGCCCCGGAGCACGGCTAAAGGGCCGGGGTGGCTCGCGAGTTCAGCGACTGAAAGCCCCTCCGCGAGCCCAGCCAAGCGCACGTTCTCAGCCTCGTTGTGCCCCATGATCACCTTCAGCCGGTCGTTCAGGCGGAAGTGCCTTCCCAGGGTTGCGAGCTTCGCGTCACGAAGATCCCAGTCCTCGCAACGGTCAAAGACATCCTGCATCCGCCGGGCGATGTTGGGGTCGGTCAGCAAACACCCGCCAGCCGGGCAGCCGAAGACTTCGATCGCTCGCTCCCGCGCCAGGCCGAGCTGCTCCTGACGCGATCGTCCGCTGATGCCTCGCAACTTATCCCGGTTCACTATTCCTGCCTTCTCCGGCAGGGTCGGCTCCAGAAGGTGGGCGCTGAGCGGTCGGAGGATCTTTTCTGCGAGTCCGCTCTCCCGCTCAATGAGGGCGAGCGCTCCCCGGTGCTGCGACATGGGGCGCTGCCCGAGCACTTCGCCGGTAACAACGAACGAAGCTCCTATTTCGGCCATCACTTCGGCCGCCTTCCGCAGCATGTAGATTCGGCAGTCGATGCACGGATTGAGGCCGCGGCCACGGCCGAATCGCGGCCTCTCCACGATCTTGAGGTAGTCCATCCCCTTCGGGATGACCCTGATCTCGACCCCGAGGCTCCTGGCCACGTCGGATGCCAGGTGGCAGCCGACGCTCTTGCGCGGGGTGCATGTGCAAAAAGGACTGACGAAACTCACTGCCAGGACTTCAATCCCCTGTTCGAGGAGCAGCGAGATTGCCAGCGTACTGTCGAGCCCGCCAGAGAGCAACGCGACGGCTCTAGTTCGGCTCGGCACTACCTGGCTTGACGCCCGACTCGCAGGACTCATGCAGGATGCCCTCCTCACGGACCAGTGGGGTTCCGCCCACCAGATGGGTAATGCTGTCAGCGATGTGAGCCATCAGGCGCAAATGCACTCTCTGCTGCAAACTGTACAGCCTGTATCCGGCGATATCAATCGGTTTGGTCAACCATCCTGAATAACGATGGAATTCCAGCCGGCACATACTCTATGCTATAGTCTATTCGGGTCCAGCGAGACAATTCCTGACGTGAGGAGAAGCTATGCTTGACGGCCGTAAGGTGATCGTGGTGATGCCTGCTTACAACTCGCAGGAGACCATTGAGAAAACCTACAATGAAATTCCCCGGGGGATCGTCGATGAGATCCTGCTCACCGACGATCATTCGACGGATCAGACGGTCGAAGTAGCGACGAGACTCGGTCTCGAGGTCTTCGTACACGAGAAGAACCTGGGATATGGTGCGAACCAGAAGACCTGTTACCGCGAGGCCCTGAGAAGAAAGGGCGACATAATCGTAATGCTCCACCCCGACTACCAGTATCCCCCGAAGCTGATTACCGCCATGGCCGGCCTCATATGCTCAGACATGTTCGATGTTGTGCTTGGGTCGAGGATTCTGGGCGGGATGGCGCGCAAGGGCGGAATGCCCGCCTACAAGTACATATCCAACCGCATACTGACTCTTCTCCAGAACCTGCTGATGAAGCAGAAGCTTGCCGAATATCACACGGGCTACAGGGCTTTCTCAAGCTCGGTTCTTGTCAATCTGCCCCTGTTGGAGAATTCGGACGACTTCGTGTTTGACAACCAGATACTGGCCCAGGCGGCCTTTTTCGGCTACCGAATCGGGGAGATCACTTCACCCACCAGATACTCGGGGGACTCTTCTTCGATAGGCTTCCGCCGGAGTGTTGCCTACGGGTTTGGCGTACTGGCCACTTCCCTTAAGTTCTTCTTGCAGAAACACGGCATAGGAAGATTCGCGATCTATAAACCAAATGGCAGGAAACTACTCTCTTAACCGCCGGCTCGTGCTGCTGGTCCTTCCGTTTCTGGCCGTCATGTTCTTGCTTGATGCTTTCTCCATGTACAACACAAGCCTTACCTGGGATGAATTGGACCATATTGACTTCGGCAAGAGCGTGTTCGAGCGGAGTATCTCGGGCGCATCCATGCAGAAGATGCCCATAACCATGCTCAACTATCTGCCGTACCGCCTGACTGATTTCCTGGGACTGGACCTTCCCCAGAAGACTGCGGTCTTTCTGTCCAGACTGCCTTCGGTTCTGATCTCGCTCTTGCTTGGGCTGTTCGTGTTTCTCTGGTCGTACAGGCTTTACGGAACACGTGGCGCTCTGGTCTCGTTGACCCTATATGCGTTCTGCCCGAATATTCTGGCTCACTCCCGGCTTGCCACGACCGACATTTACTGTGCATACTTCATGTTCCTAGCAGTGTTTGTCTTTGTCGGTTACCTGAGAAAGCCCCGGCCATCTTCTCTTGTGTTGTCCGCAACTACTCTGGGCATAGCCCAGATTGCCAAGAGCACTGCTCTCCTGCTCTTTCCTTTGTGTGTGTTTCTATGGTTGATCAAGGTGGCGGTCTTGAAGGGTCAATCGGGTGTGGCGGAGCCCATGCCAGGCGACCCGTCTTTGCTGAGGCGCCTCATGACAACGGTCATTTTCCTGTGCATCGTGTCACTCACTATCAATGCGGCCTATTTCTTTCAGGGCTCCCTCAGGCCGGCGGGGGAGTACTTGAAGGAATTTCAGGCTGAATCTGCGGGGGCCACGGCAAGTCCGGCAGTCAGCAATCTTGCATCTGTGGCGTCGCATTTCTCCGGGGTGCCCGTCCCTCTGCCGAAGACCTTCGTGCAGGCTTTTCTCCTGGGCATCCATTACAACGCGACAGGAGAAGGTCATGCTCCCATATACCTGCTCGGGAAGCTTAGTCAGAAGGGGTGGTGGTACTACTTCCCGGTCGCCTTCGGCTTGAAAACACCGCTGGCACTATTCGCGGCGCTGTTGATTGCGGTCTTCGTTGCAAGGCCTTACATCAAGAAGAATCCGGTAGACGAGATCGCCCTTATCTCCGCTGTGATCCTTATCTTTGGCTTCTTCACCTTCTTCTGCACTGCTCAAATCGGGGTAAGGTATCTGCTCCCGATTTATCCGCTGCTTTATGTGTTCGTGGGGAAAGCTGCCACGTACAGGCCGCCCAAATTGACCGCAACTTACGGGGCCGCACTGCTGGGTCTGTGCGTGTGGTTTTGTGCCTCGTCACTGTCATTCTACCCGCACTGCATCGCCTACTTCAATGAGCTCATAGGTGGCAGGACAAACATGTACAAGTACCTTGCCGATTCCAATGTGGACTGGAGACAGGATGCCTACTATCTCCAGGCCTATATCGACAGGCACAAGAACGAGGTCATATCCCTCAATCCCCACCTGCCGGTGAGCGGCAAGATAATCGTGAACGTCAATGCCCTGGTGGGTGTGGAGGGTTCCGCTGAAACTTACAGGTGGCTCAGGGATGATTTCAAGCCCGTTGGTCGCGTCGGCTACTCCTTGCTCATCTACGATGTTCCGGCCGACAAGATATCCTCCAAGCCGGTGAAGTGAGGCTGACGTCATTGACCTGGCGTATGCCGCAGAAGGCCCGCGAGGTCGCGAAGACTGGAGACGATCGTATGAAGGCTAAAGAAATCAGGCAGGGCATCTTCGATTTTACCATGATCGTGCTGGGTAGCGTGATAATGGGCATGGCCTACGCACTGTTCATTATCCCTCATCATTTTGTTGCCGGCGGGGTGACCGGCGTCGCCGTCATCTTGAACTACTTCTACAGGTTCCCCGTGGGCATCCAGGTGATCATCTTCAACATCCCGCTTTTCATTCTGGGTGTCCGCTACATGGGGAGGCAATACGGATTGAAGAGCTTGATCGGAATGATCATCTCCTCGCTCCTGATTGACTTCTTTTACCAGGTCGTGCGGCTGCCTGCGCCCACGGAAAACCCGCTCCTGGCCGCCATCTACGGTGGGGTGATGCTGGGTATAGGTCTGGGGATCGTCTTTCGGGGCCGGGCTTCGACCGGCGGCACCGACATCATCGGGCAGGTCCTCAACAGGTACACGGGTATGTCGATAGGCTTCGGCATCATGATCGTCGATTTCGTCATCATATCCGCCTCGGGCTTTGCCTTCGGGAACCTCGAGGCACCCCTCTATGGCTACCTGGTGCTCTTCCTGTCTTCCCGGGTGATCGACATGATCCTTGAGGGCTGGAACTACTCCAAGCTGGTGATCATCACGTCGGCCAGGACTGCCGAAATCCAGGGCTACATCTTGAATACGCTTGACCGGAGCGGCACGGCCTTGAAGTCGCGCTCGCTCTACCTCAACCGGGAGGGCGAGGTCATCATCACCGTGATCCACCGCAAGCAGCTTGCTGACCTTCGGAAGTTCATCAAGGAGACCGACCCCGACGCTTTCGTGATTGTCAATGACACCTATACCGTACTCGGCAGGGGTTTCAAGTCGTCGCTGGTGAGCTAGGCCTTCCGTCTCTCAAGCGGCTGGCATTCCGGGCAGATGAACGTGCTCGTGCTGCCCGTCTTGATCTTCTTTATGGCCGTGCCGCACTCAGGGCAGGGCTCGCCTTCGCGGTAGCCTATGATGATGTCCTCCTTCACGAACCCGCCCTTCTTGCCGTGAAGGCTGAGCTCGTAGCAGGCTCCGCCCTTCCTGATGCTGGGCCGCAGGCCTTCCTGGATGGCCTTTGCCAGGCCGATCACTTCGTCCCGGGCGAGGGTATCCAACTTCCTCTGGGGGTGAAGCCGCGCCAGGAAAAGAATGTCGTGGATGTAAGCGTTGCCGATGCCGGCAAGATTGGTTTGATCAAGGAGGAAGGCCTTGACGCTGCCTCGTCGGCCCCTGGTCATGCCCCAGAGATCTTCGGCCTCCAGATCGATGGCGTTCTTGCCCAGCACGCGGGTCATATTGTGCTCGTAGAGCTTGCCGGGCGCGACGCAATGGACGTAGCCGAACCACCAGAAGTTGACGGCCAGGGCGGTGCCGTCCGTGAAGCTAAAGACGAATCGGCGCTTCGGCGGCAGCGGCGCGCGCTTGACCAGCAGAAGCTCGCCTCCCATCCCGAGGTTGAAGAGGAGCCACGCCTTGGTGGTCTCCACGAATATCCACTTGCCGCGGTTTGTGGCCCCTTTGATGCGGGCCCCGACCAGGGCGGACTTGAACTTCTTGGGGCTGACGTTCGCGCACTTGGGCTGAAGGACGTCGATTGCGCTGATGGTCTTGCCGGTGAGGGCCTTGTTGATCTCGCGGGCTCGGGATATGATCTCCGGAAGCTCCGGCATGTTGAAATCCCTCCGTCTGTCCCACCATGATATCCGATTGCTGAGGCCCGAGGCAAGCCTGACTCTCTTGACAACCCGGCGCCGTCAGGATTAACTTGACCAAACACGGAGTTTGCCGAGAGCAGGCACATAGGGCCTGCGCAGCCGTCGTGTGGAGAGCGGATGCAGCCATGATGACTTTCCCGATAGGCATTGTAGATATCGCCCCGGTGGACATCGGGCTCTTCGCGATCTTTCTGCTCGTCCTCATCCTGCCTTTCCGGGTGAAACGGGTCGAGCATAATCTCGAGTTGTTCCTGTTCGTCATGGGGGCCGCTGCCGCCACAATCGCAAGCAAATGGGACCTCGAACTGGTGCTGACGGCGGTTGAGGAGCCCATAGTGAAGGGCATAGTGCCCGCAGTCTTGATCGCGGGGCTCGTCTTCTTCTACGGCCGGCGCCCGTTTGAGAGGCTGATGCGCAGGTTCCTCCGGGCTGTGCCGCTCAAGCTGGCGGTCTTCCTCATCGTGGCTATTCTGGGCCTTGTGTCCAGCATCATTACGGCCATCATCGCCGCGATCTTCCTGGTAGAGGTAGTCAACCTGATGCCGCTTCATCGCAGGGAGAAGGTCCACCTTGTGATAATTGCCTGCTTCGGGATCGGCCTCGGGGCAGCGCTCACCCCGATCGGCGAGCCCCTCTCGACCATTGCTGTGGTCAAGCTTGCGGGCGCGCCTCATCATGCGGGTTTCTGGTACCTCATGAAACACCTCGGTGTCCTCATCATCGCCGGCGTACTGGGTGTGGCTATCTTCGGGATGTTCTACATCGGCAAGCGGACGGCCGGCGTTCACGCGGCCGACGTGCATCTTGTCGAGGGCGGTGTCACGGAAGTCTTCGTGAGGGCGGGCAAGGTCTACGCCTTTGTTGCAGCTCTCTTCCTGCTAGGTGCCGGAATGGAGGTCCTCATCTCCAAGTACTTCAGCCACGTACCGGCAGCCGCGCTCTTCTGGGTCAACATGATCTCGGCCATTCTGGATAATGCCACCCTGACCGCTGCGGAGATCGCACCGGCTCTGACCCAGGCCCAAATAAACGCGGCCCTCTACGGCCTTCTCATATCAGGCGGTATGCTCATACCCGGCAACATTCCCAATATCATCTCGGCCGGCAAGCTCCGGATAACGAGCAGTGAATGGGCGAGGCTCGGTGTTGTGATGGGGCTGGTCTTGAATGTCATATACTTCATCATCATCTTCGTGCTCAGGTTCCATCCCGTGCTGCCCATCTGAGGCCGGCAGAATCACCTCGTTTCGGCGCCCGTTCCTGGGTCAGATCTCCCAAGGTTTCAGGGAATTCGCGCAGGTTGGCCGTCGCGCGGGCCGGGTCCGATCGGGCAGGCGCTGGCATCGTCCTAATTGGCTGTGCATCAAGCTCTTGGCCGATGTGGAGTCAGGCGCCAACCCTGCCTGCTGGCACGGCGTATGCTCTATGCTCATGGTGGAAGATGAAAACCAGATAAGCCAGATAAGGTCAGAAAAGATCACCCTCGCCGCAGGTCGGAGCGTAACCTCGCCGGTTTCCCCGGGACCCCTCTGGGAAAGGGACGTGCTCCTCATAAGAGAAGGAGCCGTCCCTGATTTTTGCCACATCTTCTCGTTCTCGCGCTGAGCCCGCGGCGCATCTGATGCCCTGACTTCGGGTACTGCCGCCGGGGAAAATGGGATGTGTCCCTATTTAAGGATTTGGTTGATCAGGGGGTAGACTGAAGTGATGTGGGCCACGGGTTCGCGGGGCACGCGGTCGGTGCCGTAGACCAAGAGCGAGCCGTACTGGGTGTGGCCGCCGGAGACCTTCTTATGGGTCGAGGCTATGCCGGTGAGACCGCAGAAGAGAGTCCGATCCACGCTGTAACCCGCTGCCAGCTCGAAGACGACATCGGGGTACTTGTCGGCATTGCGGCCTGTGAAGACTTCCTCCCGCCGCCGCGCCCAAAGCACCAGGGGCGAGCCCGCCTTGTCCTTGAGCGAGGTGAGAAGCAGGATGACGCGGGCACGGACTTCCTCGTAGTCACCGGCCCCGGCGCCCTGCGGGGCCTCCGCGAGCGCCGTCCGGCTTATCTCAACGCCGCCGAAGGAAGTCCCACCGCCCACCTCTGAGACCCAGGCCACACTGCCTTGCCGGCTCACGGCGTGGGCGGAGGTCTTGAGTTCTCTGCGACGCTCCTTGGGAATGAGGGCTGCCAGGCGATAGACCAGGTCTTCGAGGTCCAGGCGCTGCATCGATCGCAGGAAGATGCTCTTGGCCTTCTCGACGAGTGCGGCCGTATTCACTCCGGGAACCCGGCTCGGCTTGGTCTTGAGCAAGCCCTCTCGCCGCAGGGCCTCGTTTACGAAGAGGGCCCTGGGCGGACGCATGCCATGGCCGTGATCGCTGACCACCAGCAGGGCCTGGTCCTGGCCGAGGCGGGCCATGAAGTCGCCCACGATCGAATCGTAGAGCATGAACGCCTGCCTGATTGAATCCTCGAGGGGGTTTCGGCCGGGGTAGGTGGGGTCCTTGGGATCGGTGTAGCGCCACACGAAGTGCATCACCCTGTCGAGGGTGAGGAAGCAGATGAAGAAAACGTCCCAAGGCTCCAGCTCGAAAAGCTCGAGGCCGAAACGCGCCAGATCACGGGTCACGCTCTCGGTTCGCTTGAGGAAGCCCGCGAGATCCTTCCGGCCGGGGAAGTCGCTCATCCCGCCGAGTTCCGGAAGCTTGAAACGGCCGATGAGGTCCGGCGGATAGGCCTGGGCCTCGCCGGAGATAAAGACCGGGCCGTTGACCATTATGCCGTTGACCTGCCAGACGGGGTAGGCCAAGAGCGGGTTTATCACGCATACGCGCTTGCCGGCCCGGCTGGCCAGGTCCCAGAAGGTCTTGCCCACCAGGATGCCTGTGTCGAGGGCGGGCCGGCCGCCCTTGATGTCCAGGTAGTCCATGGAATCCACGATGCCGTGTTCCCAGGGCTGCATGCCGGTGTAGATGGTCACCCAGGCCGGGATGGAATCGGCCGGCCTGGTCGACTCGAGGCGGGCGTAATAGCCCCGGTCCATTATCCTGCTGAAGTTGGGAAGATCGTCGCGCCACCGCTCGAGCAGGGCGGCATCCAGGGCATCGATCCCGATCACGACCAGCCTACTCACGCCAGGCTCCTCTTCACTTCTGCGATGAGCGCGGATCTGGTCTCATCTATCGATTGGGTGCCGTCGACTACTGATGCCCCGGTCTCGCGGGCGACAGCGCGGTAGAGCCCGTAGCGCTCCTCAAGATACTCCCTTGAAGGGATGTCGTCCTTCCTGCGCATGGCAGCGGCCGGATCGATTTCGAGCAGCACGATCTTGTCCGGCTGTGGAAAGAACTTGAGCAGGGGGGAGGCGAGCAAGCGCTTGACCTCGGCCCCGCCGCTCCCGAAGCCTGAGTCGATGTCAATCAAGGTGTCGTAGACGTACCGGTCAAGGATCACCACCTGGGTGCTCCTCGCCAGGCGCGCAAAGGCAACCTTGAAGGTTATGTAGAAATCCAGCAGCACCAAGCTCCGCCAGACGGCGCGGACCAGGCTGCTCCTGAAGAGGGAACGCTTGCTCGTAACGTACCTGGCATAGGCATCCTTGGCCACAGGGTCGCCGGTCTTGAGGCCGCCCTCCCCAATCGCACCGCCTCGCTTCGTGGATCTCGGAGCCCTCAGGAGTGTCTTCGCGAGCCTCAAGAGCGGCCGAGTGACATAGGATTCGCCCCGCATCCACACGACGTTGGTAGGCACCCCCTGTTCGCGAAACCAGTTGGCAAGCAACTGAGCCTGGGTGCTCTTACCGCTTCCGTCGAGACCCATTAGCACGATCAATCGGCGCTTCATAGCCCCTAACCTTACTCGCCTCCACTGGCGGTGGGGAGCAGACCGGCGATCTTCTCGAGCACTAGCTCGGCCACCCGGTCCCAGGAGAGATCGCGGACCAGCTGCCTTGTGGCAACATCGGCAAGCCGGATCGCCGGCTCCAGCTTATCTATGAACTCATCCCGAGAGGCCGCCATGAAGAGGCCCTGCCGCTCGCATGCCGCCCGGTCCTCGAATGCATCGGCGAGCCCGCCGAAGCTGGATGTGACCACGGGCAGGTTGGTGGCCATGGCCTCGAGCACCGAGAGGGGGATCTCAATGGCTCCCCGGTCGCTGAAGGTTGGGAAGACGTAGCAGTCGGCCAGCCTGTAGATCTCCTCGATCCTCTCGATGTATTGGTCAAGGAAGCTGACGGGTGCGCCTTCGAGCTCCCGCCTGACCTCGGGGTGGACCCGGGTGCTGGTGCTCGACACCACCGCAAGGTGCCTCCCCGGCGCCAGGGCACGGCGGAGCAGTCCCAGGTTCCTCGAGGGAGATATGTGGCCCACGTGAAGGATGACCTTGCTGTCGGGAATACCGTACTTCTCTCGAAGGTCCCGCTTCTCCCCGGGCCCAGGGGGTCTGAAGGTCCGGCAGTCAACCCCCAGGGGCACCGTCTCGGCGTTAAGCCCGGCTGCCCTGGCCGCTGCCTGGGTGCGCCGGGACAGCACAAGCACGAGAGCGGGCGCCAGATGCCTCAGGAACAGCTTCGCGAACCCGGAGTAGTCCCTCCGTTGGAGCGAGAGCACCACGACCGGCGCCCCTTTGGCTTGAGCCTGGAGCATGCGCGCTCTGACCAGGCTCATCAGAGTCGCTGCCGCTTCTGGAAGGTAGAGCACGGCCTGGGGTCGAGCGGCAGCGAGATCGCGGCCGAACGAAGAGCCTAGCAGCAGCTTGTTGGCCGGCAGCCGACGTGCCCGGATGGGCAGGCCCTCGGCCCTCCTGGAGAAGACGCTCACGCTAACCCCTCGCCCGGCGACGGCCAGGGCGAGAGCAGCCGAAGCCTTCTTGAACCCCTCGTCCAGAGGGTATGAGAGGTCCTCGCTCACTATGGCGATTCTTTTCAAGGCCGCCCCCAATCGTGGACTCCATTGTATTTTCACGCCCGCTCCGGGTCAAGCCAAACCGTGGCGGGGTCTTGCGCCGGCCAAGTTCTTGATTGCCAGCGACGGGCCGGTGTGATAGAAAAGTCAAGTCAAGCCGCAAAGGAGGGGTAGCATGCTCAGCCGACTGTCGGAGAGGTCCCGGTTCAGATCCAGGCCCAGGCTTGGGCAGGGAGAGGGCCGCATGCCACGTCCCAGGGCGTCACACAGCATGATAGGCAGCCTGTTCCTGGCAGCCGCCCTCGCGATCGCGATAGGCCTTGCGGCAGCCACTTCCGCTCGCGGCGAGAGTCAATTCCGGTTTGCCGTCATTGGGGATCGCACGGGAGCTCACGAGCCGGGCAAGTATGAACAGGCCGTCGCGGAGGTCGCGCGGCTGAAGCCCGACATCGTAATGACCGTTGGCGACATGATCGAGGGCTACGAATCCGACTCGACGGTGACGAAGGCCCAGTGGAAGGAATACAAGAACCTCATCAAGCTGCTGGCCGTTCCCATCCACTTCACTCCCGGCAATCACGATATCTGGGATGCCCGCTCCCGGAGTCTATACAAGCGCTACGTCGACGAGCCCTACTACTCCTTCGACGTGGGAAGCGCGCACTTCCTTGTGCTTGATAACGGCCGCTACGCGACCATCGATGCTTTCCCCAGGGAGCAGATGGACTGGCTGAGAGACGATCTGAGGACCCACCGGGACGCAGCCTACACCCTGGTTTTCATGCACATCCCTTACTGGACCCAGACCCTGGCCGAGGGCAAGCCTGACGCTCTTCACAATCTCTTCGTCGAGTACGGTGTCGACGCCGTGTTCACCGGGCACGATCACACCTACTTCAGCGGCGAGTACGGCGGCATCAGGTATACAGGCGTGGGCAGCTCGGGTGCCTATTGCGGCCCGGGCATAACCGGTCTCGCGCATCACTTCGTGTGGGTGAATATCGACGGCAAAGACATGGCGATCAATCCGGTCAGGCTCGGCGGC
>Ga0315275_10002411_pt1 | contig 16872 bp, 13 predicted proteins | sample YL17G03_0_MG_FD_205557 | JGI IMG/M metagenome (GOLD analysis project Ga0315275, IMG submission 205557) | Sediment microbial communities from Yellowstone Lake, YNP, Wyoming, USA - YL17G03_0 | ecosystem: Environmental > Aquatic > Freshwater > Lake > Sediment | place: USA: Wyoming | collected... | reverse complement strand
AACGCCGTCTCGCCGTCGAGCAGCCGCTTTCGGATCTCAGGAAAGTCCAGGGGCTCGAGGAAAGGGGGAGGCGCGGCGCCGAGGACTTTCCGGCGGAGGCGAATCAACAAGTCCGTGTACGCGTTTTCCGTCTGGTGCATTCGCATCTCGAGTTCGAGCCGTTTGCCGTGGGAGAGGTAGGGGTTGTGGAGCCGCACCTGAAGTTGAGCGATGCTTCTGGAGAGGCGGGCCTCCTCTTCCTGGAGGTCGGAGGTGGCCATGGCCGACAACCCGAGTTCGGCCTCTTCCAGGCTGTCGATGAAGCCCCTGGCCTTCGATCGTTCCATCACGGAGAAAATATGACCGCGATGGCCGCCCGCAGGGTTTTTCTGGTCCAACTCCCGGAGGAGACGGATCAACGAGAGATAGACCGTCAGCTTGTCCTCGAAAAAACCGGGATTGGAGTGTTGGAGCATGACCCTGGCCCGGAGCGCCTCGAAGATGTCCAGAGACTGCTGATAGCGTCCCAGCGCGGCCAGGAGTCGTCCCTGCCTTTCGAGGCAGGCGGCCAGCCCGAGGTCGGCCCTCCAGTTCAGCTCCTGGGAGCCGGAGTCCTGGCCGGCCCGAAGCGCCGCTTCAAAGAAGCTTAGAGCCCGGCGGCACTCCCCCCTCTCGAGCAGGATGCCGCCCGCAACCAGTAAAAAAATGCCCCGGCTGATGGTTTCCGGGGGAACGTCCCGTCCCGAAAAAATGGGCGAGCCGAAGAATCGAGGCGATGCCCGGAGGCCCTCGAGGATTTTGTCATGGTCGCCCGGGAGGTCGTCCAGGACGACGACCTGCGGGCCCAGCGTGATGGCGCTGGTCCTCGGGGGCCGGACCGGGACCTGGGACTCGGAAAAGGCGGTTGGGCAGTTCCAGACGACGACGTTGCGCAGGCGGAAATAGACATGGTTATAGGCCCAGAAGGCCGCCCGGCAACGGGCGATAAACCCGTTGGTGACCTCGAAGCCATAGGCGTCGTTGGCCTCGATGCCCTGGCCGCAACTGTCCACGATGAGGTTCTCCACCTGGCCGCGTCCGATGTTGTTCACGGGATCATTGATCGATATCGCCGAGCGCTCCATGTTGAAGATCGCCAGATTCTTGGCTTTCCAGTCGACATCGGGGCTGTCCCTTTGGAGAATTCCGTTGACTCCGTTCCTCAGGATGAGTCCTTCGATGATGACGGAGGCCCTGATGACGAGTATCGCTTCGGCCCGGAAGCCTTCGCCCGTGCCGCAGATCACGGTCCGGAACGGGTTCCTGGCCCTGAGGATCAGGGGTTTATCGAGGATGATGGTGTCTTCGAAGTAATACCCGTCATCGACTTCGACCGTGTCCCAGGGGTCCGCCGCCACGATGGCGCTCTTGATGGTGGCATAGTCGCGGGGAACGAACCGGGTGGCGCCTCCCAAAGCGGCGGCGGGAAGCGCAAGACAGAGGCAGATCAGACAGCGCCGGGCCATCTTCATGGTTGATAAGATATGCATAATCAGGCGGAATTGTCAAAAGAACGGTCCGTGAAAGCCCGCAGGCCTCAGGATTGCTGCGCGCCGGGAAGGCGGAGACCGTATTTCCTGATCTTCTTATCCAGGGTCGGCCGGCTGATCTGGAGTATCTGGCTCGCCCGGACCTTGCTGCCCTGGGTCGCATCCAGGACGTGCTGGATGTATCCTTTCTCGACCTCGCTCAGCGGCATCAACTCGGTCGGAAAGGGGCGCTTATCGGGGATGCCGAGCGGCAGGTACTCCTTGAGAATGACATCGCCTTTGGCCAGGATCACGGCCCGGGTCAGGGCGTTTTCCAGCTCCCGGACATTGCCTTTCCAGGGAAGGTCCTGGAGGAGCCTCATCACCTCGAGGGGGACCTTCCTGACGTTCTTGCGGAGCTCCCGGTTGATTTTCTCGAGCAGATAGCCGATGAGGTCGGGAATATCCTCCCGGCGGTCCCGGAGCGGCGGCAGAAAGATCTCGACCACCTTGAGCCGGTAATAGAGGTCCTCCCGGAATCTCTCCTTCTCGATGAGCCCCTTGAGGTCGTGATTGGTGGCGGCGATGACCCGTGCTTCGGTCTTCAGTGTCCTCTCGCCGCCGACCTTCATGAAATCCCGCGACTCGGTCACGCGCAGGAGCTTGGACTGGAGGTTGGGCGAGACGTCGCCGATCTCATCCAGAAAGAGCGTCCCTTTGCCGGCGATCTCGAACTTGCCCTTGGTTTCGCAGACAGCGTCGGTGAAGGCCCCCTTGACGTGGCCGAACAGCTCGCTCTCGAGGAGTGTGTCCGAGATGGCCGAGCAGTTGATGACGATGAACGGCTCGTCGCGATACGGGCTGTTGTAGTGGATGGCCTTGGCCACGAGCTCCTTGCCGGTGCCGCTTTCGCCCTGGATCAGGACGTTCGTCCGGGTGTTCGACACCGAGCCGATGAGCTTGAACACTTCGCGCATCTGCTGCGAACGGCCGATGATGTTGTCGATCGTGTATTCTTTCTGTTTCTCTTGGACGAGGTAGCTGACCTTCTCTTCGAGGGCCCGGACCTGGAGGGCCTTGTCCATGGTCAGGTCGAGGTCGATGAAGTTCAGGGGCTTGACCAGGTACTCGAAGGCGCCCAGCTTGGCGGCCATGATCGTCGACTGCATGTCGTCGAAGGCGGTCATGATCACGACGGACGTCCGCGTCCGCTGTTCGGTGATCCGGCGGAGGACCTCGAGCCCGTCCGTGTCGGGGAGCCGGATGTCGAGGAGAACGAGGTCGGGGCAGATTTCGGCGAACCGGCCCAGGCCCGCCTCGCCGTCCTCGGCCAGGTGCACCTCGAACCCCTTCTTGGCGAGATGCGTGCTGAGCGTCTTCCGGATCAGAGGGTCGTCGTCGATGATCAGAACGGACTTCATGTTTCCACCTCGCAGGGGATGAGGATCTCGAAGGCCGTGCCCCGCCCCCGTTTTCCCTGGACCCGGATCGAGCCGCGGTGCTGCTCCACGATCTTCCGAGCGTTGGAGAGTCCGAGGCCGAACCCCGTGGGCTTGGTCGTGAAGAACGGCTCGAAGATCATCTCCCAGTCCTTCTCGGCTATGCCGCAGCCGTTGTCCGAGATGCAGATCCGGATCCGCTCCGGGTCGCTGCCCGCGAGCGAGAGGGCGACGGCGATCCTTCCCCCCTCTTCGACGGCTTCCAGGGCGTTGCGGAGGACGCTCAGGAGGGCCTGCCGCATCCTGTCTCCGTCGACCTGGACCGGAGGAAGCTCCTCGGCGTAGCTCCGCTCGAGGACGATGCGCTTCTCCCGGAAGGCATCCCGCATCATCTTCAGGGCTTCCTCCATGATCTGGACGGGGGAGAACCTGTCCAGGTTCAGGACGGAGACCCGGGCGAAGTCCAGGAGCTCCTTGATGAACTTCTCGATCTGAACGATGCCCTCGGCGGAAATGCCCAGGTGTTCCTTATGCTCCTCGCCCAGGCCGTCTTCCTGCAGCAGCTTCTGGATGTTGAGCTTCACCGAAGTCAACGGGTTCCGGATTTCGTGGGCGATGGTCGCCGACAGCCGTCCGATCGAGGCCAGCTTTTCCGCCTGGACGAGCTTCTTGTTCGCCTCCTCCATCCGCTGGCGCGTCTCCAGCAGGTCCCGGGTCATCTCGTTGAACCCGCGGGCCAGCTCGCCGACCTCGTCGGCGGAGTCGACCTCGATCTCCTGGGAAAAATCTCCCCTGGAGATGCGGACCGTCCCCTCAACGAGCTTCCGGAGCGGCCCCGTGATCCGCTTGGCCAGGAGCGCCGCGCCCAGAGTGCCGAGGCCGAGCCCGGCGCAGCCGATGAGGATAAGAATCAGCCGCGTCTCCCGGATGGCCGCCCGTATCTCCTCGAGCGACATCCCGACCTTGACCGATCCCCAGTGGTCCTCCGAGCCGGCGAAGAAAACAGGGATTTCGATTTCGATGACCGGCCGGCTCCGGGCGTCCTGACGGAAATCCCGCGGGGCGATCGAGTAGGTCCTAGCGTCGATCTTCGCCGGCAGGCGGCTGCAGCAGATGATATCCTGGTTGTCCTTGACCAGATCGGTGGAGACGAACGGGTTCCTGAACTTGTCGTAGACGACGACATACAGGAGATTCTCGTCGAGCGCGTCCTCGATGCTCTCCTTTATGCCGCCCGCATCCCAAAACTCGAACCGCTCCTGGTTGACGTTGGCGATGTTCTGGGCAATCAGCAGGCCCCGGCTCTTGGCCTGCCCGGAGATGGCCGCGACCTCGCGTTTCTGGATGAGCCAGAGGATCGCGCCGACGAGGAGGACCAGGAGGGCGGTGGTCAGGATCATGAACCGCGCGTAGAGACTGACCTTGAACCGCCGCGGCCGAGCGCTCATCTTGCGAGCCAAACCTCCTTGACCTGGAGATGGCGAAACCCGAAGGGCGGGGCAACGATTCCCCGGACGCGCGGCTGGACGGCCAGCCGCTGCTCCCCGGAAAAGAGCGGCACGGCCGGCATGTCCTCGTTCAGCAACGCCTCGATCTTGCGGAAAAGGGCGGTCCGCTCGGTCCAGCTCCGCTCGGTTTCGGCCTTCCGGACGAGGTCGTCGAGGGGTTTGCTCGAGTAATGCAGGGTCTGAAGATTGGGCCTGGAGCGTGAGAAAAACAGGGGGGTCACGAGATTTCCGGCATCGGGAAAATCCATCCGCCAGCGGAGGAGGATGAAATACGGGTTAGCTGAGGTCTTGAGTTCGTCTGGAGAATCATAATATTTGGGGTTGAGCCTGATTCCGAGCCCGGCCAGCTCGTCCCTCAGGATCCGATAGATCTTCACGTCCTCGTCCCGCTTCGGCCTCTCGAAAAGGAGGTTGAACGGCGGAAAACTCGTCTCGCTGATGAAGCCCTCCCGGTGGAGGAGGCGTCTCGCTTCATCGGGCCGGTAAGTGTCAATCTGATCGGCCGGAAAAAATCCCGGGAGCTTGGCGGGGATGAAATTGTTGGACACGCGGGGAACGGTGTCCAGCCGGAAAGCCGCTCTGGCGATCTCCTTTTTGTTGACGGCCAGGCCGAGGGCCCGGCGCACGACCGGCATGTCCAGCGGCGGGATGTGGCAGCTCATCCCCAGGTAGACGGGGTTGAAACTCTCATCTTCGAGAACGTGGCAGTCGCTGTCCGCCAGCCGCTCGGAGATATAGGGGATAATGTCGACCTCCCCGCTCAGGAAGTGGTCAAGGCTGTAGAAGGGGCTGTATTCGACCGCCTCGAGATAGGGCTTCCGCCCGAAATAAGCTTCGTTCCTCTCCAGTCTCGCACCGACGATTTCGAGGCGCGGACTGCGCAGCCAATAGGCGAACCGGAACGGCCCGGTGCCCGATGGCTTATGGAAAAAGCCAGCGCCCTGGCTGAGGACGAGGTCCCGGGGCAGGACCTTGCAGAAGGCCATGCTCAGGAGATAGAGCGCGGAGACCTCGGGCTTGAGCCATTCGATCTCCAAAGTCGAGCGGTCCCGGACTCTGAACCCGGCGACACCCGCGGCCCGGCCATCATAAAACTCCTGCGCCCCCAGCACCTTGCCCAGGAAGTGCTGGGAATAGGCGCCGGGCGCGTCCCGGCGGACCAGGCGCTCCAGGGAAAACTTGACGTCCTCCGCCTCGAGTTCACGCCCATGGTGGAATCTGATGCCCTGGCGAAGATAAAAGGTGTGCGTCTTCCCGTCTTCCGAGATCACCCAGTACTCGGCCAGAGCCGGAACGACACCAAGGTTGCTGTCGAGCTTGACCAACCCGTCGTACACTTGCTCAAGGAGGAAAGCGGGCGCGCCGCCCGCCGGGTCCAAAGTCCCCCGGAAAGCTTCGGCGCCCAGGGAGCCAACCCTCAACGTGCCGCCCGGACGGGGTTCCTCGGCTTGCTTGCGGGCCGATGGCGGAGTTCCGCGACCTGGCCATGTCCAGGCCAGGAAAATAAGGATAAGGAGAAGGAGGGGATGACGTATCGGGAGCCGAACTCGCCACATAAAAACTATACTATGATAGAAAAGAAACCCTGGGAAAGCAAACTGGAGCAATTTTTATGCCAGGCTCTCCACGACATTTTCCCCCCATATAGCGCAACTTTAATGTAAATATTATTTACAGAATCCCGATTCAGTTTCCCTCGGCGGAACTGAGCTCTGGGAGGCTGCGAGCCAGGCGCTCGTCAGCCGCCGGGTGATCTCGACTTCATGACTATCCTCCAGGAGGCGCAGAGCCTGGAAAGTAATTCGGCTGAGACGGAGCGTCTAGCCGAGATGGAATTTCTGGATGAGCGGGTTGAGGCGCGTCAGGACCTCGTAGTGCGAGAGCCCCGCCTTCCGGGCGACCTCGCAGGCTGAGATCTCATCGGCTCCGTCCCGGCCGATCATCGTCACGACATCGCCCGCCCGCGCCCCCGGAATGCCGGTCAGGTCGATGACGATCATGTCCATCGAGACCGCGCCCAGAACCTTGGCTCTGCGGCGCCTGACAAGGACCTCGCCGACGCATCCCAGGCTCAGCGGAAAACCGTGCCAGTAGCCGACCGGGCAAATGCCCACAGTCGAATCGCGCCCCAGCCTCTCGCTAAAGTTATAGCCGATAGCATCGCCCTCGCGGAGTCTTTTGATCTCCGAGATCAGTGCCCGCCAGCTCAGCGCGGGCTTCAGGCGGAGAGCCTTTTCCCAGACAAGCTTGGTCTCGCTGGAGGGCCAGAGCCCCATCAGCCCGATCCCGATCCTCACCAGATCATATCTCGCTTCCGGATAGTTCAAGGCCCCCGCCGTGGCCCCGGCATGAAGCAGGGGCGTCAGACCTCCTGCCCGGAAGAACGCCGCGGCCTCGTCGAATTCGCGGATTTGCTCCCGGGTGGACTTCCTCCGCGCGGGATCCTTGGCCGCCGCGAAATGCGTATAGAGTCCTTCGAGCCCGATTCGCGCGCCATGTTTCTTCAGGAGGTCCAGCGCGGCGGGCCACTCCGGCCTCAGGAGGCCCTGCCGGTGCATTCCGGTATCGAGCTTGAGATGAATCTTGAACCGGCTCCGGCCGCCGTGCCGCGCCAGGGCGCGAAGGTTATCGAGCGATGAGATGGTCAGACTGACGCCGCGGCGCCGGGCTTCTTCGAACCGGCTGGCGAGTGTGTAGCCTAAAACCAGGAGAGGCCGCCGGATGCCCTTCTCCCGCAGGGTGACAGCCTCGACGATCGAGTCCACCCCGAACCAGTCCACCCCGAGCTCTTCGAGCAGGGGCGCGAGGTCATACAGCCCATGGCCGTACGCATTGCTCTTGCAGACGGCCATGATCCGGCAGCCGCGGGGCAGAACCCGGCGAAAGAACCGCAGGTTGCGGGCGAGCGCTCTCCGGTCGAGCTCGATCCAGGTGCGGAGGCCCGTCCGGTCCGATCGTCTCAGCATCCTCCCGTATATAACCCAAACTCCGCCCGACTGCAAACCTTTTGCTGACTGGCGAGGACTGGCGTCGCGAAGAGGGCCGAGCCCTACGGGTTGACTTCGCCCGGCCCGAGGATATATACATTCTTCCGGCTCTCATGAAAAAAATCGCCATCGTTCCGGCATACAACGAGGAAAAAACGGTCGGTGCGGTCCTGGCCGAGATCAAGGAATTCTGCCGGGATTTCGACATCCTGGTCGTCAACGACGGGTCGACTGACCGGACGGCCGAAATCGCCGGGACCGTCCCCGGGACGCGCGTCGTCACCCTGCCGATTAACCTGGGCATCGGCGGCGCCGTTCAGACCGGCTTTCTCTTTGCCCGGAAACACGGCTACGACCTGGCGGTCCAGGTCGACGCCGACGGCCAGCACAAGCCGGCCGAAGTCCGGCTGCTGCTCGACCCGGTCCTGAAAAACGAAGCGGACATGGTCGTGGGGTCGAGGTTCATGGAAAAGGGCGGCTATCGGGGGCGGCCGTGGAGGAGGCTGGGGATCAGGATATTTTACCTGACCAACAGGCTTCTCCTCGGGGAGAGGATCACCGACAGCACCTCGGGCTTCAGGGCTTACAACGGGAAGGCGATCGCCCTGCTCAGCGAGGCTTATCCAGATGACTACCCGGAGCCCGAAGCGATTTACATCCTCAAGAGGAGAGGGATGCGCGTCCTGGAAGTCCCGGTCCAAATGGAGAGCCGCCGGGCCGGCCGGTCGTCGATCGGATTTTTCGGATCGGTCTACTATATGGTCAAGGTTTTCCTGGCGATTTTCGTTCTCTTTCTGCGGAGACAAAACTAGGCAACCGGAGAGAGCCCATGGATAATCTGGCGAACGTTCAAGTTTTCAGGATCCAGGTTCTGGCCATCATCGGCAGCCTGGCCCTGATTGTTTTCATTCTCGATCTCATCCGGCGCAAGAGGCTGAAGGAGGAATTCTCCATCCTCTGGCTGGGGATGGGTCTCGTCTTTCTCGTCATTTCGCTTTTCCGCGGGCTCCTGGACAAGTTCTCGGTCCTGGTGGGAATCGGCTACCCGCCGGCCGCGCTTTTCCTGATCCTCACCGTCGGGCTGATGATCATCCTGGTCCACTTCTCGGTGGCGATCTCCGAACTCAAGGAATCGAACAAGAAGCTGGCCCAGCAGCTGGGGCTCCTGCGTCAGGAGATCGAGGAGCAATGAGAGAGGTCAAGATGAAGGAACTGAGTTTATTCGCGATCATGATCGTCGTCTGGGCCGCCGGCCAGCTCTTTTTGAAATTGGGCATGAACCTGCTCGCCGGCCAGAAAGTCAGCCTGCAGTTCTTCTGGAAAGCGCTGACCATGTGGCCGGTCATGGCGGGATTGCTGTGCTCGGTGGTCGGCTCGCTGTTGTGGCTGGTCGTCATATCCCGCCTCGACCTCGGCTATTCGAACCTCGTGGTCAGCCTGACCTTCGTTGTGGTGGCCCTCGCCTCCGCCGTTGTCTTCAAGGAGCCCATGCCGCTCCTGAAATGGATGGGAGCGACGCTGATCGTTCTGGGAGTCTTTCTCGTCTCCCAGACGCGCTGATCGAGCCCCGGGAGGCCGATGACCAAGCCCGCCTGGATTCCCGCCCCAGAGCCGCCCGGCCCCAACTGGGACGCGTTTGTCGAAACCCATCCCCACGGCCGGTTTATCCACCTCGCCGGATTCAAGAAAACCGTCGAGGACGTCTACGGCTTGAAACCCAATTATTGGCTCTTCCAGGAATCGGGAAAGATCCGGGCGGTCTTCCCTTCGTTTTTTCATCGGGCCTGTCTCACGGGAAAGAAACTCATCTCGCAGCCGTTTTCCGAATACGGGGGCATCCTGTTCGCGCCGGACGCCGAACCCGCCGAGAGGCGCGCCATCCTCTCCGGACTGCCCCTGATCGTCGACAAGAGCCGCGAAAAGGGACGGCTGGCCTACCTCGAGATCCGGGGGTTTCCGGACCTGGGGTATGGCGAGGCGGGACTGTTCCAGAAAATCAGGCTCTACGAACGCGCTGCCCTGCCCCTCGACCCCGGCCTCAAGCTCTGGGATAAGGTCGACTACAGCGTCAGGAAGAATGTGCGGAAGGCGCGGGCCAGCGGACTGGAGCTGCGCCCCTTGAGAACGCCGGAGGACATTCGCACAATCTTTTACCCCCTCCACCTGCGGAGCCTGAAGCGGCTGGGCAGCCCCCCTCATCCGCTGGACTACTTCCTGAAGCATCGCGAGAACCTCGGGGAGAGGATGCGGATTTCGACGGCCTGGCTCGGCAAACGGCCCATCGGCGCGCTACTTGGCTGGGTTGTCGGGAGCTCTGTTCAGATCACCGACATCGCCTCGGACGAGCGATTCTTCGCTTACCGGGCCGTCGACCTGCTCCATTTCGAGCTCATCGATTGGGCCATCAGCCAGGGATTCCGCCTGTTTGATTTCGGGCCGGTGAGATACGAGGGTCAACGGCGGTACAAGACGAAGTGGGGCGTCGAGCTCCACGAATACGCCCATTATTGTTTCCCGGCCCGGAAAGGGAGAGGCCCGCTCTCCGACCGGACCCTGCCGGCGCGGGCGGCCAGGTCGGTCTGGCGGTTTGTTCCGAGCGCGCTGGCCGCCAAAATCGGCCGGCGGCTGCGGAGAGAGCTGGCCATATGATGAACTTCGGTGATCTCGTCGCCATCCTGCGATGTCTCGACTGCTCGGGCGCGCTCGGCGCGCGCGAATCCGGCCTGATTTGTCCCCGCTGCGGCCGCGCCTACCCCGTCGTGGAGGGCATTCCCGTAATGCTGGAGGCCGATGCCGAAGTCGAGGTCTGGCAGGGATATTTTCGCCGGCGGGCGGTAACTCTCGGAGACTCCGAATCGGCCAACAGCTACTTCAACCTCAGAAGCTTTCGCATCGTCAGGGATAACCTCCTGAAGCTTTTAGGACGTCCGGAGGGCCTGCCGATCCTGGACATCGGCTGCGGCACCGGCCATTTCTCGCGACCGCTGGCCGAAACAAACCGGCTCGTCGGCGTGGATATCTCCTTCGAAATGGCCGCCTTCGCCAGGAAAAAGGGGCTCTCGGCGGTCCAGTCAACGGGGAAAAAGCTGCCGTTTGCTCCGGACACGTTTGCCCTCGTCATCGCCAACAACGTCATCCAGTCCTTCAGGGAAGGCGGGCCGTTCATGGCCGAAGCCGCCCGGGTTTTGCGGCCGGGAGGGCGGCTCATCCTGAGTGCCACGAACGGGAGAAACCTGGCCATGGCGGTGTTGCGCCGGTTCGAGAGGAGCAAGTACGAGCACCTCGGAGCCTACTCGGCCGCCGAGCTGAGACGGCTCCTCAGGCAGGCCGGGTTGAACGTCCTGTCTCTTCTCTTTTTTTATTTTCCCCAGGGAACCGTGGCGAAGATCCCGGGGCACGGCCGGATCGGTTTTCTGGGGGATCGCTTCGCTTCGACGGTCGCGGTCGAGGCGGCCAAGCCGGGATGAGGGATGGTCACGCGTTGCAAAGGCGAGGAGCCTTCACTATAATCCTCCGGTTATGAACGGCCTGCCCCAGCCCCTGGAGAAGCGGCGGATCGCTGCCCTGCTTCTCTTTATTGTGCTCACCGGCACGCTGTTCCGGGTGGCCGGGCTGTCCTCCGGCTACCAGCGGGTGGACGATCTCGTCGTCGCGAGGCAGATCGCGCAAAATTACCAGGGCGACTGGCGTCCTGATTTTGTGTATTATTACCCCAATTTCTTCGACTACATCGTCGCCATCGTCCTGCGGGGCGTGTCCGTGTTTTTTCGCCTGGTCGGCGTCCAGAGGGGGCCGGACCTCTTCCCTTTTTCACTCGACCAGATCCTGTTTGGGGCTCGGCTTCTCTCGGCGCTTCTCGGCTCGGCGACGATCCTCATCGTCTACGCGATCGGCCGCCGTCTGTATTCGGCACGGGAAGGCCTGATCGCCTCCTTCTTGTATTCCGTGGCTTACATTCCCATCCTGTTCAGCCACCAGATCGCCCTCGATGTCCCGATGACCTTTTTTTTCGCCCTGTCACTCTATTTTTGCGTCCTCATCGCCCACAGGAGACGCTGGAGCGATTATGTGCTGGCGGGTTTCGTGGGCGGCCTGGCCGTGGCCACGAAATACAACGGAATCTTCATCTTCGCGGCGGTCTTCCTGAGCCACCTGCTGACACAGCCCGGAGGGAAGAAAAAGGCGCTCCGGGCGCTTCTCGACCGGAATATCTACCTGGCGGCCGGCGCCGGAATCGCCGGGTTCTTTGCGGGCCATCCCTACGCCCTGCTCAAGTTCAAGACCTTCCTGGGGGCCACCAGGCTTCTCCTGCAGGGCGTCCATGAGACGGAGTGGTTCCTCAAGCCTATTCAGCCGAAGACATGGCTCGAGTATATCGCTTATAACAAGCAGGTTCTCGCGCTCAAGAACATCCTGACGGGCGAGGGGCCCGTCTTCCTGGCCCTCATTCTGCTCGGCGCCGTGGCCGTCTGTCTCCGTCGCAACAGGAAGACGGCCTGGCTGGCACTTTCCGGCCTGGTCTATTTTATCGGAGCGATCAGCTACCTGGGGTTTTCCAGGCACCGGGACCTGCCGGCTTTCGCCATCTTCTATGCGTTTCTTGGGATGTCGGGGATCGCGCTCATCCGTGAAAAGGGCGCCCGGTCAAAAGCCACGCGGCTCGCTGCCGGGCTTCTCGCAGCCGCCGCCATTGTCGCGCTCGAATTCGGCGCCTGGGCGAAATCCTACTACCTCTGGGAAGACGACACGACCGAGATCGCTGAAAGGTGGATCCGGAGGAACATCCCCGAGACCAGCTTTATCGGGAAGGAGTGGTTCACTCCGCCCCTGCGGGAGCGCGAACCCCGCTATCGAACGTTTTCCCGGCCGTATCTTTTCTCCAGGGACTTTGCGCCCTACTCGAGGTTCGATTATCTCATCACGTCGAGCGCCGCCTACGGGCACTTCTTCAATAACGAAAAATTCTATCCGGATCATCTCCGCCTCTACCGGAGCCTGCGGGCGGACAACGAGCGGGTCAAGGATTTCTTCTTTTGGGATATCGAGTACAAGAACCCCGAGCTCAACATCTACCGCATCGGGAGTCCCGGCGGGAAAAAACAGCGCCTGGCGCTCCCCCTGTCCGTTCCCTGGGAAGGCCCCGCGAAAGAATTCGAATGCCTGGACGGCAGTCCCTACGGCAAGAGCGCGATGAACTTTTTTCTGGAGGGAAAGCAGACGATCGAGAGGGCGATCATCAGCCGGAGGAAGCTGGCGAGCCTGGCGGTGTTCGTGTCCGGCGCCGAGCGACCGGGGGATGTCGAAATCTCGCACGCGGGCCTGGCGACCAGGCTCAAAGTCAGGCCGGGAGAAACGGCGTTTGTCATCCTCAACCCGCGGCTTACGTTCCCCTACTATCGTCACCTCTACAGGATCTCTGTCAAAGGCACCGGGTTGCCCGGCCCCGTCCTCGTGCGGGTCTGCGCCGACGAGTTCGACATCGGCTCGGAGCTCTTTCGACAGGGCAGATGGCGGGAGGCGCGCGCCTACCTTCTCCGGGCCCTGAGCAGCCGGTTCGCTCCGGTCTGGGATTTCGAGGTTTACGCCGACCTCGCCGTCTGCTGCCGTGAGCTGGGACGGGTTGAGGAAGCGAAGCGGTTCGCCGACCAGGCCAAAGCGAGCCCTTTCCTGAGAAAGTATCTCGCGCTCAACGGTCCTGTGGAAGACGAGGACGCCTGGCGGAGAAAATTCGAGAGGTTTTCGGGGCTGGACCTCGAGCTTTTCGAAACCCTCCAAGCCAACAGGATAGCGGCCTCGGAGTTCGAGAGACAGGCTTCTCCCGCCGGGGCCGCGCCCGCAAGTCCCGGAGGCGAGGGGATCAGGTTCGTCTCGGCCGGGAAGAGACTCCTTCCCCAGCGGTACAGGATCAGGCTGCGTTTTGCGAACCCGTCCGGAGTCAGCGGGCACCTGGGAAGCCTGGAGATCATCTCGAACACATCAGAAGCCGACAGCCGGCAGGTGCTTCCTGTCGAGCTGGACGGACCGCCTCGGGCAGAGGCCTCGTCCGTGCTGCTCTCGGCGGAGGTCCGGGATCCCGGGGCTGAAGTCAGGTTCGTCCTGACCCTGGACAAAGACCAAGGGGTGCCATTCCAGGGCCTCGAGGTCTATCCTGACGTTCGTGATTTTATGAGCAGACGGCCGTTCCCGGTCAGCGGGTTGGCCGGTGAACAGGCCGGGGGTGACTCATGAGGCCGGCCGTCCGGGACGCGGCGGAGTGTTCTAGTGTGACCAGGATTTGACCGGGACGGGAACAGCCAGGTCAAGGACGATCCGCCACTGGCCTCCCGCCAGCTTCCTCCAGATCCTGAGGTAACTCGAGGACTCGAAAGGCACATTCCTGTCCGTGCTCACACCGTCGCGTTCCCCGAAAACATAGCCGATGTCGCCGGTCGAGGAAACGACCGCATCGACGGGGCCCCAGCTGTACTTGCTGGTGGAGCTCGAGCCGAGCTTGAGGAGTGCCGCCTCCCCCGTCATCGGAAGCACGCCATCCCGGTACAGGCGGATATCGTCTGCAGCATAGACAAGATAGGCCTCCGCCAGACCTTCGGCCCGGGCTTTCTGGGCAAAGAGGGATTCCTCCTTGAGCAGCACGATCCTCTCCGAATCCCTGTCGACCCGCGGTCCCCGCCACCTTTTATAGCCGGCGGGCAAAGTGGCCACGGCTCCAGGCGCCTGACCGGGCTGAGGATGGCGGATGCCGGCGTCCAGGGATACCTTCCATTCCCTGTTGGACTGCCGCTCCCAGACCGAGACATAGTGGCCGTAGGCGGCGGGTTCCCCCGGTTTGGCGCTGTTCCTGACCTCGTAGGGTCCCGTCGTGTATCCGATGTCTCCCCAGGCCGAGACTTCGGCATACTCCGGATTCCAGGTCAGGACGACGGCCAACGAGGGGGGCATGTCCTCGTAGGACTTTCTCCCGGGGACGGGTTTCGGCCGGAAGACGACGGAATCGTCAGCAAGATAGAACAGGAAGGCCTCCCGCAGGCCCTTGTCTTCCGACATCCTGGAAAACGCGCGCTCCGCGTCGACAAGCGCCTTGAGGTTCCGGTTGTCCGCCTGGCCGCCCGCATCCGCAGCCAGGCCCAGGATGAGCCAAGCCGATATGACGATGGAGGTCGGTCTCATGACGGCTCTCTTCCGGCGGATATATTCTATCACAAATCCAGCGGCGGCCGCGCGGATGGGGTTCGCGTCTGCATTTCTGTGATCGTAGTCCTTGGGTCAGAGGGTCCTGCAAAGGCGATCCCCCCAAACCGCCTGAGACACTTCCCCAAACTCTAACCTGAGATAGTACCCACCCTGCACCGCAGACACTCCTTCAGGCTTCCATCGGTATTTATTAACTCCTCCTGCCTCCCCCGGGAATAAGGGGAGGACTCGGATCAGGTAAGTGTCTGCGGTAAAGGTCGGAGGGATAAAGGTCAGTGTCTCAGGAAAGGTCGGCGGTCAGTCGTGCCGCAGGGCCCGCACCGGGTCCACCCGCGCGGCCCTCATCGCCGGGTAGACGCCCGCCGCCAGGCTGACCGCCACCGAAAACGCGACGGCCCCCAGGCACAGCCACCAGGAAAAATCGAAGTAATCGATGTGCGGGACACCCTGCCTGGAGAGAAAGTAATTGATGACCCGGTTGATGAGTCCGCTGACGGCCGCGCCGAGCGCCAGGCCGGCCAGGCCTCCCAGGAAACCGATGACGCCCGATTCGACAAAGAAGATCCGGCGGACATCCCGGTCGCGGGCCCCCAGCGCTTTCATGACGCCGATCTCGGAATAGCGCTCGAGGATGGACATGACCATGGTGTTGATGATGCCCAGGGAGGCGACGACGATGGCGATCATGCCCACGGCGGCGAGCACCATATCCATGACCAGGAAACCACGCCGGATTTCCATAAACTGGTCGGCCAGGGCGAACGTACCGAACCCCATCGCCTTGACTTCCTTTTTCACCGGCTCAAGAGCCTGAATGGACTTCAGCCGAACGTTGAGCGCCGAATAGCCGAGTCCACCCTTGCCGGCGCGGAACAGGTCCCAGATGCTGCTGAACGGCAGCCTGTTTATCCGCCGGGCGGTTCCAGCGGGCATGAAGATATCGCTCTGGAGCGGCCCCGAGCTTCCGAACGGGGAAACCTCGGAGACGCCCGCGATCGCCATTCTGCGCTCCTCGGTCGAAAAGGGAAGCTTCTGCCCGGCGAGCGAAGACATCAGGTCCGCGGGGTTGAGCGAAGAGAAGTCGAACCCGACGGTGGACAGGCTGAGCGTCCGCCCGACGGCTGTTTGAGGGTCGCGAACGCCGAGCTCACGGAGCAGCGAGGCCGAGACGATGACCGCCTCGTCGTCATCCGAACCGTAAGCTCGGCCGGCGGCGTACCGGATCGACTTCGAACCCGCGATCGCGGCAGGCACGACCTGGGCGAGCCTCAGCTCCTCGCTTCCGTCGAGACGGACGAGAACGGGCAGCCTGACGTCCGGGAAGGCGGATTCGACCCCTTCCAGCCCGGCGATCCTGGCCGCCGCCGCCTCGTCCAGGATGGTTTCGGTTTCCAGGGCCGTATCGGCGGGCGGACCCGGCGGCTGCCTCCCGTCGGGATCCCGCGCCCCTCTTTCAGGGATGTTCCCGGGCAACACGGTCAGGGTGTTGAAGAGTTCGAGCGACCGGAAGCTTTCGGTCACGTTCTTCTGCATGCCCCGGCCGAAGGAGATCATCGAGACCAGGGCCCCGATCCCGATCATCACCCCGGAGGCCGTGAGGAAAGTGCGGAGCTTCCGCTTCCAGAGGCTCGTCAGGGCGAACCGGAGGTGGTCACCCGGCCTCATGTGCGGCTCCTAGTATTGCCCGTCCATTTTGAAATCGGAGCTGTCGAGCCAGAAACCCGATCCCGTCACGGAATCATACTGGGCCAGCAGAAGGTCATAGTGGAATCTCTCCTCATCGGCGATCTTCTCGAAGATCTCCCTGGCCGCGGCGCCGGCCATCCCCGCCGCCGTGCCGGAGAAGAACTCGACGGCCTTCTGCTCGAGCTCCATCCCGATCCGCAGGGCCTCGACCTCGCTCTTGCCCTCGGCCCGCTTCATGCGGTCGGCCAGCTGCTGGATGACGGCCGACGGCCCCTTGAGCTCCTCGCTCCGGACCTGCTTTTTCCAATCGTCGGATTTTATGACGGAGCTGAACAGGCGGCTGAAGGTCTCCAGATGCTTGACCTCCTCCTGGGCGAGCCGGGTGAACATCTTTTTGCCCAGCGCGTTTCCCGTGGCCTCGGCGGCGTGGTTGAAAAAAGCCTGCCCGTTGATCTCGAGCTTGATGGCCTCGCTGATCAGAGTCTTCACATCCTGGCTGATTTTATCCAAGGTATTCTCCTTTCATCCCTCCGCATCGGTTTTTCGGAGGACATAGAAATTCCTGAGACGGGGA
>Ga0315275_10002409_pt1 | contig 16894 bp, 13 predicted proteins | sample YL17G03_0_MG_FD_205557 | JGI IMG/M metagenome (GOLD analysis project Ga0315275, IMG submission 205557) | Sediment microbial communities from Yellowstone Lake, YNP, Wyoming, USA - YL17G03_0 | ecosystem: Environmental > Aquatic > Freshwater > Lake > Sediment | place: USA: Wyoming | collected... | reverse complement strand
GTGGCCAGATATCGAATGGCCGGGGACATTTCTGGTGTAAACCGTATTGTCAGCTCCGCGTTATGTGTCATGACTATGTCCGGCTTGTTGGTACTGGGATTGACGATCGCGGTGGCACTGCTACTGCCCCACGTATTCAGCGCTACGCTTGGAGAGAATGTACACGAGGCACAATGGGTCGTGTTTTTCCTGGGAGCCAGCATAGGAGTAGAAATGGCCTTGGCAGCGTACAATGGAGTTCTGACCGGCTGCCATCGGTGGGGGCTTCAGAATATTGTTGAGGCTGGATGGCATGCTGTGACCATTGCAGGGATGATTGTTGCTCTGCTGATGAGCAAAGGGCTGCGGATTCTATCGCTGATATACCTGATCGGGATTGTGCTCGCCTATGCGACGAGGATGATCTTGGCGTATCGCGTTTGCGAGGGTTTGCGTGTCCATCCGTCGCTGGTTAGGTGGGAGACTATCAAAGAACAGTTTGCCTTTGGAGCAAAGACTCTGATTCCATCTATATCAGGGCTACTCCTGAATCAGACTACGAATGTTCTGCTCGCGGGTTATCTTGGGCCAGCCATGCTGGCACTATATGCTCGGCCCCGATATTTACTGCTTCATGCAGACATGCTGGTTAGTAAAATGGGGCTTGTGTTAATACCAGCAACCAGTTCGCTGCAAAGCCAGGGGAACATGGAAGAAATCCGGGGATTATTGATGAAGTCTGTGCGTTATTCTTTCTACCTGGTTTTGCCGATTGTCCTGGTGCTGGTCTTTTTTGGCGGCGCGATCATGCAATTGTGGATGGGACCTCGCTATGCTGACGGTGTAGTCCCGGCAATCCTGGCGGCCGGCTCTCTGATAACGATGGTCCAAGCACCTCTATGGCTGATTCTTGTGGGCTTGAATGCTCACGGTCGTGCGGGTATCGCACAATTTGTCGCCTCACTGTGTTCGGCAGGGATGGTTTTTCTGGCACTTGGATTTCTTAACTGGGGGCTTGCCGGAGTCGCGGTTTCCATCACGCTTCCGCTGATGATTATGAACATGACATACCTGCCATTCTTGATATGCCGGCAGGTTGGTCTTAGTGTGAGACAATACTTTCTGTCGGTGACGGTAGGTCCTGTGGTTCATGTGTTGCCGTTTGCGTTATGTCTGGTGGTCGCCAAGTTCGTTTTCACAACTGAACCCTTGAGAGGTCTGTTGTTTGGCGGAACAGTAGGCAGCGTAGTCCTGGCGGTTCTGTACTACCGATACGTGCTCCCCGATCGGATTAAGGTACGCCTGTTGCGCTATGGGAGAGTGAGAGGGTCGACAGTATGAAATTAACAACGGAACAGTTTTGGAACTCGCGGCATGAAAATCATGCCCAATCTAAAGCAATAGACGTACAGGCAAGGAAAGGCCTGATACGAAAGATCGTCGATAATGCAAGGCTTAGACGAGGCGCTCAAGTGGGCCAGAGCTACAGTGGTTTTGTCCTTGACAAGCTGCTGAAGGCTCATCTACCTATACGTCCCGATTGGTCGGTAATCGAGATTGGATCTGCCCCAGGTAAAAACCTTGTTGATCTACACCGCAGCTTCGGCTATGAGCCATATGGGGTCGAATACAGTCACACGGGCGTGATTCTAACACGGGAGACTTTCCGTAAACATGGATTTGATACAGACAGAGTAATTGAGGCGGATTTCTTCGATCAAGAGTTTCAGAGTAGATTTCAGGGGAAGTTTGACGTGGTATACTCAAAAGGCTTTATCGAGCACTTTGATCCTCCTGATGAGGTGTTGAGCCTGCACGTCAATCTACTCAAACCAGGCGGGTTTCTAGTATGTACAATTCCAAATTTGCGAGGCGTCTGTTATCCCTTTCTTTGGTTATGTGCGCGCGACCATTTGAAGATGCACAATTGCGCACTCATGCGGAAGAGTTCGTTCAGCCTCGTATTTGAACCACTTGGGCTAGACGTGAGATTCTGTGGATATGTTGGTGCATTTGACTTCCACGGTTCTCCGTTCAGGCATGAACGCAGCCTACGGGGATTTGCAGCAGCAGCATTGGATCGTGTACAGGACATTCTGGACCACAGCATGTTTCTATGTTGCAGAGGCCATTTCCCGGAGTCTCGTTTGAGTGCGAGTCTGGCATTTGTGGGACAGCGTGTTTCATGATTTATTTCACAACGAGAAATAGACGCAGCTTCAAGAGACTTCTCTGTTATGACAGTGGGCCTGACCCGTCTATGACTATACATTCACAATCAAATCGTAAGCCGAGCATTTGTTTTGTTGCGCTAGACAACTTTGCCGCGTTAGCTGATGATCCAACGTATGGGCACATTGGCGGGGCGGAAATTCAGCAGGTACTCATCGGTAAGAACCTGGCCAAACGAGGATATCGAATCAGTTTCATCACGCTCGATCATGGCCAGGATGATGAGATAGAAATTGAGGGCATGCGCATTATCAAGGCGTATAAACCTAATGTGGGGGTTCGAATGCTGCGTTTCCTGCACCCCAGACTTACCAGCCTCTGGCATGCGATGAAACGGGCAGATGCGGATATCTATTATCAAAGAACAAGTGACAGCACCACCGGTATTATGGCAGCTTTCTGCCGTCGGTATGGTCGAAAGTTTATCTTCGCAGTTGCGTCTGACTACGATTGCCTGACTGATCCACCACGCCGTCTGACAAGGCATGCACGTATTCTTTACCATTATGGTCTCCGGCGGGCGAATCTCGTCATTGCTCAGACGGTGACGCAGCAGAAACTCCTTTGTGAGAACTTTTGTATCAACAGCACGGTCATACCCAATTGCGCTCCGGACTACGGACGTTGTGCCGGGGATGGCAAAGGTCAGGCACCTGACCGAGGAAGGCGCCTCCTCTGGATAGGAGCGTTTACGCCTGTTAAGCGACTGGAACTGCTTTTGGATGTTGCAGAACAGCTTCAGGACCTCCAGTTCGATGTTGTTGGTGACGGTAATAGCGAATCGGAATATGTTCAACACTTGCGGTGGCGAGCCAAGACTATACGAAACGTACATTTACATGGGATGCTTCCGCACGCGTCTGTGCACCAGTTTTATCAGCAATCAGCAGCGCTGATTTGCACAAGTCGTGCGGAAGGTTTTCCCAACACCTTTCTGGAGGCCTGGAGCTATGGTCTGCCGATAGTCTCGACATTTGACCCAGATGACTTGATTGCAGATAAGGGCCTCGGCATAGTGGGTAAAGATGTTTCCGAATTGACAACCGGTATTCGTGAGTTACTGGAATCGCCGGAACAATGGCGAAAGACATCTCAGTCTGCCAGAGAATACTTCATGGAGAACCACACGCCGAACAAGGTCATGGAACGGTTCGAGCGTATTTTCTGTGAAGTTGTCAATTCCGCGTGCAAGAACGGTGATGGAGAGAGTGTTTGAAGGCTATGGTTGTGACATCCTTTCCTGACGATCCAATCGCCCCAGTGGGTGGCGTGGAGGCAGTCAGAGCTAATCTGATTGAAACGCGGAATTTGACGATCTGGATATAAACCTTGTGACAGCTCGGTGAGGCTGCAGGTCGCCAGGCACAGAGGGCCGGGAAAAATCGTCATCCACTGACTTCCCTGGGCGAGAGGGAGTGTTCTCTGAAATGCGGGTGGACCGGGTCTGAGCCAGACGCGGGAACATCTAGGGGAAATCGAGCCGGATCCGATTCACGCTCATGGCCGTTGATTGTCAAAGGTTAGACGCATGATCAAATTGCCCACTTACAAAATTTGACACTGTCTTGGGAAAGAGACATCGTAGATTCAATTAGTACTGTGAGGTGAAATGTGTGTGGCATAGCTGGATTTTTCACAGCAAACAACAATAGAAGTACAGTTGAGATGGTGTCAATTGCTAATGAGATGGCCAACTCGATACAGCATCGCGGCCCTGATCATGGTGACGTGTGGGTGAGTGAGGAAGTAGGGTTAACATTGGCACATCGTCGTTTGTCGATTATTGATTTGTCTGTCAGAGGAAATCAACCTATGTACTCTGAAAATAGGCAATTCATTATTGTTTACAATGGCGAAATCTATAATCACCTTGAATTGCGTTGGGAATTGGCTTCTTACGGCAAGGCCTTTAGAGGACATTCTGACACAGAAGTTATTCTTGCCGGATTTGAAAAGTGGGGAGTTGAGGAAACAATTAGAAGATGTGTTGGAATGTTTGCGATGGCGCTGTGGGACATAAACGCCAAGGATCTATATTTAATAAGAGATCGAATGGGAGAGAAGCCCCTTTACTACGGGTGGCAAAAGGGAACATTTCTTTTTGCGTCCGAATTGAAAGCGATAAGAAAACACCCTGATTTCGAGGGTAATATCAATGTAGATTCTTTGGCCCTTTATTTCAGGCACCAATACATTCCTGCACCATATTCTATTTACACGGGGATTTGCAAACTGGAACCGGGAATGATCTTGAAATTGTCTTTGGGCGGGATCTCAAGACCGAACGGCCGTGCGAATTCTTCTAAATTGAGATACTGGTCATTAAAAGAAGTTGTGGAAAAGGGAGAATGCAATCAATTCGACGGTACACCAGAGGACGTTGTGGATACGTTGGAATCGCTCATTGTGGAATCAATTAAAGGACAACTGATATCAGATGTTCCGTTAGGCGCATTTTTGTCCGGCGGTATTGACTCATCCACGATTGTTGCGCTGATGCAGAAATTGGATTCGAAGTCTGTTAACACTTTTTGTATTGGTTTTGAAGACCGTCGCTGCAATGAAGCCGTTTATGCAAAAAGAGTTGCAGACCATCTTGGATGCCAGCACACGGAATTATATGTGACGCCCCGTCATACTCTGGACGTCATACCTAATATGCCCAGATTGTATGATGAGCCATTCGCCGACTCATCTCAGATTCCAACATTTCTTGTTTCAGAGTTGGCCAGGAAACATGTGACTGTGAGCCTTTCGGGAGATGCTGGAGACGAGCTATTCTATGGCTATAATATTTATCCTTTGTTGTTTAGGCGTTGGCGTATTGCTCGTAGAGCAAGTATAGGCAATAAATTGTTGCAGAATGTAATACTTAAGTTGACCCAACTGACACTTAAGGCAAATCAGAAGCAACTTGCTGTCGTCAGGTCACTGTTGTCATCTGGAACTTATATCGATGTATATAGAGCCATGATGTCTGTGTGTAATGATCCATGTAGCCTTGTGTTGGGTTCAAGTGAACCTGGAAATATATTTTCAAATAATGGATTGTTGCCCAATATACGTAGCAAAGAAAACACTATTATGGCTTTAGACGCATTATCATATCTGCCAGACGACATATTAGTGAAAGTTGATCGTGCCGCTATGGCGTGCAGTCTGGAAACACGTATGCCGCTGCTTGATCATCGCATTGTTGAGTTTGCTTTTAAATTACCTTTTGATATTAAGTTTCGTGAAGGGGTGTCTAAATGGCCAATAAGGCAAATATTATACAAATATGTGCCACGCAACTTAATTGAACGACCAAAACAAGGTTTTGCGGTTCCTTTGGCTAAGTGGTTGCGCAATGAGCTAAGAGAGTGGTCGTGTGATATATTGAATAATGACCGGATAAGGAACGATGGCATGTTAGATGTTGACGTTGTTCGCAAGTACGTGGATGAGCATGTGAACGAACTCCACGATCACAGTGGTGTTGTATGGAGTTTGTTAATGTTTCAATGTTGGCTGCACAGCGGATAGCCCTTTCGGTGTGAGGCGCGGAGCAGCATACAGTACTGAGAGATGCCGAAAATCGCTAACCGAATGTGGATGCTCCAATAAGAATGGTGAATAGACGAATATGTGTTGTTCTGGTCATCGACGACTTGGAATATGGCGGCGCCCAGCGTCAGGTAATTGAATTGGCAAATAACATGGATCGTGATCGCTTTGACGTCCATGTATGCACTCTTTCGAATTACGTTCCTCTTGGCAACCAGTTGAGAGACTCCGAACATAGACTTCACACTGTTGTAAAGAAGAATAGGATTGATTTTACGGTTGTGCTGCGTCTGGCTCGCTTGTTGAAATCATTGAACGCTGACATCGTCCATAGCTATTTATTCGCTGCGGATATTGCCAGTCGGCTTGCCGGGCGTCTGGCTGGTACGAAATTGATAATCGGATCCGAGCGGAATGCTAATTACTCTCCCAAGAGGAGAAACATACTTGCTTATAGACTGACTCGAAGATGCGTCGATCTTACCATCGCTAATTCCAAGGCTGGTGCCGCTTTCCACAGTAGAGTATATGGCCAGCCGGCTTGCGATTATCGTGTTGTATATAACGGGGTGGATACCGACCGATTTAGACTCCGAAACAGGATGGAACTTCGCAAGCAATTGGGTATAGGCACTGAGAAGCGAGTCATTGGCGTTTTCGCAAGTTTCAAGCCTCAAAAAAATCACACCATGCTTCTTCAAGCTTTCAAGAAAGTGCTCGAATCCTTTCCGGACGCCCAACTGCTGCTTGTTGGGGACCAGTTGTATGGCAACATGATGGGCACGGGCGACTATAACTGCAGAATGGAAAAGCTGATAGATGAACTGGGGATACGTCGTCAGTCTATGTCTCTTGGGAACCGTGATGATGTGGAGGTGATATATCCAGCATGTGACATTACGGTACTATCATCGCTTTACGAAGGTACGCCGAACGTCCTGCTGGAGTCGATGGCCTGTGGCATACCGGTTGTGGCCACCGACGTATGTGATAATTCGTATGTGGTCAAAGAGGGCGAGACAGGCTTTCTTGTGAAAGTGGGTGATGTCGAAGGGATGGCCAGCCGCATTAAAATGCTGTTGGGCAACGATACCCTTCGCCAGGAAATGGGGAAAAAAGCTAACGATTGGGCGGTGAGGGAGTTTTCGATCGAACAACTGGTCAGAAGAACTGAGACTGTCTATCTTGAAGCATTAGCGAGAAAGCGCAGCAAATGCCGGCAAGAACCTTTGCCCATTGGTGATATCAATTGAACGAATCTGCACGGACATTAAGGTGCATCAATTGCTATTCGGTACCGGCCGGACATGGAATCAAATGTAGAAGACGGGTGTGATCTGGTGAGTACGGATGTGCAACTGCGGGAGTTGCCTTATCCTTACCGGGCGATGCTGGCGATCTGCAGTGATCTGGACGAGACGCCGGATCGGCCAGGCAGGGCGTCAGACGGCCATGGAACGATTCCATCCTCACGTTGTGGCCCAAAAGACCAGGGTTGTTTACCAGCAGATACGCAATGATTATGATAAGAACAAAAGACGATCTCAAATATTATCTGAATGCAGACGCCATAGCACTTAGGAAGTATGGTAAGTGCCCGTTATTGAGCAGGGATGATATATGGAAGTTCCAACGACTTCTGAGAAAAACTGAGTATCTGAAGAACACGATACGAACGAAAATAAGCTTTAAATATATTCGTTTTCGTTTCTTAAGCTTTAAGCTGAGCAGGCTCGGTCGATTATTAGGCTTCTCAATTCCTTTGAATACATGTGGGCCAGGTTTGTCAATTGCGCACAGGGGAACGTTGGTCATCAATGATGGTGTCAGATTAGGAGCTAATGTGCGACTACATGTATGTGTGAACATTGGCACTAACGCTGGCAGCAAGCTGTCGCCAATGATAGGTAACAATGTCTATATAGGACCCGGTGCAAAAATATTTGGCGATATTCATATTGCTGATGGAATCGCTATCGGCGCAAATAGTGTAGTGAACAAATCCTTCCTCGAAAGAAACATATCAATTGCGGGGATTCCAGCTAGAAAAATTAGTGACAAAGGTAGTAAGAATCTCGTACGTCGAGCTACTGATATTCTTGATAGATTGAAAAGAATCCAGGAATTGAGAACGTGAATCCTTTGTCATGATTCATCTGAGTGTAACAAGATAAACAAATAACATGGAAGCCTAAATGCTATGAACTCTTTATATACTGTGTCCGGAACTGAGTTGGTCTTCTTAAAATACATTTCTATTAATAGAACTATTTTAGAAGTTAGATAAATGAAGGTTTTAATCGTAAGGGATAGGGAAAGCGCAGGTGGAGGTATTGTAACCTATTACGATGCGTTACATGACTATTTCACCGTGAAAGTCGATTATGCACCTATCGGCAGGCCACATCCGATGTTTACGAGCGGCAGAATATCTGTCCTCAAGAAGTTCACTGTGACCCGACTTCTGTTGGACTATTTAATGCTCATTTACAAGATCGCTACATTCCGACCCCATATTGTTCTTGTCAATTCCTCTATCGAGAGGGGAGGGAAAGCGACCGCAAGAGACTGCCTGAATGTTGTGATCTCAAAGATAATGGGACGGAAGACTATATTGTTCTGGCATGGATTCGTCAGTGGGGGGGCACAATTCCCGTTCATGGGAGGCAACAGAGGCGTCGTATGCTGCCTCTATAAAACTTGTGACGCTTTCGTTGTTCTTGCTGCACAATTCAAGGAGGATTTGAAGCGATGGGGATTCAACAAGCCGATCTTTGTTGAAACAACAACAATCGGCAAGGAACTGACCGCGAATGGAGATATTAGGCGACGGCCAGTCCCAGAGAATAAGCGGAGCCTGCTGTTTCTGTCCAGAATCATTAGGGAGAAGGGGATTATTGAATTGATTGATGCCTACAGTCTGTTGAAGCATAAACATCCAGATTTCGAGCTCTCTATAGCGGGAGATGGTGATGATCTCGACTACGTCAAGGACTACGTTCGAAGAAGGAGTATAGAAGACATTCACTTCCTTGGTTATGTGACCGGCAACGAGAAATTCAGAGCCTTTGAGAGTGCGGCGATATTCTGTTTTCCGAGTTACGCCGGAGAAGGCATGCCTGTTGCAATATTGGAAGCAATGGCCTTGGGCCTGCCTTTGGTCAGCAGTCAGGTCAGCGGATTGAAGGATATTCTGGTGGATGGCAAAAATGGCATGATTCTTGGAAAGATAGAATCACTTGAGATCGCCAATAAGATTTCGGAATTGGTTGAGAATGACGATTTGAGGGATAGAATATCCGAATATAACACGAAATATGCAGCAGAGAAATTTCACCCCCAAAAATGTGCCGGGCGGTTGACCGAAATTTGCAAAAGCGTCGTGACAGGTACCAAAGCACTTTAGGAAGTCTTGAATTGGATAGTCTGCTTGATTCGTCTCTTGTCGCAATCTCCACCAAGCACAGTGGATATCCATCCATTCCGCCGTATTCACCCAGCGAGACTTACCCTGAGTATCCTTTTGCCCCCGATAGCCTGGCGCAAGAGGTCAATCACGCTTACGACGGAGTACGCGATGCGCTGCGGCTGTTGGAACTTGATGTGGGGCGCTATGGCCGAGAGAGTTGGAATCCTCTCGGCGAGATCATTCAGCCTGGCAACACGGTCGTGCTGAAACCCAATTTTGTTCGTGATTTTCGCGAGACGCATCCGGGGCACGAGGACTGCCTTATAACCCATGGTTCTATTATTCGAGCGGCCCTTGACTATGTATATATAGCCCTAAAGGGCGAAGGCCGAATTATCATTGCGGACGCCCCGCAGAACGATGCAGACTTTGACTCAATTCGACGAATAGCGGGATTGGACGAGATTCAGGAGTTCTACCGCCGCCGCGCGGACTTTGAGGTGGAAGTCTATGATCTTCGACCGGAGAAGGCGCGAAAAGTCGATGGCGTGATAGTCGGTCATGAACGGTTGCCGGGTGATCCTGCCGGTTATGTGAAGGTGAATTTGGGCCAACATTCCGCGTTTCACGAAATCTCTAACCTGTGTCACCTGCTGTACGGCGCCGAATACGACACCAGAGAACTCCGCTCGCACCACCATGACAATATTCACGAGTACCTGATTTCGAAGACCGTTATTGAGGCAGACTGTGTCATTAACCTGCCCAAGCTCAAGACCCATAAGAAAACCGGTATCACGGTGTGCATGAAGAACTTAGTGGGAATTAACGGGAATAAAAACTGGCTGCCGCACCACCGGGAAGGCACGCCTGCCCAGGGTGGTGATCAGTTTGCTGATGACGGTGTAAAACACCGGATCGAACGAAAGGCCATGGCCTGTTTCAGGGGTCTTTTCCCCTTGTTCGGGCCTTTGAGAGGAGTTATGGCCAAGCCGCTGAAAGGTCTCGGCAAGGGCATCTTCGGCGACACAAACTCCAATACCGTTCGTTCAGGCAACTGGTATGGCAATGACACAACCTGGCGGATGGTGATCGATCTGAACCGGATACTCATGTACTCAGACAAGACAGGACGTCTCCAAGACAATCCTGCAAGGGGAATATTTTGCATTGTTGACGGGATTGTCGGCGGTGAAGGCAATGGTCCACTGGATCCTACTCCAAAACCGGCGGCGATTGTGCTGGCCGGAACGAATCCGGTGGCTGTCGATCTGGTATGTGCGCGCTTAATGGGGTTTGACTACACGCGACTGCCTGTGTTATGTCAGGCCTTAGACAATCGTTCTATGCCAATTGCGGAATTTGACTATAACGCGGTAGTCTGTAAGTCGAATAGCCGGCAGTACGACCGACCCTTGGATGAATTTGACGGAATGAGCCTGGCCTTTAAGCCCCACTTTGGATGGAAAGGGCATGTTGAACTCACACCAAGACACGGAGACACGGAGACACAGAGTAAAAGAGATTGTTAGTGATAAAACCTCGGTGTGAAATGAATGATTAACGGGGAAATCAAATAGTTCTTTGTGTCTTTGAGGCTTTGTGTGAAAAATGAATGAGAATGAGATTGGAAAGATAATAGTGAATTCTGCGGTTACTTTGCATAGAGAGCTTGGTCCTGGCTTGCTTGAAAGCGTCTATGAAGTAATACTGGCCCACGAACTTGAGAAATGCGGTTTAACCGTTGAACGACAAGTCGCAATTCCGATAGAATATGGAGGAATAACATTCACTGAAGGTTTCAGAGCCGACATCGTTGTGGAAAATAAAGTAATAATCGAATTAAAATCTGTTGAAACCATTAATAAATCACACAAAAAGCAACTTCTGACTTATTTGCGACTTGCAGGCTATAAGCTCGGATATTTGCTGAATTTCGGTGAAGCTTTGATGAAAGACGGAATATCTAGAATAATTAACGGCACAATTTCTTAATTCTTAGTGCCCCCCTGTGTCTTTGTGTGAGCCATTTCATTTCCGATGAAAAAAGCATTGTCAAAAAAGAATCTGTGGGAAAAGACACCGCCATTGTTGAAGTCAACATTGGGCAGATGTTTGGGGTTAATTCCTCCGAAATGGTTGTTAGGCAGGAGTTTTACCGAGAACTGCAAGTTTGTTCGTGATGCGCAGTGGTGGCCCGCGGAGCGTGCCCGCGAATACCAACTGAATGAATTGCGCGAAATTATAAATCTTGCTTATGAAAGGACCAAGTTTTATCGTCGGGTGTTTGACTCTGTTGGATTTCGTCCGGGAGACCTGCGAACACTGGATGATATGAATCAACTTCCTACAATTGACAAGCAAGTTGTTAATGAGAACCGCTTGGATATGTGCACAAAGAATGTCAAGGGCAGGGATGTGGATTTTGGATCAACCGGAGGGACAAGTGGCACTCCATTACATTTTTATTTAAGTGCAAATCGCCATTCCGTCGAATACGCATACCTTACAAGGAGTTGGGAACGGGTAGGTTACAGGCTTGGGATGCCGATGGCTGTGTTGCGCGGTCGAACGGTGCGGGCGGATCGGAATGGTCTTCGCCATGAATATGACCCGATTCTCCACCATCATTATTACAGCAATTTCCATATGACAGGTGACAACATGCGGCGATATCTTCACCATATACGCAGCATAGGCCCATGTATGCTGCACGCCTATCCATCTTCTGCCCAGGCTCTGGCAAACTACATCATAGAGATAGGTAATCAAGGCCCCCAAAACGTTCAGGGTGTCCTCCTTGAGTCTGAGAATGTGTATCCCGACCAAGTTCACGCCATAGAAAAGGCTTTCCATGCGCGGACTTTTTCATCGTATGGGCATTCCGAAAGACTGGTGCTTGCTGTTCAATGCGAACATACGCACAATTACCATGTCTGGCCAACCTATGGTTTCTTCGAACTTCTTGATAATGATGATAAGCCCGTTTGCACTCCTGGTCAACAGGGCGAGGTTGTGGGAACCGGCTTTATCAATACGGTGATGCCGTTCATTCGATATCGAACCGGAGATTGGGCCACTTATGTCGGTGGGTGTTGTGAGGCGTGCGGGCGCGAACACGTTATTCTTAGCGATATTGAGGGAAGGTGGCCACAGGGGGCGCTTATTGCAGCCGACGGTTCGGTAGTAACTATGACCGCGTTAAACGTTCACGATGATACTTTTAACAATGTGCGAGAATATCAGTTTCACCAATCAGTACCCGGAAAGGCGACCTTATGTGTTGTGCCTGTCACTCCCTTTGATGACAAGGAAAAACAGCGGATTGTCATGAATATGAACAAGCGGCTCCAAGGCCAAGTAACACTTGACCTTGAGATACGAACGGAGTTGGTCAAGACAGCACGGGGAAAACAGCCAAGAGTTATCCAGAAGTGTACATTTCCCGTACAACGTCCACAGTTTAAAGTAAATTAATCACAGCAAGTTGATCAGAGAATTCGACGAGAAAAAGGAGTTCCGTTAAACTCAGACGGCGATGTCTGAGAATTTCTCTGTAATGCCATGCAAACACTTAATTGGTATTATCAACGTCTTAAAGCTATGTCTGCGGCCGAGATTGCGTTGCGCATAGGGTCGTCGCTGCGCGATCGTGCCGACTGGTTCCTCGTTGGTCGGCGGCAGCAGTTGAGGAGGCCTTCGGCAATCTTGGACGGAGACGGCAGGGATGAAGTACGGGCTTTTTGGGTGAGCGATATGACCGTTGGGGACAGGGCACGGCTGAAGACGGGTGATGAATTCGAAAAGCGGTGGTGCGATTCCCTGCTGGCCCGGGCGGAGCGAATTGCAGAGCATCGGCTGGATTTTTTCAGTCTGAAAGACAAGCACCTTGGCGACCCGATCATCTGGAATCGCGACCATGAACGCGCCCAGGATACGCCGATGACCTATTGTGGATTTCTCGATTATCGGGATGTTAAGGAGGCGGGCGACTGCAAGCTTGTCTGGGAACCCAATCGTCATCACCAGCTCGTGGTGCTCGGCAGAGCCTATCGCCTCAGCGGGGATATGCGCTTCGCCAACGCCGTGGCGGAGCAATTAGACAGTTGGCTCAGGCAGAATCCTTATGGCGCCGGGATGAACTGGCGCAGCGGCCTTGAACTCGGCACAAGGCTCATAAACTGGGTGTGGGCTTTGGATCTGATCGCAGAATCAGGAGCTATCGACGACCAGCTACGACATCGAATCTTGGACTGCGTGGCGCGTCATATCTGGGAGATTGACAGGAAGTATTCATACGGGTCTTCTGCGGGTAATCACTTGATCGGCGAGGCAGCAGGGGTGTTTGTTGCAGCGAGTTACTTCGCAAATCTGAAGGAAGCTGCGTGTTGGCGGGCCAGGAGCCGGGAAATCCTCTGCCGCGAGATCCTCAGCCAGACATTTCCCGACGGCGGCACGTTAGAGCAGGCTATCGGGTATCATTTTTTCGCGCTTCAGTTCTTCGTTGTTGCTGGCATCACAGCGCGCGCAACGGGACAAGACATGCCGGAATCGTACTGGTCGAGACTGGAGAAGATGTTCGAATTCCTTGGCGTCTTGAGTGAGGGTGGGGACAAGCTGCCGATGTTTGGCGACTGCGACGACGGATACGTTCTCGATCTGGGACACGATCCACATAATATCCGGCAATGGTTATCGGTTGGGGCCGCACTGTACCGCCGGGCGGATTTTAAGGCGTGGGCAGGGGGATATGCCGAGCCGGTCGAGTGGTTGCTGGGTAAAGCGGGACGCGAGAGTCTTACGGCGATCCCGGAGCCGCTGAGCAAGACAATCACTTCGAGGGCTTTTGAGGATAGCGGCTACTATCTGCTGCAGTATGGGGAGTCCGATTCAACGGGTCGAATCAGCGTGGTATTCGATTGCGGGCCGTTGGGGAAGGGGACCCTTGCGGGACATGGACATGCGGACGCCTTGAGTTTCACTCTGCGGGCATTTGGAAGGGACGTACTGGTTGACCCTGGGACGTACGATTACTTCAGCTATCCGAAGTGGCGGGAGTATTTCCGCAGCACGCGAGCGCATAACACGATCGTTATTGACGGCCAGGACCAGTCTGAGATGCTGGGTCTTTTTCTTTGGGGCAGGCGAGCAGAGGCGCGCTGTCTGAGCTGGGAGCCCACAGAAGTTGGGGGCAAGGTGGTCGGTGAACATGATGGCTACACCCATTTGGAGGACCCGGTTACGCATCGGCGTACGCTTGAACTCGATGGCCGCAATTGCAGGCTTACCATACGTGATGATATAATCGCCTGTGCAAAACACGAAATGCAGGTATTTTTCCATCTGGCCGAGCATTGCGTGGTCAATCCGGCGGGCGAAAATCGTTACGTCATTGATGTCGGACCGGGGACAATTACCATCGAACTGGATCACCGTCTTAAGGTTGAGGAATTCAAAGGCAGCGAGGACCCGATCTGCGGGTGGGTCAGCCGCGGATACCATCAGAAGCAGACGAGCACTACCCTGGTTGGCCGATGTGTTTCTGAAGGCAACACATCCGTAGTGTGCAGGATCGATATAGGTAAATTGAAGCAAGATGCCAAATAGACAAAGGCTAAACGAATGATGAAGAATGGCAGCCCAAATCGGCGACCGGTCATTGTGGCTGGAGTAGCGGCAAGTTTCCTGATGCTTGTTTTTGGCATTGGCTATCGCGTTCTGGCTGCTCGACTGGCGTCTCCCGTGAACGCCACTGCGCTTTCTGCTGAGGAACTGCAGCGATTACCCCTGCAAATTGGCGATTGGGCGGGCCAGGAAGTGCCGCTGGACGAGGCCATAGTGCGCGCCACCGACACGGATGCGTACATCAACCGCAGATATTCACGAAACAATGGTTTCGAATCTGTCTGGTTGTACATCGCGTACGGCGTCAAGCCGCGTGACCTGATGCCGCACCGCCCGGAGGTCTGCTACACCGGGTCCGGCTGGACGCTCATGGATCGAAGTTCCATGGAGCTGCCCTTGAGTGACGGGATGAAGCTGCCGTGTGGCACCTTCCAGTTCTCCCGCGGCGCTCTGAACACAGAGAGAGTCGTGCTCTTAGACTATTACATTGTAGATGGGGAGTATTGCGGCGACGTTACACTATTGCGATCAAAGGCATGGCGCGGAGCCGGCTCGATTCGCTATGTAGCTCAAGTGCAGGTAGTCGCTTCGGTCACAACGAATCTGACTGCCGATTCCGCAGCGAGATTAATCTCTGCCTTTGCCGCCGAATCAGCTCCACTGATACGCAGACTGTTCGAGAGTGCCGAAGAGAGCAAGCCCTTGGATGAAGGCCGCTCTGATGCTAATAGTACGCTTGGGGGGACTGGGAGTGGTTGACAATAATCGTATTCGCCGTCGACATGCCTTGCTGATTGCGGGCGGGCATCATACACAAGAGCACCTGCTCAAACTTGTTTTAGGCGCATTGGTGCTGCTGACTGCGTGGTCGTACTGGCCGACAATTACGGCCCTTTTCAAGGAATGGCAGAGGGACGCTGACTACTCTGCGGGCCAGCTTGTCCCGTTGGCTGCACTTTTTCTGCTTTGGCGTGAGAGAAAGACGCTCGGAGGATGCCTGGTAAAGCCGTGCTGGTGGGGTGGCGCAGCGCTGCTCATGCTGGCGCTGGCAGGGCGGACGTACGGATTGCTGTTTATGTTTGAATCGGCGGAGCGATACTCGCTGGTGCTGACCATAGCGGGCCTGGTCCTTATGGTTGGGGGTCGGCAGGTGTTTCGCAGTCTTTCATGGATACTATTGTTCCTTTTTCTTATGATCCCTTTTCCCGGGCGCGTTCATAACCTAATCAGCGGGCCGTTGCAGCGATTTGCAACAACGGGGTCGGTATTTCTCCTGGAGGCTTTTGGCGTCAGGGTCAGCCAGCAGGGAAACGTCGTGATGCTGGGTGAAAATACCCCTATGGCGGTAGCGGAGGCCTGCAGCGGCCTGCGAATGTTGATGGCGTTCATTATTGTGGCGGCGTTCATCGCGTACGTGGTCAAGCGTCCCCGCTGGCAGAAGGCCATCCTGCTCGGATCGAGTATCCCAGTAGCAGTCATCTGCAATATGATCCGTATCTTCGCCACCGCAATGCTCATGCTGTACGTCAGCGCAGAGGTGGCGCAGAAGTTCTTCCATGATTTCGCCGGCTTTGTCATGATGCCGGTCGCTGTGCTACTGCTGTTCAACGAGATCTGGCTGATGGATAGAGTAATTGTGCCTGAGCCCGATCTCCAACAGAGACGGGCAGGCACTCAGTCAAGACCCGCCGCAGGGGTCTATGTGAGGAAGGAGATCCCCAAAACAAGCCCGAAAACACACCGTTGAAGACTGAAGGTTCCGGCTGAGAAGTCGATTCTGACTTGCTTTCGGGGATTCTGGATTGTGGAGAACACGTATTTTTCGCAGGTTGAGTAGTAAATCGCTGTTTTCTCAGGATTCTCTCTTGACATTGATGGCGCTTTTTGCTCTACTACAGGTTGGTGTTTTTTGTGGAGTTATTGGTAGATGATACGGAAGTTGGGTGATGATTCGGAGTTTGGGTTGATGATTTGATGGTTGGCTGGAGAAAAATCATAGCGGGGGTTATTGCGGGGCTTCTCATTTCCGCGGCGGCTTATGCCGACATGGTGCCGGCTTCTGCGCCGGATGCCGGACGAGGGCCGTCTCCGCGCGTTTGCAGC
>Ga0315275_10002408_pt1 | contig 16894 bp, 16 predicted proteins | sample YL17G03_0_MG_FD_205557 | JGI IMG/M metagenome (GOLD analysis project Ga0315275, IMG submission 205557) | Sediment microbial communities from Yellowstone Lake, YNP, Wyoming, USA - YL17G03_0 | ecosystem: Environmental > Aquatic > Freshwater > Lake > Sediment | place: USA: Wyoming | collected... | reverse complement strand
ACCGCTTCCGACAAGCCTCCATCTCTCGTGTCGTCATATCCCGCTATTACCACGCGGGGCTGTCATTGTCTAACGGAGTAATACTAGACAGCAGACAGCGTTGCAGCGAGCGGCTGCCATACAGCGAGGGGGAACGGTTGTAGAGGAACGGCCATGAGAGAGAGGCTAGAGGATAGCCAAGGCGGCACCGGACACAAGCCCCCGATCGGCTGCGTCGAGATCGCGGTGCTCAACGGCCTCGGCCTGATCGCGGGGATGGCAAGCTACACGAGGACTCCGGGGTATGAGTGGCGGCCCGCGTGGCCAGTGCTGGCAGTGAGCATTCTGGCCGTTATTGCGGGGACCGCGCACCAGATGCTGAGTAGCGGGCGCCAGACGCTTGTCGCGAAGATCGTAGCATTCAAGGCCGGAGTGCTGGTACGTCTGCTCTTCCTGGCACTCGCATTCGCCATCGGTATGGTACCTTACTTGCTGGAGACCGCCCAGCCAAGGGCGCGCCGAGACGTCTGCCTATACAACATGAAGAGGCTGGCTGAGGCGGCGCTGATGTATGCCAGCGATCACGACCACGTGCTCCCTCCGGCCCAGCACTGGTCAGACGCAATAGCTCACTACTCGCCGATCCGCGATGAGGGCACCTTCTGGTGCCCCTCATCACTGGGAGAGCGGCCTCGAGATCAGCGCTGGTCCGACTACGCGATCAACGAGCCTATGGGTGGTGCGAACGTCAGCAGGTTGACGCACTCGGACCGAGCGGTTCTGCTCTTCGAGAGCGAACTCGGCTGGGATGCTGCCGGCGGCCGCCCGGACCTGCCATCTACTCCCAGACACTTCGACGGGGACAGCTACGCGTTCGCCGATGCTCACGCCAAGTGGTACCCGCGTCGTCAGGCGGGACAGCTGGGCTGGAGTGCCAGAGACTAGGGCAGGAGCAAGCTCCTGCCGAACTGGGCATGCTATGCGCGTTCGGCGAAGACTCGGCCCTGTCAGTCCTGCAGGTTATTGACCAGTATGAAGTCCTGCCCGGTCACCGTGATCTCGTTTCCGACTTCGTCCACGTCGGCCCACGACTCCTCTACGATCCCGTGGCCCCAGTCTCGATAGCCGAGTCTCTCGTAGAGCTTCCTCGCCCGCGGGTTGTCAGTCGCGACGCCAATGCAGGCCTTCCTGAATCCCCTGTCCTTCACCATCGCTTCAGCGGCGTGTATGAGTTCGGAGCCGATGCCCTTCGACCGGTAATCCGAGGCCACTACGATGGCGTTCATCTCTGGGCAGTCAGGGAGATGCTCCCTGACACTCTCCAGGTCGGATCCCTCCCAGAGGATGTCGAGGTGCGCAACCGGGATTCCTCCGAGCCAGGCAAGAAGATAGGTGCTCCTACCCTCCTGCTGCCGCCTGAACCTGAGCAAATGGAGTTGACGCCGGGAAGGTATTGTCGCGTTGAGGGGCGCGATGTCTACCTCTCGGCAGATGGCGATGTGGAGTTGCTGCTCGGATTCTCCCATGCGTGACACCTCTCGGCGCGCAGGCGAAGACCTGCGCGCCCTACAGCGGACACTCCTTCATTCTTCCCTCGAACCATTGGTAGAAGTCGTGGTTGGGCACGTCTTCGGAGCCGAGGAGGAGGGGGGAGTAGGGGTGGCCGGAGACGTAGGCGAGGTGGGATTCGAGGGCGTTCTGGTCGGTGACCTTATCTATCTCCAGCAGGTGCCTGAGCGATGAGTCGGGCACACGGCCCTTGTCCTCCGGAGGCACGGCGCACAGCCAGATCATCCGGTGGACATCCTCGCGCTTGAGGTTCAGTTTCGGGAAGCCTTGCTCGATGTGCCGGGCGAGGTCGTTGTCCTGATCGCCGTAGTTCACGACGAACTTCTCCAGCGTGTCAATCGCGTCGGCGAGGAACACGCCGAGGGCGGTGGACAGATTGTAGAGCTTGCCGGCGGCGAGGATGGCGGCGTCGTCGGAGGCGCCGCCGCCGATGCGCTCGCGTATGTACATGTAGCGAATGCGATCATCGCGCGCGGCCGGTCCGGGGTCATCCACAATCAGACCATCCCGGCGGAAGGCCTCGATCCGGTCGGCGTAGGCGCCCTGCGCGAGCTGATCGCCGTTGAGCCCGAGCTGGTGCATGACATCGGTGTCAACGAAGTAGAGCTTGCCGCCGCCGATGCGGATGCCGGTGCGCTGTTCGGCCTCGAGCCTGACGTCGGAGTCGTCGCGCAGGCCGCCGAGGTAGAGGCCGCGCAGGACGTCCTCGGCGTTGACCTCGATGTGACGCAGCAGGCCGCATCCGATCAGCCCCTCGCCATCATGGTTCACCAGCGTGCGGGGCGCGTCGCCGTTGATGGCGTGGTCGGCCCAGTCGCAGACCTCATCAATGAGGGCCTGGCGCTGCTCGGCGACTACTGTTTCCTTGCGGCCAAGGGCGGCGACGATGTCGTCCATCTCGGTATTGGGGAAGCGCCGGCCGGCGAAGGCGCCGTGGCCCATCTGGGCGTGCCCCTCGCAGGACTGCATGAGGATGTTCTCCGCCGCTTGCTCGGTGGTGCGCAGGCGCATGGTGTAGAGCATGCGCTGGAAGTCCTCGCGGATGAGGTCGGAGGGGGAGATGTGTGGGCGCTGCGGCGGCCGCGACCGGCCGCGCGGCCGGCTGTCACTGCGGTGGTGATGGTGCTGGTCTCGTCGTCTGCGGGGCATGAGGGCCTCCCTTGTTGGCGTCACGCAGGTTTGCCACGATTCGGGAGGAAACCACAAAGACACCCCCCTTCGCTGAAGCTATGGGGGGCAAGCTAGACGCACGAAGGGATTGCTGGAGCCGCCCTGCTAGTGCGCAGCTTCTCGCTCCAGCTCAGCCAGCATCCGCGCGACGGTTTCCTGCAACGGCGGCAGGTCTTCGCGAGCGGTATCCCATAGGCGACGCAGGTGAACGCCGAAGTAGTCGTGTGCGATCTTGTCGCGCATGCCGGCTATGTCACGCCACGGCACTTCCGGGTAGCGCTCCCTCAGAGCATGGGGTATCTGCTTGGCGGCCTCACCGATGACCTCCAGGCCCCGAGTCACCGCGTAGACCTTCTCGTCATTGGCCTCGAAGGTTTCGAAATCCACGCCCCCGATGAAACGCGAGACCTTTTCTGCGGCGTCCAGGATGTCACGCAGGTAATCGGTATAGACGCGCCTCATACCGGGACGATCTCCTCCAGGATGCGGCGGCCGATTGCAGGCTTGAGAACACTCTTCTCCACTAGGTCCACCTTGACGCCGAGGAACTCGCCCAGTTCGCGCTCAAGTCTGACGAATCCGAAGAGCGTGAGAGGGTTCCGGTCCTCGAATTCCACCAACAGGTCGAGGTCGCTTCTCTTCCTCGCCTCGCCCCGCACGTAGGAGCCGAAGACCCAGAGGTTGCGTATCGCGTACTTCTCCCTCAGCTCGGGCAACTGAGCGCGCAGGCTGGTGAGGATCTGATCAACGGTAGGTGATGGTTTTGGCCGCGAGCGCGTTGCCATGGCTGTTCGCCCCCGGTGGCATGAGGTGACTAGACTACCGTTTCGTGGGGCAGGAGCGTGTCTCCTGCCCGAAGGGAAATGTGGCAGAGGCCCTTCGACTTCGCCCAGGATGAACAACCCTCTGCCCAACAATGGCTATCCGTGTTCATCTGTGTCCATCTGCGGTTTCCCCCTTCCCCCTCACCCCTTCATCCCGCTCAACGCAATCCCCCGCACGAAGTAGCGCTGGCCGATGAGGAAGACGATGAGCACCGGGATCATGACGATGACCGAGGCGGCCATGAGCAGGTGGTACTCGGTGGTGTAGGAGTCCTGGAAGTGGGCGAGGCCGATCGGGAGGGTCTTCAGGGCGAGGCGATCCACCACCATCAGCGGCCAGAGGAAGTCGTTCCAGGAGTGCAAGAAGACGAAGGTGGTTAGGGTGGCAAGCGCCGGCTTGGAGAGGGGGAGGATGATGTGCCGGTAGACCCCGAAGGGCGAGGCGCCGTCAATGATCGCGGCGTCCTCAAGCTCCCGAGGAATGGTCATGAAGAACTGCCTGAGCAGGAAGGTGCCGTAGGCCGAGAACATGGGCGGAAAGATAAGCGCGGCATAGGTGTTGGTGAGGCGCAGATTGCTGAGCAGCGCGTAGATAGGCAGCATGATCACGATCGCCGGCACCATCAAGGTTGCGAGGTAGCCGAGGAAGATCGCGTCTCGCCCGGGGAAGCGCAGCCGGGCAAAGGCGAAGGCGGCGAGGGAGCTGGTGAAAACGGTGCCAAGGGTGATGCAGATAGTAACGAAGATGGAGTTGGTGTAGAAGACGAGAAAGCCGTCCGCTTGCCGCACCAGACCGAAGAACGCGTCGCGGACGCGCACGCCCTGGGCGCGCCAGGCCTGCCCGTAGTTCTCCCAGTGGAGGCGAGTGATGCGCACCTCCCGGAGCTTGTCCTCCGAAACCGTCAGCTCCTCTCCAGCGCGGTCAGGTGGGGATAGCACGCGCACGTGCACACCCTCGGGCGAGTAGCGGAGTATGGCGGCGCGGACCTCCTGTGAAGATCGGGGCAGGAATGCCCCTCCCACAACAACAGCGACTTTGCAGGTGCGGCCCGCGATCTCCACGGTCGCGGGTTCGCTGGGGATCCACCGTGGCGGGAACTCGACCGCGTAGCCGGGGGCCTTGAGCGAGGTCGAGAGCATCCAGGCGAAGGGGACGAGCATGGTGACGCCCACCGCGGTAAGCGCGAGGTAAGCAACCAACCCCACCCCCCATCCCCCTCCCCGCACGCGGAGAGGGGGTGCTGTCGCCTCTTCGCCTCTTCGCCTCTTCGTCCGTTCGCCACTCATTGGTAGTGCACCAGCCGCTGGCCGTAGCGCCAGTTGATGAGTGTGAATGAGAAGACGAGGGAGAAGAGCACCGCGGCGATGGCGGCGGCGTAGCCGAGCTGATGCCAGGCAAGCGCATAGTTGTAGATATACAGCATGAGGGTTGTTGTCGCGCCCGCGGGCCCGCCGCCGGTCATGAGGAAGGCGGCGGTGAAGAGGAAGCTGCCCTGAAGGCCGGCGATGACGCTCATGGTCACCACGAAGAAGGTGGTGGGGGAGAGCAGCGGCCAAGTGATGTGGCGCAGACGCGCCCAGGAGCCGGCGCCGTCGAGGGCGGCCGCCTCGTATAGCTCCTGCGGCACCCCCTGCAGCCCGGCGAGGTAGAGCACGCAGTTGTAGCCGCCCACCCCGAGCCACAGCACCATGATGATGAAGGCGGGTTTCGCCCACTGCATCGAGCCGAGCCAGTCCGGCGGATGCACGATGCCGATGCTCATCAACATGCTGTTGAGCAGCCCGACGTCATTGGGCTGCTGGTAGAGGATCCACTTCCAGACGATGCAGACCGCGACCGCGGATGACACCGTTGGCAGGAAGTAGACCGTGCGGAAGATGGTGACGCCGCGCAGGCGCTGGTTCAGCAGCAACGCAAGCAGCAGCGAGCCCGCGATCGAGATGGGAATGCCCAGCATGAGGAAGAGCGTGTTGCCCAGGTAGCGCCAAAACTCCGGGTCATTGGCGACCAGCCGCCCGGCCTCGTGGCCGAAGCCCAGCAGCCGAACGAAGTTGCCAAGGCCGACGAAGCGTATCTGCTCCCTGAAATCGCGGAGGCTGGCGATAGGAGCTAGCCGATAGTCGGTGAGGCTAAGGCCGAAGCACGCGAGCACCGGCAGGAAGGTAAAGATCAGGAATCCAAGCAGGTTGGGCAGCAGGAATGGGAGCGCCGGAAGTACGGCCGAGATTCGAGATTTCGCCTTACGGCCGGCGGGCAAGTGGGGATCCGAGATTGGGGAACCGACTCTCGAGTCTCGATCACCGGCCTTCGACTTTCGACTCTCGATTCTCGGCTCTCGGTTCACGTCTCGTCTATCTCGTCGCTTCCGGGCGGCCAGTTGAACGAATCCGTCTCCTGGCCGACGAAGATCGTCACGATGAACTGATCCCGGTCGAAACTCGGGAGGTAGGAAGACACAACATCGTCATCGAGCTGGTGGACCAGCTCGTGCTGCTCCTCGTCATCGAGTGCAGACTCCAGGAACAGGTCTGCCTGCACCGAGTTGTCGGCATAGTGGATGTCCGCCTGGCCGACGCGCTGATCGCCCCTCGACTCCGCTCGGGGTGACCCTGAGTCTGCCGAAGGGTCGCCGCGCCAGATGACATAGATCTCCGAGGAAAGCGTCCGCAGCAGTCGGACGAGACGGAATGCGCTCACGGCCTGCCTCCGGGGAGGAATAGGGAAGGTGTTCGGCGGAGGCAGAGGAGCGTCCTGCTGGAAGGGCGGTTTCCGGGTGGGGACGATAGGGCCGAGTTCGCAGCGAGAGGGGCAGGACCCGAAGGTCCTGCCCCACGAGCGCACCGTACCGCCCCGCGAACTCCCCTGTTCGCTACCAGCTCTGCTACTGCCCCTCCGGTTTCGGTCGCGCTATCTGGGCCTTGCTTCCCAGGCCGATGTTATAGGAGAAGCCGAACAGCAACTGATCACCAGTGGATCGGTCGCCCTCGGTGCCGATGGACATCTGGAGCCACCGATCTTTCGTGACGCGCTGCTCCCAACCCAGCAGGTAGGTCCGCACGCGCTCGGAGTCCCCTTCCTCTGGGTCCTCGATGCTATAGGAGACCTCCAAGCTCACCCCCTGGGTCGCTCCGCCGCAGAAGTAACGTCCGCCCACGAACCACGCGTCCTGACGAATGAACTGCCCTTCGTTGTTGGGGTCGGGCACTGTCTCGCGGTCCCGGTAGGAGACCGCGTAAAGGAGCTGCCCATTCTTGCCCATCGGGTTCGCGCCCCGCAGCCAGAGCCCGTACCTGTCAGAGCGGAAATCATCCGTCAGCCCGGTGGGACTCACCCACGCGAGCCCGGCCGCGAGGGAGAGGGCGCGAGCGTTCCAGCGCTCCTCGGTCAGCCTCCTTAGTTCGTCGCTGGACGCAGCATCCCAGAGGGGCCCGAACCTCGCCCAAAGTGGGCGCAGCTGGTCCGTGGGGGTTCCTTGACTCACGTACTTCATATGCAGATACCACAGCTTCTTCCGTACATCATCGAGAGTCGCCGTCCGACTTAGCTGCCCATCCTTGCTCAGCAACTCGTTCAGGTTTCGAATCAGTACCTCGAGACCATCAGGTTGCTTCTTCCCGACGGCCTCAAAGAACAGTGCTATCTCATCCTCGTCCTGGAGGACCTGTCTGTCGTCGATCAGCGGAACTGAGATGCCAACTCCCAGCTTTGCTGACGGGTCGTCTTCCGTCGCCCCCTTCACCGCTGCTATTGAGTACTCGGTATCCAGCCTCATGCGCTCTCGGCGGAAGTCACTCGCCTCGCCGCGAACCGTGCCAATCCGCCAGCCCGTGATCGCAAGGCCGAACCCTTGTTGCAGATTCCCGCGTTGGTCGAGGCTGTTGACGACGCTCACGAGCAGTTCACGGAGGTTGCCTGGACGCTGGACACCGCTCGGATCGATGCCCAAGACGTGTGCCGCCGGCTGTGTTGGGATGCTGAGGTCGATCCCCGTCAAGGGCACCGACCCTCCTTCCTCCGGCTCGGCGCCTGCCGCTCCGTGCGCGCACGCCGTCAGTGCCATGGCGGCCACAAGGAGCGAGAGCAGAACGAGCTTCCTCATGATTCCGATCCTTTCAGAAGCTGCACACGGACAAGCAATCGCTTTGTCTTGCCAGGGAACGTGCCTTCGATGAGAAGGAGATTCCTGTTGTGGACCGTGCCTACGACGCGCTTGTCGTTCGGATCGCGGGCTCGCAGCTCAAGCTCTCCAGTGCCGCCGCTGAAACTGCACTCCGCAGCATACTGGTTCGACCCGCCCAGCCTGTCGGCGATGTCATACGTGACCATCAGATGTGGGTCGCGGCAGAATGTAAGCGCAACTGGAACCGCCACACAGCGCTTGGACCCTTCCACCGGATCAACCGGCTCTCCCTCATAGGTCCCATCGGGTTCCTTTTGCCACAGATACACGGCCGTCAGGGCCCAGTTGAAGGCCTTCTCGGATGGGCACACAAGCAACGGCGACGATCTGGCTCCCGACAGCTTCAGGGTATACTCGAACAACTCCGGCATCCCGTCATCTGCCATCTGTCTCACCTCCACACGTGTACTACCCGGCCACCGGCCGGGACGAAGAAGGGCCGGGTAGTGCGATTCGAGGTCTCGGCCTGAATCCCAAGCCGATGACGCTCGGGTGGCGGCGATATGGGCAAGGGGAAGAGGAAACTCTGCGGGGCCCGCCCCTCTCCGCAGCGCGCAGTATCCGCCACGCTGCAACTGACGTCAAGAACAAACAACCGTTTGGATGTAGCATCCGCCCGCAGTCCGTCATGCCACCGAGGTTGGGGGAGCAGCCAGTAACGCCCGGCGGAGGCGGTCCTGCCCGCGTCGGATTCCGAGAGGAGAGGTAGGCTTTTGCCGGCAGGTGAAACCAGCGCCTAGGTAACCCCGAGGCAGACCAATGGTAACCGACAGCATTCTGGACCTGATCGGCAACACGCCGATCGTGCGGCTAGGCCCGCGCATCTACGCAAAGGCGGAGTTTCTGAATCCCGGCGGGAGCATAAAGGACCGGGTCGCGCTGGCGATGATCGAGGGCGGCGAGCGGGATGGACGGCTCAAGCCCGACTCCGTCATCGTGGAACCGACCTCAGGAAACACGGGGATCGGCGTCGCGCTGGTCGGGCGGCTGAAGGGCTACAGGGTGCGCATCGTCATGCCCGAGGGGATGAGCGAGGAGCGCAAGAAGCTCATCCGGGCGCTGGGCGCGGAGTTGATCCTTACCCCGGACAAGGATGGGATCGCCGGCGCGGTCGAGCGGGTGCGCCAGATGGCGGCAGAGGACCCGAAGGTGTTCGTGCCCCAGCAGTTCGAGAACCCGAACAACCCCCGCGTGCACTACGAGGAGACCGCGCACGAGCTTTGGCGGCAGATGCGAGGCGAAGTAGACTGCTTTGTGGCCGGAGTGGGGAGCGGCGGCACGCTTCAGGGGGTTGGTAAGTTCCTCAAGGAGCGCAAACCGGAGGCGCGCATCGTTGCCGTAGAGCCGAAGAACGTCTCGGCGCTACTCGGCCACGAGCCGGGCCTACACCAGATCCAGGGCATCGGCGATGGCTTCATCCCGGCGGTGCTCGACGTGTCGCTCATTGATGAGGTCATCGAAGTGACGGACGAGGACGCGATCGAGACAACGCGGGAGCTGGGGCGCGACCACGGTTTGCTTGTCGGCATCTCATCGGGCGCCAACGTCTGGGCGGCGCGCCAACTCGAGAAGCGCTCTGAGGGAACGATCGCGACGGTGCTGCCCGACCGGGCCGAGAGGTATTTCAGCACGGCGTTGCTGTGAGGGAGGAATGCCCGGTCAGTTCCCGGCGCCGGCGCGGACGTGGATAGAAACGGGAAGGAAGGGGACCTGCTTCTCCAGCACAGTGGTCTCCTTCTCCTCCCCAGGGAGCAACCCCTTCGCAGCGAGGTTCACTCGGTACCATTCGCCGGCGCCGGCGATCTCCTCCGGGTACGCCCTCCCGCCGCCGGCTGCCCCGGCTGTCTGCTCGCCGGCCTGGCCGTAGGTCACATACCTTCTCAACTCATCCGCCTCACACGGACCTCGCGTCACGGAAATGACGAGCCAGCTATCCTCGGGCAGCCGTGTGGTCCAGGCGGTTTTCTCATCCGCCGCTGCCCGGATCGCCTCCATCTGGTCCGGGGTAAGGTCGCCAGGACCTCTCAGGGTTCCGGCCCGGGTTAGCTGCCATTGCGCTGGACTCAAACTGCCCAGGAAGCGCAGCATCGCGGGATGGAACTCGGCCAGAGCGAAGGCGGCCTTCCATGCCGAGCGGCCTGCAGCATCCAACAGGTCACTCGGTTCCCCGCAGGGCACGATTCCACCGTACTTGATCTGTAACTGGCTCAGGCTTGATAGCCAGCGCGTCCACTGCTCCGGCTCGACCGGCAGCTCGAACTCGACCGCGGCGGGCCGCTGGGTCTGCTCGCCTGACTCCGGCAGGTGCGGGGCCACCTGAGCGCCAAGCCACTCGAGCAGAGCTTCCGGCAGCATGGCAGCGCGCCAGACATCGCGGTTCGACGTGCGGAAGGTCAAGAACGGACCGGCATCGCCCCAATCCCATTCAGGGCTCCTCATGAAGTTGCGGCCCGGTGCGTTGCAGAAAGCCTCCAGGGCGCGGAGCGCGTTGAGTTCTCCCATTCCAGTGCGCGAGGGGGGCATCTCGGCCGTGGCGCCCAGCAGCGCGTCGGCGACAATGTGGCACCCGGTCGTCCTGGCGACCGCCTCCTCGATGCGCCATGCCGGATAGACCCCGGCAGGAAGGGCAATGCCGCAGCGTGCCAGGACCCCGCTCATCTCATCAGACAGGTATCTGCCCGCGGCGCGGCGCTGCGCCTCGGCCTGCCTCTCATCGGCGGCGATCTCCTGCTTGCGGCGCGCGACGTAGCTCTCCTCCTCGGACCCGCTGATGGTGTCGCCCAGCAGCCGCCGAAGCGCGATCTCATCCTCCGGGCGCGAGTGGATGTCGTGCGATAGGTCCATCACAGGCAGAATGCCCTTGCCCCAATCCTCATATGACTCATTCGCGGAATGCGGCGGCCCCAACCGAACCTGGCCGTCCGAGGAGACGAACAGGAAACACGCAACCCCCGGGTCGTCGTAGTCGGCTTCCCAGCCAGGAAAGGCCGTCGCCACTGCTTCCTTCTCATCCGCGGGGAGAGGCGCGACGTAGATAGCCGTGCCGAAGCCTTGGGTCTGATCCGGCGCGAGGTTCGGGTCGAACTGGATGATATCGAGCAGCGCGGTCACATGCCTTGACACGAGCTGAGCCGCCGGCCGTCCTACGGGGTCAAGCAGGTTGAGCAGAAGCGCGTCATCCCGACCGCGGTACAAGCCTGTGGCATCCTGTCGCGGCAACTGGAGGGCATGACCGAGCTCGCTGGTCGCGTCTTTGAGCGCCTGGAGCAGGTCCGCGCACCGCTTACCTGCTTCGGCCTCGCGCTGTTGGAGGCCGGCAGCCGCGCTCTGCGCGATGCTGGTGCTGAGAAGATAGTACCTGGTGCTATCCCCGCTGCCGGTGAAGCCGAAGGCGCAGTCGGTGACCCAGGAGAGCTGGGCCATAAGATCACCGAGGGCGGGCGGGTCATCGGCGTTCAGGAACACGTTCACGCGGAGGCGAGCGTTCTGATCGTCAGGCGGCCAGAAGCCGATCGACACGCCGGTCTGTTCAGCGATGCTGGCGAAGAGATCGGGGAGTGAGATCTGAGCGCGCCAGCACGCTACCGGTTGGTCGATACGGGTATCCTCCTGCTCGCCTCCCTGCACGGACTTGCCCGGATCCCAGGCGTAGAGCGCCTGGCCGCCAGGGCCTCTGTCTTCCGGGACGAGGAGCGCGGCGCGAGCGCTACCGGAATCAAGGAACAGCACAGTTGCGAGAATGGAAAGCAGGACGAGGCCCGACCTTCGGTCTCTCACGGTGGTCCCTCCCAGCACGAGCGTTTCCGGTGCGTGCTCCGATCTGTTAGATGCACCAGGCGGGCGGACGGTTCGCTGCCACCGGCTTCCCCCGTGCCCACCCGGAGAGGTACTCCAGCACCGCGCTGCTGTAGTTCTGGTCGCGGCAGGAATGCCGCTCCTACGGGCGGCGGGCGCCGAACCGCTCCCAGTGAGCGATGTCGCTGAGCGCTCGTTTGTCGGGCTGCTTGACCGAGCCGGCGGGCCTGGCGATGGGCAACACGACGACCAGGCGCATGTGCTTCGGCAGCCCAAGCGTCTCCTTGTGCCGCTCCTCCAGCGCCCGCAGTGTTCCCTGTATCCAGACGCTGGCATAGCCCAGCGCGGTGATAGCAAGCAGCATGTTCTCGGTGGCGGCGGAGACGTCTTCCAGCCAGAACTCTGACCTCTCCGGGTCGCCTGCAACGGCGATCGCCACCGATGCCCCGGCAATGCAGGCCTGTGACTCTGCCAGCTTAGCGAGCGTGCCGGCGTCTCGGATAACGATGAACTCGATGGGCTGGCGGTTGCGGCCAGAGGGCGCGCGGCGGCCGGCATCGAGGATCTGCTCCAACTGGGCGTCCGAGATGTCAACCTTCTCGAAGGCACGCACGGAGGCGCGACTGCAGATAGCATCGAACAGGTCCATGTCTTCACCCTCCTCTCGCCACAGGGATTGTTCAACAACCGCGACGCGAGTCCCTCGTTTCGGCCATGAAGGTTGGCCCTTCCGAAGGTCGAACTCGCACTCGCCGGGGAAGAGGCCCGCTGTCGTCAACTACCTCTCGACTACGGGGTACACTAGTGACGGGCGCACGTTTCGCGATGGTGCTGGCGGCCGGGCGCGGCGAACGCATGGTGCCGCTGACCGACCACCTGCCCAAGCCCTTGCTGCCGATCGCCAACCGGCCCGTCATGGCCTACATACTGGAGCACCTCGCCCGGCACGGGTTCACCGACATTGTCGCCAATGTCTGGTACCGCGCCCAGGAGATCGTGGACTGCTTCGGGGACGGGTCGCGCTATGGCGTGCACCTCAGCTATGCCCACGAGGATCAGCTCTGGGGAAGCGCGGGGTCCGTCAAGCGCAACGAGGCCTTCTTCCAGGGCGAGCGCTTCCTGGTCATCGGGGCCGACGACCTGACCAACATGGACCTGACCGCGCTCGTCCGCCGCCATCTGAAGGCGAAGGCGCTGGCTAGCATCGGGCTCACCGAGGTGGAGGAAACATCCCAGTTCGGGATCGTGGTGACCGATGACGGCGGGCGGATCGAGCGGTTCGTGGAGAAGCCGAAGGGTCCGGCGCCGAGCAATACTGCCAACACCCAGATCTACCTGTTCGAGTCCCGTATTCACAGCTTCATCCCCGCGGGGGAGTGGTACGACTTCGGCTATAACGTCTTTCCGGAGCTGGTGAGCAAGGGCGAGCCTTTCTACGGCTTCTCGCTGCCCGGCTACTGGCGGGACATCGGCAGCTTGGAGGGCTACCTGGCGGCGCACTGGGACATCATGCAGGGGAAGCTCGGCCTTACCATCACTGGCGAAGAACGGGAGCCAGGAGTATGGATCGGTGCGGGCGCCGAGATCCACCCGACCGCGACCATCAGTGCGCCGGTCGCCATCGGCGAGGGGTGCCGGATCGGCGCCGGCGCCAAGATCGGCGGCGCCACCGCTGTCGGCGACGGAGTCGAGGTGCCGGAGGGGGCGGCGCTGTGGAACTGCGCGCTCTGGGAGGGCGCAAGGGTTGGGCGTGACGAGCGGCTGTGCTGCGCAGTGCTGGGCGCTGATGGCGTGATCGCAAGCGCAAGCGCCTGCGGAGATGCAGCGTGCTCGGGGTAGTCGGGGCCGGACGCTGGGGCAGAAACCACGTCCGCAATTTCTCCGCGCTCGGGGTCCTCAGCGCTATCTGCGACTCCAGCCGCGAGGCGCTCGAGGCGGCGGCCGGCGCCTTCCCGGGCGTAACCGTCTACACCGACCTCGACGAAGTCCTGTCTGACCCCGCGGTCGAGGCGGTCGTGCTCGCCACCCCGGCCGATCTGCACTTCGCCCAGACTGAAGCCGCGCTCACGTCGGGACGTCATGTGCTGGTAGAGAAGCCGATGACCCTCTCTCTCGGCGAGGCCGAGGCGCTGGATCGCTCAGCGCGGCAGCGCGGTTTGGTGTTCATGGTCGGGCATCTGCTGGAGTACCATCCAGCCTTCGCCAGACTCAGGGAGTTGGTGTCGGTGGGCGAACTGGGCGAGGTCATCCGGATAGACGCGCACCGGCTAAGCCTCGGCACCTTCAGCCACCGGGAGAGCGTTCTCTGGGACTTCGCCCCCCACGACCTCTCGATGATCCTGCGGCTCCTCGGCGAGACCCCGGAGGCTGTTCAGGCGATCGGGTCGTCGCACGTGCAACCCGGCATGGAAGACGTCGTCGCCGCTGCGCTGACGTTCTCTGGAGGCGCGCAGGCACAGCTAGTGCTGAGCTGGCTTCACCCGTTCAAGGAACAGCGGCTGGTCGTGGTTGGGAGGAGGAAGACCGCCGTCTTCGACGATGTCGTGAAGGAGGGGAAGCTGGTGCTGTACCCCACCCGCGTCCCATGGGCACCTGGCCAGGACGTCCCCGCCCCGGGCGATCCCGAGATGGTGCCGTTCGCCGAGGCGGAGCCGCTGCGGGCCGAGTGCGTGCATTTCTTGCACTGCATCCGGACGGGGGAGAAGCCGCTCACCGATGGCGCGAGCGGGGTGCAAGTCGCCCGTGTGCTCGACGGTTGCGAACGGTCGCTTCGCGCCGGCGGGGCAACGATCGAGTTGGGAGCGGACCCTACCGCGTCTCGGTAGTCGCGTCCCATTTCGCCCTGAACGTGATGAGCCAGGACCGTACGAAGAGGCGGAAGTCCATCAGCAGAGTCCGGTGCTCTGCGTAGTGGAGGTCGTACCTCAGCTTCTCGGCGGGATCGGTATGATACCGCCCGTAGACCTGCGCCAGTCCCGTGAGCCCTGGTCGGATGGCATGGCGGCCGCCGTAGCCGGGGATGGTGCGGGCCAGCTCTGCGACGAATTCGGGTCGCTCGGGCCTAGGCCCAACCCAGCTCATGTCGCCCTTGAAGATGCTGAACAACTGCGGAATCTCGTCCAGCGCCATCTTCCGGAGAAGCCGGCCTACCTGGGTGATGCGCGGGTCGTCGCTCGCGGCAAGCACCGGTCCGGTGTGTTTCTCCGCCTCCCTGATCATTGACCGGAACTTGTAGACGGTGAAGACGCGCCCTCCCCGGCCGACCCGTCGCTGCGGATACAGGATCGGCCACCCGTCCTCGAGCACGATCGCAGTCCCGATCGCGATCCAGAAGGGCGTGGACAGCGCCACCGCGACAGCCCCGATGACGAGATCGAGCGCGCGCTTCACCGAGCTGTCGCCCTCGCCCCCAGAAGCGCCCATCTCTCAGCGCACACCGGGGACAGCATTGACCCCCGGCCCCTGCGCTGGAGCTGCAGGCAGACGTCGCGCCCGGCTCAGTAGTTCGCTTGCCTGCCTTCCCTCCTGCGTAGTCGGGTGCTGACGGGCGAGCCACTCGAGCTCCTGCTGAGCCAATGCCGATCGCTTTAGCTTGATGTCGCAGTAGGCCATACCTAGCTGTGCCCGAAGGTTGCTCGGATCCAGCGCAGCCGCCTGCTGGAAGGCGCCCCGCGCGGTGGGGTATTCGCCCAAAGAATACCGGCAGCCCCCGAGCATGACGTAGGCCTCCGCCGCGCTCGGGTCCAGCTTGAGCCACTGGTAACAGGCCTCTATCGCCCTATCGAGGCGCTTCATCCGCAGGTAGAGGCGGGCAAGCTCGCGCACCGCCGCCAGATTGCCTGGGGCCAGCCTCTCCGCCTCCTCGAGCTGAACCGCGGCGGCAGCCATGTTGCCGCTCCCGCCCTCCGCGTCTGCCAGCAGCAATCGCCAGCGCGCGTCGTCCGGCTCGAGCCGAACCGCGTCCTCCGCGTGTGGCAAGGCATCCTGTGGGCGGTCGAGCCGGATGAGCACCCGCGCCAGCGCCGACTGGTTCGCCGCCGCCGTGGGCATCAACTCCACCGCCCGCGCGTACCGCTCGCGCGCCTGCTCCAACTGCCCCATCCGCTCGTAGTTGGCGCCCATGTTGTAGTAGACGGTGGCGTTGCCCGGCAGCAGGGCGATGGCCCGCTTGTTCGCCTTTAGCGACCGTTCGTCATCGCCCAGCGTCCCCCAAGCGTAGGCCGAGATGTAGTAGCCGACGAAGGAGTAGGGGTTGAGCTTCACCGCCCTATCGGCCAGGCTAGCCCCGGCTTCCAGGTTGCCGCTGTGTATCTCTCGCTCTGCATCTTTGAGCAGTCTGTTCGCCGCCACCGGCCGTTGCGCCAACCAAACTATCACCCCCACCAAGAGCGCCGCCCCAAGGCTGACCGCCGCCAGCGCCGGGAACCGCATCCGGGCGAGCTTCAGCTCGCGCAAGCCGCCTTGCGGCCTCGTTGCCGAAGACACTTGCAGCCGCGACTGCGCCACCCCTCGACTCCGCTCGGGGTGGCCCTCTCCGGTCTCGACGGGGTGACCCTGGGCTTGCCGAAGGGCCACCGTGAGGAGCCCCAGCGACAGCCAGAAGAACGTGACAGTCCCGGTCTGGCGGAATGTCACGCCGAACAAGTTCTGGAACATGAAGGCAGCGCACCCGACTGCGATGGCGGTGCCAAGACGCGACCACTCCGGTTCCGGCGAGCGGAGCGATACTCGCAGCGCGGTGGCGAATGTCACTAACACCAGCGCGACGAAGATGAGTTCGCCCACCAGGCCCGTCTCGGCCAGCACCGCAATGAACTCGTTGTGCGCGTAGTTGGTGACGAGCATAGTGCTCGCGCTCTTCCCCAGATCCGAGTACCAACTTGGCGCAAGCTTCTCGAGCGCGTAGATGCCGTAGGTCCCATATCCCTTGCCGATAAGGGGCTGTCTCCGGAAGATGTCCAATCCGGCGCGCTGGATGAGAGAGCGCTCCGTGCCATATGGGTCCTGGAAGTGCAGCACCTGCTGCACTCGTTCCCGCTGCACCCGCGGCAGTCTCTGGTAGAAGAGGAAGCCGACGGCGACGAAGACGACCAGCGCTACTGCAGCAGCCGGCACCGCGGTGCGGGCGGCCTTCCTGCCGCCGCGGATGAGGACGAGGACGAAGGTGAGAGCTGCTCCCAGCATCATCCCGATGATCGGCGACAGGCTTACCGTGAGGAACAGCGACACCAGCATCATCCCCGCTACGATCACCGAGAAGGTGAACCAGATCCACGCGCCGGCGCCGGGGCGCGGCGTAGCTGACCCACTGCCCCCGGCCCGCTGGGGCCACCCCGCCGCGATCGCAAGCGGGATCAGCAGCACCAGGAATCCCGC
>Ga0315275_10002407_pt1 | contig 16895 bp, 15 predicted proteins | sample YL17G03_0_MG_FD_205557 | JGI IMG/M metagenome (GOLD analysis project Ga0315275, IMG submission 205557) | Sediment microbial communities from Yellowstone Lake, YNP, Wyoming, USA - YL17G03_0 | ecosystem: Environmental > Aquatic > Freshwater > Lake > Sediment | place: USA: Wyoming | collected... | reverse complement strand
ATGCCAAGGCCGGGGACGAATTCCGGATCAACGTCACGCTCCAGGACGCGGGCTCGGGCGAGCTCCTCAGTTCTGAGTCGGTGGCCGGCAAAGGCGAAGCAGGTATTTTCGCCATGGTGGACGAGTTGACCCGGCGGGTCAAGGCGGATTTCAAGCTCTCGCCGCAAGAGATCTCCTCCGATATCGACAAGGATGTGGGAAAGGTCACCACGAGCTCGCCCGAAGCCTACAAATATTACCTCGAAGGAATCCGGCACGACGTCAAGGGCGAATACCGCCAGGTCATCGCCTCCATGGAAAAGGCGGTGGCGATCGACCCGGGGTTTGCCTCGGCGTATCTGGCCATGTCCTGGGCTTACGGCAATCTGGTCTTCTTTGCCGAACAAAAGAAGTGCTTGGAGAAGGCCCTGGCCCTGAGCGACAGGCTGACCGACCGGGAGAAATACAACATCCAGGGTCATTTTTACGCAGAATCAGAGAAGACTTACGACAAGGCGGTCGAAGCCTTCGAGAAATTGCTGGCCTTGTATCCGGATGATATTTTGGGCGGGAACATGTTGGCCATCGTCTACGGCCGGCTGGGAGAGACGGAAAAGGCTATCGAGCGATATAAAGCCTGCCTTGTGGCAGGAACCGACGACGTGGCCGTCTATGAAAACCTCGCCGGAACTTATGAAAACGTCGGCGCCTACGACAAGTCCGTCGAAGTCCAACAGGCCTATCTAAAGAATTTCGGCGACAACACTGTCCTGCGCCGCAGCCTGGCCCTGACCTGCTGCGAACTCGGGAAATTCGACTTGGCTCTTTCCGAACTGGACAAAGCCGTCGTCCTGAGCCCGGCCAACTGGGAGAACGCCAGGACCCGGGGAGATATTCATCTCTATATGGATAATCTGAGCGGAGCCGAAGAAGAGTACCAGAAGCTCATCCGAAGAAAAGAGGCGGACGGCCGGGGCTGGGGTTTGACCAGGCTTATGTATCTCTGCATTCTCGAGGGAAGGTATGCGGAAGCCAGAAAGCTGGGGCAAGCTTTCCTCGGACTGGCGGAAAAGTTCGGGCAAGGGAGCTGGGTCAGGTACGCCCGTCTTGGCCTATCGGATGTCGAAAGGACGTCCGGCCATCCGGAAGCCGCTCTGCGCGAACTGGATAAAGCCTGGACGAGCGCGGTCGCAGCCGAGAGTTATGGAAATCAAAGGGATGTTTTGCTCAAACAGGGACTCGCCTATCTGGCCATGAAATCCACGAATCAAGCCCAGGAGGCCGCCGACAAGCTTAAGGCGGCCGTCGACCAGGCGCCCAATAAGAAGGTCCTCCGGTACCAACATTATCTTTCGGGAATGATCGAGCTCGAAAAAAAGAACCATGCCCGGGCCATTGAAACGTTTAAGCTGGGATTGCCCTTATTGAACGCGGACGCCGCGGAACGGCTCCTCTTTGCCGACGCCATGGGCACGGCTTTTTATGAATCCGGCGACCTCGACAGCGCCCGCCTGGAGTATGAGAAAATCGTATCGCTAAGAGTCGGCAGGCTCGACTACGGCGACGTCTATGCCCGGAGTTATTACCATCTTGGAATAATAAGCCAACAGCAGCAAAAGAAAACCGAAGCCGCGGAGCACTTCCGGAAGTTCCTCGAGCTCTTTAAAAACGCCGACCCCGGCCAGCCCGAGGTGGAGGACGCCCGGAAGCGCCTGGCGGCCGTTTCCAGCACTCCCCAATAAAATCAACACGCACCGACTGGCGAGACGATTCGGGCCTTCGTCATGTCTTTTATATGTGTAAGTGAGATTCGAGGGGCCATTAGGCCTTGACGGCTAGTGCTTTACTTTTTATAATATGTAATGCATAAGTAATTTTGTAAAGGATGCATCCATGACGACAGCCACGGTGTCTTCGAAAAGCCAGATCACCCTGCCGGCGGCGGCCTGCCGCAAGGTCGGCATCAAACCCCACGACCGCGTTCTCGTCGAAGTCCGGGAGGGAGCCATCGTCATCCGCTCCGCGCCCGACCTATTGCAATTCAAGGGTGCCTTGGGCAAAGCCCTGCCCCGCGACGTCGAAACCAAAATAACGGCACGGGCCCTAGCGGACCGCCTTAAGAAGGCGTCATGACGACCTGGTTCGTCGACACCAATGTCTTCCTGCGTTTTCTGACCACAGACGAGCATGGCCAGCATCAAAAGGCCATCCGCCTTTTCGAGGCCGCCCACCGGGAAGGATGCCGGCTGGTCACGGGCCCTCCCGTCCTGTTCGAGCTGGCCTGGACCCTTCGGGCGGCCTACAAAACCCCCCAGGCCCGGGTGCTCGAAATACTGAGCGCCGTCTTTGCGATGCCCGGGATAACCCTGACGGACGCTCCGCTCGTCGCCGACGCGTTGACTCTGGCTTCCGCGACCGGCTCCGAATTCGCCGATGCGTATATCGCCGCGACAAGCCGGGCGGCCGGATGCTCGGGTGTGGCGACGTTCAACCTCAAGGACTTCGCCCGGCTCGGCGTCGAACTGGCCGAGCTATAGAAAGGCGTATACTATTAGTATGGGAAATCCACCCGCGATCCACATCCGCGACCTGCACAAAACATACATCGTTTCCGAACGCGAGGGCGGGGTCCGGGCGGCCTTGGCGAGCCTGATCCACCGCAAAAAGGAGGAGGTCAGGGCCGTCGACGGCATTTCCTTCGACCTCGCCCCCGGAGAGATCGTCGGCTTCCTCGGCCCGAACGGCGCCGGGAAGACGACAACCCTCAAAATGCTCTCGGGCCTCCTCCACCCCACCTCGGGAGAGATCTCGGTCCTGGGGTTTGTGCCCTGGAAGCGGGACCACGATTACCTTCGACAGATCACGCTCGTCATGGGGCAGCGCAACCAGCTCGTCTGGGACATCCCAGCGGTCGACTCCTTCGAGCTCAACCGCGCCGTCTACCGCGTGCCCGCCGCCGACTTCCGTAGGACGCTCGATGAGCTGACCACTCTATTAGATCTCGGTCCGCTCCTCAAGAAGCCCGTGCGGAACCTTTCCCTCGGCGAAAGGATGAAGTGCGAGGTGGCGGCGGCCCTTCTCCACCGCCCCCAGGTCGTCTTCCTCGACGAGCCGACGATCGGCCTCGACGTGACCATGCAGCGGCGCATCCGGGCCTTCATCGCCGAGTACAACCGCCGCCACGGAGCCACGGTCCTCCTCACCAGCCACTACATGGCCGACGTCGTGGCGCTGACCCGCCGGGTCATCGTCATCCACCACGGCAAGCTCCTGTTCGACGGGGACCTGTCCTCTCTTGTGGAGCGCTTCACGGCGCACAAGACGATCGTCGTGACGCTCGGCGACTGCACCGCCGACCTCAGCGCCTACGGCGAGGTCGTCTCGTGCACGGACGGCGACGTCACCCTCCGGGTTCCCAAGGCCGAGACGGCCCGCGTCACCGGGCGGCTGCTCGCGGATTTTCCGGTCCTCGACCTCACCGTCGAGGACCCGCCGATCGAGGAGGTGATCGACCGGGTGTTCCAGCAGGAGGTTTCGTGAGAGGTCTCGCCGATATCTACGCCCAGCAGTTCAAGGTCACCCTGGCCTCGTTCATCCAGTACCGGGCCGCGCTCGTCATCTGGCTCATCGGGCACGTGCTCGAGCCGCTGATATATCTCGTGGTCTGGACGACGGTCTCCAGCTCGACGGACGGCAGCGTGGGCGGGTTCACGGCGGCCGACTTCGCGGCCTACTTCATAGTGCTCATGGTCGTCAACCACATCACCTACACCTGGATCATGTACGAGTACGAATACCGGGTCCGGCAGGGGACCCTCTCCCCCGAACTTCTGCGTCCCGTACATCCGATCCATTCGGACATCGCCGACAACATCACCTCGAAGCTGATCACGCTTCCCGGCATGCTCGCCATCGCCGCGCTGATGAGCTTCTTTTTCCGCCCCGCGCTCCACGCCGTTCCCTGGGCCATGGCCGCGTTCATTCCGGTTGTCCTGCTGGCTTTCATCGTCCGCTTTCTCACGGAGTGGACGCTGGCTCTCGTGGCCTTCTGGACGACCAGGGTCAGCGCCATGAACCAGATGTATTTCATGGCCATGCTCTTTTTCTCCGGGCAGATCGCGCCCCTCGAGCTCCTCCCCCACCCGGTGCGGGTCGTCGCCTTTGTCCTCCCCTTCCGCTGGACGGTCGGGTTTCCGACCGAGCTCCTGCTCGGCCGCCTGACTCCCGCCCAGGTTTTGGCCGGAATCGGCATGCAGGTCGCCTGGCTGGCCGTGGCCCTGATCCTGATGAGGTTCGTCTGGCGCGCCGGACTCAAGGTCTACTCGGCGGTGGGGGCGTGAGATACCTGCGTCTGTTCCTCGTGTTCTTCCGAATCGGCGTCCTGGGGGAACTTTCCTACCGGTCCAACTTCGTCATGCATCTTATCGAGTCCGTCATGGAGCTCGGGACGGCCCTGGCCGGGCTGGCGGTCGTCTTTTCCTACACCGCCACGCTCGGCGGCTGGCGGCCGGATGAGATCTTGGCCCTCGTGGGCGTCTATTTCCTGGTCAGCGGCGCCATCCGCATGGTGATCCAGCCGAGCATGGAGCGGCTCATCGAAGGGGTGCACGAGGGGACCCTCGATTTCACGCTGACCAAGCCGGAGGACGCCCAGCTTCTGGTGAGCATCCAGCGCGTCGAGATCTGGAACATCACCGACGTCGTGCTGGGGTTCGGCGTGCTGGCCGTGGCCTTGGTCAGGCTCGGGGCGAACGTCGGGGTTGCGGAAGCGGCCGGGTTCGCGGCCGCCCTCGCCGCGGGCGGCATCATCGTCTACAGCTTCTGGCTGATGCTGGCCACCTTGGCCTTCTGGTTTGTACGGGTCGAGAACATGCTGCTGATTTTTTCGAGCATGTACGAGGCCGGCCGCTGGCCGGTGGGCTTCTATCCCCGGTGGCTCCGGTTCATGCTCACCTTCCTCATTCCGGTCGCCTTCGCCACCACGGTCCCCGCCCAGGCCCTGGCGGGCCGGCTGAGCTGGACGACGCTGGCGGGCGCGTACGCGCTGGCGGCGGCGCTCGCCGTCCTGTCCCGCGCCTTCTGGCGCGTAGGGGTACGCCGCTACTCCAGCGCTTCGTCGTAGGCGGAAGGGAACCCGGGCAACCGCCGTTACCGCACTTTCGCGCTGACCAGCGCGGGCCGCAGGAGCGAAAAGGCGCCGGCCAGAAGGAAGCTGACTCCGGCGCAGCCGAACCAGAGAACTTCACCCCCGAACCGCCCGTAGACAGCCGTACCCGCGGCCGGCGCGATGATGAAGGCCAGCGAAAACCCGAAGCTGAAAACTCCCATGTAGCGGCCCCTGGTCGCGTCATCGGCCCGGCCGGCGATGAGGGCCGTGACGAGCGGCATGCTGAGCATCTCGCCGAAGGTCCAGACGGCCACCGTGAACGCCGCAAAAGCGAACCCCCGGCCCAGCGGCATCAGTCCGAGCCCCGCTCCCAGGAGAATGAAGGACAGGTTGAGCATCCGGGTCAGCGGATATCTCTTGATCTTTTCCATGAGGATCATTTCCAGGACGACGATCATGAGCGTGTTCACGGCCAGCAGCTGGCCGATCCGGTTCTCGGCCAGGCCATAGATATTCCTGATGTAAAGCGGAAAGGTCACGAGGACCTGGATGAACACGACGCTCCAGACGAGGAAAATCAGCATGAGCAACACGAACGGAGCGTCACGCCAGGGAAGGCGCCCGGGTTTGGCCGGGACCGTTTCCGTCCCCCGCGCCCGGACCTCAAGTCCCGACCCCTTCCAAAGCAGGGCGAACACCCCGGCGGCGACGAGAGAGGTCAGGCCGTCGGCCCAGAAGAGAAGCCGGTAGTTACGAAGCGCCAGCAGGCCGCCCACCGCCGGGCCGATCGTGGCCCCCAGGTTGTTGGCCAGCCGGTTGAGGGCGAATCCCTTGACTTGAAGCTCGGCCGGGCAGACGCGCGACATCGTCGTGGCGTTGGCCGGGTAGAGCGCGCCCGCCGCCAGGGCAAAGAAGAAAATCAGCGGGGAGATGGCCGCGGCGGAGTGGACCTGCCCGAGCGCGATCAGCAGCGCGCCGCAGAGCGCCAGGCTCGCCTTCTGGACCGCGATGGATCCGACCCGATCGGCCAGCCAGCCGCCCAGATAAGCCCCGCCCAATGAGCCGAAACCGTACAGGCTGAGCACGGCGCCGGCCCGGGCCGGTGAGAGCCCGAGCTTCCGGGTCAGATAGAGAGACATGAAAAAAATCACCATCGAACCCGAGGAGTTGACGAGGTTGACGGCGAAAAGAACCCAGGCCCGGCCCGGGAGTCCGCTGTAAGCCTGGCGGTAGAGGTCCGTGATTTTTCGGAACAAGCCCGGGCATCTCCCCGAAGGGCTAGTTCTCAATCCGCGCCATGCTCAAAACCTTGCCGGCGACTTTCTCGGAGATGGCCAGGCACTGGCTGGCGCGATCGGTGTCGATGTACCTTTTAACGTCCGCGACAGAAGAGAAATCGCATCCCGTGATGGCGCGGCACTGGGTATCGCCGAATTCCCCCGCGAACCACTGAGACAGCGTTTTTCCAAGGTTCATGATCCTGTTGAACTTGTTGACGCGGTCGGCGAAAGCTTCACCGCCGGTCTTCATGAGCACGATCATGCGCATCACGCGGGGAAGGCTGTCCTCGAATTCCCGGAGCCCGAACCCGAGAGCCATGACACCCGCAGCCAGGGCGCTGCAAGTCATGCCCGTAAGCAACGTGCCACCCAAGTATCCGGCGGCCGCCTCCAGCGGTTCCGAGTCCGCGGGAAACTCTGGGCTCAACCGTTCGAGGACGGCCCGCGAACAATGGAAGCCCCGGCCGCCCAGGTAAGAATAAATGCGCGCGAAGGCCAGCCTCCGCTCGCCGGAAATGGCGTCGCGGCTGTCTCCGGAAACCGCCGTCAGGGCAATCTCCGGGGCACAGCAGACCGCTTTGATGCAGCGCGTCAACCGGTAGTTGTCCCCGCGGATCTCCCGGCACAGCGGGGTTCCGTTGCGGTCCAGAAATCTCCGGAAATGGTCATGGCCCTTGTAGAAGACGAGCGGCAAACCCTCGTGCTCATCCCCGAGACCGTAGCGCAAGCCCAGAAAGAGAACCGGCGAGGTGATCCCGCCGCATTCATGTCCCGTATCGCCGATGCCCCCGGGGAGTCCGGCCGCCATCTGGATCGGCCAGTCCTCGCCGAAACCGCAGATATCCGACATGGACTTCATTACAGCCGGGGCGCAGTGTCCCATCCGGAGCAGGTTCCGCAGGCTCCGGGTCCGAAACCGCAGCCGCTTCCGGGAAGTGAGACGGGCATGTCCCTCGAGAGCTTCCATGTTGAGTATCGAAGCCTGTCGCGCCTCCATGGGAAATTCCCTCACCCGGTTACAGGTAACGGCCGACCCTCAGACAATAGTCCTCATAGGCCTGGCCGAACACCCTGCGGAGGCACTCTTCCTCGGCCAAGATGATCCGGTGATGGACGGCCGCGACGCCGGCTCCGACAAGGAGCACCAAGGGATTCAAGGTGTAAAGGGCCGAGCCCAAGAGAGTCGCGTTCAGGCCGATATAGATCGGGTTCCGGCTGAGACGGTAGAGGCCATCGGTCCTCAAGATTGTCTTTTCTTTGGCACAGCCGACCCGGAAAGAACTGCCCAGCCCGAACCGGCCCGCCATCGCCAGCGAAAAGCCCGCGGCCCAGAGGACCAGCGAAATCCACTTCAGTGCCTGGGGAACGACGGCCCAGGAAAGGCCCACCCCGAAACTCTGCAGCACCATGGCCACCCAGGGAATCAGCATCGCCAGCTTGCTCAGGTGGAAAAGATTCTTATCGATGGGAGGCGCGCCCTGCATGTCGATTTTTCGGCGCCGCATCGCCGCCCCGCCGGCGACCAAGCCACCCAGAAACACGACAAGAAAAGCGGCGACAAAAACCGGCTCGAACATGCTTGCGGTCAAGGTCAATCCCTTCGACCGTCACCAGGAATGGTAGGCCAGCGCGGCAAAAGATGTCAAGCGAAGTGGAATTTGTTCGGAGTCATTCACGTAATCCTCATCCTCCGCCGGCCGGCCATGGACATCGTCAAAGAGTACGCAGGCAGCGAGTTCTCGCCCGCCGTCGCTGACGACGTGACGCAGACGGTCCGAATCTTCGAGGCCAACCACGCGCGCGAACGGGTCGGCGGAAACGCCGTCGGGGCGTGCCCGCGCCTAAATAGGCTTACCGGATGACGTTTCCGTCGGCGTCGATCAGGTGGACCTCGGTGAACCCGAGCTCCCGGATCTTCGGCTCGATCTTGGCCCTGTCGCCGACGACGACCCACTGCACGTTTTCGGGGTGGACCGTCTTCCCGGCGGCCTTGGCAACATCGTCCATGGTGAGCTGACGCACGCGGGCGGGGTATTTCTGGAAGTAATCATCGGGCAGCCCGTACTGGACCATTTCACTGAGCGAGCCCTGGACGGCCGCCATCGTCTCCCACTGGCCGGGAAGCTGGAGCACCTGATTGGCCTTGACATTGTTGAACTCATCCAGGGTGACCGGCTTCTGGCCCAGGATGCCCTCGAATTCCTGCTTGATCTCGGCGATCGACTCCTTGGTCTTATCGGCCTGGACGGGCGCGAAGACGATGAACGGGCGCTGCCCACGAGCGCCGGACAGGAAAGACATGGCCCCGTAGCTCCAGTGCTTGTCCTCGCGCAGGTTCATGTTGATCCTGGAGATGAAGTCGCCGCCCAACACCTGGTTCATGGCCTCGATGGCGATATTGTCCGGATCGGCCGATGACGGGGCGGCGTGCCCGGCCAGGATGTAGGACTGCGGCGCGTCCGGCTTATCGAGGATGAACACCGCCGACTTCTTGAGCGCCACGACGCCGATGTTTTTCTGAGGAACCTGGCCGCCCTCCCATCCCCGGAAGAGCTTCTCGAGCTTGGGCTCGAGTTCGGCCATGGTCGTATCGCCGACCACGACCAAAGTCGCGTGATTCGGCTTGAACCAGGTCCGGTGAAACTTGACTAGTTCGTCGCGGGTCAGCTTGGAGACCGAGGCTTCATAGCCCGAGCCGCTGAACGGGTTGCCGTAGGCGTGATCGGGGCCGTAGACGAGCTTGGGCAGGACGCGGAGCGCCATCCCGACGGGCGAATCCTTCTCCTGCTGGATGCCGGCGAGCTGGAGCTTTTGGACCCTCCGGAAGTCGCTTTCCGGAAAAGCCGGATGGAGGATGACATCGGCATAGATTTCGAGCGCGGGGTCGAGCTTCTCCTTGAGAGCCGAGAGCGAGACGAACGAGGTGTCCAGGTTGGACCCGGCCCCGAGCTGAGCGCCCAGGAGCGCCAGTTCTTCACTGATCTGGAGCGAGGTCCGGGCGGCCGTGCCCTCATCCAGCATGGACATCGCCACTGCGGCCGTGCCCGGGAGGGCGAACTGGTCAGCCGCGGCCCCGGCGTCGAGCAGCAGGCTGAGCCGGACAACCGGGATCGCGTGACGCTCCGCCAGGATGATCTTCAGTCCGTTGGCGAGCGAGGCCCGCACGAACGGCGGGAATCTGACTTCCGGGGGCGCGCCGACAGCGGGCATCTGCTTTCTGTCGACATCGCTCTTGGCGGCAGCCAGCTTCGGATAGGGATGGACCTCGAGCACATAAAAGCCGTCCGAGAGCCAGTTCACGGCAGCATTCTTCACGTCTTTGGATTCGGCCGAGCCGACATCCGTGAGAATGGTCTTGTAGAAATCCGGCCGGCCGGCGAAAGCCTGGCTATGGGCCAGGATATCGGACTTGCCCCCGAACCCGCCGATCCGCTCGACGCCCCGGACGAACGACGCCAGGTAGTCGGTCCTGACTCTCTCTATCTCCCTGTCGGTGGGGCCTTCGGTGAGAAACCGGCTGAGCTCCTCGTCGATGGCCTTTTCGATCTTCGCCAGCTCGACGCCCGGCTTGGCGTCGGCCATGATGGTGAAGATTCCGGCGATCTCCCGCGCATCGACATAAGCGCTCACCGACGTGGCGATCTGCTCGTCATAGACGAGCCGCTTGTAAAGCCGGGAGGTCTTGCCGTCGGCTAAAACCGAGGCCGCCAGGTCGAGATACGTCGATTCTTTGGCGCCCCACTGGGGAACGTTCCAGACCTTGTAGAGTCGGGCCAGGGAAATGCGGTCCTGGACGGTCTGACGGTGCACGCCGCTCCGCTTGGCGATCCAGGCATCCTGGCGGGCGATCGGCGGCGAGGGAGGGATGTCGCCGAAGTATATTTTCACCTTTTCGAGCGCGGTTTTGGCATCGATGTCCCCCGCGATCACGACCACGGCGTTGTTCGGACCGTAGTAGGTCGAAAACCATTTGTGAACGTCGTCGAGCTTGACGTTGTCCAGGTCTTCGATCGACCCGCCGACCGACCACGAATAGGGATGGCCCGGCGGGAACGTGCCGGCGATGATCAGGTCTTCGGTGACGGAGTAAGGCTCATTCTGGTACTGGCGGAGCTCGTTCTGGACGACGCCGCGCTGCTCATCGAGCTTCGCCTGGCTGATGGCCGCCTTGAGGTGGCCCATCCTGTCGGACTCGAGCCAGAGCAGGAGGTCGAGCGCCGGCGTCGGGACGTTCTCGAAATAGTTCGTCCGGTCCTCGTTCGTCGTGCCGTTGATGTCGGTGACGCCGATCTTCTGCAAGGGCTTGAAGTAATCGTCGTTGTAGTTTTCGCTGCCGTTGAACATCAGGTGTTCGAAGAGGTGGGCGAAGCCGGTTTTGCCGGGCTTCTCGTTCTTCGAGCCCACGTGGTACCAGACGTTGAAGGCGACGATCGGCGCCTTGTGGTCCTCGTGGACGATGAGCGTCAGTCCGTTGTCCAGGACGAACTTCTGAAAGGGGACGTCGATCTTGTCGGCCGTCTGGGCCGGGGCCGGCGATGACAGTAAAGAGAAGAGCAGAGCGGCCGCTAAAAAAATATATGCGGCGTAATTTTTCTTCATAATGTGGCCTCCATGTCAGGGTGCATCATGCGCGAACCGCGCATTGTACAGGAATGGCCGCCCCGCGTCCATGATTCCGCGAGCGATGGACCGATACTCCAGGAGGCGGCGACGGATATCACCCTGAAGACCCCCGTAGCGGAGGGGGGCCCGCCCTCGGCGGGGGAACCGACGGGACTGGTTCCCGGGGGCCGGGGGGCAAAGGGTGATACCGGCGCCAAGCCTACTGGTGCAGACCAGATGGTCTGGCAAATGCCTGATTGCGGTGGATTGAGGTTTATTCGCCGTCGCGCAGGAGCCGCTCGGCCTCGGCGGCCGTGATCTCGCCCTTGCGGAGGCGCTTGAGAATGTCCATCCGGCTCAGCCGCGGGGGCTTGTTCTCTTCGTACCGGCGGAACATCTCCTCCATGCGGTTGCGGACGGTCGGGTACGAGCAGTTCATCTTTCGCTCGACGTCCTTGAGGTTGCCGCGGCTGGTCATGAAGAGGTCGAAGAGCGACTGGAGCCCGGGGTCGAACCGGCAAACGGGGCAGGGCTCGAAGCTGCCTTCAAGGCTCGCACCGCAGCCGGCGCAGGTCATCACCGTGACCTGCAGGTTCTTGCCGCAGGACGGGCAGCGGTGGGGAACTCTCATGACCGTCCCTCTCTCGACCGGACGGTGACGTCGCCGTTCAACGTCTTCAGGCTGATCAGGTTCTGGGCATCGCCGCTCCCGATTTCGGCTGTCTCCTGCCGGAAGAAGGCATTTTTCAGGGAGGTCGTCTTAACCCCCTGGGCCTGGACGCGGATTTGTCCGCGCGCGGTCTTGGCATCGACCCGGCCCGAGAACCCGGCCCCGGTGGTCACCTCGATATCGCCGTGCAAGGCAGAGACCTCCGTCTTGCCGGAATAGGAATCGGCCAGCTCGAGATGGACGTCCCCGGCCATGGATCGGACAGTCACTGGCTTGGAGGCGTCCCGCACCGAGATATCGCCCTTCATCGACCGCACTTCCAGGGCGCTCGCCAGGCCATCGATGTTCGTCTTTCCCTTGGCCAGAACGAGCTTGAGCCGGGCGAGTTTTCGGGGAACCTGGACGGAGAGGTCGTCTTTGCAGAGGACCAGAATTTTCTTGTCTTTCCTCAGGATTTCGAACGCTCCCCGCTCCCCCGAAGTCAGATGCAGACGGTCGTCGGGCGCCGGCGAAATCCGGATATCCCCCGACCCGGACCGATACATGTGCCTCGGATTGGAGATGACCAGGGTCGTCTCGTCATCCAGGACGATGTCCTCGGCCAGACCAGTGACGGTTTCGTAGCCATCGAACCAGTACTCGTCGCCGAACATCGACCCGAAGGCGTTGTCGAAGAACTCCTGCATCTTGAAGCCCATTTCGCCCAGGCGCTCGCCCAGGTCCCAGTCGCCGTGGTGCCTGTGTCTTGGGCCGTGATGGTCAGTGCGCCTGGCGCGGGCGTCTTCCTCGCCTTTTTCCAGGGCCCGAAGCAGCCGCTCGCCTTCCTCGACGGAGATGATTTTCTCCGCCACCATTTTCAGGATTTCCATGCGTTCATTTTTCATTTTTCTCCAATATTTTATAAATATTAAAATCATTTTATTAATTTGTCAATATTTAATTATAATTTATAACTTTTTTTTTAATATTGACACCACGGTTCTGCTGTCTGGGACGGTTCTGGAGGTGGGGAACGTCCCCGCCTGAAGAGGTCCGCTCGAGCTTCTCAAGGCGGTCGTCTTTGAAACCGGAGCCGATCGATTGCGACCCTAGCTCGCATGGCCTCCGGCGGACGCGAAGGAAAGGCGCTGCTCTTCGCGGAATGCGGCCGGCTGTTCATCGGCCCGGTGCCGGGATCGTCGGGTGACCGGGGTCAGCTGTTTCCAAGGAAGCCCGAGACTTTGCCTCCCCGACCGATCATCCGCTCCAGGATCTCAAGGCAAAGCATGACGCCGCGCGGCTCATGCAAGGTGAGATTCCCGCCCGTAAGCCCCCCTGTCTTGCTCACGGCGCAGGAAAACGCCTTCTCGAACCAGGCGGCCGCTTCGGGCGCCCGGCTGTGTTCGAGCGACATCAGGCAGAAGACAAAGACATCGTACAAGGCATAGTACGGCCTCAGGTTGTTTCCCTGCTTTTTCCGCCACATCGCCTCGTTCTCGAATTCCATCAGCCGGCAGTCCTCACCCTCTTCAAAGTGCGCCCGCAGCGTCGCGAACCCGAGCTCCTGGCCGTCGAGAAACATCTCCCGGACCCCGGCCCGCTGGGCCTCGAGCATCACCTTGAAGGCCGCCTGGATGCTGTGCCAGCCGGAGATATAATGAGTATAGTCATGCTCGCCCCGGTAATCGCTGAGGTAATCGTTCGAGTAGGGTTCGAATTTGTCGTCGAGATATTCGTAGGCGAACCCCTGCGCGCGGTTCCAGTGCCTCTCGATGATGTACCGCACGCACATGCGGGCAATGCGTTCGAGCCCCTCATCGGCCGAATAGGAGAGAAGCAGCGTCAGTGGGAACAGGAAGTGGGCCCAGGTCCCCAGCCTCTTGATGCCCGGCTCATAAAAGGGGCCGTGGCCCTGGCCCTGATAGGGAGGCGCCAAAACGGTCCGGTTGACGACATACGATGTGTCCACGGCCAGCCTGAGGGCTTCCTCGTCGCCCGAGGCCCGGTAATATTCGGCCAGGCCGAGGACCATGTAGATGTCGGCATAGATGTCGAAAAACCCTTTGATCCTCTTCCAGTCTCGAGTATAAAGTGTTCCCCAGTGGCCTTCCTCAACGCGGCAGTGCTTGGCCAGAGCCTCCTTGCCTTGCCGGGCCGCCTGGAGATGGGCCGGGTTCCTGCCGAAATGATTGTAGAGATAGGAGAAAATCCACAGAATCCGGCCCTGCGAATAGAGGTCTTTATCGGTCGTGGCGCAGGCTCCGGTTTTCCTGTCGGCCACGAGATAGCCCCCGAACTCCCGGTCGACACCGCGCTTCTCCCAATGAGGCACTATCTCCGATTCCAGCTCGGTCCGGAAATGATCCCGCAGCGCCTCCAGGGAATAAGGCCCGATGCTTTTCATCGGCGCACCCGCTCCGGCTGTTTCCTGTGGAAACGCCGCGCCCCCCAGCGAGCCGGCGGTCAGAGTGCTCGCCTCCCGGCGCCGGCTTCCCGCCGTCGAGGCGGCAGCCGTGACGGCCAAGCTTCCCGCAGCCATTCCGGTCAAGAAGTCACGTCGTTTCATCGGTTCCTCCCAGGGTTTTTCCGGATTTTCTCTATATAGCACAAATCGCAGGGGAAGTGATCACCGACCCGCCGTTTCCTGGCCCGGCCGCGGTTTGACTTTTCGGCAGACCTTATTTATATTGACGTTCCGCTGAGGAGCGGCACCGATGAAATTCAAGCTCTTTCCCAAGGACGAGAAGTTCTTCGCGCTTTTCCGCGAGGACGCGGACAACCTCAAGGTCGGCGTTGAGGCCCTCCAGGACCTCATCGATCACTATGAAGACGTCGAGAAGAAGTTCCAGAAGATCAAGGCCATCGAGCACCAGGGCGATGTCATCACCCACGACATCATCACCAAGCTCCGGGGGACTTTCATCACCCCTCTGGAGCGCGAGGACATCCACGAGCTGGCCAGCGGCCTGGACGACGTTCTCGACTGCGTCGAGGGCGTGGCCAGCCGGCTGTTCAATTTCAAGGTCCAGGGGCCAACGCCCGAAATGAAACAGCTCGTGGACATCATCAACCGGGCCGTGAGCCAGATCCACGAGGCCATCATCCACCTCGAGAAAATGGGGCACGTCCACTCCTTCTGCATGGAGGTCAACAACCTCGAGTACCAGGCGGACATCATCGGCCAGAAGGCCGTCGCCGACCTGTTCGAGAAAACCCAGCGGGTCGAAGACCTCAAGGAGCTGATCAAGCTCAAGGAGATCTACGGGCGGCTGGAGGTCGCCGCCGACCGGTGCGAGGACGTGGCCAACGTCATCGAGGGCATCAGCGTCAAGACCTCCTGACCGGGATGCCCAGCCTGACTGTCGCCTTCGTCATCCTGATCATCGCCGTCGCCCTGGCCTTCGACTTCACCAACGGCATGCACGATGCCGCGAACTCCATCGCCACCATCGTCTCGACCCGCGTCCTGACACCGAAGCAGGCGGTGGTCTGGGCGGCCTTCTTCAATTTCGTGGCCTTTCTGATTTTCGGCACGGGAGTCGCGCACACCATCGGCACGGGCCTGATCGACATCAAGGTCGTCACTCCCCTGGTCATTTTGGCGGCGCTGCTCGGTGCCATCGGCTGGAACCTTTTCACCTGGTACATGGGCCTTCCCACGAGCTCCTCGCACGCCCTGATCGGCGGGTACGCGGGAGCGGCTATGGTCAAAGCCGGGTCGGGCGTAATTATCGCCTCCGGCTGGGTGAAGACGGTCCTCTTCATTTTTCTCGCGCCCATTCTCGGGCTGGTGCTGGGCGTGATCCTCATCACCATCACCACGCGTCTCATTTATAAACAGCACCCGGCCAAGATCAACAGATGGTCGCGGCGGCTGCAGCTCTTCTCGGCGGCCCTCTACAGCCTCGGCCACGGCGGGAACGACGCCCAGAAGACGATGGGCATCATCGCCAGCCTGATGTTCTCCGTCGGCTGGTTCAAGACTTTCCACATCCCGCTCTGGATCGTCCTCAGCGCCCACGCCGCCATCGCCATGGGGACGCTCACCGGAGGTTGGCGGATCGTCAAGACCATGGGGCAGAAGATCACCAAGCTGACGCCTGTGGACGGGTTCTGCGCCGAGACGGCCAGCGCCGCCTCGATTTTCCTGGCCACGCATCTCGGCGTTCCGGTCAGCACGACCCACGTCATCACGGGAGCGATCTCGGGGGTGGGCGCGGCCAAGCGCCTGTCGGCCGTGCGCTGGGGCGTCACTCTCCAGATCGTCTGGGCCTGGATCTTCACCCTCCCGGGCGCGGCGTTCATCGGCGGCGCCTTCTATTTCATTTTCGGCCTGCTCGTTGGAATCGCCGGCTAGAGGTAGGTCGGATGTCACGAGAGACCAACGCCGCCCGCTGCGCATCTATAATCTTATTTCTGGTCCCCGTCTCCCTCCTTGCGGGAAGCTATGCGGGAGCCGGCCCGAACAGCTTCTGGACGCCTCCGGACCCTCCGAAAGCGCACTACGTCATCGATGCGCGCATCGACGCCGCCAACGGCGACCTCGAGGGGAAGGAAACCATCACGTTCAGGAACACGGCGCGCGGCCAGATCGAGACTGTGGCTATCGATTGGTCGACCGGCCCGGCGTCATCGCTTTCGGTTTCCGTTTCCGGAAAGCCTCTGCCCCCCCTGAACCCGGAGAAAACCGCGACTCTTCCGTCACCTCTCTATTACCGGTTGCCCGAGACTCTTCGAGCGGGAAGAAAAATCAGGCTCGAGGTCGTGTTCAAAAGGCAGGGAGTCTTCCCCCCTCGCAACGCCTCGTTCAGTAATAGTCGGCTGTTCCCGATGCTCAACTGGGATGGCCTGCCCTCCCACGACTCCTACTCCGTGAAGCTCGAGGCCCCTCCCGGTTTCGCGATGGCCGCGACCGGCCGCCTCGACCCGAAGACGGGCCGGTATGACGCGCCGGCCGCCCGGAGCTTCGGCGTCTTTCTGGCCAAAGACGTGAAAGTGGAATCCAGGGAGGTCGAGGGCGTGCTCGTCACGACCCTCGCCACCGAAAAGGGTTCCCGGGCGGCGGCGACCTGCCTCGAGACCGCCTGTGATGTCATCAGGTTCGCCAAGTCCTGGCTCGGCTTCTATCCTTTTTCTTACCTGACGATCATCCCGGGCGGCAGCGGCCGCTGGGGCGGCTATCCCGTCGCCACGGGCATGGTCGCCATCCACGGGCAGGAAACCTACAAAGACGGAGAATCGCTGCTCTGGTGGAAATGGATCACGGCGCACGAGATCG
>Ga0315275_10002406_pt1 | contig 16896 bp, 18 predicted proteins | sample YL17G03_0_MG_FD_205557 | JGI IMG/M metagenome (GOLD analysis project Ga0315275, IMG submission 205557) | Sediment microbial communities from Yellowstone Lake, YNP, Wyoming, USA - YL17G03_0 | ecosystem: Environmental > Aquatic > Freshwater > Lake > Sediment | place: USA: Wyoming | collected... | reverse complement strand
TGCGGGCCCGCGGCTACGGGCCCCTGCCGGCCTGGCACTCGGGCCGCGGCGAGCCGGCCTGGGTCTTCTGCGACGAGGTAGTGGTGCGGTGACTGGTGACGTGCCGGGCGCCGCGGCGCGGCGCCCGCGGCGCCGGGTGAGGAGGCGCCGCTCCCGCGCGCGACGGCCGGGCCCGGCCGCTCTCTTGCGGCGCTCGCGCGCCTCACCCTAGGTTTGAGGCTATGGCCGACATCCCCCTCCAGCCGTCCGCGCTCGTCGCCCTCTCGCCCGCCGCGCTGCACCGGATCCGCGACTCCGCGGGCGCGCAGGTCCTCCAGGATGCCGGCTACGCCGCCGGCGATGGCGCCTATCGCTCGTTCGCCGGGTGGCTCCCGGTGGTGGCGGGAGTGGAGGACCCCGCCGAACTCGCCGCCTCGCGCCTTGCCGAGATGCTGTCCCGCTTCTTCTCATCCCTCGGGTGGGGCGGCGTGGCAGTGAGCCAGCTCTCGGACGCCGTCATGGCCGTGGACTCGGCCGACTGGGCCGAAGCGCAGCCGGGCGTGGGACTGCAGTTCCCCTCGTGCTCGTTCACGTCGGGGCTCCTGGCCGACTTCTTCACGCGGCTCGGCGATGCGCCGCTCGCCGTGATGGAAGTCGAGTGCCGCTCCCGCGGCGACACCCGCTGCCGCTGGCTGGTGGGCGCGCCGGAGTCGCTCACGGCGCTCTACGAGCATATGGCGCAGGGCGCGGACTATTTGATCGTCATCGGCGGCACGGCGTAGCACCGCCGCGCGCCGCGGCCCTCAGGACCCGCATCAAGGGCAACACACGATGATCAGCAGCAAGTGGCTGTGGACCCTCGCTGTCCTCGTCACGATGGCGACCCTCGTCTACCAGCGGATGACGGGCCCCACGACTCCGCTCCGCGGCCGGGTGACCATCGGCGGCCAGACCGTCAAGCTCAAGCTACTCCGCACCTACGACGGCGCCGGCGACCAGCCGGTCGTCGTTATCGCCCCCGACACCGCCGTGACCGCCAGCGTCCAGTGGCGGCGGTATCCGTCGGGCGAGCCCTGGGACACGCTGCAGCTCGAGCGGCGCGGCGACACGCTGGCGACGGCGCTGCCGCACCAGCCGCCGGCCGGGAAGCTGGCGTACCAGCTGCGTCTCCAGCGCGGTGGTGAACGGGTCGTCTTCCCCGAGGAGCCGGCGATCACCCGGTTCAAGGGCGCCATCTCCGCCGTCGTCATCGTCCCCCACCTGCTGTGCATGTTCGGCGGCCTGATCCTGCTGATGCGCGCCGGTCTCGGGGCGCTGCAGAAGGAGGCCGGCTACGCGGGCTGGGCTCGGCTGGGGGTACTGCTCTTCGGTCTGGGCGGGTTCGTCTTCGGGCCGTGGATGCAGCACCAGGCGTTCGGCGACTGGTGGACCGGCGTCCCGTTCGGCTTCGACATGACCGACAACAAGACGTTGATCGCGATGGTGGCGTGGCTCTTCGCGCTCTGGAAGCTGCGCGGGGGGAAGGAGGCGCGCGGCCCGGTGATCGTGGCGACGGTCATCACGCTGGTGGTGTTCCTCATCCCGCACAGCGTGTTCGGGTCGCAGATCGACTGGAGTCAGGCGGGGCCGACGGGGCGGTAGCCGGCAGGAAACCCGCGCGGCGGCGCTATCTCCGTCGGCGGGGTCTCCGCCCAGCACGGTAGCTGGCGCGAGGCTCCGCCACCGCAGACGACGGCAACGCCTCGCCCTTCCCGTTGACGCGCCTTCCCTTCACACGGTCGAACGCCGCCGGCCCAAAACAATCGAGGAATCGCAGCAGGGTGTCTACCGCCCGACTCTGGCAAACACTGCCGCGCTCCCAGCGCACCACGGTCTTCGCCCCCACACGAAGGAGAGCCTCCAGACCAGCTTGGGAAAGACCGAATCGCCGGCGGATGTCCCTGATCTCGGCAGGCGTCAGCAGCTCTTCGTGGGTTCGCAGCGCGGCCGCGCGATTCCGGCTGGAGGCCATCGCCTGATCGTGCGTGTAGAAGCGCTCACCGCACTTCGAGCACTCGAACAAGTCATCGCGATAGGCCAGGTGAGTGCCATCATCCGCCTCGATCTCGCGCGGCTCCGTCACCACCCGAAGTTCGGCGCTCCGGCAGATCGGACACTTGACGGTCATCGGCGCCTCAGCTTGCACGACTGCACGTAGACGTTGTGGTCTCTCTCAATGTTCATCGTCGCCTTGATGTACCCTGCGCGCCCGAGGAGAGGCACCCGGAGCACGATGACCGTGTTCAGGTCGTTCTGCTCGTCGGGTTCGAGCTTGTGGATGTTCGCCTCGGTGGCCGCACAGACCGCGTCCCAGACATGTGTCACGTCCGCGTCGCGCCCAAAGTCCGTCTGATACTCAAGAAGCGCCTTCGGCGACAGAATGGCGCGGCGACTCTTCGCGAATTCCCGGAGTATTCCGAGTGCCTTTGAGTGAGTGGAATCTGTAGACACGTTTGTGCGGTGCTCACGGCTCCGCGCTGCAGGTGATATGGTATCATCGTGCTACCATTACTGCAAGCTCGAATTCCACGCCGAAACGCTCAATTGTCCGCACGGCCGTCTCGCTCGTGGACAGACGAGGGTTCACATCGCAGACGGCATGCGTCGGGGTAATCCTAGCGACACGCCGGCGACTGCCCGCCATCGTTTCGCCTCGCTGACGGTGCGAGGGATTGCCCAACAGGGCAGCTCAACCTGGCGGCACGTAGGATCGCCGCCAGCCCAGAGAAACGCCCCGCTCGAGAGCGCGAGGCGAAGTCAGCTTGGGTTCCCACTACGGCGCGATCAAGCCGGACGCAGGCCACCGCGAGAATCTTGTCGCCGTTCAGCGTCCGGCGTCCTCGCAGGTTGCCGGGAGAATGGCACTTCGAGGTCGTACTCGGCGCGCTTGACCCCCGCGTCCCTCAACTGCTTGATGGCCAGCCTCGCCTCGTCCATCTGCTTTCGATCGACGGACGGGTCGGCGGCTGCGGCATATGCCTCACCTCGCTGCCAATGGCACAGGGGACTGGTGAGGTCACTTCCGGACGCGGACCCGCCTCGGGGGGCGGCGCCGTTCGGCCTTCGGGGGACCCGCCGACACGTGCGCGCCTTCGACCGCAGCCGCCACGTTGAGTGGCGACAACCATACCGGTCCGAAGCGGCCTCGCTGCGTGAGGTTGGCGACCGCCTCCCGAAGGAACGGGTAGAGCAAGCCGACCCCAGAGATGGTCGCATACCGCTCCAGTGGCATGTTCGCCTCGCCAGGCTTCACCTCGATCAGCGCCGCCATCGTGAGATCGAAGCGGTAGAGGGCGTTTGCCGTTTCCGGCGTCTGAGCGCGGACGCGCAGAACGCCCTTCGTCTTGTCCGGAGTGAGCCCGGCCTGGAAGCTCAACCTGACGGACAGATCCTCGATGTCGGTCTTCGGCGGGAACGCCAGGTAGTCCCCGCGGTGCTCGAACTGCACCTTTTCAAGAACTACCTGACCGATGCTGACGCCCGGCTGCCTGGTGGGATCCATTCTTCCTCCTACGCAGCGAGAGCGTAGTCGGCGTTGGCCGCCGATGTATGACCCGGCGGTTCCGCCGAATCCGGCGCTGCGAACGACGCCCATTGAGACCCTCCGGACCCGGCAGGTGGACCTCCGGTGATAACCACGTTCGTCACGGCATTGGGAGCAAGGTCGACACTCCAGTGGGTCGCCGGTTCCACGACCGCCTCTGCAATTTCGCCGTCCACGGCCGTGATGCGCTCCTCCAGTGCGCGCAGCACCTTGGCGATGGTGCCGAGCTTGGGGTTGCCGACCGCCGCCTCCAGTCGCGACACGACGGCCTGTGTCGTGCCGGCGAGCTTTGCCAGCTGCGCCTGCGTCAGGCCGGCGCGAATGCGCAGCGCGAGAACCTGATCGGCATAGTGCTCGCGCGGGTCAGCTTCGACCTCGGCGACGGCTGCCGCATAGGCAGGATCCGTTCGGAGTAGCTCGTGGTGCCACGCTTCAAACCTCACGGTGCCGGCTCCTCCAGTCTCTCAATCGCTGCTCTGCGGTCTGAATCTTCGAGCGCGGGATGTCACCCCTCTTCTCCTTGTAAGCCACCAACATCACGTAGGTCCGCCCAGGCTCAAGCGAGAAGAGCAGCTGAGCCGCGCACGCGGTCGAAGAAGTCGCCGTCCAAACCTGGGCCGTACGTCTCCAGCCTCCCAACGTGCTTCCCGAGCCTGGCAATCTGTCGCACCGTGAGGAGCTCCCGCACCTCGTCGAACAGGACGTGGCGACCGGTCACGGTCGCGTAGAACTCGACAACCCACGGCGCCTCCATTATATCCTGCGCGATATACCACGGTAAGGGGCGAGGAGGAGGCAAGAAAGCCCGGTGGAGCGAATGCGCTTCACCGGGCTCTTGGTACTTCGGACGGAGGATTATCCGGGGGACGGGGCCGGTGAATGGCTACCGCCCGGCCGACCCGCCTTGGTGGTAGGCCAGTCGCCCTATGGTATCGACGGGGGGCAGGTCGTAAGGCTTCGTGACAAGAAGGCCTTCGCGGAGCATCCGATCACGGAACTCGCGAAGGCGCTCGAAGGGCTCCGTCCCAGCCCGCCGACTCTCCAGTTCCCGGAGAACCGTCGTCAACTCCTCGGCTATAGGCATTCGATTCTCGCCTAGAAGAAGTGCCTGCCGTGCATGAAGAATCTCAGGTTGCTTCTGGCAATGTACTCCGTGAGCAAATCGTTGTACAGCCGAATCGTCGGGCGCAAAGTGGCGTCGTTCGAGTAGTCGTCGATCTCAAGTCGCATCATCGTGCGGAGCGTGTCAGGTCCAATCATCCGTCCGTGGGACAGCCACAGCTTGTTGTCCCCCAGCAGCGCAGTTCAGTCGATGGCAAGGCGACCTTCCAGCGGGATCCCCGTCGGTAATGCCGGCAGCCGGTGCGCCCGCGCTCGCCAAGGCGCTCGGCATCCATCTATCGGCGTTGGTCCGCGACGCCGAGAGGCTCAGCGGCCGATCGGTGTAGTGACCTGCCCGGCGGACAGCGACCAGCCTTCGACCTTCCGCATCCCTCCCACGGCGATCACCGACGCAGTGGCACCGACGAGAGCCGGGTCCTCAGCATGCAGCTGAGCACGCCGTCATCTGCGACCGCATCTCCAGCACCACGACCAACTCCAGCACCTCGACAGCAGCCTCTCCAAGCTCCCCGAGGTCATTCGCGGAACCGGCTGCCTCCTCCACCCTACTCATTGACAATCGATCGGCCAGGGTCCAAGTCTCCCCGGTCGCCACCCTCGCCTTCATGACAGGTTGAGGCCCCGCATGCCAAGCACGCCGTCCGCGAGTGCGCAACCCAGCAGCGTAGCCCCTGCTCAAGGCATGGCCAATCTCACGCCCGTCGCCCCAGACGAACGAATCCAGGCGCTGGACTTGTTGCGTGGCTGGGCGATGTTCGGTGTCCTGTGGTCGAACATCATCAACTACGGGACCCTCGATCCCACGACCGCACTCGATCGCGGACTCTCCTGGATGCAGGGCTGGATGATCGACGGCCGTTTCTACCGGTTGCTCTGCCTGCTGTTCGGCATTGGTTTCGGGATCCAGCTGCTTCGCGCTACCGAGCGAGGAGTGGACGTCAGGACCGTCTACTACCGCCGCTCCCTGGCCCTGTTGGCCATTGGGGAAGTGCATGCCCTCTTGATCTGGGACGGGGATGTTCTCACGATCTACGCCCTCGTCGCGTTCGCTCTGGTGATGTTCCGAACGGCCAGCACACGGCGCATACTGACGGCCGCAGTCCTGCTCTGGTTCGTGGCCCCAGAAGTGGTGATCCGCGCCAGGCACCTGGCCGGCATGAACTTCTTCATGCCCTCCGTCGAGAATGCGACGACTGCCTGGATTTACGGACACGGTTCCTGGCTCCAGATCGAGCCCATTCGCGTCGCGTGCCACCTGCAGTGGCTGGGCCGTTTCGGCCTCGGACTCTACTGCAGTATTCTTGCCGTGTTTCTGATGGGATTCTGGAGCATGAAGAGCGGGTACCTGCGGCGAGTCATCGAAGACCCGAGAACGACGCGCCGCCTGCTGTTCGGAGCGCTCGTCGCGGCGGCAATCGGGTACGCGTGGTCCGCCAACTACACCAAACTCTTGCCGTCGCTCTTCTCGTGGTCCGTGAGCACGCGTCTTAGCGACCCGCACTTCTGGGTCCCCCGCCAGCTGATCTTCAAGATGTTCAACTGGTCGACGGAGGGCACCGCCGTCGCCTATGCCGCCATCCTGCTGCTGCTGTGGCAACGGCCCCGCATCGCCCGACTGCTCCGGCCTCTCGCCGCGACCGGCCGAATGGCGCTGACCACCTATCTCACCCAGTCTATCGTGTGCACGCTGCTGTTCTACGGCTACGGCCTGGGTTGGTATGGTCACGTCGGCTATTCAGGGATGTTCCTGATTACGCTCATCCTGTTCGCCTGTCAGATGGCCGCGAGCAGTTGGTGGCTGACGCGGTTCCGCTTTGGACCGGTCGAATGGCTCTGGCGCACGCTCACCTATGGTCGCGCGCCACGGATGCGTGTGTCCTTCCGGGTCGGCGGCGAGCGCGACGTCGTGTCGGCGGAGGCAAAAGGGTGCACTCCGGGCGCTTTGAGCAACCGGGAACATGTGTAGCGAGAGGGCGCATGACTTCGACTTTTCGGCCAGTGTGCCACCGTCACGCGGGGCCTGGCTGGCTCCCGCTCCTCCTGATGGTCGGCGCGTCCTTCGGCGGCCTCCCCCAGCGGGGATCTGCCCAAGACTCCTTGCCAGTCCTCTTGCCCGGTCATCCGGTCGGAGGCGTAGTCACGAATCATCCTTATGCCTACGGCCTCAACCTCGTCGCCGGGCAATTCCTGCGGGTGGCAGGCGAGGGTGGTTACATCTTCCTGCGCCTGATCGGGCCTCGCGGCGACACGCTCCAACTGACCAACATCCTGAGGCTCTCCCACGCCGTGCAGGAGACGGGACGGTATCGGCTCGAGATCAGCCTATGGGAAGGGGACTCGAGCGCCGTGCGTTATACGCTGCGGGTGGATGAGCTGCTCTCGCCAGCACGCTATGCTGCACGGCTGGACTCACTGCGGAACGATCCTCGCGTCGCGTGGCTCGCCCAGCACGCCATCCCTATGCGCTCCCTGGCACCGGAAGACGATGACTTCACCGACCTCCGGCCGCTGCGCGTAGCAATCGGTGATGCGCGAATAGTCCTCCTGGGGGAGGAGAGCCACGCCAGCGGGACGAACATGCGGGCCATTTCTCGACTGATCAGATTCCTCCACCAGGAAATGGGTTTCGACGTCCTGGCATTTGAGTCGGGCCTCTACGACATGTGGAAGGTCTGGCCGCTCATGCAGGCGGGACACGAGCCGGTCGACGCGATGCGCCAAGGCCTGCACATCGTCTGGTCGCGCGCCGCCGATTTCCAACCGTTGGCGCGTTACTTGGGCCAGCAGGCGGTCGGTCCGCACCCACTTGAGGTCTCCGGCGTCGACTGCCAGCTCACCGGAACAGTCTCCCACCAACAACTCGTTTCCGACCTGAGGGAACTCGTGGCTCGCGAGCACCTCGGGGAGGAAGGCAAGGACCTTGTTCAGGGCTTCTGGACCACTCTCTCCGGATTCGCGAGCGCCCCTTGGGACTCCCCCGCCGTCCCGCAGGACGTCTTGTCGGACCTCCGGTGGCTGGCCGAGCGACTCGCTGACGCGGGCGAGACTCGCTCCGCGGCAGAGGGACGAACGCTTCGCCTGTGGGCGCAGGTGTCACGGAGCCTCGCAGAGTACATGGCGACGCCCGTCACGAGTGATGCGTATGGCGATCACCGAGACCGCCAGATGGCTCAGAATCTGGTGTGGCTCGCGCGGGAGTACTTCCCGGGACGGAAGATCATCGTCTGGGCGGCCAACCCTCATGTCCTTCGCCACCTGTATCGGCTCTCCCACGGCGCCGCAGAGGTGGTCACGAAGGGGCAGGCGGTCTGGATGGGCCAAGGGGTCTGGGAGGCTTTCGGCGATCGCTCCTTCGTCATCGCTGCCACGGCCTACAGCGGTCAGTGGAATTTGCACCCGATCATCACCGTGGTGTCAGACCAGGACTCCACATTCGAACTCGAGGAGCTCCTGGCAGCGACCGGGCTGGAGCAGGCCGTGGTCCCCCTAAGGAATTTGCCGCCGGGCGGCGAATGGCTCCGGAATCCGATTTTCGGCCGCTTGACGTTTGGCTACCGCAATGTCCTCGCCACGTGGCCGGATCACGCGGACGCGATTCTCTTCATGCGGGCAGCCACGCCCAAAGCCATGATTCGCCGATAGCCTGTGAGCCGTGCCGCCGACAGAGCGGGGAGCGGCCCATCACCGTCAAGAGTTCTCGTCTCCGGATCGAGCAACCGTAGACAAAGGAGATGCATCATGTCGGCCGAACGGTTCCAGCGGTCTTCGACCTTTCGGCCAGTGTGCCACCGTCGCGCGGGGCCTGGCTGGCTCCCGGTCCTCCTGATGGTCGGCGCGTGCCTCGGCGGCCTCGCCCAACAGGGATCTGCCCAAGACTCCTTGCCAGTCCTCTCGCCCGGTCGTCCGGTCGAAGGCCTAATCACGAACCAACCTCATGCCTACGGCCTCAACCTCGTCGCCGGGCAATTCCTGCGGGTGAAAGGCGAGGGTTATCGGCTCATGCTGCGCCTGATCGGGCCTCGCGGCGACACGCTCCAGCTTACCTCTCTCGGTATGTTATCCCTAGCCGCGCAGGAGACGGGACTCTATCGGCTCGAGGTTGTTCGACGGGAGCTGTGGGGTGGCGAAGGGATAACATACCGAGAGGAGGACTCGGTGGCGCGGCGTTATAGGTTGCGGGTGGACGAACTGCTTTCGCCAGCGCGCTATGCTGCACAGCAGGACTCACTTCGGAGCGATCCTCGCGTCGCGTGGCTCGCCCAGCACGCCATCCCTATGCGCTCCCTGGCATCGGATGACGATGACTTCACCGACCTCCGACCGCTGCGCGAAGCAATCGGTCATGCGCGGATAGTCCTGCTCGGCGAGCAGGAGCACAACAGCGCGACGACCATCCGGGCCATCTCGCGACTGATCAGATTTCTCCACCAGGAAATGGGATTCGACGTCGTAGCCTTCGAGTCCGGCCTCTACGACATGTGGAAGGTCTGGCAGCTCATGCAGGCGGGACACGACCCGGGCGACGCGATGCGCCAAGGCCTAGGCGGCATCTGGTCGGACGGCACCGATTTCCAACCGTTTGCGCGTTACTTGGGCCAGCAGGCGGTCGGCCCGCACCCACTCGAGGTCTCCGGCTTCGACTGCATGATTACCAGAACACTCTCCCGCCAACACCTCGTTTCCGAGCTGAGGGAACTCGTTGCTCGCGAGCATCTCGGGGAGGAAGGCAAGGACCTTGTTCAGGGCTTCTGGACCACTCTCTCCGGATTCGTGAGCGACACTGGCGACTCCCTTCCCAATCGCGTCCAGCAGGACGTCTTGTCGGACCTCCGGTGGCTGGCCGAGCGACTCGCCGATACGGGCGAAACCCGCTCCGCCGCAGAGGGACGAACGCTTCGCATGTGGGCGCAGGTGTCACGGAGCCTCGCGGAGTACATGGCGTACAACTGGAGTGGTGCGAATGGTGATGCGAATGCCGATCGCCGAGACCACCAGATGGCTCGGAACCTGGTTTGGCTTGCTCGGGAGAACTTTCCGGGACGGAAGATCATCGTCTGGGCGGCCAACACTCACGTCCTTCGCCACCCAAATCAGCTCTTCCAGGATGACCCGGAAGCACGCGTCTGGAACACACCGGAAACACGCGCCTGGAATAGCGTCTGGATGGGCCAAGGGGTCTGGGAGGCTTTCGGCGAGCGTTCCTTCGTCATCGCTGCCACGGCCTACGGCGGTCAGTCCCGGTGGATCACCCTTCCGCCGTCGATGACTTTCACCGTGGTGTCAGACCAGGACCCTACATTCGAACTCGAGGAGCTCTTGGACGCGACAGGTCTGGAGCAAGCTGTGGTCCCCTTGAGGAATTCGCCGCCGAGCGGCGACTGGCTCCGTTCTCCGATCTTGAGCCGGCTCTGGGCCTATCAGTCAGTCCTGGGCACGTGGCCGGATCACGCGGACGCGATTCTCTTCATGCGGGCAGTCACACCAAGCACCTGGATTCCTCGATAGCCCGTGAGCTGTGTCGCGGACAGAGCGGGACGTAGCCCATCACCGTTCAGAGTCCTCGTCACGATACCTGCATCGGTGTTACCGGGGAGACTGTGGCCTGAGCGAGGCTTTCCGCCGCGCCGTGCTCCGGCTCCTCGTCCGCCACCCCGTCCGCGCGCACCCGCTTCGCCCCCAGCGCGACCGAGCGATCCTGCAACCGCCGCGCACTCGCCCGCACGAACCGCCGCGAGGCTGCCTCCGCACACGCCACACGCCAACCCGTCCAGCAGCCCGCGGAACAGCCCATTGTCCAGCGCCCCGCCGCGCTCTCAACCCCGGTCCTGGTAGCTCAGCAAGTCGCCGGGCTGGCAGTCCAGCTCCCGGCACAGCGCCTCGAGCGTCGAGAACCTGATCGCGCGCGCCTTGTTCGTCTTCAGGATCGACAGGTTCGCGAGCGTGATGCCGATCCGCTCGCTCAGCTCCGTCAGCGTCATGCCGCGCTTCTCGATCACGCGATCGAGCGTCACCTGGATGGTCATGGCTACACCACCAATGACTGTTCTTCTTCGAGCGCCGCCCCGCGCCGGAAGACCTCCGCCAGCCCCACCAGGACCAGGGCGATGAACACCCCGAGCCAATTGATGTGCAGGGCCGAGCCGATGGGGATGCGGCTGCTCGCCAGCACGCGGGTGACCATGGTGGACAGCCAGAAGTCGAACGCACCGAAGTACACGTGGAGAACGAGCAACAGGACGCCCAGCCACCGCATCCGGATCGCGTTGGCTGCATCGAACGGCACTCCTTCCCGTACCCGCCGGAACAGGACCCGGAGGTGATAGAGGAACAGCAGCACTAGGCCAAAGAAGATCACGATTGCCGCATACTCCACCGGGCCGAACCAGGTCGGCATCATGCTCGTCGGCAGCGCGAGATCCCCGGTCACCCGCTTCAGGGTGATTCCCGGCGGAGCCGCATGCCACTGCGGTACCAGCGTGGCACCCAACCCCGGCAGCGTCACCGACACCTCCAACCGCGGCGTCGGATCCACCACGAGGCTTGGCGCAAACCGCTTCAGCCCAGGGCCGATGATCAACACGAACGCCGCGGCCACCCACGCGCCGTAGTACACGGTGGACACCAGTCCCGTCAGAAACCTCACCACCCGGTCCGCCCGATACGTCTGCATGGTACCTCCTCTTCCGGTGTGCCTTATCGATTATCAATAGTATCGAATATCGATAAGGACCGCAAGAGGTATCCCTACCACGGGGGAGCCCGATCTCCAGACCCACGGCTCGCTGTCCAACTGGCATCCCCATCTCCATCTCGTCGTCACCGATGGCGGCTTCCGGCCCGACGGCACCTTCGTGCGCTGGCCCGGCTGGCCAGCATGTAACAGCGCCACCCACCGCTCCCCGGCCAACGAGCGCTCCTGCAACCGCCGCGCACACGCCACACGCCAACCCGTCCAGCAGCCGTCGTCCAGCACCCCGCCGCTGTCCGACAACACCTGCACCCGCCCGGTAGCTCAATTGGCAGCTAGACGGCCCCGGGGTCGTGACAAGGTCGTGTGACGCCGAAGCGCCTCTGAGGGTCTGCTCTATGAACTCGCTGCGAGGTCTCGATACTATTCCCCGCTAGGCCCCTTCATCGTGCCGTCACGCTCCGCGCCGCGTTCCTCAGCGTCGCCACCCTGCTGACGGTCGCAGCTTGTAAGTCCACCACTGCCCCCAACTGTCCCCTCGATAGCGGCTGGTTGTGGGAGTGGAACAACAACCCGAGTGGGTCCAGCCTCTACCTCTACCTGCAGACCGCCGGCAATGCGGTCTCAGGCATGGGGGTCCACTACGGGGTGGGGCCGACGGCCACCGCCGATTCCATTACCATCTCGGGCCGGTACGCACCGAGCACGGGGAGCTTCGGCCTGACCCTCTCCTATCGCAGCGGCCGTGTGGTCACTTACACAGGCATGCTCATCTGCCCGAACAAGCTCCAGGGCACTGCGACCGACGGCGGCAGCCCCTATGCTCTCGTGTTCTACCGCGGCGGGGACCTCTAACCAGCGCATGAATGTGCTTCTAGGCCTACACAGGCCCCGCGCACGGCGAGCCGGCTCGGCAACGTGGAGGTCGCCTATGGATCGGCCGCTACTGCCTTCTGCCGTCGTCGTCTCCTGCCTGCTTACCGCAGGCTGTACTGAGCCCGACATCTCCCGACTGGAGATCGTCGCCCAGGCGACGCCGTTCTACTGGTATCAGGACACCACTCGCATCTACCTCCGTGCCGACTCGACCCGCTTCACCATTGAGGCCGACTCCACCGCGCTGCCCGCCCTGTCCGCATCCCTGTCCACCACCGGCGTGACCGTGGACGCCGCGACGGCGATGGTCATCGCGGAAGGGCACTGGGTGCTGACGCTCCACACCGGCACCTCAGCGACCGCTGCGGTGGCTGCCGCACACGCGTTGCGAGGCCGCACGGACGTGCGCTTCGCCAGCAACGCTTACTTGCCTGCGCAGCAGCCGACCTCGTGCACCTCGCTGCTCGTCAACCGCCTGATAGTTCGGATCGCCGCCTTTCACGAGCGCGCTGGCTTCGGCGTGGTGCGGTCACCGTCTGGTGCCTGGAGCCGCTACTGGGTGCTCCGGTATCCCCCCGGGAGCCCCTTCACGCCTCTCGAGATCGCGGCTGCGGTGTATCATCATCCCTACGTCGAGTGGGCCGACCCCGACAGGACGGATTGCATCGGCCCCGGTGGCCTGTGACGCTCGACCCGCTTGCTGCTGTCGGACCTGCGCGCTCATCTTCTCCTCCCCAACAAGCGCTTCCCGTCGGGCGCTCCGGCCCGCAGCAGAAGCGCGATTCGCTAGGCACACCGCGAAGGAGCCATGCGCTGTCGTGATCTAGCAGCATCCGCGCTGATCGCCGGCACACTACTCGCCCGGCCCGACGCTCTGTCAGCGCAAAGCGATGCGGCTGCCTATCTGGAGCTGGCCGTGGGGATGGCCCTGAAACCCGCCTACGGGGAGAGCTATCCCGAAGGTCCCATGGTCAGCGCGAGAGTTGGGCGATTCCTGCTTCCACACGCGGCCATGCGCCTAGAGGTAGAACTGCAGTCGTTCGGCGCTGGCGAGCCCCCGGTTTTCCTCGACGCTCCATGCCCGCTCACGGGGCCCTGCGGCCGGTACGAGGTCCAAGGCGCAGGCCCGATCCGGATGCTGAACGCGCTCGCGAGCTTCCAGTACTACGAGCAGGCCGATCGTCGAGGCTTCTACGTGCTCGCGGGGTTCGGACCTCAGTTACTGGCGTCACACCCGGACCGCGCTCGCGCCGTTCGTCTCGCCGTGCAGGCGGGGGCAGGCGCATCGCTTGCGACGGTGGCGGTGATCGAAGCCCGGTACCAGGCGAGTCTCGGGGCCCGCGCCGAGCCGCAGCACGTGGTGCTGATCTCCGTGAGCCTGAGATACACTCGGCGGTCGCGGGTGCCGAACTAGGGCATAGACTACTTGGGGGGAGAGGCCGCGGAGGGACGAAGGCGCCGTACCGGAAGGTATGGCAATTGGACAGCTGGAATGCCCAGGCGCCGCGCTAGCTACCGCCTCGCCACGTTCAGGACGCTGCCGCGACTAGCGGCGGGCCACGTTCACCGCATCCAACACTATCGGGGGCACCAGGCGGCTGCCCCCGATCCATTTCCCGTCCTTCCCCACCATCCGGATGCGCTTCAGCAGGTCGTAGGCGTTCCCCGCCACCGCCGCGTCCTTCACCCGCCCCGTGATCTCGCCGCGGTCCACGCGGTAGGCCAGCGCCACCGGGTGGCTGAACGCACCGCTGACGATGTTGCCCTGCCCCACGCCGATGAGGTCCTCGATCACCAGACCGTGGCCGACCTCGCGCAGCAGCGCCGCCTCGTCCGCCTCCCCCTCGAGCATCACCAGATTGGAGAAGCCGATGCCCGGCTTGCCGAAGGTGCCGCGGCGCCCGTGGCCCGTGGACGCCGTGCCCGCGCGCGCCGCCGTCTCGAGGTCGTACGCGAAGGCGCGCACCACGCCGCGCTCGACGAGCGCGAGCCGGCGCGAGGTCACGCCTTCGTCGTCGGCGGGGCGGCTCGCCGTGCGATCGGGCAGGAGCGGGTCGTCCACGATGTCGAGCGCCGCGCCGAACATCGGCTGCCCCGCCTTGTCGCCAAGGGGCGAGATGCCCTGCAGCACCGTCTTCCCGGAGAGCGCCTGGCGGAGCGGGAGGAAGATGCACGCCGAGCCCGAGGGCGTGAACAGCACGGGCAGCTTCCCCTCGGGCGGCTCCACCACGCGCTCGCCGCGCTCCATCCGCCGCACGATCAGCTCGGCCACGGCGTCGAGGTCCGCGTCCGACGGGACGCCTGTGCCCGTCACGTCGTCGTACGCCATCAGCACGTCATCCCCCGAGACCCTCGTCACCTCGGCGCTGACGCTGATGGTGGTGCTGTGGTTCGCGAACGCCTGGCCCGCGCTGTTCGCGAAGGCGGTGCGCTCGACGCAGCGGTCCACCGCGGCGCCCACCTGCCACCCCGGGCGTTGCAGCCTCTCGACGACCCTGCGGCCGAGCGCGGCGAGCGTCGCGACGTCCAGCCCCGCGACCGCGTCGTCGAAGGTGCGCACCGGCGTCAGCGGCGCAGCGGACGGCCACGCGAGATCACACGGCTCGCCCTGCTGCGCGCTGGCGAGCGCCCGGCCCACGAGGTCGTCCAGGGCGCCGGTGCCGGCGAGTTCCGTGGTGCCCGCGAAGCCGACGCGGCCCTCGGCGACCAGGCGGAGGTTCAGACCCGCCTCCTGCCGGAGCGCGGTCTCCTTGAGGCGGCCGGTCTCGAAACGGAGCGAGAGCTGGGACTCGTGGCGCAGGATGGCGTCGGCGCCGTGCGCGCGGCCGCGGACCGCGGCGAGCGCCTGCTCGACGGTGATCAGCGGCATTGAGTCGGGGCGGATGGCCGGGGAGTCATTCGCGCGGGCTGAGGAGCGTGGTCACCAGCGCCTGCGTGACCGGGAACGCGGCGAGCGCCAGCGCGCGGTCTGCATCGCCGCCGAAGACCTCGAAGGCCAAGCCGCCCGCCAGCAGCCCCAAGAGCGCCCCACCCAGCCGCGCGCCCCAGTGACCACCGCGCCCGCCGGCGAGCCGCGCGCCGAGGTGCGTGCCGAGCGCCGTGCCGACGATGGAGCCGACGATGGCGCCGGTGAACCCCTCTGTGAGACCGGGATCCTCGCCAATGCAGGGTGAGGTGGCCTCGCAGACGGCGCGCCCCGCGTAGATGCCTGCGATGGCGCCGCCCGCGGACCCGACGGCTCCGAGAACCACCTGGGAGACGAACGTGCGCGACCGCGCCACCCGCAGGCCCATGACGGTCGCCCGCGCCGGCACGAGCGCGCCCCGATCCGCGACGCCTCCGGACGAGATGCCCACGCGGAGGGAGGCCTGCGCCGCACGCGGCGCCTGCGCGCCGGCCGGGCCGGCGACCATCACGATCGCGGCCGCGCACAGAGCGATGCGTCTCACGCCGCCACCTCGCCGCCCACGAGCAGCTCGCGGAACCGCACGTGCGGCGCGCCCTCGGTCACCGGGAGTGGGGACTGCCCGCCCTTGCCGCAACCGCCGCCCATCTGGTTGAACCGGAAGTCCCCGGCGAGACCATCGATCGCCTGCAGCGACTGGAAGAGGTTCCCCGCGAGCACCACGTCCTTCACCAGCTCGGCGACCTTCCCGTCGCGGATCACGTACCCGTGCGCCGCGGAAAACGAGAAGTTCTCGAGGTAGGTCTGGCCGCCGATGGCGTCCACCGCGTAGACGCCCAGCGGGATGTCGCGGATCAGGTCCTCGAAGGTCCCCGACCCGCCCTCGATGTAGGTGTTGGTCATCCGCACGATGGGAGGGTGGCGGAAATCCAGCGCCCGCGCGTTGCCGGTCGGCTGCTCACCCATCGCCGCCGCGGTCTCCCTCGAGTGCAGGCGCCCGACGAGGATGCCCTTGTCCACCAGCTTCGTGCGCCGTGTCGGCGTGCCCTCGTCGTCGTAGGGCAGCGTGCCGCGCAACCCCGCCGCGCTGCCGTCGTCGCCGATGTTGACGATGTCGCTTCCGAAGCGCCGGCCCAGTGTCATCATCGCCCGCGCCTCGGGGTTCTCGTAGACGAAGTCCGCTTCGGAGAGGTGGCCGAACGCCTCGTGCACGAAGACGCCGGCCAGGCGCGGGTCCAGCACCACCGGGTACGTGCCGCCCTGCACCGCCGGTGCGGTGAGCAGCGCGAGCGCCCGCCCGGCGGCGGCGGTGAACATCCGGTCCTGGTCCTGCACGCTCCGCCAGCCGCGGCGCAGCCCGAGGGATTCGAGAGCGCGCTCGATCGTCTCGCCGTCGCGCGCGGTGGCCTGCGCGGTGAGACCGATCTCCGGACGCACCTCGTAGAGCCAGGTGCCCTCGCTGTTCGCGTACGCCCACTCGGTCCGGTGGTCGAAGTAGGCGGCCGTCGTGTCGGCGATCTTGCCGGACGCCGCCAGCATCAGGCCGTTGAGGTGCTCGAGGAGCCGCCGCTTCTCGGCGAGGGGCACCTCGCGCGGGTCGCCGTCCACCGCGGGGATCACGACGTCCTCGTGCGGGGCGGCGGCCGCCAGGCGGATCGGCTGGTCGAGGTGGATGGCCCGCGACATCTCCTCCGCGGCGGCGAGCATCGCCGGCAGGTCGTCGAGCGACGTGAACGACGCCAC
>Ga0315275_10002405_pt1 | contig 16897 bp, 16 predicted proteins | sample YL17G03_0_MG_FD_205557 | JGI IMG/M metagenome (GOLD analysis project Ga0315275, IMG submission 205557) | Sediment microbial communities from Yellowstone Lake, YNP, Wyoming, USA - YL17G03_0 | ecosystem: Environmental > Aquatic > Freshwater > Lake > Sediment | place: USA: Wyoming | collected... | reverse complement strand
GCGCGTTCCCAAATCCTGGGCGTAATCACGTCGGTAAATGTCGAACTCACGCCTTCTGGAATCGGCACCCCATCAATTCGGAACTGCTGATTGGCGTGATCCTGGCGAATGTGGGTTTGTCCCAGGGCTCCATACACTACACTCGGAACCGTCAGCAAGACATCAGCGATATTGCTATTGCTTCCGCGTGGAAGGGCCTCAACATCCTTTCGGCTCAGCTGATAGGTCTCGCTGGAGGCCTTATACTGGATGGCCGGCAGCGGCGACCGGATCTCTAACGCGATCTCCTGCGTGATGGCCAGTGTTAGCATCAGCGGTTGTGGCTTGTCAGCCCTAATCTTCACGACAGCGAACTCACTCTTGTATGTGTCCTGGACGACACTGACGGAGTAGGTTCCCTCCTCGATCACCGTGACCGAAAACTCGCCGGCCTGGTTGGTGACCCCCTGCGTCACGACATTGCCTTCCTGATCGCGTACCTGCACGAGGGCTTGATCCACCCGACGGAGATCCTGACTCTGAACCAGGCCGGTGATCGTGCGGGTTTCGCTGTCCGCAGCAGCGACAACGTCGCCTGCGCCGGATACACATGAAATCACCACGGAGAGCATGCTTATGAGTCCAATCCACAATCCAACACGAATAGCACGAAACATCGGTTCCTCCGCAGCTCAATAGAACATGAATGATGCGTGCGCTAGCATTCCAAGGACAGCGTCCTCCGGCGTAGCAACACATATTGCAAGCAATTCAGGTGGTTAGGAGCAGGGAGGTGCGCGGGAAGGACCGACGACCGAGAGATCGACGGAAAGAAGAACGGACTCAGATGGAAGTTCCTGATACTGGACGAGTTCACAGACGGCTAATTTCGGGGCATCAAAATTATGAGACCCGGCCGTATGATGCTGTACCCACTGACAGAGATCGGTATCGGAATGCTCATGGCCATCGTGGTCAGCAGCAGCCAACTCGTGATGGACATCCTGCGCCACGGCGAACGGGGCAAGCCCAAGGAGGATGCAGATCATCCCAAGTGCCACTCCCGTAGAGAGCAGACTGAAGAGGCGCTTGGGTTGTATTGGCAGCGGCATCATAATGATGTCAGGATGAGAGCACATGTCTAACTTTGCAAGCGGCACTTAACTTTCATAAAGGTAAGCTAACCTGGGTGACCCTGTCAACGGCTCTGGACTTTTTCCCAGTGATTCGTTAAATTTACAGCTTACTTGCAGGCTACATCTCATTTCTCCTGCCCACATGCGGGGCGTTGGACAATGCATGAATAGACCGATAGAAAATCAACACGTTATCGAAATCAAGGCGCTCCCATCGCCGCGTGCCGTTAAGACCAAGCTCCCGATTACTGATCAGCCCGCTGCACTGGTGGTGGAGACGAGAGAGGCCATCCGCCGGATTCTGCATGGACAGGATCGCGATCGACTCCTGGTGATCGTCGGCCCCTGCTCGATCCATGACCCGGAAGCCGCCTATGAATACGCCGCTAAGCTGAAGCCCGTGGCCGATGCCTTGCGTGATCGACTCCTGATCGTGATGCGAACCTATTTCGAGAAACCCCGGACGACGGTCGGCTGGAAGGGGCTCATCAACGACCCCCACCTGGACGGTACGTGCGACATCGCCACCGGGATGGAACTCGCCAGAACCATCCTGCTGAAGATCAATCAATCCGGCATGCCCTGCGCGACCGAATTGCTCGACCCCATCAGCCCACAGTACGTCGCCGACTTGATCAGCTGGACGGCCATCGGGGCCCGCACCACAGAAAGCCAGACGCATCGTGAAATAGCCAGCGGCGTCTCGATGCCGGTCGGCTTCAAAAACGGAACAGAAGGTAGCTTGCAAGTCGCAATTAATGCGATGACGTCGGCGCGCGCCCCGCACCACTTCCTCGGTATCAATGCCGAGGGACAAACGTCGATCATCAAAACCGCGGGCAACCCAGACCGACACATCGTCCTCCGCGGCGGTGGCGGAAAAACTAACTACGACGCTGAGCATGTGGCCCGAGCGGAAGCGGCGGTGGCCGGTGAAGGCATCGCCCGCCCCATCATGATCGACTGCTCCCACGACAACTCCAGCAAAGACCATAAGCGCCAGGCCCTCGTTGCGCGCGACGTGCTCCGTCAATTCCGCGAGGGCCGTCAATCCATCATGGGTCTGATGCTCGAAAGCAATCTGAATCCAGGCAAGCAGACCTGGAAACAAGGCATCTCCCTCGCCCACGGCGTCTCCATCACCGATGCCTGTCTCGGCTGGGAAGAAACCGAAGCCCTGCTCAACGAACTGGCCGACTTGATCGTGACCAAGCCAGCCTAGCCGGACCTCGGCCTTCAGCGCGATCGACCCCCTACCGAAAGACCCGCATGCTTTTCGACACGCATACCCATCTGGACGATGCCCGCTACAATGAGGATCGCGAGGCAATGATTGTCCGTGCACGGGAAGCCGGTATCGAAGCCTTTGTCACCATCGGCTGCGATCTGACCACCAGCCAGGCGGCAGTCGCACTGGCGGAACAACATCCCTTCGTTTATGCCTCCATCGGCGTCCATCCACATGAAGTGAAGCATATTCTCGACGGCTGGTATGACGAGTTCCGTCGTCTGGCACAGAACAAGAAGGTGGTCGCCTACGGCGAGATCGGCCTCGACTACCACTACAACCACTCATCACCCAAAGAACAGCGCGAGCGATTCCGCGAACAGATCCAGCTCGCACGCGAACTGACGCTCCCGGTGATCATTCACACGCGAGAGGCCCAGGACGATACGATTCTGATTTTGAAAGAAGAGAAGGCGTCAGAGATCGGCGGGGTGTTTCACTGCTTCTCAGGGGATGCCTGGCTGGCGAAGGATGCGCTGGATTTGGGATTCTACCTCTCGTTCTCGGGCATTCTCACCTTTCAGAGCGCGGCGATACTCCGAGACATCGCGAAGACTGCTCCGTTGGACCGCCTTCTGATCGAAACCGACTGCCCGTACCTGACACCCATCCCTCATCGAGGCAAACGAAACGAGCCAGCCTACGTGTCCTTCGTCGCGCAAAAGCTGGCGGAGCTTCATGCCGATGCACCAGGCATGTCGATCGAGACCATCGGGCGCATCACGACCGAGAACGCAAAACGCCTCTTCAAAATCGCTTAAGCTGTCGGCTGCGCTGCCGCAGCGCCTTAGGCAATTTCCGCGGATTCCCGCGCTTCTCCGGACCTCGCTTCGGTCGAAGATCCTCTCCCGTATCCAGTTCTTTGTGTATCGACGGGCCCAGCGAGGTTGACGCCCCCTGCAGTTTCCCGACAAACTCCTGTGCCCTGGCAAAGTCGACAATCTCACGATCAGAACTCACCACCGCACAATCGGATCCAAATTCGGCAGCCAGACGTTGAATCACCTGATCGGCCTTTTCTCCCCGTCGGGAGAAGATGACTTCAAGACCGAGCCGATGCTCACGCTGTTCCGTGCCCCATCCCTGATGCCATCCGTCGAAGACCACGGTGATCGCATGGGATTTTCGCTGACGATAGGCCGCCAGGTCGCGCAGGAAGGACTCGCGCGCCATTTCTGAATGCAGGCTCACCCCGCCACCGATTCGGCTCGTCTGAGCCAAGAGATTGTATCCATCGACGATCAGGTGGAGTGCCATGGCCAGAGACCCTACCGCTCACTTCTCATGCTGTCAATCGACTCCATCGCTCATTAGTACGGCCAATCCCCTTGACAACGGGACGAACATCTGAGAAATACTCTCTATCCTGTCAACGCAGTGAACACCCATGCGATCAGCCTTGTGGCGCATCCTTACCCTCGCCTTCCTGGTCGGACTCTTCGACCTCCCTGGCCATGTCCTCGATCCGTTTCACGCTATCCAGGCATGTGCGGCAACGAGTGCGGCTCGCCAGGAGTCTCCGACCAAGCCCAAGCAGTCTCGCACCTCCCGTGTGCACCTGTCTCCCACTGCGCTTGGCCTGACGACGATTCAGAACCTCCGGACAGCCAGCTCGCCAGGGTCGACGAGGCTCGTGCTCGATCTCGACGCAAAGGCCCGCCCCAATAAACATCCCCAACTCCAGGCCGAGGGGGTGACCATTGAAATCCCCAACGCCACGTTGAGCCAATCCGCCAAGACGAAACTTGCAGCCGGTAGGATTGCCAAGCCGTTCATCATCACGCAGAGATCTGAACGATCCGTTGAGGTGTCTCTTCCAACTGGCTCATTTCACAGCTATAAGCTGCTCACGTTGGCAAACCCTCCGCGGCTTGTCATCGATGTCGTGCCACCCAGGGACTCCCTGACGACTCCGGCGGTCGAACCACCACCCAGCCAGACACTTCCACTCCCCACTCCTCCGCAACCGACTCAGCCACGGACCAAGTCGTTTAAGACAATCGTGATCGATCCAGGGCATGGCGGGAAAGATCCTGGCGCTCGTGGGCAGCGCGGGACGGAAGAAAAAGATATTACACTGAAGGTCGCGTTGAAACTGCGCGAACTCTTGAGCAAGCAGCCGGGAGTCCGTGTCCTCATGACCCGTGAACGGGACCAGTTCGTCGAGTTGGAGGACCGGGCAAAATTTGCCAATGGGCAGGATGCGGATCTCTTTGTGTCGATCCATGTGAATTCACATCCACAACACTCCGTGAAGGGAATTGAAATCTACCACTTCGGACAGGCCAAGGATCAACGGGCGCTCGAAGTGGCGGCCCGTGAAAATGGAACCCCACTCAACAACACCGGCGTGGGATGGGAATATCTCGTCGCCGATCTCCTGACCGCGAAGAAGATCGAAGAATCCCTCGAACTCGCCTGGACCGCCAAGGAGGCCATGGTGACCAACCTGAACGGCCACTACGCTTTGGTGGACCATGGGGTGAAGACCGCACCATTCTATGTGCTCCGCTTCACCAGCATGCCCAGCATCCTGACTGAGATTGCCTATATCTCAAACTCTGCCGAGGAAGACCTGCTCCGAACCGGCCTCTTCACAACGCGCGTAGCGGAAGCGCTGGAAGAAGGCGTCAAAACTTTCCTCACCTCTACAAAACTGTCCACGCGATGACCTCCGCAATGCTCTATCTCCCACATCGATGCCTACGGTCAAGTTAGTCCTGGAATATGATGGGACGTGCTACGCTGGGTGGCAGCGCCAGCCTGATCACCCTACGATCCAAGAGGCCATCGAACAAGCCATCCACCAGGTCAGCCAGGCCACGGTATCGATCGTCGGCTCAGGCCGTACGGATTCCGGTGTGCACGCGCTCGGACAAGTCGCAAGCTTTCGTACGGACCGGGATTGGCCCGCGTCCAACTGGATGCGGGCCCTCAATGCCGTACTGCCAAAAGATATTGCCGTTCGTTCTTCCGCTCTCATGGATAACCACTTTCATGCCCAACACGATGCACGAGGCAAACTCTACACCTATAGGATCCTCCATCGTCTGGCCCGGCCCACTGTCGATCGGGCATTCCTTTGGCACATTTATAAGCCTCTGAATGAGGCGGCGATGCAACAGGCGGCAGCAACATTGATCGGATCACAGGACTTTTCTTCCTTCGAAGGAAGCCTCACGGACAACACCAATCCCATCTGCCATCTGCAGCGACTCGCTGTCATCCGCCACGACGACCAGATCCTCATTGAGGCCTACGCAGACCGGTTTCTGAAGCACATGGTTCGCGCCATGGTTGGGACGGTAGTCGAAGTCGGGCTAGGCAAACGAACGCCTCAAAGTCTCATAGAGGTCCTGAGGGCCAGGGATCGACGTGCAGCAGGCCTGACCGCTCCTCCTCATGGGCTCTGTCTCATGCGCGTGGACTACTACTAGCAGGGTGCCAAAAAAGTCCGCCAACAGTAGAGGCCGTGGTGCGTGACGCGCGAGACATGTAAGGATAGCGCGATGCGCAGTTCAAAGTTCCGAAAGCCTCGAACTTCTGACCTCTAACCTCCGTCAGTCCCATCCGTCTCGCTCGGCTATCCCTGACCTATTGGTCGTCGTTTTCAACAATAGCTCACAGGACTGCACCAGGATCCTATCGGGTAGGATGCCTAATTTTTACAGAGACACACCTGAAGAATTTTGCCATCCTGTGCACGTTTATACACCCCCCAACTTCACCAAAGGAGATACATATGACGAAGACGGCCAACATCGTGGTGGTATCCCTCTTTGTGTCCGGTTTGTACACCGCTCCATTTGCCATGGCAGCAACTGCTCAGCAAAACAAGATGAAGACGTGCAACGAAGCCGCCACTGCTAAAGGACTAGGTGAAGGTAAGGGCGATGAGCGGAAGGCGTTTATAGAAGAATGCCTCTCCGCAAAGCCGGCGAAGGCGGGTGGGACTCAGCAGATCAAGATGAAATCTTGCAACAAAGAGGCTGGCGAAAAGAACCTTAAGGGCGATGAGCGGAAGAAATTTATGAGTACGTGCCTGTCTAACTAACTCGTTATCTCATCATCCGGCGCGGTCCGCCTGGGCCGCGCCGTCTTTCCTTAGCACCGACCATCTCACAACTAAGACGCGTGTCCCCTCAGGAGCTTGAGGAAACCTGGCTACAGCTATGGTCGCGGAACGCTCATTAAAACAGGCGAGGGGAATCCTGACTTTCCATCTTCTTGCGGAGCTCGATTAATTCCTGCTCAAGCGCCACGAACCGGTCATTGATGGGATCCGGCAGGTTGATGTGATCCATGGTGGCATCGGGAACCCGCTCGCCTTGAGTTTTAATCACGCGAGCTGGCACTCCGATGACGGTTGAATTGGCAGCGACATTCTTGAGCACAACTGAATTAGCGCCAATCTTCACGTTGTCGCCAATCGTGATCCCGCCGAGAATCTTGGCCCCAGCCCCGACCACGACATGACTCCCCACCGTCGGATGTCGCTTACCCCGCTCCTTGCCCGTTCCACCGAGTGTCACACCCTGAAAGAGCGTCACATAGTCCCCGATCTCCGCGGTCTCACCAATGACGACGCCCATTCCGTGGTCGATGAAGAACCCCCTGCCAATCTTGGCCGATGGATGAATCTCAATCCCCGTCAGCCAACGGGCGATCTGAGAGATGAGGCGAGGGAAGAACGGAACCTTATGGGCCTTGAGCCAATGAGATACGCGGTACGCCAGCAAGGCATGGAAACCGGCATAGGTGAACACGACTTCAAGCCAACTGGTCGCCGATGGATCTCGGTCGAACACGGCCTGGAGATCTTCCTGAATGGTTTTCAGAAGCATAGTTGGATGATCTTACGCTGTCGGAGGCCGTTCGATCAAACAGACCGCCTGGGCGGCAATCCCTTCTTCCCGGCCGATCATGCCAATTCCCTCTCCACTCTTGACCTTCACGTTGACAAGGTCCGGAACGACCCCGAGCACCTGCGCCATCTGTTTCTGCATTGCCACTAGATAGGAACTGAGCCGTGGAGCCTGCGCGATAATGACGGTATCCACGTTCACCAGCCGATAGCCCTTCTGGCGCATTTTCCCCATCACATCTTCCAATAATTTGAGACTTGAAATGTCTTTGAACCTCTGATCGGAGCTGGGGTAGTGTCGTCCTAAATCACCCTCTCCCATCGCGCCGAGCAGCGCATCGCAGAGGGCATGGACCAAGGCATCGGAATCGGAATGTCCCAACAAACCCTTGCTGTGTGGCACCTCGATCCCGCCGAGAATCAGTTTTCGTCCAGGCCCCAATGGATGAATGTCGTACCCGCAACCCACCCGCATCGTCATAGGCTCTCCTCGTGATTCGCCAAGCATTCATTGCAGCGAGAATTGCGGGACTGGCGAGAAGCACGAGATGAGCCGGAAACGACGGATGCTCTGTTCATTTCTCGCTCCTCTCGCCCGTCAAGCCCGTCTCGCTTCCTTTCATCCTCGAAGCCAGAATGGCCTCGCCGATCACCATGTCTTCAGGCCTTGTCACTTTAATGTTCTCCCCACTCCCTTCGACCACCGCTACCGAATACCCGAGCCATTCCACCAAGAAGGCGTCATCCGTGGCACGCACCCCTTCGGCATACGCTTTCTGGTGAGCGGTCTCGATCCAGTCTCGTCGAAAGGCCTGTGGAGTTTGGGCGAGCCATAAGGGTGTACGATCGACTGTTCGCTCAATCACCCCATCCGGCCGTACCTGCTTCACAGTATCTCGCATCGGAAGCGCGATAATCGCCGCTCCCTTTTCCCTCGCCGCAGCCACAACCTCGTCGATCATCCGTTGCGTCACAAACGGTCGTACCGCGTCGTGTATGAGCACAATGTCGGTGTCTGGGGGAACCTGAGCAAGCGCATGCCGCACCGAATCCTGGCGCTCTGCCCCACCGGCCACCACCTTCGTCACTTTGGTGAATCGATGCCGCGAGACGATCTCGTTCTCACAATATTCGATGTCTGCAGACGGAACGGCAAGAATGATCTGGTCGACCACGGGAGCGGCTTGCAAAGTCCGCAACGACTGAATGATGAGGGGCTCATCACCCAACGAAAGAAATTGTTTGGGGACGGAGCCGCCCATCCGAAGCCCGCGCCCGGCAGCCGGCACGAGGGCCACCACCTGAGGAGGCTGACGAGGGATCGGTTCGACGCGAGGCGAGCGAGTCGTGGTCATATGCATGGCCGCAGGCCGAGAAAAGATTTGAGGCGTATTCCCTGCAATAGGTTGAAAATCTTTTCAAGCCGAGAACGAAGTAGAGAGCCCCGGATCGCGCGACGCAGCAGAATCGTATCCCTCGTCAAGTTGCTAGCCACGCGCAACTTGCAACTCCTCTCGCTCGGTGTCTTCCTTGAGGCGGGTGAAAATCATCCGCCCTGCGGTGGTTTGCAACACGCTGGTCACGACGACATCCACATTCCGTCCGATCGAGCGCCTCGCATTATCGACGACGATCATCGTGCCGTCATCCAAGTAAGCCACGCCCTGTCCGGCTTCCTTCCCTTCCTTTAACACAAACACCCTGATCGTTTCTCCAGGTAAAACTGCAGGGCGGAGGGCATTGCAGAGTTCGTTAATGTTAAGGACACGCACCCCTTGCAACTCGGCCACTTTATTCAGATTCAAATCATTGGTGATAATTTTGGCGTTTATCTTTTTTGCCAACATTACCAACTTCGCATCGACTTCTTTCACATACGGAAAATCCTCATCGATAATCCGTACATCGACGCCGACTGTCTTTTGAATCTTGTTCAGGATATCGAGCCCGCGTCGGCCTCGGGCCCGCTTCAGCGAGTCGGAGGAGTCAGCAATGTGCTGGAGTTCATCCAGGATGAAATGCGGCACAAGAAAGGTTCCTTCAAGAAACCCGGTCTCGCAGAGGTCCGCGACACGCCCATCGATAATCACGCTGGTATCCAGCACTTTAGGGCATACGGTCGAACCGGACAATTCGAAGAACTTCTGCTCGGAACTGGGAAACTTCTCCTTGCCGAACCGCGCTCCGAGAACCAGCCCAAGATAGGGAAGCCCGAGGAGAAAGACCAGCCCACCGATATGAAACAGGAAGGTTTGGGCATCGAAGATCTCACCGCCGACCCATTCAACCAGCCCGGTGAGCAGAAGCCCCACCGCCAACCCGCCGGTTCCTCCCACGATAATGCCAAATGAAAGGTTGCGTAAGGCATACTCTCCGGCAACGATCAGTCCCCCCGTGACGGCCCCGATACCGGCCCCATACACCCAAAATGACGCATTGGCTGGTTCGGCCTTGATAAACAAAGCCAAACCGGCCAACCCACTGAGAAGGACGAATATGGCTCGCGATACCATACCTTCACCTCCTCGCACATGACCTGCCTCTCGCGAGACAGGGTAGAACGGTCCTTAAGGCCGCAGCGTGAGATAAATTGTTTGGCCCTTCCGTTTAATCAGCAAGAGGACCGCTTGATCCTTGGCAAGACCGGAAGCGGCTCGTTCATAGGACTTGAGCGAGCTGACCGCCTTGCGATTGACTTCGAGAATGATATCGCCTTCGCGCACACCCATTTCCTCCGCCGTGCTTCCTGGCTTGACCCTGACCACCACCACCCCACGCTCGGCGGCCTTCAATCCGTACCGAGCTGTCAGTTCCTCGTTTAACTCGCGGACATCAAGATCTGAAAGAACCCCCGTTGGCACCGCCGACTCCCTGCTCTCCTCTGCGCTGGGCTGTCCTAACGATTTCGGCTGTTCTACAATCGCGACCTCGAGCGTCTTGGGCTTCTTGTCTCGAATCAGCTTGACCGAAACCTTCTTCCCGATTGGAGTCTGCGCGACGGCATTCCGCAAATGCGTCGGTGAATCCATCGGCTTGCCGTCATACTCGATGATGACATCTGCGCGCTCAAATCCCGCTTTCTTCGCAGGACTGTCGTCCATGACATCGCTGACGAGCACGCCCTTCGTGTCGGTGACCCCGAACTGTGTGGCTAACTCAGGAGTCAAATCTTGAATCGCAACACCGAGCCAGCCACGGACGACCTTCCCCGTCCGTACCAGCTGATCCATGATCGCGCGCGACAAGTTGCTGGGCACAGCAAACCCAATACCCATGTTCCCGCCGCTTTGACTGAAGATCGCCGTATTGATCCCGACCAATTCGCCACGCACGTTGACTAACGCGCCTCCGGAATTTCCGGGATTGATCGCCGCATCGGTTTGGATGAAATCTTCATATTCGGCAATGCCCATACTGGCTCGTCCGACTGCACTGACAATCCCCATCGTTACCGTCTGGGTAAGCCCGAACGGACTCCCCACGGCTAACACAAACTCCCCGACCTCCAATTGGTCGGAATCGGCCCAGGGAATGGTCGGGAGCCCCGTCGCTTCGATTTTCACGACCGCGATATCCGTCTTCGCATCGGTTCCCATCAGCTTGCCCTTAAACTCCCGCTTGTCTGACAAAAAGACCCGAATCTCGTCGGCCTTGTTCACCACATGATTATTGGTGATGATCAAACCATTGGCCTCCACAATGACCCCGGACCCTTGGCCACGCTCTTTTGGTTCTCGCTGGGGCGCATCACGCTTAAGAAATTCATCGCCGAAGAACTTGCGAAAAAAAGGGTCGTCGAGCGGCGAGCTTGGGGGGCCTTCTCCTGATTTTCCGCTTCGCGTTGCCGCAATGTTGACGACCGCCGGCTTCACCGATTTCGCGATCTCAACGAAGTTTTTCCCACTCCCCCCTGCTATTGGCAACTGTGGCGCCGTAGCAACGGGACGAGCGATTGGGTCCGGAGTCGGCTCAGGCCCTGCCGTGCCGGTCGGCAACCAACCCATGTCAGAAGCCACCACAATCCCGATGACGATCCCTACCGCGACCAAGGTAAACGGAACCAACCCAGCACGAACGAGTTTCATTGGTGATCCTTGCTCTTCATCCCTCGTGACCCGAACGATTCACACACAATAGTTGTAACCCGGCACATCACTGCATCTCGCCGGAATAAATCCCCATGATGGTATGGAGAAACGTAATCGCCTCCGCTTTGGGACGCTGGAACGAGTTCCGCCCAATGATAGAGCCGAACCCGCCGCCATCACGAATTGCGCGGGCTTCCGCAAACACGTTCTGGTCTTCGCTCTTGGCTCCTCCAGAGAAAATGACGATCCGCCGGCCATCGAACGCACTTTGCACCACATGCTTGACCCGCTCTGTCAGCGTCGTGATCGGAATCTTGGCCGCCTCGTACACCTTCTTCGCTGCGGCCTGTTCAAGCTGCGCCGAAGGAAGCTTGACCTTAATGACATGGGCGCCAAGCTGAGCCGCGATCTGGGCCGCATAGGCCACCACATCGATCGCCGTTTCCCCTTCCTTGCTCAGCGCGGAACCACGGGGGTACGACCACACGACGACGGCCAAGCCACAGTTCTTGGCGTCTTCTGCAATCTCACGCAACTGTTCATACATGGCGTTGCAGTGCGAAGATCCTGGATATATCGTGAACCCCACGGCCACGCAACCTAGACGCAAGGCATCCGACACGCTTCCTGTGACTGACGGCATGGGATCTTTGTCATCATGCAACGAATCGTGGCTATTGAGTTTCAGAATGAGCGGTATTCGCCCCGCGTACTGACTCGCCCCGGCCTCGAGAAACCCCAACGGAGCGGCATAGGCGTTACAACCCGCATCGATCGCCAACTGAAAATGATAGAGGGGATTATATCCCCCGGGATTGACCGCGAAGCTCCGAGCCGGACCATGCTCAAATCCTTGGTCCACTGGCAGAATCACGAGCTTGCCCGTCCCCGCCAATTTGCCATGTCGCAACAGACGAGCAATATTCGTTTTTGTTCCCGCGTTGTCGCTGCTGTACCAGCTCAGTATCTCTTGTACTCGATCAGCCATGTCTTTCCTCCGGTGGATTCGTGAAACGTGATAGATCAAAAATCTGGACCATCCAAAATTTCGCTCGTTTCACATGTAACGACTTACGGTTACCGTCTGCCTTGGATGAACATCTCTGCATCACCCACGTCGTCCGCACTCCCAATGACCAACGGCACACGTTGATGCAATTGTTTCGCCTCCATGTCGAGAATGCGCATGGTGCCGGTGCTAGCTCTCCCTCCTGCCTGCTCCACGACCCACGCCAATGGATTGGCTTCGTACAGCAACCGAAGCTTGCCCTCCGGCTTGTCCAGCTCACCGGGATAGAGATAGATGCCTCCCCCGAGGAGAATCCGGTGTACGTCGGCCACCAGACAGGCGGAATAGCGTCCACTGTAGGGCCGCCCCGTGGCTTTATCCGGGATCTTCAGATAATCCATGTACTTCTTCATGCCTGTCGTCCATTTATGATAGTTGCCTTCGTTCGCGCCGTAGACCTTGCCTCGGGCAGGAATGCGGATCTGCTCGTGAGACAGGAGATATTCTCCGATGCCAGGCTCTAACGTAAACCCGTGCACTCCTTGTCCAACCGTATAGACCAGCATGGTGCTTGACCCGAAAAGAAGATAACCTGCGGCCACCTGCTCTGTTCCCTTGCGAACAAGTGCATCCTCGGTCGGCATCCGATCTTTGCGCTCAAACTTCAAGACGGAAAAAATCGCACCGAGCGGCATGTTGCAATCTGTGTTTGAGGAGCCATCGAGAGGATCAAAGAGCAACATGTATTTGGCCTGCGGCCCATTCTCAGGAAGCAGAACCGGTTTTTCCATCTCTTCTGACGCCAATGCGCACACAAGGCCGCTCTGATGAAACGCCTTCAGAAAGGTCTCGTTCGCAATCTCATCCAGCTTCTTGACCGTCTCCCCCTGCACATTAATCTCGCCGGTCGTCCCCAGGATATTGATGAGCCCTGCCCGTCTGAGATCCTGCGCAATGAGTTTACCCACCAGGCCAATCTGGGTTAGGAGACTGGAAAATTCCCCCGTCGCCCCCGGATGCTCAGCCTGCTTTTGGATGATAAATCTGCCTAATGTAAGAGGAAACTGTCTCATGATAGAGGGAAGTATAGCTGTTTTGAACAGGGTGGGCAACGAAAGGCTAGGAGCCTGCCAGACAATGCCTTCGTGACGAGGCGAAGGAGGTGCCCCAGATGCGAGGCCACAGGCCAGAAAAAGCAGGAAGTGTACTCGCTAAAAGGTATTGAGGATTATTTCAGGCTGAGAACGACGCAGCTGGCAGCGAATCGTTCACCGCAGTAGAACGGTCAATGTCAGACAGGCTCCTCTTTCCCTTATTGGGCCAGTGAAGAGGCCTGCAATCCGCTGACGAGATCAGCCACAATCGACCCGATGATGACTTTGGCCTTCATCCGAACAGGAATGCGCCGAGCGTCGTTGGTAAACCACACCCGGATGTTGCCCTGATTGAGAAAGAGACCTTGGAACGGCATGACGACCAACACACGAGCCGTTTCAACCTCCCCCCACGAACCGCTGACAGTTTCAATCTCCTCAACGCGCACGTCCAGTTTGTGATTCTTCTTATCGTGATGCACATTCATCGTCAGAGATGACCCTGGCTGTAGCGATAACTCGCTGCGCGCAAAATAGAGACAGGAGATGACGTCTTGGGTGCCAGGTGGGATCTGTACCGTCTCAGTCGTCCCACCTTTGACAACTGTGACCGTCCCCTCCTTCTGGTGAAATGTGTACTCGACGTCTTCTTTCTTTTTCCCTTCTCGCCGCTTGAAGGTCAAGTGCTCCGGAAGCAGCGTGGCGGGGTCCAGTATTGACTCTACCCGGTTATCCACGGGAAAGAACTTGGTAATGGCAGGCCTCGACTGTGCCGTGGTGAGCAGCTTCACGAGCGGCTGGTCTCCGTCCGTGCCGGCACCACTGACAGCCATCACGGCTGTGCCGGCTGTGATATTCAGCCAAGAAATTTCGTAGGTAAACTGTTCCCCGACTTGGAAGGGTCGCGCTGAAGAAAGAGCATCGCTGGCCACAGCCCACGAGACCGGGCCACTCAAAGCGCCCAGGATCAGGCACGCCAGGAGGAGCCACGTGCGCAAGAAAATGGCATGGAGCAATAGAACACCCCGCTGATGAGGCTAAAGAGGTTGATACAAAGTCATTTGAGGTAGGCTCAGGAGAGGTTACGGCACCAGAAGAGAACGCATCCCCCAGGATGCTCAAAAAGTCCATCCAGCAAGGCCGCGGGCGAATCGAAACTGGAGGCGTACCCTTCTGGTTACGTTGAGGATTTCGATGAGCCGAGAACGAAGCTAGCGGGCTTTTTCAGCATCCCGTCAACAGCCAAGGACCTGCTTGGCTAGAGTCAGCTCGCCTTCGATGACCGCGCGGATCGTGGCCAATCGCTCCGGCGAGGTAGCTTCAAACCGTAACACCAGGGCCGGCTGGGTATTTGAGGCTCGGATCAGGCCCCACCCATCGTCGAAGATGGCACGAACCCCATCGATGGTGACGACATCACGGATCACCAGCTTGGCAGGACCAAGTTCCTCGCGGGTTTTCGTACAGGCTGCCAGCCGATCCTGCACATACCTGACCAACTCGAATTTGATAGCGTCCGACACGTCTACCCGAATCTCCGGAGTGACGGATGTCGTCGGAAGATCCGCCACCAACGCTGAAAGTGAAGAAGTGGACTTGGCCAGAATCTCCACCAGCCGGCATGAGGCGTAAATCGCGTCGTCATACCCAAAATACCGATCGGCAAAGAACATGTGCCCGGACATTTCGCCCGCCAAGACGGCATGCTCACTTTTCATCTTCGCCTTGATCAGGGAGTGCCCGGTTTTCCACATGATCGGTCGCCCCCCTCGCTTCGCAATATCATCATAGAGGCTCTGCGACGACTTGACCTCTGAGATGATGGTACTCCCCGGCTTTGCCGCCAGAATATCGCGCGCGTAGACGACCATCAGGCGATCGCCCCACAACACGTTTCCCTGCTCATCGATGGTCCCAATGCGATCGGCATCTCCATCGTAGCCGATCCCGACGTCGGCTTTGTGCTGTTTGACGGCCTGAATCAAATCGTCGAGATTCTCTAAGACTGTGGGATCCGGATGATGGTTTGGAAATCTCCCGTCCAGATCGCAATAGAGCCCTGTGACATGACAGCCCAAGAGTTCCAATGCTTGTTGTGCCACCAAGGCCGCTACACCGTTCCCACAATCAATGACGACGTGCAGGCGCTTGGCGTTGACGTGACTGAAGCTCTTCTTGAGATAGGCCAGATAGTCGGGGATGATGGGATGCTCTGTTAGCTGTCCAGCCCCGGATACGAAAGAACCAGCCTCCATCACCGCTCGAAGCTTCTGGATCTCCTCTCCATGAATCGCGTCTTTCCCGATGCAGATCTTAAATCCGTTGTATTCTGCCGCATTGTGGCTCCCGGTGATCATGATACCGCCGTCAACCGGTAGCTGAAACAGCGAGAAATACACGAGCGGCGAGGGGCAGATACCGATGTCCACCACATTCAATCCTCCGGCGAGGAGCCCCCGCACAAGGGCTTTGTAGAGCCCCGGTGAACTTAGTCGGCCATCTCGCCCGACCGAGATCGTCTTCACCCCACGGTCTCTTACATAAGTGCAGTAGGCGCGCCCTACCTGCTCCGCGATCGAATCGGTGAGTTCCTGACCTACGATGCCGCGCAAATCATATTCGCGAAATAGTCCCATAAATACCCCTGTGATGTGTGATCAGTGACGGGTGATGAGTATGAATAGATGCGTGCCCCTGGCTCTCTACGCATCACTGCTTGATGTTTCTCCCGTAATCATCCTGAAACCTGACAATATCGTCTTCACCAAGATAGGGCCCGTTTTGCACTTCAATGATATGCAAGGTCTCTTGACCGGGGTTTTCCAACCGGTGTCGAGTTTCAATAGGAATTTCCGTGCTATGTCCAATTTTGAGATCGAAGACCTCGTCGCCCCTGGTCACCCGCGCAGTCCCGGTGATCACCACCCAATGTTCGCTCCGTTGATGGTGCATCTGTAACGAGAGCCGCCCTCCTGGCTTGACCGTCACGCGCTTCACTTTGTAACCAAGTCCTTCTTCCAGGATCGTATAGGAACCCCAGGGCCGATGCACAGTCAGGTGTTCCAGGTGTTCAGGCGCTTTCTGCTTCTTGAGAATCTCAACCAGCTGCTTCACATCTTGCGCGCGTGATTTTGGACAGACTAATGTGGCGTCCGGCGTATCAACCACCACCATGTCAGTCAGTCCAATCGTCGCCACGAGACGGAGATCCCCGTAGACGATCGACCGACGGCTACCGAGGTCGACCACACGACCAACCACGACATTGCCGGCCTTATCTTTCGGCGCCACTTCATCCAGGCTCCCCCAACTCCCGACATCAGACCATTGAAAGGACACAGGCACGATCGCGGCTTTCCTCGATTGCTCCATGATTCCCGTATCGATCGAGACCGGCGTGAGCGCCCTGTAGGCATCGTCGATGGCCTGTCTGGTCGCC
>Ga0315275_10002402_pt1 | contig 16905 bp, 16 predicted proteins | sample YL17G03_0_MG_FD_205557 | JGI IMG/M metagenome (GOLD analysis project Ga0315275, IMG submission 205557) | Sediment microbial communities from Yellowstone Lake, YNP, Wyoming, USA - YL17G03_0 | ecosystem: Environmental > Aquatic > Freshwater > Lake > Sediment | place: USA: Wyoming | collected... | reverse complement strand
GGTGTAGTATTTGGCCGTCGTCAGTTTCAGGGCTGCGCCATCCTCCAGCGGGATGACCGTCTGCACGGAGCCCTTGCCGAAGGTCTGTGCCCCTAAGATCACCGCCCGCCCGTTGTCCTGCAGGGCGCCGGAGACGATCTCCGCGGCGCTGGCCGTTCCCTCGTTAACCAGCACGACCATCGGGCAGGTCGGTTCATCCCCGTCGTCCTTGGCTACCGCCTTGCTCTCCATGTTCTTGGAGCGGCCGCGTGTGGAGACAATGATCCCCGACTTCAGGAAGGCGTCCGATACCTCCACGGACTGGTTGAGCAGCCCGCCGGGATTGTTCCTCATGTCCAGTACGATTCCCTTCAGGGGGCGGGCCTTCGCCTCGATCTCCCGGAGGGCCTTTTTCAGGTCGTCTCCCGTCCGCTCCTGAAACGCCGTGATCCGAATGTAGCCGATGTGCTCGTCGTAGACCTTCGACTTGACGCTACGGATCTTGATGGTGCTGCGGGTCATCTCGATCTCTTTCGGCTTGGCCATCCCCTCGCGCAGGATGGTGATCGTGACCTTCGTATCCTTGGGTCCCCGGAGTTTCTTGACGGCTTCCATGATCGTGATGTCCTTGGTGGACTTTCCGTCGATCCGGATGATCTGATCCCCCGCCTTGACCCCGGCGTTGTAGGCGGGGGTGTCCTCGATCGGCGACACGACGGTGAGCACATCCTTCACAAGGGTGATTTCGATCCCGATCCCGCCGAAACTTCCACGGGTTTCCACCTCCAACTCCTTGTACATCTCTCCCGTCATGAAACTGCTGTGGGGATCGAGAGACTTGATCATCCCGGTGATGGCCCCCTGCAGCAGTTTATCCGTCTCCACCGGTTCGACATAGTTCTTCTCAACCATGTCGAGAACCTCGCTGAAGGTTTTGAGACTCTTGTAGGTGCTGCGGTCGATGGCCGAGACACGGCTGTCGCCGTATGGGCCGAGGATGAGCAGAACCAGAAAGGCCGCCATAAAAGGCGCCTTCTTGCCGAAAAAGGTATTCATCGATCTATCCTCCACGTTGAAGCGCATTTTAAAAAATTCGTTGCACGATATCACTATTGTCATGCAAAATTCCATCAATTTTTCAATGCAGGCGGGGGGTGCTTGACGTTCAGTATCCTTCCGGAAACTTAAGGATTGAGACATGACAGCTACGTAAAAAGTCCGGATGCTGCGTTGCGCTTCATCCTTCGTCACTGCGGCGTACGACACAGTACGCCTCATTCCTCAGGATTCGCGCGCCTTGCCTGCGGCCTTTTTACGAAGCCGTCCCATTTTCACCACTTTTAAGACTTTTACGAGGTCGTCAGACATGGAGCATCCGAATTTACGGATCGCTGCGGAATCCCTTCCGCTGACAGCCCGGCGTCATTTCCGCATCGAAAATCGTCGGGATGAGGTGAAAATGATTTGCAGGAGCGCATTTTTGCGTGTAATAGAAATCCCACTTTTCAATCGGGGTGGATCGTGAATCGATGATCCGCGATGGCGGGTTTCCCCGGGAACCTTGTGAAGGCTCATGAAAGGAGGGAGCATGACCGAGCAGAACTGGCTGAGGAGACTTTCCAAGGCGAAAGATGATCGCTGGATAGGGGGGGTCTGCGGAGGGCTGGGAGAGCATACGCCGGTCCCCTCCTGGACCTGGCGGGTGATCTTTTCGATACTCTTTTTTTGCTTCGGCACGGGACTGCTGATCTATATCCTGTTGTGGATCTTTTTACCGAAATCAACGATCACGCGATGATCGACGGGAAAGGGGGAATCGAACATGCCCTATGGGTATAATGGTAAAATTTTAAGAGTGGACTTGACCTCCGGGATGGTGACGGTCGAAGAACCTGGGGAGATCGTTTACCGCACCTACCTGGGGGGCGGGGGGCTGGCTTCCTACTATCTGCTCCGGGAGCTCAAGCCGGGAATCGATCCGCTGTCGGCCGACAATATTCTGGTCTTTGCCTCCTCGGTGATTTCCGGGGCGCCGATCGCCGGCATGGTCCGTTACACCGTGGCGGCCAAATCGCCGCTGACCGGGGCATATGGAGAGGCGGAGGCCGGCGGCTTCTGGGGGCCGGAGTTGAAATTCTCCGGCTTCGACGCGGTGATCATCACCGGAAAGGCGGCAAAACCTTCCTACCTCTGGATCAACGACGGCAAGGTCGAGATCCGGTCGGCGGAAAAGATCTGGGGGCTGGAGACAGGCCCGGCGCAGGAGATGATCCGGGATGAGCTCAAGGAAAAGCGGGCGCGGGTCGCCCTGATCGGACCTGCCGGGGAAAACCTGGTGCGCTATGCCTGCGTGGTCAACGAGTTGAAACACATCAACGGCAGAACCGGCATGGGCGCGGTGATGGGTTCCAAAAACCTGAAGGCTGTGGCCGTCCGGGGAACGAAAAAAATGGATATTCATGATCCGGAAAAGCTCCGGGAGCTGTCCAAAAACCTGACGGAGCTGATTGGTCAGCACGGTCCGAGCAAGATGTATCGCAAGCTGGGAACGCCTCAATTTGTCATGCCTTTGAACACCCAGGGCATCCTGCCCACCCGTAATTTCCGCACCGGCTTTTTTGAAGGGGCGGAAAAGATCAGCGGCGAGCGGATGACCGAGACCATCCTGAAGCGCGAAGAGGGCTGCTATGCTTGTTCGGTGCGCTGTAAACGGGTGGTGGAGGTTTCCTCCGGCCCCTATGCGACCTCAGGCAACTACGGCGGTCCGGAATACGAAACGCTGAGCTCCCTGGGGTCTCTCCTGTGCATCGACGACCTGGCGGCCATCGCCAAGGGGCATGAACTGTGCAACCGTTATGCGCTGGATACCATCTCCACCGGTGTGGCGATCGGTTTCGCCATGGAATGCTTTGAGAAGGGCATCCTCACAAGGGCTGACACGGGGGGGATAGAGTTCACATTCGGGAATCCCGACGCAATGATAAAGGGCATCGAGTGGATCGCTTTCCGTAAGCCGGGGCTGGGAAATCTTCTGGCCGACGGCGTCAAGGCCGCGGCGGCCAAGCTCGGCCAGGGTTCGGAGAGGTTTTCCCTTCACATCAAAGGGCAGGAGCTCCCCATGCATGATCCGCGCGGGAAGATCGGCCAGGGGCTGAGCTTCGCCGTTTCGCCGACGGGCGCGGACCATCTCCGGGCCCCCCATGACACCCCCTTTCAAGCACCCGGACCCCATCTGGACCGGATCGCTCCGCTCGGCATCCTGGAGCCGGTTCCGGCACGGGAGTTGGGACCGCGCAAGGCGCGTAACTTCACCTATCTCCACTTCATCTGGTCGCTCTACGAATCCCTGGGGGTGTGCAACTTTGTGGCCGGTCCGGTCTTGGCTCTGACCCTTCCCAAACTCGTGGAGGTGGTCCAGGCGGTGACGGGTTGGGAGACGAGCCTGTGGGAACTGATGAAGGTCGGCGAGAGGACCGTGAATATGGCACGGGTTTTCAATCTGCGTGAAGGGTTCGGGCGCAAAGATGACACCTTACCGGATCGGCTCTTTGAGCCTCTGGAGAGCGGCGCCCTCCAGGGCATCGGAATCGATCGCCGGGAGTTTGAAGAGCTCTTGACCCTCTATTATGAGGCAATGGGCTGGGATCCCAAGGATGGCGTACCGACAAGAGGGAGGCTTGCCGAACTGAATCTCTTCTGGCTGGACGGGTTTTTGAAAAAGAATAGATCAGGGCAGGATTAAACTGCCGTGTCCAGGTCGCCTCTCAAACCTGGGGAAAGTTATCCCTCCTCCCGTTTCCGGAGGCGGTGCTTGATCATCTTGAGCTGGAGACCCTTCCGGCTCAGTCCCAGCCGTTCCGCCGCCCGCGTTACATTGCCGTCGCACTCCTCAAGGCAGCGGGCGATGATCTGTTTTTCCATCTCCTCCATGTGGCTCTTCAGGACGTCGCGTCCCGGCGTTTCCGTCATGCCCGGCGCCGCCGGGCGAGGTTCATGAGCGGCCCGCACGATCTCCGGCGGGACGGTCTCCATCGTGATGATGGGACCCTCCGCCATCAGAATCATCCGCTCAACAAGATGCTCGAGCTCGCGGATGTTCCCCGGCCAGGGGTAGGCGATAAGGCAGTCCCTGACCTCCCGGGAAAGCCCTTCAACCTGCATTTTGAGCTTCTGGTTGAATTTATCGAGAAAATGGCCGGCCAGCGGAAGGATGTCTTCGGTCCGTTCCCGGAGGGCCGGGATATGGATGGGGAAGACGTTCAGGCGGTAGAAGAGGTCCTCCCGGAACTTTCCTTCCTTGACCTCCTGCGGGAGATTCCGGTTTGTGGCCGCGATGAGGCGTACGTCCACCGAGATGTTCTTCAGGCCGCCCACCCGTTCGAAGTTCTGGTCCTGGATCGCCTGGAGGAGTTTTGACTGCATGTCCCGCGGGATTTCTCCAACCTCATCCAGAAAGAGGGTTCCCCGGTGGGCCAGTTCGAACCTTCCCGGCTTCGTGGTCACGGCGCCGGTGAATGCCCCTTTTTCATAACCGAAGAGCTCGCTTTCCACGAGATTTTCCGCAATGGCGGCGCAGTTGATCTTGATGAAAGGCTGTTCCCTCCGGGAGCTGTTCCGGTGGATGGCGCGGGCGATCAGCTCTTTGCCCGTTCCCGTCTCTCCCGTGATGAGGACGGTGGTCGTCGTGGGCGAAACCTTCCGGATGATCTCGTCGATCTCGGCCATGCGGCTGCTTGCGCCGACGATCCGGTGGGGATCGACATCGCCGGCCGGCGCCGAGAGGTCGCGGTCGCCGAGTTGCCGGGTCTTGACCGCCTTCAGGATGACCGTTTTGAGTTCATCCTGCTCGAACGGTTTGGTGAGATAATCGAAGGCCCCCTTCTTCAGCGCGTCCACGGCGTTTGCCACGGTGCCGTAAGCGGTGAGGATGATGACGGGGAGCGAGGGGTCATCCTGCATGATCCGATCCAGGAGTCCCATGCCGTCGAGCCGCGGCATCTTGAGATCCGTGGCGACGACGGCGATCTTCTCTTCCTTCAGAATCTGCAGAGCCTCCTGGCCGTCCGCGGCCGTGGCCACCTCGTAACCTTCCTTTTTCAGCATGGCCTTTAGGACCAGCCGCATGTTCAGTTCGTCGTCGACGACGAGGATCTTGGCCTTCTTCAGGCCGGCGCCGTTCTTTTCTTTCCGTTCCCGCGCGATTTCCATTCGTTGCTATCCTCGAGATTTGGGGACAGATTTCAAATCTGTCCCCTTCACAAGCATCTCGTAACAGATTTGGGGCCGGATTTCAAATCCGGTTCCTCCATCCCGTCTGGCGCTGACCTCCATGAGCCTGTTGAAAAAGTCTCCTGCCGGCTGTTCAAAAATGCCCGGATGCAAGGCCCCCGAAATCCTGAGCCGTGAGGCGTACCGGTTGGTACGTTGAGCGGCGAAGGATGAGGGAAACGCGGCAGATGGGCGTTTTTCAACAGCCGGCTACCGCACCGTTTCGAGGCGGATATAGAAGATCGTCCCCTGGCCCGGGATCGACTTCACCCGGATTTTTCCTCCGTGATTCCGGATGATGCGCTGGCAGACGGCCAGCCCCAGGCCCACCCCCCGCTCTTTGGTCGTGAAAAAGGGGGTGAATATCTGCTTGATGGTCTCCCGGCGTATTCCATGTCCCGTATCCCGAATGGAAATTCCTACGGCGTCGCCGGTGTCGCTTCCAATCCGGGATGTCCGGACCGTCAGCGTGCCGCCCTCCGGCATGGCCTCGATGGCGTTGAGGGCGATGTTCAGAATGACCTGGTGGATCTGCTCCTGGTCCATGGGGACCGGCGGCAGATGGGGATGGAGCTCCATCTGTACATGGATACGGTCCGAGAGGCTGTCCGCCTCAATGACGGCCATCGCCTTTTCGATCACGGTATTGATCGGACGCGGCTTCAAATCCGGCGAGTAAGGCCGGGCGTAGTTGAGAAATTGCGAGACGACCCGATTCAGGCGGTTCACCTCCTCGGTGATCACGTCTAGGAGTTTCTGCTGCTCCACGCCCTCCACCTCCGAGCGGAGGTACTGGGCGGCCCCCTTGATCGACCCCAGCGGGTTCCGGATCTCATGGGCGAGGACAGGGGCCATCTTCTCTAAGAGGAGAGCCTTTTCCCGCTCTAACTTTTCGTCCAGATCGTACGGCGAGGTGAAGACATCCTTGATCTCGGGGTAAATCGTCGTGAGCAGCCGTTTCAGAATGACCTGAAAGGGTCCGATGGCGATGACAATGAGGAAGGAGACCATGAAGACGAGCGTGAACGGCGGCGCGGGTCCCTTCCCGAAGAAGCCGATCACGAGATAAAAGACGATGGTGGTGAAGAGGGTGACGATCAGGATCACCAGCGCGCGGGTCATCAGGTCGTGGAGCTCCGTCAGATGGGGGTGGGTGATCATGATCAGGATAAAATAGAGCATGCCGGCGACGACCAGGTTGAACAGCGGCGGGATGCTGTAGGTGGCGATGGCCGCAGTGCAGGCGATGATGAGGTAGACGATGCGCTTCTTTTCGACGCCCGTGGCCCTGCGTTTGGCAAAGGCGATCAGCGAGAGATAGCTCAGCAGCAGGACCGTTCCCCCGTAGAGGTAGATGAATGGCCCCAGGTACTCCCATCCCGCGACAGGCGTGAAAAGGATCGCGGCGAGCCCCGCGCTGAAGAGGGCCGTGGTCCGGATGTCCCGCTTTTTGAGCAGGGTTTGCTCCTCGCAGAAGTCGCGACTGAACTTGATGGTGAGGGGAGGGATGGCGAGGAACCCCAGCCGCTCGACGAGAAGCCAGAGGGGGACACCTTGCGGCAAGGTGTCCCCGTGGAAGATCGGGTTGAAGAAGATGCCCCCCTTGTGAAAGGAGATGGCCAGGCAGAGGGCGGCGAAGGAGAGATGCAGCGGCTCCCGTTTCTTGTTGATCATCAGCGCAGCGGATACCGTGATGCCCACCGCCGTCAGCATGAAGATTTCCATTGTTGTCCGACACCTTTCCCCGGAGATCCTTGCTTGGTTCCGTCTGCCATACCGTAATCCCGCATGGGAAGTCAAGCGGAGGGGAAACCGCTGCGTAGCGGGCTTCGCACCCCCGTCGGATATTACGCACCTGGGGGCTGCGTTCGAACGGGGAAGTTTTGTGCGAAGGCGGCGCCGTTCAGAGCCAATATCCCGTCCCGGTTATGCTTTCCAGGTAGCTGCGGTTACGTCTGGCATTGTGGCACGGTTGATGCTCATTGCCTTGCAACCGGCCGGGGCGGCGCCGGGTTATTGCGTCCGCGGCCCGCGCGAGGGACAAAAAGGCAATGGAGCGAGGCATTTTCCGATGGATATGAATCTGAACGAAGAGCAGAAGCAATATGTGGAAACCGTGCGCCGTTTTGTCGGCCGGGAGATCTTGCCCCACGCCATGAACCTCGAGAAGGGCCACGCCTTTCCTTTCGATATCATCCGGAAAGCCTGGGACCTCGGGATTCTGAACCTTTCCATCCCGGAGGCGGTCAAGGGGTACGGTATCGACCTCATATCGACGGCGCTCATCATCCGGGAACTCTCCTACGGGGACAGCGGCATCGCAACGTCGGCCATGTGCAACGATCTGGCCAATGCCGTAATCGCCATACATGGTACGGAGGCGCAACAACACGCCTTCCTGGCCCCCTTCGTGGAGCGGCCGCTGCTGGCCTCCTTCTGCCTGACGGAACCGGGGGCGGGCTCGGACAATTCCGCCATGACGAGCGTCATCCGGAAAGGAAAGGATGGGAAATACCTGCTCAACGGATCGAAGTGCTTCATCACGAACGCCTCGTTCGCATCCCAGTTTACCGTTTTTTGCAAGGTCGGAAAATCCTCTTCACCCTTTATCGCCTGCGTCGTCGTTCCCGCGATCGCCGTGGAGCCTGATACGGCGGAGGCCGGATCCCATGCCTGCCGGGAGATCCCGCTTCCCTGCGGGGGGCGGATCACAACGGGAAAGCCGGAGGACAAGTTGGGACAGCGCCTCTCCAACACGGCAACCGTCACCTTTGAGGATGTTGAGATCAGCGACGCTCAGATCATCGGCGACCGGCGGCTCGGATTCCAGTACCTCACCGATGTTCTTGACTATGCGCGGCCCATGGTGGCCGCCATCGGCGTCGGTCTCGCCCGGCGCGCCCTCGATGTCACGCTTGCCTACACGCAGGAGCGCCGACAGTTCGGCCAGCGGATCTGCGACATGCCCGTTGCCCGGGAGACCCTGGTTGCCATGTGGAAACGGGTCGAGATGGCGGAGATGGCCCTGATGAAGGCGGCCTTCATGGTCCAGGAGGGGGCGCCCGACCGGGGCGTTTACGCCTCGTTAGCCAAGAACCTCGCCGCGGAGGCGGCCGTATTCTGCTCGACGGAGGGGTTGCACCTCCACGGCGGATATGGCTTCATGTCGGAATATGAGATCTCGAAGCTGATCCGGGACGCCCAGATTATCGACATCTACGAGGGGGTCCGCGAGGTCCAGAACATGATCATCGGGCGGGAGTTGATCTGATGCTCTATCTGCACGGCATCGGCCATTTTCATCCGGAAAGTGTGATCACGAACCGGTTTTTAGAGGAGCTGGAGATCGGGACCGACGAGGCCTGGATTCTGGAACGTGTCGGGATCCGCGAGCGGCGGACGGTCCTCTCCCTCGACTATATCCGCCGGACGAAGAACCGCGATCCGCGGGCGGCCCATGAGGCGAGTCTTTACCGGAATGCCGAGACGGGGGCGGCCGCAGCGCGGATGGCCCTTGATCGGGCGGGTATCACGCCCGGCGACATCGGACTGGTCCTGTCGGGGAGCAGCATCCCTTCCTTTTCGACACCCGCGGAGGCGGCCACGGTGGCGGCGGAACTGGGGATCGACGCCCCCTGTCTTGATGTGAACTCGGCCTGCACGACCTTTGGGATGCAGGTAGAGTTCGTCAACCGGATGGCGGTGGATAGGCTTCCACCGTTCGTGCTCATGGTTCAACCGGAAGGGATCACCCGCGCCATCGATTACAGCGACCGGTCCGCTTCTGTCCTGTTCGGCGATGCGACCACGGCCGCCGTCGTCTCTGCATCGGTGAAGGCGCGGGCGGCCTTTACGGAAACCAGTTGCGGGACCAACGCCTCGGGGTGGGAGAAAGTGACCATCCCGTACGCCTCCCATTTCCGCCAGGACGGCCAAGCCGTCCAGGGGTTCGCGATCCGCCGGATGACCGAGTCCCTCCAGGGTCTCAAATCCGGATGGTCGCAACAGGGGCGTTTCCGTTTCATCGGCCACCAGGCAAATATGGGGGCGCTCAGGACCGTCTGCGAACGGGCGGGTATCCCGGATGAGCAGCACTGGTGCAATGTGGCCGATTTTGGCAACACGGGCGGCGCCGGGGCGCCCGGCGTTTTGAGCGGGCACTGGGAGGAGTTGATGTCTGGTGACCGTGTCGCAATCTGTCTCGTCGGAGCGGGTCTGACCTGGGTCAGCCTGCTGCTGGCCGTGGAGGAGCGACGATGACCCGGCGGCTTCGGAAAAAGTCCATATGCTGCGTTGCGCTTCGCCCTTCGTCGTTGTGGCGTACGCACCAGTACGCCTCACTCCTCAGTCTCGCGCGTCTTGCCTTTGGAGCTTTTTGCGAAGCCGCCCCTGATGGGATGCGTAATAGACTTACGGGGAGGATGCGATGACCTACGACGAATTCAAGGGAAGTTCCTGCTTCGGCCTGGAGGAGCTCATCGCCTTTGCGTACGGGACCCTGGTGGAAGACCCCCCGGAAGGGTTTGTGGCCCGGTTGCCGGCGCCGCCTTTCCTGATGGTGGACCGGATCCTCGAAATCCGGTCGGACGGCCGTCAGGGGAGGATCGTTGCGGAACAGGATATTCGCCTCGATGCCTGGTACTTCCAGTGCCACATGCCCGGCGATCCGGTCCAGCCCGGCTGCCTCGGCGTGGACGCCATCTGGCAGCTCCTCGGCTTCTTCTGCATCTGGCGGGGGGCGCTCGGGTCGGGACGTGCGCTGGGCTGCGGGGAAGTGGTCTTCAGCGGCCAGATCCGTCCCTTCAACCGCTGCGTGCGTTACGAGGTGGACGTGCGGCGTTTTACCCACCTCAAGGAATCGGGTGCGAGCATCGTCATCGGGGAAGGGGTGGTCTCGGTAGACGGAGAGACGGTTGCCGAGATCCATGGGGCGCGGACAGGCGTCTTCAAGGGGATCGCCTATCCGGACTACCCCCGCCGGTCGGCGAACGCCGTCGGCGGCCGGATGAATGGGTAAGGGGTGGGGCTCGCGAACGCCGATCTTCGCCGGGCCGCTGGACATTTTTCGACCCTGCGCTCCTTCGCTCCGCTCGGGCGGCAGGGTGACCCGAAAAATCTCCAATGCGTCCCTCCCGAAGATCGGCGTTCGCGAGCAGAAAAAGGATCAGAAAAAGGGATGAAGAATGAGTGAGAAGAAGGTAGCGGTGGTGACGGGGGGCGCAACGGGAATCGGGGCGGCCTGCGTTCGGGAGTTGGCGGCGAAGGGTTTTCGCGTCGGGATCCACTACCGATCGAGCGCGGCGGCCGCGCAGTCCCTGCTTGCGGAGATCAGTGACGGATTCCTGCTGCCGGCGGATCTGGCCGACATCGCCCAGATCGATGCGATGCTTGAGACGCTGAAGGGGCAGACGGACCGTTGCGATCTCCTCGTCAACAACGCCGGGGTCTCCCTCGACGCCGACATGCAGCGGATGCGGATCGAGCAGTTCGATGCACAGCGTGCGGTTGTACGCGGCGCCTGGTACCTGACGAAGCGCGTCCTGCGCCAATATATGCTCCGTGCCAACAGCGGCCGGATCATCAACATATCGAGCGTTGTCGGCCACACGGGGAACGGCGGCCAGATTCCCTACACGATGGAGAAGGCGGCCATGGATGCCCTGACAAAGTCGCTCGCCCGGGAGCTTCGGGGGCGCGACATCCTGGTCAATTCCCTTGCTCCGGGATTCATCGCGACGGAGATGACCGCCCGGCTGCCCGAAGAGGTCCGGACGGGGATTCTTGCCGGGATTCCCCTCAATCGGATGGGGCGGCCGGAGGAGGTTGCGGAGGTGGTGGGTTTCCTGGCCACGGCGGGTTCATACATAACCGGGACGGTGATTCATGTGAATGGAGGGCTGTATGGAGGCTGATCCTATCATGCGGAGCCGGATTTTAGAGATGGTGCCCCAGCGGCGCCCCTTCCGCTTTATCGAGGAGATCCTGGAATTGGACGAGGAACACATCGTCGGCGTCTATCGGTTCCGCAGCGATGAATATTTCTACCCTGGCCATTTCCCGGGCCTTCCCGTCACGCCGGGGGTTATCCTCATCGAGACCATGGCCCAGACGGGTGTCGTGGCCTTCGGTCTTTACCTGAATCTGCTTCGGGGGCCGGGGGACAGGCCCGTCGAGGATCCCGTTACGTTGTTTACTTTAGCGGAACATGTGGAGTTCAGCGGTGTGGTCCGCCCCGGCGAGCTCGTCCGGGTTGCAGGGCGGAAGGTCTATTTCCGCGGAAATCAGCTCAAGGTCGACTGCGTTATGACGCGATCGGACGGCAATGAGGTCTGCTCAGCGACCCTTGCGGGGAAAGGGGTTCCACGGGATAAGTTCACCGGAGAGAAGGAACGGGGTTCCGCGCCGATCATCGCGGGGCGGGTCAAAGAGGAGACAGGATTATGAAACGCAGGGTGGTCGTTACCGGGATGGGGGTGGTCGCACCGAACGGCCACGGACTGGATCAATTCGCAGAGGCCCTTCGGGAAGGACGTTCGGGGATCCGCCATATTCCGGAATTGGCGCAATTGAACTTCGCCTGCCAGGTCGGGGGTATTCCGGAGGGATTCGATGCGATACGGCAGCGCTATTTCGATCATGAGAAACTGCTGTCGCTCAACGACAACATCGGCTTCGCCTCCGTGGCGGCCGTGGACGCCTGGACCGATGCGGGGTTTGCCGTGCCCGAGGCCGAAGACGACCGCGTGGATTGGGAAACGGGGGTGATCGCCGGATCCGGGATCGGCGGAATGGACACGATCGCCCGGACGGTGGTTCCGATGGTGAACGAAGGAAAGGTCCGGCGGATGGGAAGCCGGATCGTCGAGCAGGTGATGAACAGCGGGACCAGTGCGCGGATCGCGGGATTGTTGGCCCTGGGAAACCAGGTGACTTCGAATTCATCGGCGTGCAGTACGGGAAACGAGGCGGTCATTGAGGCGGTGGCGCGCATCCGGCTCGGACTGGCTACCCGGATGCTGGCGGGCGGTTCGGAGGGGGCCTCGCCTTACATCTGGGCCGGGTTTGATGCGATGCGGGTGATCTGCCGGAAGTTCAACGACCGACCGGAAGAGGCCTCCCGGCCGATGAGCGCAAGCGCCGCCGGTTTTGTCCCCGGCGCGGGCGGGGCGTTCCTTCTGATGGAGGAGTTGGAATCGGCCCTGGCGCGGAGGGTGCGGATCTACGCCGAGGTGCTGGGCGGGATGGTTAACTGCGGCGGCCACCGGATGGGGGGCACCATTACCGCTCCGAACCCGGAGGGGGTGATGCGGTGTGTCCGCGGGGCGGTGGCCGACGCGGGCATTTCGCCTCGCGAGATCGACGCGATCAACGGCCATCTGACGGCAACCTACGCCGATCCGGTGGAGGTGAAAAACTGGTCGGCCGCGCTGGAGCGGGGTCCGGAAGATTTTCCCTGGATCAATTCGACCAAGTCGATGATCGGACACTGCCTGGGGGCGGCCGGCGCAATCGAATGCGTGGCCGTTGTTCTGCAGCTCCGGGATGGATTTGTACATCCGTCGCTGAACTGCGGGGATCTCCATCCGGAGATCGCCCCCTACGAAGCGAAGATCCCGCATTCGGCCGTGGCATGTCCGGATCTCAAAGTCATGGCCAAGGCCGGTTTCGGCTTCGGCGATGTGAACAGTTGTCTGATTTTCAGAAAATGGGAACCATGAACGGGACTTTTTCAACAAACGAAAGCTAAGGAGGAAAGACAATGAGCATAGAACAGATTACACAGAAGGTCATCGACATCCTGCGGGGATACGTCAAGGATTCGGCCCTGTTAGAGAAGGCGACGCAGGAAACCCACATCCTCAGAGATCTGAAGGTCAATTCGGCGAGGCTTGTGGATATCATCATCAAGTGCGAGGACGTGTTCGGGACCTCCATCGACGATGACGAGGCCGACCGGATTGCGACGATCGGGGATGCCGTGCTGCTGATCCAGCAGAAGGCGGCGTAAAGCTGGTCATGGAAAGATGGGATCGTCTTCTCCTCGGATTGCAGTACGTTTTAGGACGAATCGCCGTCGTTTTGACGGCGCCGCTTTGCTTCCTCTTCGTTCGCCTGATGGGCTATCGTATCCGCGACCTCAAGCGGATCCGGGGCGAGGTCAAGCGCATGTACCGGGCGTACGATGGGCCTTGGATTGTCTGTCCAAACCACCTGACCATGATTGATTCGCTCGTGGTCAGCTATGGAATATTTTCCCTTGCGGATCATATCCTCCATTTCCGGCGGGTCCTCTGGAACCTGCCGGAGCGGAAGAATTTTCAGCGGAACCTCTTCCTCGCCTTGATATGCTATCTGGCCAAGTGCCTGCCCGTCGACCGGGGCGGGAGCCGCGAAGGGCTCCAGCGGCTCCTCGAAAAGTGCTGCCGGGTTCTGGATTGGGGGCAGGGGCTGATGGTTTTTCCGGAGGGGGGGCGGTCGCGGACGGCGCGAATAAATCAGGAGAACTTCTCCTATGGCGTCGGCCGTTTTCTCGATGAGAAAAGCCGCTGCCGGTTGATGCTCGTCTATCTTCGGGGCGACGGGCAGGAGAGATACGGGACGATCCCCCGCTTCGGAGAGCGCTTCACGATGGCCGTGGAGGTGTTCGATCCCGGCGTTGTGGACGGTGGCGGATTGAGAGTCCAGCGCGAGTATGCGCGGCGGATCGTCGAACGGCTGGCCGGCATGGAGGATGAATACTTTGCCGGGCGTGGGTAACGATGTCGTCGATCTGAAAGATCCTGAAAATATCGGGAAAAGCAGGGATGATCGGTTCCTCGGCCGCGTCTTGACTGCCGGGGAACGGGAGTTGATCGCTTCGGTCCCGTCTCCCGATACGCTCCTCTGGTCGCTTTGGGCGGCGAAAGAGGCGGCCTACAAGGCCGTCAGCAGCGCCGATCCGGCGGTCTGTTCGATTCCCCGTCGATACCAGGTGGTCATTGAGGCGGAGGATGCGACGCGAAAGATCGTCCGCCTTGCCGGGAAAGTGATCACCCCTCGAGGGGAACTCGTTCTCGAAGTCGTTGTGTCGCCGGAGTGGGTTCATGCGCTGGCGGCTGGAACGGAGGAAGCGCTCAATAGACTCTGCCGGCGCGTCAAGCGGCTGGAAGAGGGGAAGGGCGCCGTAAATCCCTCGGCCTTCGTCCGGGGGGTGCTCCTCCGGGAGATCGCGCGCCGTCTCAATTGTCCTGTGGACGATCTCTCCGTCGTCAAAAACCCCGACGGCCTCGGCGCTCCCCGCGTCCTTTTCCGCGGAGGCCCGCTCGCCGCAGAGGTCAGCCTCAGCCACGACGGCCGATTTACGGCCTTCGCCTTTGATCCAGCTACCCTCATTTCCGCTGGCTGCACCGGATGAAACAAACTCCCCGCGGACGGAATCGGCGGCCTCAGCCGATGCCGGAGAGGGCGGCGAAATTTTCGCCCAGCAGCATCCGCCGCATGCCCGGATCCGGGAAAGGGTCCACCACCGCTCCCATGAATGCCGCCTTCTCTACGCCGGCTTCGTCCATCTGTTGCAGGAGTTCCTCCCGGCTGAGAAGCCTCTCCTCCAGGTGATAATGGCAATCGATAATCATGTTTCGGTCTCTTTTCTTCAGATGGTTGGAAAGCTGGTTCATCCAGTTGATGCGTACTTCGTGAAAAAGGAGGAGATCAAAGCCCGATAGCAAGCAACATCACTTACACCTACCCAAGGTTTTCATATGGTTAGTATCATTCCGGAATTCAGGTCGTTTTTCGAGGTTCTGAGTATATGGAAGGGAATTTTGATCGAGTGTGTAAGGGATTAGGAGCAGGTGGATATTTGTTACAGTAAGGCAGAGAGCTTGCGCAGTAGTCAAATGGTTCTATCTCCAGCTCCCCATCGTGCCACCTTTCCGGAAGATCTTTGCATTGGCAAGCACAATACCGCTAATTATCAGAACCATCCCGACGACCTGGATGATAAAGATCGGCTCACCCAGTACCAGAAATGAGAGGCAAACCACCATAACCAATTCAAAGGTGGAGAAAATGGATACGTAGCCGCTCCCTACTTCACGGATGGCACGGAAATTAAAGGCATAGGCAAAGGCGGTCGGGATGAGACCAAGAAATAGTCCGATAAGGAGCTGATTCAGCTGCAGTTCAAGGATCTTTACGGGGCTATGAAAAAAGCTGAAGGTTACCCCGGTAAATAACGCCGTATAAAAGGTCATGATCAGGGGTTTTTCTCCTCGAAGAAAGAGCTGTGCCACGATCAGATAGCCGCTATAGATAATCATGGCCATTGCCGCGTACAATATCCCCTTTCCATTCAACTCGTGGATAAAGGCATCATAGAAGACCAGGGAACAACCGAGGACAATAAACCCCACTGAAACGATAACCGCTCTGCTCATCCTCATGCGAAAAAAGAGGCTGGCATAGATGGTCACCACAACCGGGTAGAAATAGATGATAAGGGACGTGGTCGAAGCAGGAATATACCGCAATGCCTTCAAGAAAAAAATGCCCGATACACCATGGAAAAAGGCCCCCAAAATAGATGTCTTAATTAGGGTCGTTCCGTTGACCTTAAGCGAGTGTCGGTCAGTAGCCAAAATATAGGCAAACAGCATTACGGCGCCGAAGAACCAACGGTTCTGGAGCAGTCCCATCTCATTCATGCCGGACCGGTACCCCAGTTTGTACAGGATAGGCAGAAGGCTGATGGAAATGGCAGCGACGAATGAGAAGGCCAAACCTTTAATGAGTCTTTCTCTCGTTACTTCCATTCTCGTCACATCCATTAAGATTAGGGTTTTATGCGATGGGCCTTGAGTTTGATTTCGCAGACGACAGCGCTTATCATCTACAAAAGATGATTATCAATTTCTGATCAGACCATCTGGTTTCCATAGGCAATCGTTCTCACATTCATCTTTTGTGTGATAACAAGGCGTTGGTATCGTAGAGATCGGCCCGTGTGAAATCGGTGAATTCGGCGCGCAAGTCCAGGACACGTTGTGCGGCTGATGTGACCCTTTCGATCTGCATCGGCGACGGCATCTTGGGCCATGGGAAATTATTGTAAACAAGGTTGTTGGAGCATCAAGCCATCTCGCTCAATAGGCCCAGTGAAAGATTGTTATTTTAGTCGATCCTACTCCGGGATATGGATCGTCGCCGGAACGAGATTGAACCTCAGGACGGCAAGATCTCAAACCCCATCCCGCGGAATTCCTCGCGCACCTCGTCCTGGATCCGGAGATAGTCGCTGTTGATGATCTTTTTGGTCTTCAGGTCGTAGACCTGTGCATACCGGAACCCGGCCTCCGGACTCTTGATCATACCCTCATATTTCTTGTAGAACTCCTGTGCCAGCGGCTCGGCCTCCTTGCGGGGGTACTTTGCCGCGGCCAGACCGATTTCGGCGTGGAACTGGTGGTCCCAGGGCAGCAGAGAATCGGGTTCCACCGACTTGGCCGGATGTCCGGAAAAGATGTTGCCTCCGGCCGGCACAACGGCGAGCATGTAGGCGGCCATTTCATAGTGAACCATCTTGCTCCCGGCGCCCCCTCCCAGATAGGGAAGATTGACCGTGGGGTAGCGCATGTTGCGGGCATTGGCCTGGTTGGACATCCCGATGGCCCAGAGGAG
>Ga0315275_10002401_pt1 | contig 16905 bp, 17 predicted proteins | sample YL17G03_0_MG_FD_205557 | JGI IMG/M metagenome (GOLD analysis project Ga0315275, IMG submission 205557) | Sediment microbial communities from Yellowstone Lake, YNP, Wyoming, USA - YL17G03_0 | ecosystem: Environmental > Aquatic > Freshwater > Lake > Sediment | place: USA: Wyoming | collected... | reverse complement strand
CCGTCCCGAACAGCCGCAGCGCCGCAAACAGCACGCCCGCCTTGATGATCGTGGCCATGAAGGCCGTCACCGGCACGCTGGCCCCTTCATAGGCATCCGGTGCCCAGCCGTGAAACGGCACGATGGCTGCCTTGAGGAACAGCGAGGCCACCACCAGCACGACGCCCGCGACGGGCAGCGTGTCCGACGAACCCAGCGCAGCGGCGAACGTGGCGGTCGACATCGAGCCGCTCCAGCCATACAGCAGCGCGACGCCCATCAGGAACGTCGCAGTGGCCGTGCCCCCCAGCACCAGGTACTTGAGGGCCGCCTCCGCACTGTCGGCTCGCAGCTGGGCCAGCAGCACGAGCGCATACACCGGCAGCGACATCAGCTCGAGACCGAGGAACAGCGTGGGCAGGCTGTCCGAGGAGACCAGCAGGCACGCGCCGTACAGCGAGGCGAGCAGCAGCACGTAGTACCGCGTCTCGGCGAAGTCATCGCGCGAGATCAGCACGACCGGCAGCGCCAGCGCGATCAGCGCGAACTTGGCGAGCGACGCGGCCGGGCCGACGGAGAAATGGCCGCTGAAGGGCGCTCCGGCGTAACCCTGCGCGTGCAGCATGAGCGCTGCGGCTGCGGCTGCAACCAGCGTCAGGAAGGCGACGACGAAGCCGTCGCGCGGCTTGCCGCGCACGATTTCCAGTGTGAGCAGGATGACCATCCCGGCGAGCAGCAGGTGCTCGGGCAGCATCGCCTTGACGACCTCGTGCCAGTTCATCGCGCGCTCCCGAGTTGGATCGTCTCGCCGGCGACGCGCTGCTGGAACTCGCGCGCGGCCAGTTCCGTCTTGGCGAGCGGCTCGCCCGGGAACAGGCCGATGGCGAAGATCGCGATGACGATCGCGACGAGGATCGCGCTCTCACGCGCATTCAGGTCCATGAGCGGCGCATGCGGTGCGCGGGCTTCGCCGAACAGGATGCGCTCGGCGAGCCAGAGCATGTAGAGCGCGCCGAGCACCACGCCGGACACCGCGATGACGGCGAGTGTCAGCGGCAAGTCATTGCCCGCGAGGTGCGCCGGCCACGCGGCATTGAACGCACCGAGCAGCGCCATGAATTCGCCGGCGAAACCGCTCGTGGTCGGCAGTCCGATCGAAGCCAGCGTGAGGATCGCGAAGAACACCGAGAACACCGGCAGCATCTTGGCGAGGCCGCCGTAATCGGCCACGGCGCGCGAGTGCGTGCGCTCGTAGATCATGCCGACCATGAGGAACAGCCCGCCCGCGACCAGGCCGTGGCTCACCATCTGCAGGATGGCGCCCTGGATGCCGATGAGGTCGAGGCTTGCGAGCCCCAGCATCACGTAGCCGAGGTGGCTGATCGACGAGTAGGCGATGATCTTCTTGATGTCGGTCTGCACGAGCGCGAGGCACGCGCCGTAGACGATGCTGATCACCGCCAGGGTCATGATCACCGGCATCATCGCCCGCGCGGCCTCCGGAAACAGCGGGAAACCGAGTTTCATGAAGCCGTACGTGCCCATTTTCAGCAGCACGCCAGCCAGGATCACGGAGCCCGTCGTGGGCGCCTCGACGTGCGCGTCCGGCAGCCAGGTGTGCAGCGGGAACATCGGCACCTTGATCGCAAACGACAGCGCGAATGCGGACAGCAGCCAGAGCTGCGTGTTCAGCGGCAGCTGCGAGCCGCTCAGGTGGCGCAGGTCGAAGGTCATGTAGCCGGACGAGCCATGCGTGTAGAGCACGAGGTAGATCAGCGCGGCCAGCATCAGGATGCTGCCGAACGCCGTGTAGAGGACGAACTTCAGCGTGGCGTAGATGCGGCGCTCGCCGCCCCAGAGCCCGATGATCAGGAACATCGGGATCAGCATCGCTTCCCAGAAGACGTAGAACAGGAAGAGGTCCTGTGCGAGGAACGTGCCCAGCATCGCGAACTGTATGAAGAGCACCATCACGTGGAACAGCTTCACGTCCTTGTGCACGGCGTTCCATGCGCCCGCGACAACGAGCGGGCCCAGGAAGGCCGTGAGGGACACCAGCAGCACGTTCAGGCCGTCGAGGCCGATGCGATAGCCAACGCCCCAGTCGCGGATCCACGGCACGTCGGTGGCGAACTGCAGGCCAGCCACCGTCCCGTCGAAGCGCTGGTACAGGAATGCGGCGATGAAGAACTGCAGCACCATGCAGCCGAAGGTGACGCCGCGCACGAGGGAGTCGCGCCCTTTGGGCAGCAACGTGACAGCCACCATGCCGAGCGCCGGCAGCCACAGCAACCAATTGAGCCAGTTCGACTCACCCATGACGCCACACCCACACGAGGCAGCCGACTACGCCGATGACGGCCATTGCCACGTACCACTGCAACTGACCGGTCTCGACGCGGCTCAACCGGCCGGAGGCACGGCGCGTGAGCGCCGCCAGGCCGTGCAGCGAACCGTCGATCAGGAGCCGGTCGCCGAGGCCCAGGAACACACGATCGGATATCCAGTGCAGCGGCCGGTAGAGGACGGCCTCGTACAATTCGTCGATGTAGTACTTGCCGCCGAGGACCCGGTGCAGGCGCGGGAAGCGTGCCGCCAGCGCCTCGCCGCGGGCGAGGCCGTGGCGATACATGAAGATCGCTGCCGCGAGTCCGAGCAGCGCGACCGCCACTGCCACGAACACGAGCGTGTGCTCGTAGTGCTCGAGCGATTCCACCACCGCCGGAATCGGCAGCAGCGGTTCGAGGAAGCGAGGCAGCTGGAAGAATCCGCCGATCGCGGACAGCACGGCGAGGACGATCAGCACGCCTGTCATCGAGAACGGCGATTCGTGCACGTGGTGCTCGGTGTCGTGGCTCATGCGCGAGGGCGTCAGGAACGTGAGCCAGAGCAGCCGGAACATGTAGAACGAGGTCATCAGCGAGGCGGCCGAACCCAGCACCCACAGGATGGGCGAACCACCGTGCTCGCTGGCCAGGGCGAACCAGAGGATTTCGTCCTTGGAGAAGAATCCGGCGAGCGGCGGGATGCCGGCGATCGCCGCCGTGGCGACCGCGAAGGTGCCGAACGTGAGCGGGATTTTGCGCCACAGGCCGCCCATCTTGCGGATGTCCTGCTCGCCGCCGAGCGCGTGGATCACGCTGCCGGCGCCGAGGAAGAGGCAAGCCTTGAAAAACGCGTGGGTGTAAACATGGAACACCGCCACGCCGTAGGCGCCGACGCCGAGCGCGAGGAACATCAGGCCGAGCTGCGACACGGTCGAGTAGGCCAGCACTTTCTTGATGTCCGTCTGGACCAGCGCGATGGTCGCGGCGAAGAACGCGGTCAGCACACCGATGACCGCGACGATCTGCGACGCCTCGGGCGCGTGCTCGTAGATGCCGTGCAGGCGCGCAACCAGGTATACGCCCGCGGTCACCATCGTCGCCGCGTGGATCAGGGCCGAGACCGGCGTGGGACCGGCCATCGCGTCCGGCAACCAGACGTGCAGCGGGATCTGCGCCGACTTACCCGTGGCGCCGATGAAGAGCAGCACGCCGACGAGGCTCGCCGAGACGGCCGGCGCGATCGGTGCGGCGAACGCGGCGTTGATCTCGTCCATGTTCACGGTGCCGAGCGCCCAGTAGAGCAGAAACAGGCCGAGCAGGAAGCCGGCGTCGCCGACGCGGTTGGTGATGAAGGCCTTCTTGCCGGCGGCGGCCTTGGCCGGATCCTCGAACCAGAAGCCGATCAGGAGGTACGACGCGAGGCCGACGCCCTCCCAGCCGACGAAGCAGACCAGCAGCGAGCGGCCCAGCACCAGCGTGAGCATGAAAAACAGGAACAGGTTCAGGTACGCGAAATACCGCGCGTAGCTGGGGTCGTCCTTCATGTAGCCGGTCGAATAGACGTGGATCAGCGAGCCGACGCCGGTGATGATCAGCGTCATGACCGCGGTCAGGCGGTCGAAGTAGAACGCGACGTCGAACCCTCGATCGCCGAAGCTCGCCCAGCGGTAGGCCACTTCGAGCAGGGCCGCGTCGGGTGCCGTCGCCTGCAGCAGCAGGACCGCTTTCAGCGTCGCTAGAAATGCGAGGACCGGCAGGCCGCAACCGACGACCGAGACGAACGTGCGGCCCAGGCGGCGGCCGAGCAGGCCGTTCAGCAGGAAGCCCGCGAGCGGCAACAGGATGATGACGGTGAGCAGGTTCATCGTGCGCTGGTCATCCCTTGAGTCGATCGTAGCCCTCGACATCGAGGGAGCTTCGTTGCCGCGACAGCTGCAGCACGATCGGGATCGCGATCGCGATCTCCGCGGCCGCCACGACGAAAATCAGGAACACCAGCACGGCCCCCGACAGGGTCGCCGTTGCGAGCGAGAACGTGACCAGCGCCAGGATGACAGCATTGAGCATCAGTTCCATGCACATCAGCATGACGAGCGCGTTGCGCCGCACCATCACGCCGACGAGGCCGAGCGCGAACAGCGCGAAGCTGAGTCCGAGCAGCAGTTGGGTGTCAGCCATCCGACCGCCTCCCGCTCCTGATGATTGCGATCGCCGCGACGACCGCCGCGACCAGCAATACGCTGGTCAGTTCGAAATGCAGCCAGTACTCGTGCAGGAACTCGACCGAGAACGGCTGGACCAGGTAGGACGGCGCCGCGCTTGCGCCGGGCTGGATGGCCGGGGCGCCGAGTCTTATCGCAGAGACGCCGAGCGCCCCGGCCAGCAGGACACCGAGCACGACGCCGGGCAGCAGCATGCGGCTGTAGCGGCGCACGAACGAGGGGTCGCGCACATCGAGCAGCATGATCACGTAGACCATGAAGACCATGACCGCGCCGACGTAGATCAGGACCTGGAAGACCGCCACCACGTGGACGCCCAGCATCGCGTAGATGCCCGCGAGCGACAGCATGCAGCTGATCAGGGCGAGCGCGACGCGCATCGGATGCCGTGCGACCAGCATCAGCACGCCGCTCACCAGCGCGCACGCGCCGAAGAAGTACACCAGCAGCTGGTCGATGGTCATGCGTCGGGACTCTTGCCGGGCTCGGCCGCCGGCCTGACAGGGTAGGGCTTCGCGACGTCGGCGTGCGGCTGCCAGTTGAGCAGTTCTTCCTTGCCGAGCCACATGCGGTCGCGGTCGAACCCCGGCAGGTCCGGCGTCTCCTTGACCATGCGGATGGCGTCCTCCGGGCAGGCCTCGACGCAGAACCCGCAGAACACGCAGCGTGAGTAATCGATCTCGAAACGCGAGGGATACTTCGGGTGGGCGGGGTCGTCCGGGTCGAACGCGGCGTCGATCTCGATCACCTGCGCGGGGCAGACCGTCGCGCACATATTGCAGGCCACGCACTGCGGCCGGCCGTCGGGACGCTGCGTCAGGATGTGCTTGCCGCGATTGCCGGCCGCGTAGTCGGCGCGGATTTCCTCGGGGTAATACGCCGTGAGCGCGCCCTTGCGCCCCGTCATCCACTTGCCCATGTTGCGCAGGAACACGCCCCCGGTGATCGCGAGGCCGCGCGCGACCTCGAGCAGGTAGAAGCGCTCCCACCAGCCCATGGTGGGCTCGTTCCAGTATTGCCTGCGCACGTACGGTTTGCGGGGCGTGGTCATGGTGTTGCGCGCCTCATGCCTGCTGCGCCCACAGCGCGACCGCCGTCACGACCAGGTTGGCGATCGCAAGCGGCAGCAGGAACTTCCATGCGAAGCGCAGCAGCTGGTCCCAGCGGAAGCGCGGCAGTGTCCACCGCACGAGGATCTGGAAGCTGCAGAGCAGGAAGATCTTGCCGAGGAACGTCAGCAACTGCAGCACGACGACCCAGCCGTGACTGAGCGGCACGGCGTGCCCGCCCGGGAAGACGAAGCCTGTGTCGTTCATCCATGGCAGGTTGTAGCCGCCGAAGAACAGCGTGACGAACAGTGCGCCGATGATCGCGATCTCGATGAACTCGGAGAGCATGAAAATGCCCTGCTTCATCGCACTGTATTCGGTGAAGTAACCCGAGATGAGTTCGGACTCGGCCTCGGGCAGGTCGAACGGGATACGCTTGTTCTCCGCGATGCCAGCGATCAGGAACAGGATCGCGGCGAAGGGCTGGTAGACGATGCCCCAGGCCGGCAGGAAGCCGAGCACGGTGCCCGATTGCCGCTCGACGATCGAGGCGAGGTTGACGGTGCCGAAGATCAGCACGATGCCGAGCACGGTCAGGCCCATCACCAGTTCGTACGAGATCAGCTGCGATCCCGCGCGCAATGCGCCGAGCAGCGAGAACTTGTTCGCTGACGACCAGCCGGCGAGCATCGCACCGATGATCGAGATGCCGCTGAAGGCGAAGACGACGAGGATGCCCGCGTCGATCGGCGCGATCTGCATCGGGTAGGTGCGGCCGCCGAACCAGCCGGCCAGGCCCGGGAACAAGCGGCCCGGATCGAGCGTTCCACCAAACGGCACGACGGCGAAGACCAGCAGCACCGGCACGATCGCGAGCCACGGGCCGAGCGCGTAGGCGAGCTTGTCGTAGGCGAGGGGCTTGAAGTCTTCCTTGAGCAGCAACTTGAGGCCGTCGGCCATGCCGTGGAACAGTCCAAGCCAGATCAGTTTCACCTGCGTGAACGGAATGCGGACGTAGGCGCGGTTGGCGCCGATGCGGTCAGACATGATCGCGGCCTGCTTGCGCTCGACCCAGGTCAGGATCGCGCCGAACGTCAGCAGGACCGCCAGCGCGTAGGCGATGTAGACCAGGCTGATGGCGAAGTCCGGTGCGTTCACGGGTGGCCTCGTGCCGGCGCGGCCAGCGCCTTGATCAGGTCCTCGGCGTGCAGCACGCCGGGCTTCGGCTCGAAGCAGGGCTCGAACGCGCTCACTGTGCCCTGGAAGTTCGTGTAGTGCCCGTACCGCTCGGTCTGGATGCTGACCGGGAGGAACACGTCCGCATGGCCGTTCTCCGGCTGCAGGTACGAGTTCAGGAAGATGATCCTGGCGCGCGGCGGCAGCCGTGCGAAGTCGAAGCCTTCACCCCAGACCAGCACGAGGTCGGTGCCATCCTTGAAGTCGGGCTCCGCGTGACCGAACAGTTCGCGTGCCCGGGTCGTGTTCGGGTTCTTGTCCGCGCGGATCAGCAGGTCATCCTCGAGCCGCTCGCCAGGCTGGGGCTGCCAGTCCTGCTTGACGAAGCAGTGGAACACTTCGCCGAGCTTGTCCTTGAAGGTCTCGAGTTCCTCGTTCGAACCCCAGTTCGACACCAGCGCGACGGGGTGGCGGGCTGCGCCAATCAGTCGACGCGCCTCGTCCAGTGCGGCCGGCACGGTGACCGGGCGCCCCTTGAGCATCGGTTCGTCGGCGCGGACGCGCTCGAACGTCTGCGCCAGGTCGCGACCCTTGTTGCAGATCCACGGCCCGTTGACGGCCGGGTTGTCCAGCGGCGTGACGCGCGCGATGTTCTCGTTCTGCCGCTGGTCGAGTGCCTTGAGTTTCCATTCCGGCTTGCGGTGCCAGATCTGCACCGTGCAGCCGCGGGCGCAGCCCGGGCAGACCGAAGGCGTCGGCTGCAGGAACCACACGCGCGACTTGTGCAGGAACTGCCGCGACAGCAGCGCGCCGACCGGGCAGATGTCGACGATGTTGTCGGAATACGGGTCTTCGCTCAGCGGTCGGTCCTCGACCGGGCGTATGTTCGAGGTGTCGCCGCGGCGTTCGACGCCGAGCGCCATGGACTTTGAGACTTCGTGCGTGAACCGCGTGCAGCGCAGGCACAGGATGCAGCGCTCGTTGTCGAGCAGGATGCGGTTCGAAAGGTTGTAGAACTTGGTCGAGCGCACCTTTTCGTCGTGGGAGAGCGAGCGCTGGCCGCCGTACTCGTAGTGGTAGTCCTGCAGCGTGCACTCGCCGGCCTTGTCGCAGATGCCGCAGTCGACCGGGTGGTTGAGCGTGATGAACTGCAGGATCGCCTTGCGGTGCGCCTGCACTTCCTCCGAGTTCGTGAACACCTGCATGCCCTTGGCGACCGGCATGTTGCAGGCGATGTCCAGCCCGCGGCCTTCGACCTCGACCAGGCACATGCGGCAATTGCCGACGACCGACAGCTGCGGATGCCAGCAGAAGTAAGGGATGAAGTGGCCGTGCTCGCGCGCGACCTCCATGACGGTCTGGTCGTCGCGAGCCTCGATCGCCTGCCCGTTTATGAAGATCTCAGGCATTCCAGGTTCCCGCCGAACTTTGAGCGCTTGTGTTCGATGCAGTACTCGAACTCGTCGCGGAATTTGTCGAGGATGCCGCTGCAGGCGTAGCCCGCTGCGTCACCGAGCCCGCAGATCGTCGTGCCGTCGTTGAATTTCGAGATGTAGTACAGGCGCTCGATGTCGTCGGCGCGGCCGTCGCCGGCGACGATGCGGTCGAGGATCCGGTGCAGCCACCCGGTGCCATGACGGCACGGCGTGCACTGGCCGCAGGACTCGTGGTGGTAGAAGCGCATGAGCACCTGCAGCAGCGCCACCATGCAGGTGCCTTCGGCGATCACGATCATGCCCCCGGAGCCGAGCGTGGAGCCCGCGTCCCACAGGTCTTCGTGCGACAGCTTCAGGTTCGCGATGTCGGTGCCGGTGAGCACCTTGGAGGAAACCCCGCCAGGCACGACGCACTTGATCGCACGGCCGTGCGGGACGCCACCGCAGTCTTCGTCCAGGAATTTCATCCACGGGTAGCCGAGTTCGACTTCGTAGACGCCGGGACGGTTGACGTGGCCCGACACCGAGAACAGGCGCGTGCCCGGGCTCTTGGGCGTGCCGACGGCCTTGAAGGCGTCGGCGCCGTTGCTGATGATCCAGGCAATGTTGGACAGCGACTCGACGTTGTTGACGACCGTCGGGCGCTGGTACAGCCCCTTGACCGTCAGCCGCGGTGGCCGGTTGCGCGGGTAACCTTTCTTGCCTTCGAGCGACGCAAGCAGTCCTGACGCCTCGCCGGCGACGTAGGCACCTGCACCGCGGTAGACCACGATGTCGCAGGAGAAGTCGGAACCGAGGATGTTCCTGCCGAACAGGCCGGCCGCATAGGCTTCCTCCACCGCATCCGCGAGGCGGCGGTACGGAAGGTCGAACTCGCCGCGAATGTAGACGAAGCAGTTGCGGACGTTGAGCGCGTAGCTCGCGATCAGCATCGACTCGAGCAGCACGTGCGGGTTGTTCTCGAGGATCCAGCGATCCTTGAACGTGCCCGGCTCGCCTTCGTCGGCATTGGCGATCAGGTAGTGTGGCTGGCCGTCGTCGTACTGGACGACCTGCCACTTGCGGCCGACGGCGAAGGCCGCGCCGCCGCGGCCCTGCAGGCCCGAAGCCGTGACTTCCTTGACGACGTCCTGCGGCTTCAGTTGCCCGAGCGTCTTCGTGAGCGCGCCGTAGCCGCCACGCGCGCGGTACTCCGGCAACGCGTGCGACGTCGCGGTGACGGGAAAGGACATGATCAACTGGCGGCCGGGCATGCTATTTCAGCCCCTCAAGCAGCTCGTCGAGCTTGGGGAACGTCAGGTTCTCGTGGTACCCGTCGTTCACCATCATCATCGGCGCAGTGCCGCAGGAGCCCAGGCACTCGACAGTGGACAGCGTGTAGCGGCCGTCCGGCGTGGTCTGGCCGGGCTTGATACCAAGCTTGCGCTCGACGTGGGCGAGGACGTTCTCGGCGCCGTTCATCGAGCAGCTCACGTTGTGGCAGAACTGCAGGTGCCAGCGGCCGATCGGCTTGCGGCGGAACTGCGTGTAGAACGACAGCACTTCCTCGATCTGGATCTGCGGCACGCCGAGAAAGGCGGCCAGTTCCTCGATGTCGGAATTCGCGACGTACCCGCGATCCTCCTGGATGCGGCGCAGGCACGGCAGCACGAGCGAGGATTCGAAGCCTGCCGGAAACCGCTCGCGGAGCTTTTCGAACTCGGGGATGAGGTGCTTCATCGATCGCACTCGCCGCCGATCATGTTGATGGAACCGAACGTGGGCACGAGGTCCGCGAGCTGGTAGCCGTCGAGCATCCTGTGCACGCCGCCCACGTGGACGAAGCTCGGGCTGCGGCAATGGACTTTCCAGGGCACGCCGCCGCCAACGCTGACGAGGTAGAAGCCGAGTTCGCCGTTGGCGCCCTCGTGCGCGGAATACGCTTCGCCGGCCGGCACCTGCGGTCCTTCCATGATCAGCTTGAAGTGGTTGATCAGCGCCTCGATCTCGGTGTACACGGCCTGCTTGTCGGGCAGCGTGCAGCGGCGGTCGTCCACGCAGAGCGGGCCCGGCTGCAGCAGGTCGATCAGCTGGCGGATCATGTGCTTCGACTCGTCGATCTCGCGCATGCGCACGTAGTAACGGTCGTAGTTGTCGCCCTTGATGCCCACGGGAATCTCGAACTCGAGCTCGCCGTACGAGAGGTACGGCGTGTCTTTGCGCAGGTCGCGCGGCGCGCCGGTCGAGCGCAGGATCGGGCCGGTGAAGCCCCAGTTGATCGCCTCAGCCGTCGCAATCACGCCGATGTCGCGCATGCGGTCGATGAAGATCCGGTTGCGGTCCACGAGCCCGTGCACGCGGTCGACGAAGGTGTCCATCTGCTCGAGGATTTCTTCGAGCCGCTGCAGCCAGCCGTCCGGGAGGTCGCGGGCGAGGCCGCCGATGCGGCCGTAGCTGTGCGTGACGCGTGCGCCCGTCAGGTCGGCGATATGCTCGTAGACGTAGTCGCGGATCGTGACGAGGTACAGGAACGCGGTCATGGCGCCCATTTCCATCAGCGCCGCGGCCACGCAGGTCAGGTGATCGGCGATGCGGGAATACTCGGCCAGCAGCGTGCGCAGGTGGCGGCAGCGCGGCGTCAGCTCGATGCCCAGCAGTTTTTCGACCGCCTCGCAGTAGGCGAAGTCGTTGATCAGGGCCGAGCAGTAGTTGAGGCGGTCGACATAGGGGATCAGCGTGTGCCAGGTGTGCGATTCGCACTCCTTCTCGAAGCCGCGATGCAGGTAGCCGCAGTGCACGTCGGTGCGCACCACGCGTTCGCCCGAGATTTCCGCCACGATCTGGATCGTGCCGTGCGTGGCGGGGTGCGACGGGCCGATGTTGACGATCACCGACCCGGGCGTGAGGCCCTTGGTGAACGCCGGGCGGATCGGGTTCGGCAGCGTCGTGAGCGGCGGCAGGCTCATGGCTTCACGTCCCGATACGGCACCAAAGGCTGTTCCTGCTGCTTCGGATAGTCCTTACGCAGCGGGTGGCCGATAAAGCCTTCGTACAGCAGCAGCGGGCGCAGGTCGTCGTTGCCGCGGAAGCGGATGCCGTACATCTCGTGGCATTCACGCTCCATGTAGCGCGCCGAGCCGTAGAGCGGGACGAGCGTGTCGACCGTCGGGTCCGCCTCCTCGACCCGCGTCTTGAGCCGGACCCGGACGAAATCGCGGGTGGAATAAAAGTGGTACACGACGTCGAAGCGCGGCCGTCGTTGCGGCCAGTCCACGGCCGTGACGTCAAGGAACAGGTCGAAGCCGAACTCCTGCTTGAGTCGGCCGACCACGGCAACCAGGCTTTCCGGTTCGACCTGCAGCACGAGGATGCCGTGAGCCATGCCAGTCTCGAGCGCCTGCGCGCCGAGGCTGGCTTGTACGCGGTCGAGCAGGTTTTCCCCCGTGATCAAGCTCAGAAATCCTTGTTGATGATCGGGTGCCGCTCGCACGCGATCTTGTCCTGCAGTTTCATGATGCCGTCGATCACCATTTCCGGCCGCGGCGGGCAGCCCGGGATGTACAGGTCGACGGGAATGATCTTGTCGATGCCCGGCAGGGCGGCATAGTTCTGGTAAAAGCCGCCGCTCGTCGCGCAAACGCCGAAGGCGATGACCCACTTGGGTTCGCACATCTGCTCGTAAACCTTGCGCAGGATGGGTGCCTGCTTGTGCGAGACGGTGCCCACGACCATCAGCAGGTCGGACTGGCGCGGCGTGAAGCGCGGCAGCGCGGCGCCGAAACGGTCCGTGTCGTAGAGCGTCGAACTCACCGACATGAATTCCATCGCGCAGCAGGCCGTCACGAACGGGTAGGGGAAAAGCGAGAATTTCCGCGCCCAGCCGACGAATTCGTCCTTGCGGGTGGTCAGGTACTCGAAGGCTGCGCTCTTGTCCTGGCGCGGCACGGGTGTCGTCGCGCTCAAGTCGTCACCTCTTCCAGCAGTCCGGACCGCCAGACGTACAACATGATCAGCACCAGCAGCAGCGTGAACAACGCGAACGTCCCGAGCATGAACCCTGTGAGCGGCGTCGCCGCCAGCGCCCACAGGTAAAGAAAAACGGTTTCCAGGTCGAACAGGATGAAGACGACCGCGATGGCGTAGTACTTGACCGGGACCGCCCGCATGTTGTCGGTCTCGATCGCCGTCGCGCCGCACTCGAAAGGCTCGAGCTTCAGCGGTGTCGGCTCCGGCTTGGGTCCCAACACCTGGTTCAGCCACAGGGTCAAGGCCACGAAGCCGAGGATTGCCAGCAGGTAAACGAGGAAGGAGAGGTAAGCGGTCATCTCGGCGTGCGTTTGAATTGCAGGGCGGACTATATCGACTGCAAGCATTGGCCTCGCCCCGCGGAAAACACTTATGGCCGCAACAGGTTGCATCGCTCTCAATCCCCACACGCTCAGTCCAGCCCGAGATTTCCGTGCAAGCGATGAAACGAATTACGACGACCGCGCCGGACTCCGCCGCACAACGCCTGCGACGTTGGCCAGCCCGGCTGGATTTCGTGCAGAGCGTCACCGGCCTGGCGCTCGGCCTCTTCATGTGGGTGCACATGTTCTTCGTGGCGACGATCCTGCTCGGCAAGGATGCGATGTGGACGGTCGCCCGGATGTTCGAGGGCTATTTCATCTTCGGCCGCCCGGTCTACGGGCTGGTGTCGGCGCTGGTCGCCACAATCGCGACACTTTTCATAGTTCACGCCGCTCTGGCGTTGCGCAAGTTCCCGGCTAATTACCGCCAATACCGTATATATCGCGACCATTTGAAGGAAATGCGACACGAAGATACCACCCTCTGGTATTGGCAGGTGGTGACTGGTTTTGCGCTCTTTTTCATGGCCTCGGTGCACCTCTACATCATGCTGACCCGACCGGACCGCATCGGGCCGTTTGAGTCGGCCGACCGCGTCTGGACCGACCTGATGTGGCCGCTCTACCTGGTGATGCTGTTTGCAGTGGAATTCCACGGTGGCGTAGGCCTCTACCGGCTGGCGCTCAAGTGGGGCTGGTTCGGGGGTGACGGCAGCGATGCGGCTGGGACCCGGCGCAAACTGCGGTTCTTCAAGTGGGCGCTGACCGGCTTTTTCCTGTTGCTGGGCCTCCTGACGCTCGCGGCGTACATGAAGATCGGCATCGATCACGCTCCGTTCTACGGGCAACACTATGTTCCCGCAGCGGTTGCCGCAGTGGGGGTGACGCCATGAAGGTCGTCTACACCGACGTGCTGGTCATCGGCGGCGGCCTCGCCGGCTTGCGGGTGGCGATCGGCGCGCGCCGCCGCGGCCACGACGCCATCGTGCTCTCGCTGGTCCCGCCCAAGCGCTCGCATTCCGCGGCTGCCCAGGGCGGCATGCAGGCGAGCCTCGCCAACGTCACCAAGGGCGAGGGCGACAACGAGGACGTGCACTTCGAGGACACGGTCAAGGGCAGCGACTGGGGCGCTGATCAACAGGTCGTGCGCATGTTCGTGAATACCGCGCCCAAGGCCGTGCGCGAACTCGCTGCGTGGGGCGTGCCCTGGAGCCGCGTCCGCCAGGGCGACCGGCAGGTCATCATCAATGGCGAGAAGGTCACGATCACCGAGCGCGACGAAGCGCATGGACTCGTGGCGCAGCGCGATTTCGGCGGCACCAGGAAGTGGCGCACCTGTTACGTCTCGGACGGCACGGGTCACGCAATGCTGTTTGCGGTGGGCGACCGTGCGATTGCCGAAGGCATTCCGGTGCACGAACGCACCGAGGCGCTGGCGCTGATCCACGATGGCGAGCGTTGCTACGGCGCCGTCGTGCGGGACCTGATCACGGGCGAACTCACGGCGTACGTGGCGAAGGCCACGGCGATCGCGACCGGCGGGGCAGGGCGCGTGTACCGCGTCACGACCAATGCCGTCATTTGCGAAGGCATCGGCGCAGCACTGGCGCTCGAGACCGGCATCGTGCCGCTCGGCAACATGGAAGCCGTGCAGTTCCATCCAACGGGCATCTTCCCGGCGGGTATTCTCGTCACCGAGGGCTGCCGCGGCGACGGCGGCCTGCTGCGCGACGCGAGCGGTCACCGCTTCATGCCGGACTACGAACCGGAGAGGAAGGAACTTGCTTCGCGCGACGTCGTCTCGCGCCGCATGGAAGAACACATCCGCAGGGGCAACGCCGCGAAGTCCCGCTTCGGCGAGCACCTGTGGCTCGACATCACGCTGCTCGGGCGCAAGCACATCGAGCACAACCTGCGCGAAGTGAAGGAGATCTGCCAGTATTTCCTCGGCATCGACCCGGCCGACCAGTGGATTCCAGTGCGTCCCGCCCAGCACTACACGATGGGCGGCGTGCGCACCAACCACACCGGCCAGACACCGACATTGCGCGGGCTGTTCGCTGCGGGCGAGGCCGCGTGCTGGGACATGCACGGCTTCAATCGCCTCGGTGGCAATTCGGTGGCTGAAACCGTCGTCGCGGGCATGATCGTCGGCGAGTTCATCGCGGATTTCGTGGCAAGTCCCGCAGGCGAGCTCGACATCCCGACGGCCGTGCTGCGCGACGCGCTTGAAGCCGAACGCGGCAAGCTCGACGTGCTGCTCAAGGGAGGCGGGCGCGAGCAGGCGGACACGCTCAAGGCCGAGATGCAGCAGACCATGACCGACAACGTCGGCATTTTCCGCACCGCTGCAGACCTGCAGCACGCCGTGGACAAACTGCAGGAGCTGCTCGTCCGCAGCCGCAACATCGGGTTGCGCTCGCGTCGCGACGGCCCGAATCCGGAGCTGGTGACGGCGTATCGCGTGCAGAAGATGATCAAGATCGCGCTCTGCGTCGCGCAAGGCGCGCTGGTGCGCACCGAGAGCCGCGGCGCCCATTTCCGCGAGGATTTCCCGCGTCGCAACGACGCCGAGTGGCTGAAGCGCACGCTCGCGACGTGGAACGACCCGCTCGCGACGCTGCCGACGCTGAACTACGAGGCGCTGGACGTGCGCCGCATGGAGCTGCCCCCGGGCTGGCGTGGTTACGGCAACAAGGACTACGTGGGCCATCCCGATACGCCGCAGCGCACCGCCGAAGTGGCCAGGCTGCGCGAAGCTGCGAGCGTCGAGGGCCGGCACGCCGTGCAGGCCGCACTCATGCCGTACGATCACCTGCTGCCCGCGAGCCTGCGTGGACGCAACGAACGCATCGACGAGAAACTGCCGCAATGAGCTCAGTCACCGATTCGACGCCGCCCAAGGCTGCGATTCCGCCCGTCGATGGGCCGAAGCGCATGCTGCATTTCCACATCGTGCGCCACGATCCGCAGGATCCGGCCAGCATTCCGCACTTCGACGTGTTCGAGCTGGAGGAAGCGGCGGGGATGACGCTGTTCATCGCACTGAACGAGATTCGCGAGAAGCTCGACCCGTCGGTGTCCTTCGATTTCGTGTGCCGCGCGGGCATCTGCGGCAGTTGCGGCATGGTGGTCAACGGGCGCCCGGGACTTGCGTGCCGTACGCTCACGCAGGACCTGCCGGCCGATATTTCGCTCGCGCCATTGCCTGCATTCGAACTGATCGCAGACCTGTCCGTGAACACGGGCAAGTGGATGCGTGGCATGAGCGAGCGGCTCGAGACCTGGGTGCATTCGCTCGGCAAGGACGTGGACCTCACGCGGCTCGAAGAGCGCATGGACCCGGACCTGGCCGACAGGATCTACGAACTCGACCGCTGCATCGAGTGCGGCTGCTGCGTCGCCGCCTGCGGCACGGCGCGCATGCGTGAGGATTTCGTCGGCGCCGTGGGTCTCAACAAGATCGCGCGCTTCGCGCTCGATCCGCGCGATGGCCGCAGCGACGCAGACTTCTACGAGCTCGTCGGCAGCGACGACGGCGTGTTCGGCTGCATGACGCTGCTGGGTTGCCACGACGTCTGCCCGAAGCAATTGCCGCTGCAAACGCAGATCGCGTTCCTGCGCCGCAAGATGCTCAAGGCCGGTCTGTAACCACTTACGCCCTGTCCCGCTTCAGCGGGAGCGAGCCGGGGTGAGGGCCTTCGACCTCAGTTCGTCGCATCCACGAAACTTCCTGTCGTGTAATCGGCGACGTCTGCCTTACGGCGACAAATCCGTTCGTCCACACTCCCGTGCCAATCGAGCCCGGTCGCGCGCCGGGTCGAATGGCAGGCGCAAAGAGTTGCGCCACACGCAAAGGAGAATAGACATGCTTACACGTTCTGGTCTGGGCCTCGTCGCCGTCGTCGCCCTGGTTGCAGGCGTTACGTCGGCCAATGCCGCCGATCCGTCGCAGGTCGCTCGTGGCAAGTACATCGTCACGATCGGCGGCTGCAACGACTGCCACACCGCGGGCTTCATGGAGCAGAACCTGAAGATCCCCGAGCGGGACTGGCTGAAGGGCAGCACGGTTGGATTCCAGGGTCCGTGGGGCACCACGTATCCCGCCAACCTGCGCCTGGTGATGAATTCGATGACCGAGTCGCAGTGGCTCGAACACGCGCGCAAGGACCGGATGCCGCCGATGCCCGCGTATGTGCTGCAGCAGATGAAGGTCGACGACCTGAAGGCGATCTACGCCTACGTGAGGAGCCTCGGCGAACCTGGCGTCGCCGCGCCTGCGTACGTCGCGCCGGGCGGCAAGGTCAACACGCCGTACTTCGTGTTCGTCCCGCAGGTGGACCAGAAAACGGCGGCGAAATAGCGCGCGCAGCCGCGCAGCAAGCGAC
>Ga0315275_10002400_pt1 | contig 16910 bp, 13 predicted proteins | sample YL17G03_0_MG_FD_205557 | JGI IMG/M metagenome (GOLD analysis project Ga0315275, IMG submission 205557) | Sediment microbial communities from Yellowstone Lake, YNP, Wyoming, USA - YL17G03_0 | ecosystem: Environmental > Aquatic > Freshwater > Lake > Sediment | place: USA: Wyoming | collected... | reverse complement strand
TCAACAAGGGGGCGGCCGACGGACTCGAGATCGGCCAGCTCTTCCTGACCGTCGGACTCCGGGCGAAGGTCGCCAAACTCGGCACCGTGATGGAACGGCACGGCCGGGCCCGGGTCGTCCGCCTCGAGGACAGGATGGCCACGGCCAAGGTCGAGAAGAGCTGCGGCACGATCCAGGCCGGCGATTTTCTACTTCCCTTCGAGCAGGAGGCCGGTGAGATCGGCAAGGACCTGGGCTTTGGGGACATGGACCCCAACGCCAGCAAGCACGGCAAGATCGTCTATATCGAAAACGACTTCCACATCGCCGGCAGCGGCCAGTGGGCCCTGATCGACATGGGCCGCCAGCAGTGCGTCCAGATCGGCGACCAGCTCAACGTCTTCTACCGCCCCCGGCCCGACCTGCCGCGGGAGGCCGTCGCCAGCGCCATTATCATCGACGTCCGCGGCGCGACGTCGACGGTCAAGATCCTCGACGCCCGCGACATCGTCAGCATCGGCAGCGAAGTCCAGCTCAACGTCACCCGATAAAAGGGGCCTCGGGTCCCGGATTCAGGGACATGCGGATTCGGGGACATGCACCGCTTCTCTCGAAGCGGTACGTGTCCCCATTCTTTCATTTAAGACCCTTTTCCGATATTTCCCAGAAATGCGGCACCGAACTGCTCCGCCACAATTCTGCTGGTCGCTCCTCAGAATCCGCTCCCTGCCGGTCCCCGTCACAGCCCCGGTGGCGCCATGGCTATCCCGCCGCTCACAACCCGCTTTTTGGGCGAGAGGTGTGATTGACAGGCCCGGCCGATTCTGCTAGTTTAAGGCGTGCTGTCCCTCCCTCGCGGGGGGGCGAGCGGGCGGGCGTAGTTCAGTGGTAGAACGTCTGCTTGCCATGCAGAAGGTCGTGGGTTCAAGTCCCATCGCCCGCTCCAAGCACTGACTCAGTTTTCATGACGAACCTGGCGCGGTACCCAAGCGGCTAAGGGAGAGGTCTGCAAAACCTTTATTCGTCGGTTCGAGTCCGACCCGCGCCTCCATATCCCCTCTATCCCTGCCGACTTCGTGTGTTGACACCCTTCTCGAAAACGGGATATAGTTGGCCTAACTTCAGCAAGGAGGTCCCATGGATATCGTTCAGAGAGTCCAGTCGATCATTCTCAAGCCGAAAGAGGAATGGGTCAAGATCAAGGCCGAACCGTCGACCGTGGCCGACCTCTTCACCTCGTATGCCGTGATCTTGGCTGCGATCCCGGCCGGCGGTCAATTCCTCGGGAACATCCTGGTCGGGCGCCGGATGCCTGTCGTGGGTCTCTACAGGTGGTCCATCGGGCGGGCGTTCGGCAATGCCGTCGTCTCTTATGTGTTCGCCCTGGCCACCGTCTACCTTTTCGCCCTGATCATCAACGAGCTGGCGCCGAACTTCGGATCGGCCAAGAACATGACGGGCGCCCTCAAGCTCTCCGTCTACAGCATGACCCCGGGCTGGGTGGTCGGCATCCTCTACATCATTCCCGGCCTCTGGATCTTGGGCCTTCTGGCCGGCCTGTACGGCCTTTATGTCCTTTACCTGGGTTTCGATACGCCGATGATGGAGACGCCCAAGGACAAGGTCATGGGCTACATGGGCGTCAGCATTGTCGTCGTGATCGTCCTCTATGTGGTCTTTTCGCTGATCCTCGGCGGGATCTTCGCCGTTCGCTACGGCCGGCTCTGATCGAGCTCTTCGACGATCCTGAGAAAGGCTTCGTTGGGGGAGGGCGCTCCGGTGATGGGACGTCCGATGACGAGATAATCCGCGCCTTTGGCCACGGCCTCGGCCGGCGTCATGATCCTTTTCTGGTCCTGGGCCGCCGCCCAGAGCGGCCTGATCCCCGGCGTCACGATGAGAAGCTCCCGCCCGTACTCCTTCCGCAGGACCTCGATCTCCTGGGGCGAACAAACGACGCCGTCCATGCCCGCGGCCTTGGCCAGCCCGGCCAGACGGAGGACTTGGGAGGACACGTCTGCGCCCATCCCGACCTCTTCGAGGTCGGCGCCCTTGAGGCTGGTCAGGACGGTGACGCCCAGAAGAAGGGGTTTGGGCCCTTTGCCTCCCTCGGCCGCCGCCCGGGCCGCTTCCGCGGCTTTGGCCATCATCTCCCGGCCGCCCGATGTGTGAATGGTCATCATCTGGACGCCGTGCTTGAAGGCCGACCGGACCGCCCCGGCCACGGTGTTGGGGATGTCGTGGAGCTTCAGGTCGAGGAAGATGTCCTTGCGCAGGGCCCTGAGCTTGCGGAAAAGCGCCGGGCCTTCGGCCGTGAAAAGCTCCAGGCCGACCTTGAACGTCCGGGCGTCCTTGAGCCGGCTGACGAGCGCTATTCCCTCTTCTTTGGTCTGAACGTCCAGGGCGATGATGATGCGGCTGGCGTTGGTCTTGTCCATGGCGCCGTCCTTTCCTTTCATGAGGCTTTGATCGTGCCCACGACCTCGTTGACCGCGGCGACGCCGTGCGCTTCGCACCAGCTCTCGATCTCGGCCACGACGCGGAGGGCGGCGTCGGGGTCGACGAAATTGGCCGTCCCGACCTCGACGGCGGCCGCCCCGGCGACGAGGAACTCCAGGGCGTCCGCGCCGGTCATGATGCCGCCCATACCGATGACCGGCACCCGGACCCGCGAGGCCACCTGATAGACCATGCGCAGGGCAATGGGCTTGATGGCCGGGCCGCTCAGCCCGCCGAAGACGTTCCGAAGTTTGGGTCGGCGCGTCTCGAGGTCGATGGCCATGGCCAGGAAGGTGTTGACGAGAGCGATCGCGTCCGTGCCGGCCTCCTCGGCCGCCTTGGCGATCTCGACGATGCTGGTGACGTTCGGCGAGAGCTTGGTGATAAGCGGCCGGCGGCTCGCGGCCTTGAGCCTTTTCACCAGGTCGAAGGTCGCCCGCGGCGAGAGGGCCGGGCAGAGGCCTTCGGTTTTGACGTTGGGGCAGGAAATGTTGAGTTCGTAGGCGGCGATGCCATCCTGCCTATCGAGGTACTCGACGACCGCGGCGTACTCGTCGTCGTCCGCGCCGCAAACGTTGACGATGACCGCCGTCTTCAGGCGGCGGAGCTTGGGTAGGACTTTTTCCGAGAAGGCCTCGACGCCGATGCCCTGGAGGCCGATGGCGTTGATGAGGCCGCTGGCCGTTTCGACGAGGCGGGGCGGGGGATTGCCCTCCCGCGGCTTGAAGTAGAGGCCCTTGACGACGAATCCCCCGAGCTTCTCCAGGTCGAGATAGGGCTCGAATTCGAGGCCGTAGCCGAAGGTGCCGCTCGCGGCGAGGACGGGATTGCGGAGCTTCAGGAAACCCAGGTCTGCCGTGAGGTCCACGTTCTTTTTCGTCATGGCCATAGGATGCGCTCCCCGGGGAATACCGGGCCCTCCTCGCAGATCTTCGTCCAGCTGTCCCCGCTCTCGTTCTTGATGCGGTGGACACAGCCCCAGCAGGCGCCGATACCGCAGCCCATCAAGGATTCGAGAGAGAACTCGGCCCGGACATGGTGCTTCGCTGCCAGCGAGGCGAGGGCTTTCATCATCGCGTCCGGGCCGCAAGCGTAGAAGTTGTCCGGCTTGGTGCGCTCGAGCTCTCGGCTGACGAGCTCGGTGACGAGGCCCGCGAAACCGTGGCTCCCGTCGTCGGTCGACGAGAGGAGCTCGATCCCGGCCTTCTCGAACTTGTCGCGAAGGGGGATGTCGACGAGCCGTCGTCCTCCGTAGAAAACGGTCGCTTGAACGCCGCGGCTGCCGAGCTCGTGGGCCAGGAAGTAGATCGGGGCGATGCCTCTGCCGCCGCCGACGCAAAAGGCCCTTTTTCCCTTCATCCCGTCCGTGAAGGTAAAGCCCTTTCCGAGGGGGCCGATGAGGTCGAGGGAATCGCCTGGTTTTTTTCGGGACAGGATCTCCGTGCCCAGGCCGGCGACCTTGAAAAAGAGCTCGATTCCGCTCGCCCCGGCGTCGTGGATGCTCAGGGGCCGGCGGAGGAGGGGAAAGGTCCCATCGGCGACTTTGACCATGACGAATTGCCCCGGACGCGCTTCCCGCCCGATCTCCGGGGCATCGATCGCTAAATGGAAGTAGTCGTCCCAGTTACGGATCTCGCGGAGGCGGGCGTTTCGGACGATGCTCATGGCGTTTCGGGGGCTCGGTTCGCCCCCTAAACTAGCAGAAATCGCCCGCCGTTGGCAAACGGAATGTTCGGCGGCGGCCGGGGCCCCGGCCTTGCCACCGCCCTTGCCGGTCTCCAGCACCGGCACTGTCAAGCCGGTGGCAGTGCTGGCGAAGCCGCCAGGACCGGGACTGGGAAGCCCGGCCCCGGGCTTGCCCGGGGATCCACTTCCGCAGTGAATGCTCGTCCCTTGACGGCGCTTCCCGTGCCCGGCTTGACGAAAAGCGAAAAAATCGCATATAAACAGGGGGCGATGAGAATCCTCCGCCTTCCCCCGCCGGCCGTGCTTGCTGCCCTCGCCTGCCTCGGCCTGGCCCCCGTCCTGCCCTGCCAGGATTCCCAATACTGGACGAACCAGTACGGGACGCGGGCGACACTTCTCGGGGGAGCGGTCATCGGGAGCGTCCTCGATCTCAGTGGCACCTACTACAATCCCGGCGGCCTTAGCCTCATCGAGAACCCGCAGACCCTGATAGCCGCCAAGGTCTTCCAGTATCCGCGCGTCTCCCTCGTCGGGGCCGGGCCTGACAGCGTCGCCATGAACTCCTCGAACCCCGGACCCGGCCCTTCTCTCATCGCCGGGACGTTTAAGATCCGGGGGCTGCGAAAACATTGGTTCGGCTATTCCTACCTCTCCCGCCAGGAGGTCAAGCTCGGCCTGTCGTTGTCTTCGACCGGAGTCCATGACGTCATCCCGGGACAGGATGGACTGGAGGATTATGTCAGCCAGTACCGGCTGGAAGAGAAGTTGTCCGAGACGTGGTTAGGATTAACCTGGTCCTGCAAGCTCCGGAAGAACATCGGCATCGGCGTCAGCCAGTATTTCGCCGTGCGGAACCACCGGGCCAACACCCAGGCGCTCGTCGAGGCGCTCGGCGCGGACGGCCGGCTCGCCATGAAATTGAGGTCCCGGCAGTATCAATATGAAAACGTCAGAATCCTATGGAAGATCGGGGCGGCCTTCGATTTCAAGCGGCTCACGCTGGGCCTGACGTTGACGACGCCCGGCCTGCATCTCTATGGCCAGGGTTCGGCGGGGGCCAACGCCTCGCTGGCGGGCCTGGATCTCGACGGCGACGGCGCGCCCGACGATTTTCTGGCCGCCGACTACCAGGGCGGACGGCCTGCGTTCTATCGGTCCCCCATCTCCATCGCTGGGGGGATGACCTTCAAACTCCAGAAATTCCGCGTTTATGCGAGCTCCGAGTGGTTCGCCCGGGTCCCTCCTTACACCGTCGTCGACACGGAGGCGTTTGAGGGCCAAAGCACCGGAGAGCTTTTTTCGACCGACATCACGAACGAGTTCGATCCGGTGTTGAATACGGGCATCGGTCTCGAATATGCCCATTCGGCCCGTTTCAAGAGCTCCGTGAGCTTCACCACGGATTATTCGGCGAGGCCGCCGGAGACGGAAACCAACTTGTCCCTCACGGGCTGGAGCATCTACCACATCATGGCCGGGGCGGAGATCACCATCAAGAAATCCGCGCTGACGTTGGGCATCGGTTATTCCGCCGGCGACCGGGAGATCAAGCGGCTGCCGGATGTTTTCGACGGCGGCGGGTTCGACGGGCTTTGGAATCCGTTCGAGGGGCTGGAGTTTCAATATTCCTCGTACAAGCTGATCATCGGGTTTTCCTTCTAAGGGGACGGTTGCTTCCTCCCGTGGCGATCCGGAGACGGGGGAGGCGGCCGTTGCGCACCGCCCTGCATATCTCCTATAATGGGGCTCGGAAGCCGCAGCCGATCATGACGGAGGACTCAGCCATGAAGATCTCCCAGCGCGGACACGACATCCAGGCGTCTCCCATCAGAAAGCTTAAGCCTTATGCCGACGCGGCCAAGGCCCGGGGTATCAAGGTCATCCACCTCAACATTGGAGACCCCGACATCCCCGCTCCCAAGCCCGTCATGGACACCTTCCATAACTGGAACCAGCCGGTGCTGGGCTACGGCCCGGCCCAGGGTTTCCTGGAGCTCCGGGAGGCCGTCACCCGTTATTTCTCGAATTACAACATCCCCCTCGGGGCGGACGACGTGCTCATCACCACGGGCGGCTCCGAAGCCATCCACTTCACCTTCTCCGTGCTGGCCGACGTCGGCGACGAGATCATCATCCCCGAGCCCTATTATACGAACTATAACGGCTACGCCTCTTTCTCCGGCGTCCGCATCGTCCCCCTGCCGCTTCGCGTCGAGGACGGTTTCCGTCTGCCGCCGATCGAGGCCATCGAGGCGAAGATCACGCCCAAGACCAAGGCCATCCTCCTCTGTTCCCCGAACAACCCGACCGGGACGGTCTATACGCCGGAGGAACTCGACCGGGTCGTTGGGCTGGTCAAGAAGCACGACCTCTACCTCATCGGCGACGAGGTCTACAAGGAGTTCGTCTACGACGGCCTGAAGCACAAGAGCATCCTCGAATACGAGGACATCAAGGAAAGGGCGGTCGTCGTCGACAGCATCTCCAAGCGATACAGCTGCTGCGGCGCCCGGATCGGTATGATCATCACCCGCAACAAGGACGTTTACGCGGCCGCCCTCAAGTTCGCCCAAGCCCGGCTCTGCCCGCCCTCGGTCGAGCAGATGGCCGCCCTGGCCGCCTACAACATGCCCATGGACTATTTCCAGGGCGTCCGCGACGAGTACGACAAGCGCCGGAACATCCTTTACGATGGTCTCAAGGCGATCCCCGGCGTCGTCATCCGCAAGCCCCAGGGCGCTTTTTATGTCATTATCCGCCTCCCGGTCAAGGACGTCGAACATTTCGCCGTCTGGCTGCTGTCGGACTTCTCTCTCGACGGCAAGACGGTCATGATCGCCCCGGCGCCGGGCTTCTACTCGACGCCAAGCCAGGGAACGGACGAGGCCCGGATCGCCTACGTGGTCAACGAGCATGAGTTGCGCGAGGCCATCCGCGTCTTCAAAACGGGTCTCGAGAAGTACAGGGCTATCCACGGTTGATGACGCCTTGAGCGAAACTCGGAAGATCGTCCGGCAGGCCCTGGTCATCGGGGCTCTCAGCGTCCTCCTCGCCGCGGCCGTCCACTTTCCTCTCGTCAAGCGGCTCGTCCGGGGAGAGTTCCGGCAAACCTTCCTGGTCCAGGCGGATTATCCTGGCATCCGCTTGATCACGCTCCAGGAAGCGGAGGACCTCTGGGCGGCGGGGGAGGCCGTCGTATTCGACGCCCGGCCGGAGAGGCCTTTCCGGGAAGGCCACGTGCCGCGGGCCCGGAATCTCCCGGCGACCGAGTCCAAGCTGAAGGTCCCCCCGGACGTCCTGGGGCTCCCGCGGGAGAGGACGCTCGTCGTCTACTGCGAGGGCGGGGACTGCCAGTCGAGCCTGGCCCTGGCCAAGCGTTTGCACGACGAAGGATTCAAGGACATCCGCGTCATGACCGGCGGCTGGGAGGAATGGATCAAGGCCGGGCTGCCGGTGGAGGCGGGCGATGCCGAAAAATAAATCCCTCCTCCTCGTCTTCCGATTGGCCCTCGGCGGACTTTTCGTCTACGCCGGTGTCGTCAAGGTCTTCGATCCGCTCGACTTCGCCCAAGACATCCGCAATTACCGCCTCGTCGGTCAGTCGCTCTCTTTTATGGCGGCCCTCGTTCTGCCCTGGCTCGAGATCCTGGCCGGAGTCGCCCTGGCCGCCGGTATCTGGAAACGCGCCTCCGCCCTGATCATTTCGGGCCTGCTCGTCTTCTTCATTGCGCTGACCCTGGTCACGATCGCCCGCGGCCTCGACGTCGAATGCGGCTGTTTCGGGGCCCTCAGCCGGAAGTCCGGATTCGGCGTCATCCTCGAGGACCTCGGGATGCTCTTCATGGGCCTCGTCTTGCTCTTCTCGAAGAAGGGACTGCCCCCAATGGGGACGGTCCCTCCTAATTGAATTCCCCTCCGAATCCGTGTATATTTCACTGAATATATTAGCGTTCAGGAGTTGACCAATGGCTAAGAAGCACGTCTATTTCTTCGGGGCCGGCGCCGCCGAAGGCAATATGAGGATGAAGGACGTCCTCGGCGGCAAGGGCGCCAACCTGGCCGAGATGGCCGGGATCGGCCTGCCCGTCCCCCCGGGTTTCACTGTCTCGACGGAAGTCTGCGCGCTTTACTATAAGAACAAAAACAAGATCCCGGAAGCCGTCCGGCTCGAAGTCGAAAAGAACCTGAAAAAGCTGGAGAAGGCGGTCGGCCAGTCGTTCGGCGACCCCAAAAATCCCCTCCTCGTATCCGTCCGCTCCGGCGCCCGGGCCTCGATGCCGGGGATGATGGACACCATCCTCAACCTGGGCCTCAACGACAAGACGGCCGCGGCCCTCGTCGCCAAGACCGGTAACCAGCGCTTCGTCTATGATTCCTATCGCCGTTTTGTCCAGATGTACGGTGACGTCGTCCTCGGCCTCAAGCCGGTCCATAAGGACGACATCGACCCCTTCGAAGTCATCATCGAGGCCAAAAAGCACCAGCGCGGCATCAAGAGCGACACCGACCTGACGGCCGCCGACCTCAAGGACCTCGTCGCCCGGTTCAAGGCCGCTATCAAGGAAAAAACCGGCCACGAATTCCCCGACGACCCCATGAAACAGCTCTGGGGCGCCGTCGGGGCGGTCTTCAGCTCGTGGATGAACGACCGGGCCATCGCCTATCGCAAGATGTACGACATCCCCGAATCCTGGGGCACGGCTGTCAATGTCCAGCTCATGGTCTTCGGCAACATGGGCGACGACTCCGGCACCGGCGTCGCCTTCACCCGCGACGCGGCCACCGGCGAGAACACCTTCTACGGCGAGTACCTGATGAACGCTCAGGGCGAGGACGTCGTGGCCGGCACGCGGACGCCGCTCCCGATCTCCGAACTTCGCAAGGACGACGCCAGGGCTTTCGCGGCGCTCGAGAAGATCCGCCACACGCTGGAGAAGCACTACGCCGACATGATGGACATCGAATTCACCATCCAGCAGGGCAAGCTTTTCATGCTCCAGTGCCGGGTCGGCAAACGGACCGCCTTCGCCGCGATCAAGATCGCCGTGGATATGGTCGATGAGAAGCTCATCAGCGAAAAGGAGGCCCTGGCCCGCATCGAGCCCGACCAGCTCAACCAGCTCCTCCGGCCGATCTTCGATCATGCCGAGAAGGACGCGGCCGTCAAAGGCGGGCGGCTCCTGGCCAAGGGCCTCAACGCCGGGCCCGGCGCGGCCACCGGCCGGATCGTCTTCAACTCGGTCGACGCCGAGGACTGGGCCAAGCGCGGCGAAAAGGTCATCCTGACCCGGATCGAGACTTCGCCCGAGGACATCAGGGGCATGAACGCGGCCGAAGGCATCCTGACGGCCCGCGGCGGCATGACCTCTCACGCCGCCCTCGTCGCCCGGCAGATGGGCAAGGTCTGCGTCGCCGGCTGCGGCGAGCTGGTCATCGACTACGCCGAGCACACCATGACGGTCAAGGGCCGGACGCTCAAGGAAGGCGACTGGATCTCGATCGACGGCACGACCGGACAGGTCATCGAAGGGCAGATCAACACTCGGCCGTCCGAAGTGCTTCAGGTCCTGATCGAGAAAACCCTGCCTGCCGCCAAGGCCCCCGTCTACCGGACCTTCGCCAAGGTCATGGCCTGGGCCGACAAATACCGGACGCTCAAGATCCGGACCAACGCCGACCAGCCCGACCAGTCGCGGAACGCCGTGGCTTTCGGCGCCGAGGGCATCGGCCTGTGCCGGACCGAGCACATGTTCTTCGGCGAGGGCAAGATCGGCCCCATGCGGGAGATGATCCTGGCCGACACCCTCGACGCCCGCAAGGCCGCCCTGGCCAAGCTCCTGCCGCTCCAGCGGAAGGACTTCGCCGGCATCTTCGAGGTCATGGCCGGCCGCCCCGTGACCATCCGGACGATCGACCCGCCGCTCCACGAGTTCCTTCCGCACGAGGAAAAAGGTCAGCGTGAGATCGCCGGCCAGATGGGCATCTCTTACGACAAAGTGAAGGCGCGCGTTGACTCCCTCCACGAGTTCAATCCGATGCTCGGCTTGCGCGGCTGCCGCCTGGGCATCATCTATCCTGAGATCACGGAGATGCAGGCCCGGGCCATCTTCGAAGCGGCCGCGGCGACGAAGAAGAAGGGTATCGATGTCGAGCCCGAGGTCATGATCCCGCTCGTCGGCCACGTCAAGGAGCTTGCCCACCAGGAGAAGATCGTCCGGGCGACGGCCGAGGCGGTCATGAAGGAACAGGGGATCAAGTTCAAGTACCTCGTCGGAACGATGATCGAGATCCCGCGCGGCGCCCTGACCGCCGGCGAGATCGCGGCCGTGGCCGAGTTCTTCAGCTTCGGGACGAACGACCTGACCCAGACGACCCTGGGCGTCAGCCGCGACGACGCCGGCAGTTTCCTCATCCCTTACGTCGAGAAGGAGATCTACGCCAAGGACCCCTTCGAGGTCATCGACCGGGACGGCGTGGGACAGCTCATGCGCCTGGCCGTCGAGAGGGGCCGCATGACGCGGCCGGGGATCAAGCTGGGCATCTGCGGCGAGCACGGCGGCGATCCGTCGTCGGTCGAGTTCTGCCACCTCATCGGCCTGAACTACGTCAGCTGTTCGCCCTTCCGGGTGCCCATCGCCCGGTTGGCGGCGGCCCGGGCGGCCCTGCTCCACGCGCCTAAGCCGATAGGAAAAAAGGCCGCGAAAAAGCCGGCCCCGACAAAGAAGCCGTCTCGGAAATCCCCGAAGCGGTGAATATAGGCCCTTAGATCACCCACGGGCGGCGCATCGGCCGGTCGAGCATTTTCGTCGCCTCGCCGTCGCCGATGATCCGCTCTTTTTCGGGGTCCCACCGGACCGGCCGGCCGAGACGTACGGCGATATCGGACAGGTGGCTGATCGTGTCGGACCTGATGGCCGATTCGAGGGGGTTGATGGTCGGCCGCCTCGACCTCATGCACTCGACGAAATTGCGGCCCTGACTCGAGCTCCGGATAACGGGCTTCTCGTCCTCCCGGATCCGGGCCGTCTGGAGGCTCTTGGGGCTGGCGTAGAGAGCCCCGCGGTTGACGCTGATCCAGCCGCCCTCGCCCCAGAACGTCGTGCCGTGGTCGGAGAACGGACGCGTCCGAGGGTCGTCCATCAGGCCCTTCACCCCTTTGGCGACGCGGTCGCACATGAAGCGCATCGTCACGCCGTTTCCGTAGCGGCATGAGACATCCCAGTTGTCGACGGTGTCGAACAGGCCGCCCCGGGGGATCTCGCCTTTGCCTTCGTAGAATACAGGGCTCGTATGGTCCATGCCGAGCCCCCATTGAGCGATGTCCAGGGGATGGGCCCCCCAGCCGGCGATGAAGCCCAGGGCGTAATCGTAAATATGATAGGCGCCCCACTCAGTGCAGCGGGACTTCGTGTAAGGCTTCATCGGCGCCGGGCCGATCCACGTCTCGTAGTCCAGGCCGGCCGGGACGGGCTCCGGCTCGATATTCTTGAAATGTTCGTCGAACACTTGGGCATACCCGTCCGGAGACCTCATGCCGGAGCACCAGGCGTCGATGTGCTTGACCTTGCCGATGTATCCGTTCCGGACGAGCTCCACGGCCCGGGTGAACTCGCCCGAGGACCGCTGCTGGGTTCCATATTGGAAGACGATCTTATTCGCCGTCGCCGCCTGGCGCAGCTTCCAGGCCCAGGCCATGGCTACGCCCAACGGTTTTTCGACGTACATGTCCTTCTTGGCCCTGGCCGCGTGAAAGGCCAGCGGAACATGCCAGTGGTCTGGCGTGCTGACGATGACGCCGTCGACGTCCTTCCGGGCCAGGACCTCTCGCCAGTCGGCCATGGCCTGGCAGATCTTGGCGCCGTATCGGTCGTTGACCTTGGCGGCGAACGCCTCCCGCCGGCCGGCGAAGCAATCGCAGGCGGCGACGAGGCGAACGTCCTCCTGGGTCTCCACGAAATCCTGCCAGACGTTTCCGGAGCCCCGGTTGCCGACGCCGATTGCGGCCAAATTGACCCGGTTGCTCGGGGCGTATCGGCCGAAGACGCTCGAGGGCACGATGGCCGGGGCGGCGGCGATGGCGGCCGCGGACCGCAGGAAGGCCCGGCGGGTGATGTTCTTCTTGATCATGACTCCTCCCCCTTATTTGGGATCGCGTGACTCACGGGTCCAGCGCTCGTATTCCCGGCGCAACCGGGCCGCGTCCCACCGGCCGGCATGGACAAGCACGCGATAACGCAAGGTTATGCTCTCCCCCGGCTGGAGGGTCATCGGCTCGTAACAGAGGACGGCGGGAGTGAAGAAACTCATCTCCGCGGACTTGATGATGTACCAGGGCGTCGGGGACCTCGGATTTTCCGGGAGGTCGAAGATGGCGGCTCCCGAGGGCTGCCCGCCGAGAAGGCCCGAATAATCGACGGCTGCGTGCCTGCCCCGGTAGCGGTCGTCCGTCATCTCGCCGACCGGCCCTTCGTTCGTCATGACCTGCCGCCCGTCGAGATCCCCCGCCAAGCGAAGCGATAATCCCGCGTATCCGCCCCAAACCTGGCCGTCGGGTTCGCCGGGCAGGGGCGTGCGGTCGAGGACAACGACGCGTTCAGCCGTGAAAACCCCGGTCCAGTCGATCGCGTATGTGCCATCGGGATCCGGCGCCGAAACTTCGATGGTCCTCTTCTCCGTGAGGACGGGGACATCCTCTCCGACGGGCCGGTAGGCCACGTCCATGGCGATAAGCGCCGAATGATCGTCCCGAGCCGCGACCCCGACATTGGCCCACGATGTCCGGCCGGCCGGCCGGCCGGTTTTCGGGTCGACCTCCCAGTAGTTGACCTTGTTGATGAATTTCCAGCTGAACCAGAGGCCGTGATGCCAGATGTGATCGGGCGGCCGGTCCGCGGTCATGGTTCGCCCATCGACAGTATTGAGCGGGTGGAAGTAGGGGACGTCGAGGGCCGGGTCGTAGCGGAACCGCCACACCGGGCCTCTCGGGCCGACCAGCGCCAGGGACGCGCCGTCCTGTTTCTCCCACCGCCACATGTTCGCCGCGGACCCCGCCGGCGCTTCGACGCGGCCGGTCGCGGCCCATTCAACGCCCCGGCAGAGAAGAGCTTGGAAGCCCGGGTTGTCCATTGATACGGAGTCATGGCCGAGCAGGATCGTTACACTCCGACCGGCGCCGAAGCGGCCGGCGAGGACGGCCGGCTCCCAGCCTCCCGTCCCTTCCTGATCAGGGGCTGAATGGGAGGAGGCCAACACCGCGGCCCCGTCGGAGATCCCGGGTTTGTTCCACAATTCGTCGAAGATCCGGAACGGCTTCATCCCGGCGGTGACCGGGTGGGAGGCGTCTTCGATGCGCACGCTGAACTCGTGCCTGGGGCCGTGGGTCGTCTGACCGTTTTTCCAGCCGGCCAGTGTCAGGCGTCCGTATTCTCCCCAATCGGGGAACGAGGAGCTTCCGGCATGGACGACGACGTGCCCCTTGCCCCGCCTGACGAAATCGAGGTAGGCTCGCCGAGTTTCGTCGGGCCAGCCCGTGACTGCGGGCTCGCGGCCGAAGACGTTCCAATTGCTCAGGACGACGTCATAAGGCTCGAGCGATCGGTCCGTGAGCAGGGCCGGCGTCTCGGTGATCTCGACATCGAAGCGGCCGGATCCCTTGAGGATGGCCTCGAGTTTCGGGGTCGTGGACTTCCAGTCGTGATTATTCTCGCCGCTCAGGATCAGAATGCGGATCGGCCGGGGCCCGGCGTCAGTCCGGCCGGGTCCGGTCCCCCGCGAGGAGGCTTCGAAAGAGGGCGTGCCGCAGGCCAGAACTAGGATCGATCCCATTAGGAAAAGGGCCATCTTCGCCGGAGGCGATGTTCTCGCTCTCATTGCCGCCCTCCATCCATCCCGGCTCAACATACCACGCCTCCCGGGCCCTTGCAACCTCGGCGCCGCTGATATTTGCGCCCCACCAGGTGCGTGCTGATGGCGTAACACTTAAGGTTTTACTTGTTCAGGATGTCCCAGCGGCTCTGGACGAACGACGAATGACCTTGAGTTGGCGTCGATGGCTTGACCTTTCGTCCTTGGTCCTTCGTCTTTCGTCCGTAGCCGTTACTCCGCCCCCAACGACTTCAAGTATTCGTAGCTCTGCAACACCGCGGCGTCGCCTGCGATTTCCAGCGTGCTGTAGCCGTCGTAGCCGGCCGCGACCAGCGCATTGTAGACGCCCTTGACGTCCACAACGCCGGTGCCGAGCGGGATGCCCGACATGCCCGCGCCGAACTGCTTGCCGCGGACGGCTTCCATCTCAGCCGGCCAGTCCTTCCAGTGGACATGCTCGATCTTGTCGGCCAGCCGCTTGACCATCGCGACCGGGTCGGTGCCGCCGAGCCAGGAATTGCCGGAGTCGAAGTTGACACCCAGCGCCGGCGAGTCGCACAGCTCCAGGATTTTCTCCATGTGATCGATCGAGTCGGTGTATTTGCCATGTGGTTCGAGCAGGATCTTGACGCCGTGATCGGCCGCGATGCGCAGCGGCTCATACAGCCGCTCACGGATCAGGAACAGCGCCTCCGCGTCGGTAAGGTTGTGGCCGAACGCGGTCTTGGGATCCCCTTCCGACGTGATGACGTGCTCGACGCCGACCGCGGCCGCCAGGCGGACCGCCTTGATGATCTGCATCGTGCCGAACCGCCACGGCGCGGTCGGGTCCAGCAGGTTCGCGTGCGCGCACCAGGTCGTGATCTTCAGGCCGCGCTCCTCGAACATGCGCTTGATGTCGAACGGGTTGGCGTCGAGGCTCGCGACCGCGGCGAAACCGTACTCAACACCCATGCTGCCGCCGTCCGTGCTATCGGTGACATCGGCGTACTTAAAACCCCAATCCCTGATGCGATCAAGTTGATGCTCAAGAACGGAAAACGGATCGATCAATGCGAAGCATCCGACCTTAATTGCCATATGACCTCTCTTTGCTTGTTCTGAGGTAGTCCAAAGGAAGCCGGGCGTCCCTGCCGGCAGGTATCCTGAGCGCGTTGCGGCGCGGATGGCATGCTTACGTAGAAGAGCTGATTCGCGCCAAGCTCGAAACACGCCACGTCTGGAGGTTCCGAACGGCGCTCAGGGTCCACCTGCCGGCGACGCTTGAAGGAAGATGGCGCCATCCTGCCGTAGACAGCGGCCTCACCGACATCTGCCGGCGCGGCCGCTGTCGCAAGACCTGCGGCGCGGCCCTCTATCACATCGTGTTCGACGGGATCGAGGGTCTCTTTCATGTGCCACTCCCGTGTGTCTACCGTGTTTGCGACCGACTAGCGATATACACCCTACTCCCGCGTGAAGTCGAACATCGCCTTCAGGTTTTCGCGGAGCGGCCGGGGCCCGGCGTCAGTCCGGCCGGGTCCGGTCCCCCGCGAGGAGGCTTCGAAAGAGGGCGTGCCGCAAGCCAGACCTAAGACCGATCCCAGCAGGAAAAGGACTATCTTCGCCGGAGGCGATGTTCTCGCTCTCATTGCCGCCCTCCATCCATCCCGGGTCAACATAACACGGCTTCCGGGGCATTTCAACTTTGGGCAGCCGTTATTTACCCTGCCGTCGATTTTTGATATGGTGAGGGAGGCATGGGCGACCTGCTCAACCTCTTCCGAGTGCTCGTCGGGAAACGGTTCCCTTTCCAGTTCGTCTACAGCAACGAATACTGGATGGTCGAAACCGGCAGGCACGTCTTCCCCCTCCAGAAATACCGCCTCGTCTACGAAAGCCTTCTGGCCATGGGGGCCATGAAGGAGAATTTCCTCCGGCCCCGGCCGGCGCCCGACGAGGACATCCTGCTCGTCCACACGGCTCGCTATCTCAAGAGGATCAAGATGGGCACCCTGAACCGCGCCGAGCTCCTGGCCCTCGAGATCCGCTATTCCCCCGAACTCGTCCGCTTCGCCCTGCTGTCGGTCGGCGGGACCGTTCTTGCCGCCCGCAAGGCCCTCGAATGCGGACTGGCCGTCCACCTCGGCGGCGGTTTCCACCACGCCTTCCCCGACCACGGCGAGGGCTTCTGCCTTCTCAACGACGTCGCCGTGGCCGTCCGGAAGATGATCGAGGAGAAACTCGCCCGGAAAGTTATGGTCGTTGACTGCGATGTCCACCAAGGCAACGGGACCGCCGCCGCGTTCGCCGGTCGGAAAGACGTCTTCACCCTGTCCCTCCACCAGATGGATATCTACCCCACGGAAAAACCCCTAAGCACGGTCGACATCGGCCTCTGGGCCGGCGATGGGGACGTCCTATACCTGGCCGAGATTGAAGCCCATATCCCACGCATTTACAATGAGTTCCAGCCGGACCTCGTCATCTACCTGGCCGGCGCCGACCCCTACGAAAAAGACCAGTTGGGGGGCCTGGCGCTGACCAAGGCGGGCTTGAAGGAAAGGGACAAGGTCGTCATCGAGAACGCCCGGCGCCTCGGGATACCTGTCGCCGTCGTCCTGGCCGGGGGATACGCCGCTGAGATCAAGGATACCGTGGATATCCACCTGAATACGATCCGCATCGCCCAGCGCGTCCAGCGGGTTTTCCCGGAAGTGCCCGTGCCCCTCGCGTCGCGACGTCCCGTCTAGGGCCCGGGGACCGCGCCCGCCCGGCCCGTCACTCCTGAAGGAAGATGTGGCCGAAGACCTTGGCGTCTCCGACCATGTTGTCGATGATGCAGTATTCGTTCGGCTGGTGGGCGGTCTCGTCGAGCTTCGCCCAGCAGGCTGCGGGGAACC